>Ga0207695_10001812_pt1 | contig 33654 bp, 35 predicted proteins | sample KBSC54metaG_FD_184354 | JGI IMG/M metagenome (GOLD analysis project Ga0207695, IMG submission 184354) | Corn rhizosphere microbial communities from Kellogg Biological Station, Michigan, USA - KBS C5-4 metaG (SPAdes) (version 2) | ecosystem: Host-associated > Plants > Roots > Rhizosphere > Soil... | reverse complement strand
CCTCCTCGCCGTCCTTCTTCTTGGTCTTGTAGCGATCGAACTTGTAGGTGCGTAAGCGCAAGCCCGAGGCGACCGCGACCGCCTGCTCGGTGCTCATGGCGCCGCCAGCCAGTTCCGCAATGATGGCCATGGAAGCGGCCCCCGCCTTGAGCTTGCTGGCCGCCATGCCGCCGAATTTGAGGAAATCGTTGCCCTTCAGGCTTGAGGCCTTCCCGGTCCCGATCACGATCAGCCGCTCGGCCTTCAGACCTTCCGGGGCCAGGATGTCCAGCGCGGCGCCGCTTTTGCCTTTGAATGCGGCCGCTGCCGCGGCCCGCTTCACGAGCTCGCTCGCCCCGCCCAGCGTCTTGGCCGTCGCCGGCCCAACCTTCAGAGTGTCGTCACAGAACACGACCAGAATGCCACGGGCGGCGGAAGCTAATGGGACGAAGCCGACCTTGATGGCATCGGTCATGGGGTAACTCCTCGAAAACATGGGGCTTTTTGCCAATCAACTGATGCGGCCAGAGGCCGGAGCTGAACGGCGATTCACTCGTCTCCCCCCACTATGGGCGAGAAGCGCGGTCGATGCCAAGCACCGCCCGTGGCCGGGAGGTCACATTGAAGGAAATATTAACCATATAGCGAGGGTGCCATGGGTCAGCCATTTTGTTGACGGATCAAAGGGATGGTAGTGAGACAGTGAGCCTCCGGACGAGGTGTTTGGCCAACCTTGGGGATCCCTGTCAGGGGATTGGTTGGACAGCGCAAATTCCGGTGCGCGTTGGGGCTTTGGTGGGATTCGTGCGGTAGCGCATGGGGTCGATCGACAAGTATATTTTCCGCACGACGCTGGCGTCGTTTGCGCTCGTCCTGGTCAGCCTCACCGGCGTGATCTGGATTACGCAGGCGTTGCGCGGCATCGACCTGATGACGAGCCAGGGCCAGACCATCCTGACCTTCCTCGGCATCACCAGCCTCGTCATCCCCGCGCTGGTCCTGATCATCTCGCCGATCGCGCTGATGATCGCGATCTCGCACACGCTGAACAAGCTCGCGACCGATTCCGAGATCATCGTGATGAATGCCGCCGGCTTCTCGCCGTTCCGGCTGTTCTATCCGTTCTTCTACGCCACCTGCGTGGTGGCGGTGCTGGTCGCGTTCATCGCCGCCTATCTCGCGCCCGATGGCATGCGGCGGATCAAGCAATGGGATGCCGAGATCACCGCCGACGTGCTCACCAACATCCTGCAGCCCGGCCGCTTCGCCCAACTCGACAAGAACCTCACGATCCGGATTCGCGAGCGCCAGCCCGGCGGCATCCTCGCCGGCATCTTCATCGACGACCGTCGCGATCCGAACGAGCGTGTCTCGATCGTCGCCGAGGAGGGCGAGGTCGTGAAGAACGAGAACGGCTCGTTCCTGGTCCTGAAGACTGGCAATCTCCAGCGCTTCGAGGTGGGCAAGCGCGACCCGGCGCTGGTGGCCTTCGGCCGCTACGGCTTCGACATGTCGAAGTTCGGCAACCAGGGCCACGACGTCACCCTCGGCATTCGCGAACGCTATCTCTGGGAGCTGTTCTCGCCCTCCGAGGACGATCCCGTTTACAAGCAGATCCCCGGGCAATTCCGTTCGGCCCTGCATGACAGCCTGCTGGCGCCGATTTATCCCTTCGCCTTTGCGGTGCTGACCTTCGCCTTCCTCGGCGCGCCGCGTACGACGCGCCAGAGCCGCAACTTCTCGATCGGCTCCTCGATCCTCGCCGTCTTCGGCCTCCGCATGGCGGGCTTTGCCTGCTCGGTCATGTCCGTGAAATCGTCAGGCCCCGTGCTGGTTCAATACGTGATGGTGCTCGGCGCGATCGGCGTCGGGCTGTGGATGGTTATCGGCGGCATCGTGGTCGAGCCCCCGCCTGGCTTGATGGAAGCCATCAACAGATCGAACGCGCGCATCGCGCGGCTGTTCGGACGGCCGGCCGCCGCATGAGCATGCTGACCAACACACTCGGGCGTTATTTCGCCGGCCGCTTCGTGGTCGCGGCCCTCGGCGTGTTCGCGAGCATTTTCCTCCTGCTGGTGCTGGTCGATTACATCGAGATGGTGCGCAAGACCTCGGGGCTTGCATCGGCCTCCGCGATCATGGTGGCCGAGACCTCGCTGTTCCGCGTGCCGCAGCTGCTGGAGAAGCTGACGCCGTTCTGCATGCTGATCGGCGCCATGACCTGCTATCTCGCCCTCTCCCGCCGGCTCGAGCTCGTGGTCGCGCGCGCCGCCGGCATCTCGGCCTGGCAATTCATTTCGCCGGCACTGGGCAGCGCGCTGGTGATCGGCGTGCTCGCCACCGTCGCCTACAATCCGATGTCGGCGAACCTGCGTGAGCTCTCCAAGCGCATGGAAGCCGAACTGTTCGGCTCGGCACCTGGCGGCGGCATCCAGGATGCCTCCGGCTTCTGGCTCAACCAGGTCACCAGCGACGGCCAGACCATCATCAACGCGGCGCGTAGCGAGCAGCAGGGCGTGCGGCTGACCGGACTGACGCTGTTCCGGTTTGACACACAGCAACATTTCAAGGAGCGGGTCGAGGCACGCGAGGCGACGCTCGAATCCGGTCATTGGCTGTTCAAGGGCGTGCGCCGTTTCACGCTCGATTCTCCGCCCGTCGATCAGGCGAGCCTCGAGATTCCCACGACGCTGACCGAGGCGCAGGTTAGAAACAGCTTTTCCACACCCGAGACTGTGTCCTTTTGGCAACTACCGGGCTACATCAGCTCGTCGGAGAGCTCAGGGTTCGCGACAGCCGGATATCGACTCCAGTATCACAAGCTGCTGGCACAGCCGTTTTTGCTCGCCGCCATGGTGATGCTTGCGGCTTCCGTGTCGCTGCGCTTCTTCCGGATGGGCGGCGTACAGAAGATGGTTTTGAGTGGCGTGGGCGCAGGCTTTCTGCTCTACGTTTTGTCGAAAGTGACTGAAGACTTGAGCAAGGCTGAGTTGATGCATCCGATCGCTGCGGCGTGGTTGCCCGTAGTGGTGGGCGGCCTCACCGGCTTTTTGGCCTTGCTGTACCAGGAGGACGGTTAGTGACTGCCGTCCGCAGAGGACCCGTGTCTGAATTGGCGTTGCGCACCCCTATGCGCGCGAACGGATACGGCTTGTCTATCCGCAGGCTCCTGCTCGCCCTCGTCGCGACCGTATCGCTCGCCGGAATGATGGATGTTGCTGCGGTGGCGCCTGCTGCTGCGCAGAGCTTCACCTACAATCCGCTGCCGCCGCGTCCGCGGCCGCCGAAGGCCGCCAATGACGGGCAGATGCTCGTGCAGGCGACCGAGGTCGATTACGACTACAACAATTCGCGCGTGTCCGCGGTCGGCAACGTTCAGCTGTTCTACAACGGCACCAGCGTCGAGGCCGACAGGGTCATCTACGACCAGAAGACCAAGCGCCTGCATGCCGAAGGCAACATCCGCATGACGGATGCCGACGGCAAGCTCACCTATGCCGAGATCCTCGATCTCTCCGACGATTATCGCGACGGCTTCGTCGATTCGCTGCGCGTGGACACCGCCGACCAGACCCGCATGGCCGCGACCCGCGCCGACCGCTCGAGCGGCAACTACACGGTGTTCGAGAACGGCGTCTACACGGCCTGCGCGCCCTGTAAGGACGATCCGAAGAAGCCGCCGCTCTGGCAGGTCAAGGGTGCCCGCATCATCCACGACCAGCAGGAGAAGATGCTGTATTTCGAGACGGCGCAGCTCGAATTCTTCGGCGTGCCGATCGCCTACATGCCCTACTTCTCGACGCCCGATCCGACCGTGAAGCGCAAGACCGGCTTCCTGATGCCGGGCTTCACGTCCTACACAGCGTTCGGCTACGGCGTCGAAGTGCCGTTCTACTGGGCGATCGCGCCCGACATGGACGCGACCTTCAGCCCGCGCATCACCTCCAAGCAGGGCGTGCTGTTCCAGGCCGAATTCCGCCAGCGCCTGATGGACGGCGCCTACCAGGTCCGTGTCTATGGCATCGACCAGCTCAACCCCAGCAATTTCGCCGGCCAGCCGGGCGACCGTCAGTTCCGCGGCGGCGTCGAGACCAAGGGTCAGTTTGCGCTGAACGACAAATGGGTCTGGGGCTGGGACGGCGTCGTGCTCTCCGACTATTATTTCATGTCGGACTACCGCCTGTCGGCCTATCGCGATCCGCTCGGCTCATTCCTGAACCTGCCGACGGATGCGCTGTCGCAGCTTTATCTGACCGGCGTCGGCAATCGCAGCTTCTTCGACGCGCGCACGATGTACTGGCTGAGCTTCTCGGGTAACCAGCAGCAGGTCCCGGTCGTCTATCCCGTGATCGACTACTCGAACGTGCTCAACTATCCGATCTTCGGCGGCGAGGTCTCCTACAAGACCAACTTCGTCAATCTGACGCGTAACGATGCGGTGTTCGACCCGATCACGACCACAGCCAACACCAACAGCCTGTGCACGATGACGTCGGCCGATCCGACGGCGCGCACGCCGTCGCAGTGTCTGCTGCGCGGCTTCCCCGGCACCTACACCCGCCTGACGGCTGAAGCGCAGTGGCGCAAATCCTATACCGATCCCTTCGGCGAGATCTGGACGCCGTTCGCGATCCTGCGCGCTGACGCGATCAATTCGTCGGTCTCCAACCAGCCGGGCGTGTCGAACTACCTGCCCGTCGGCGACACCCAGGCGTTCCGCCTGATGCCGACTGTCGGCCTCGAATATCGCTATCCCTTCATCAACGTTCAGCCCTGGGGTTCGACCACCATCGAGCCGATCGCGCAGGTCATCATCCGCCCGAACGAAACCTATGCCGGCAAGCTTCCGAACGAGGATGCACAGAGCATGGTGTTCGACGCCTCGAACCTGTTCAGCGTCGACAAGTTCTCCGGCTACGACCGCGTCGAAGGCGGCGGCCGCGCCAATGTCGGCGTGCAGTCGACCACGCAGTTCGACAGGGGCGGCGCCGTCAAGGTCCTGTTCGGCCAGTCCTACCAGCTGTTCGGCATGAACTCCTACGCGGTGCAGGACTCCATCAATACCGGAATCAATTCCGGCCTCGACAAGACGCGTTCGGATTACGTGGCGAGCGCCAGCTACTCGCCCAACAGTACCTACACGTTCAGCGTCCGCTCCCGCATGGACGAGCAGACCTGGAACATCCAGCGCTTCGAGGCGGAAGGCCGCGCCAACTTCAATCGCTGGTCGATCAGCATGCTGTACGGCAATTACGCAGCGCAGCCTGAACTCGGCTACCTGACCCGCCGTGAGGGCATCCTGACCTCGGGCTCGATCAAGCTCGCGACCAACTGGGTCGTGACTGGCTCGGCGCGCTGGGACCTCGAGGCCAACAAGATCAACCAGTATGTGCTCGGCGCCGGCTATGTCGACGATTGCTTCGTGCTGGCGGCGAACTATGTAACTTCGTACAGCTATTCCGCGGGCATCACGCCGCCCGTGCTGAGCCACGCGTTCACGTTCCAGATCGGCTTGCGCACGCTGGCGACCTCGACCGGAAGCAGCAGTTCCGCCGGCTTCCAGTGAACCCGTGCAAAATGCCGGCCGCCTGTTCCCGATCGCAGGATCATCTCGGCTGACATGCGAGCGACAACCATGACGACGTTTTTGCCTAGCTTCCGCCTCCTCCTTGTCCTCGGCACCGTGCTGGGCGCTACGCTGACCCTCGTCGGCGCGCCGGCACTGGCGCAGAACATCGTCGTCATGGTCAACGGCGATCCGATCACCGATTTCGACATCGAGCAGCGCACCAAGCTCGACCAATTGACGGGTCAGAAGGCCGTGGGCCGGCAGGAGGTCATAAACACGCTGATCGACGACAAGATCAAAATCAAGGAAGGCAAGAAATACGGTGTCGAGCCCAGCGCTTCCGACATCAACCAGTCCTACGACGGCATGGCGCAGCGCATGCGGATCTCGCCCGAGATGTTGACCAAGTCGCTCGAAGTCAAAGGCGTGCGCCCCGACACGCTCAAGGGCCGCATGAGATCCGAAATGGTCTGGACCAGCCTCGTGCGCGGCCGCTTCAAGGAGAAGCTGATTGTCGGCGAGAAGGACGTTGCCGACAAGGTGCGCGAAGGCGGCACCGAGAAGCTGCAGATCGAGGGCACCGAATACAAGATGCAGCCGGTCGTGCTGATCGTGCCGCGCGGCTCCTCTGCGGCTTTCCAGGAAACGCGGATGAAGGAAGCAGAGCAATATCGCGCGCGCGTCGGAAGCTGCGAGGAAGCCAATTCGCTGTTCGTGTCGACGCCGAATGCCACCATCCGCGAGAGCGTCACCAAGACGACCTCGGACCTGCCGGAGGCGCTGCGCAAGGTGCTCGACGATACCCCGATCGGCCATATGACCGCGCCCGAAGTGACCAAGGCTGGGATCGAGATGGTGGTGCTGTGCTCGCGCAAGCCGACCACGATCGACACGCCGAAGAAGCGGGAGATTCAACAGAAGATGTACGTGGACAAGTACGAGAAGGTCCAGAAGGCCTATCTCGACGAGCTCCGCAAAGCAGCGATGATCGAATATCGCAACCGCTGATGGCCGCTCCCGCAAAGCCCCTCTCACTCACGCTCGGAGAGCCTGCCGGCATCGGCCCGGACATCACCATCGCGGCCTGGCTCAGGCGCCGGGAGCTGGACCTTCCCGCCTTCTATGTGCTCGGTGACGAAGCACTGCTTGCGCAGCGCGCCAGGACGCTCGGCGCCGAGATCCGCTTCGCTGCAGTGAGCCCGGGCGAAGCCGCAACGGCCTTTGCCGACGCCCTGCCCGTGGTTGCGATCGGCGAGCGTGCCACCGCCGCACCAGGCAAGCCTGACGCCTCGAGCGCACCGGCCGCACTCGCCTCGATCCGCCAGGCGGTCGCCGATGTGCGTGCAGGACACGCCAGCGCCGTCGTGACCAATCCAATTGCCAAGAGCGTGCTCTACCGCGCCGGCTTCCGTCATCCCGGTCACACCGAATTCCTCGCCGAGCTCGCAGAAGCCGACGGCCTCGTGCCGCAGCCGGTCATGATGCTGTGGTCGCCGCGGCTCGCCGTAGTGCCGGTGACGATCCACGTGTCCTTGCGCGACGCCCTCACGCAGCTCACGAGCGACCTCATCGTCACGACCGTGCGCATCGTTGCAACCGAGCTGAAATCCCGCTTCGGCATTGCGCAGCCGCGCATCGCAATTTCCGGACTCAATCCCCATGCCGGCGAGGACGGCTCGCTCGGTCATGAAGAGCAGACCGTGATCGCGCCGGCGCTCAAGATTCTGCGCAACGACGGCATCGACGCCAAGGGGCCGCTGCCCGCCGACACCATGTTCCACGAAGCCGCACGCAACACCTATGACTGTGCGGTCTGCATGTATCACGACCAGGCGCTGATCCCGATCAAGACCGTGGCCTTCGACGACGCCGTCAACGTCACGCTCGGCCTGCCCTTCATCCGTACCTCGCCCGATCACGGCACCGCCTTCGATATCGCAGGCACTGGCAAGGCCAATCCGGCGAGCCTGATCGCAGCGCTCAAGCTTGCCAGCCGCATGGCGGCTGCAAACAGCTGATGAGCGCGATCGACGACCTCCCGCCGCTTCGCGAGGTCATTCGCCAGCATGCGCTGTCGGCCCGCAAATCGCTCGGCCAAAACTTCCTGCTCGATCTCAATCTCACCGCCCGCATCGCGCGCGCGGCGGCGCCACTCGAAGACTCCACCATCGTCGAGATCGGCCCGGGCCCGGGTGGGCTGACGCGCGCACTGCTTGCGCTCGGCGCCAGACGGGTCATCGCGATCGAGCATGACGAGCGCGCGATTCCAGCCTTGCAGGATATTTTCGCGCGCTACCCTGACAGGCTCGAGATCGTGCATGGCGACGCCATGACCTTCGATCCGCGCCCGTTGCTCGCGGGCGAGCGCGCGAAGATCGTCGCCAATCTGCCCTACAACATCGCGACCCAACTCCTGATCAACTGGCTCACCACCGAGCCATGGCCGCCCTGGTACGACATGATGGTGCTGATGTTTCAGCGCGAGGTCGGCGAGCGCATCGTCGCGTGCGAGGACGAGGAGGCCTATGGCCGGCTCGGCGTGCTCGCCAACTGGCGTGCGGAGACGAAGATCCTGTTCGACATTGCGCCGTCCGCCTTTGTGCCGCCACCGAAAGTGACGTCTTCCGTCGTGCGTCTGGTGCCGCGCACAGAGCCTCTTCCGTGCGATCGAAAATTGCTCGAACAGGTCGCAGCTGCCGCCTTCGGCCAGCGCCGGAAAATGTTGCGCCAGAGTCTGAAGTCGCTCGGCGTCGATCCCGCGCGACTTGCGGCAGCCGCAGGCGTCGATGCGACGCGGCGCGCCGAGACTATTCCCATCTCCGGCTTTGTTGCCATGGCGCGCGAATTGGCGGATATACGCAGCGAGGCTGAGTAACAAGAATTTCGGAGGAAGGAATATGGCGTTGATGCGTCGGCAGTCGCTGGTCAAGTTCGATGCGCCCCTGTGCGAGACCATTGTCGACACGCCCAAACCGCAAGGCGCCGAGGTGCTGGTGCGCATCGAGCGCTGCGGCCTCTGTCATTCCGACCTGCACATCCAGGACGGCTATGCCGATCTCGGCGGCGGCAAGAAGCTCGACACCACGCGTGGCATGACGCTGCCCTTCACGCTCGGCCACGAGATCGCCGGCGTCGTCGATGAAGTCGGCCCCGATGTACCGGCCAGCCTCGTCGGTTCGAATAAGGCAGTGTTTCCCTGGATCGGCTGCGGCCAGTGCCGCGACTGCAAGAACGGCGACGAGAACCTCTGCGCCAAGCAGCGCTTCCTCGGCGTCGCCATCGACGGCGGCTTCGCAACCCACGTGCTGGTACCCGACGCAAAGTACCTGCTCGACTACGACCCGCTGCCCGTCAACCAAGCCGCGACCCTGATGTGCTCCGGCGTCACCGCCTACGGTGCGCTCAAGCGCCTGGCCGATCGTCCGCGCCAGCGCAATCTGCTGCTGATCGGTCTCGGCGGCGTCGGCATGATGGGCCTGTCGTTCGCACAAGCGATGTTCAAGCAGCCGATCACGGTCGCCGATCTCTCGCCGGCCGCGCGCGAGACCGCGCTGAAGAACGGCGCGTCGGTCGCCTACGATCCGTCCGAGCCCGACGTGATCAAACGCATCCTGAAGGAGACCGATGGCGGCTTCGACGAGGTGGTCGACTTCGCCGGCAACGAGAAGTCGATGGCGTTTGCGGTCGCCGTCGCCGCGCGTGGCGGCAAGGTCGTCGTCTCCGGCCTGATGGGCGGCCAGTTCACGTTGCCAATGGTGCAATGGGTCTACAAGCGCCTCACCGTCGAGGGCTTCATGGTCGGCACACTCGCTGAGGCCCACGAACTGATGGCGCTCGCGCGCGCCGGCAAGATCAAACCGACACCCATGCGCGAAGAGCCGATGAGCGATGTCCAGAAATGGATCGACGAATTGCGTGCAGGCAAAGTTGTCGGCCGCATCGTGCTGAAGAACTGAGGATCAGCGGCGGCGAGATGCGCGTCTCGCCGCCGTCACTTTCATCAGTGCAATTAACCCGGAATTGACGCACGTCGCGGTTCCACATAGGGGAACCGGTTACCGGCGGACTACAGTCCTCGCCAGTCCCTATCAGGAATTTTGGTGAGAACATGCAGACCATCAGCCGCTTCCTGGCCGACGAAACCGGCGCGACTGCGATCGAATACGGTCTGATCGCTGCCGGTATCGCCCTCGCCATCATCGCCGTGGTCAACAATCTCGGCTCGACACTGAAGCTGAAATTCGGCTCGATCAGTTCGTCGCTGAAGTAAGCACACTCTCTTGCCGTCCGACCGCATCGCGCTGGTGTTCGCACTGGCGAAGGTGACGCGGCGCCTTCATTAAGGCCGTCTCACCGCATCCGCACTGATCACTTCAAGCCCAACAATTGGAACACCGCGAACGACCTGCGCGTTGGCGTCCTGTTAGGCAATGACGGAGTCTCAGCGCATGATGAGGCCGCTGACAAAACGATGCAGCCGGTTCCGGAAGAAAGCCGGAGTCTCAAGGGCGCCGGCAGTTCCTGTCGACACCACCAAAAGCCATCGCGACGACGAGAAGCAGAATATCCGTGAGCAAGGAGCCCACGGCAATCTCACCCAGGACACCACTAACCGGCGCATGGGATAAGCGCAGAAACCGGGGGGAATGAAGAGGAGATACGCACGTGGTCACCCCCAGCAAATGGTACGATCCGATCTCTGAACGCTGGATCGCACCGCGCGAACTCCACGCCGCAACTCCCTCCCCCCACACCAGTGAGAACCACGTGCTTGAGATGCAGAGGTCCGTCGAGATCCAGCGCATCTGGCGCTTGCTGGTCGATTGCTGCGCAAGCAAGTGACGCGTTTGCGCGTATCCGGTCGCGAGGAAGCGCGCGATCGGTGCACAGTGGCTGTCACCTTTGATGAATGATCCCGCACCGGCATCTTCACGCAGTCCTATGCGATTGCGAGGCGACGGGCGCAATAGTGCATCGCTCCCCGGGGAGAGCACGAAGGACACCGTTAAAACCATCCGCGCAGGGAAGGCCGGGCGACCGGCATCACCTGTGGTCCACCCCGTGTGCACCTTCGTAGCGGCACGGACTTACGGGTACCGCCGGCGCCCGGCCTTCCCTGCGCCCTTTGGCCTCCACGGGGCGATATGACCAGGCCAAAGCCCGGGCAAACCTGCCGCGGGAACGCGAAAACCATGCGCCTTCCCCACCGCGATGGGCACGGGGATACCAACCAAGATATCGCGCCGCTTTTCGCCCATGCGCCGGGCTGGTAGATTGGCTTCATTGCCCTGGGGACTTTTGATGTACGCGACGATTTTCAATCGCGTCCTGATGCTGGCAGCGCTTGTCGCGGCCACGCTCATCGTCGCGAGCCAGCCTGCGTCGGCCGAGAAGCGCATTGCGCTGGTCGTCGGCAACTCCGCCTACAAGAACATCACACCGCTCGACAATCCCTCCAAGGACGCGAGCCTGATGGCGGAGACGCTCGGCTCACTCGGCTTCACACTGGTCGGCGGCAGCGCCCAGCTCGATCTCGACAAGGGCGCGATGGACATGGCCGTGCAGAGCTTCGGCCGGCAGGTGCAGGGCGCCGATGTCGCGCTCTTCTATTATGCCGGTCACGGCGTGCAGGTCGCTGGCTCCAATTATCTCGTGCCTGTTGGTGCCAATCCGACGCGCGAGGCCGATGTCGATTTCCAGATGACGGACGTCAATCTGGTGTTGCGGCAGATGCAGGGATCCGGCACGCGGCTCAACCTCGTCATCCTTGATGCCTGCCGCAACAACCCCTTTGGCTCACGCGGCCTTCGATCCTCGGATGGCGGCCTGGCGCAGATGCGCGCGCCTGAGGGCACGCTGATCTCTTACGCCACGCAGCCCGGCAATGTCGCTCAGGACGGCAGCGACGGCCATAGCCCTTACACCAAGGCGCTTGCCGCGACGGTGCGGACCGCCGGCCTTGACGTGTTTCAGACCTTCAACCAGGTCGGCCTCGCCGTGAAGCGCGCCACATCGGGCGCGCAGCAGCCCTGGGTCTCGTCCTCGCCGATCGACGGCACTTTTTACTTCGTGCCGCCGTCGCAAACCGCGCCACCGCAGGTCGCGGCGATGCAGCCCGATCCATTGCCGTCGGAGCGCCTCCGCGCCGACCCAGATCGCGCTCCCTTGCGCGATGCCGCGCTGCTCAGCGAATTGAACGAGCGGCTCTACGAGCTCAATTTTGACCCTGACACGCCCGACGGACTGACCCGCGCGATCACCAAGCTGCAGCAGCGGATTTCCATGGCGCCAACGGGCGAGCCGACCGAAGGCCTGTTGCTGCGAATGCGCAAGATGGAGGATCTGAAGCCGTGGGGCTCGATCGTCTACGGGCCTGACGGCAACAAATGGGGCATTTCGTGGAACCACGCCTCACGGCGTGCGGCGGTGGCGGATGCGCGCGGCAATTGCGCCGGCGCCAAATGCCCGATCGAGCTCTCGTTCTACGGCAAGGGCTGCGGCGCGTTCGCCATCTCCGACAAATCCTGGTCGCTGGTCCAGCGCGAGGGTGTGCAGCGCGCGAAGGACGCCGCGCTTGACGATTGCGGCAAGGCTGGCAAAGCTTGCCGCATTATTGGAGCTGTCTGCGCCGACGGCTCCGGCCGCTGATTTTTCATGATGATGGATTTTCCGCTCATGCCGCACATCGCAAGCCGCTCATCAGTCCTCGCCGCGCTCCTCCTCTCCCTCGCCGCTCCGGCCGCGCTTGCGCAATCCGGCAGCGCCGGCGGCTCGATCGGCAACGATGAAAAATCGCTGTCCGGCTCCCGCCAGGAAAGTCCTCCAGCCCGTTCCGCGGAACCCGCCGCCCCCTCAGCGCGCCGGAGCAAGCCGGCTGCTGACGAACAACGCTCGTCGTCGCGGAGCGGTGGCGGAAGTGGCGGCGGCAGCTTTGACGGCGCCTGGTCCGTCACCAGTGTCGGCTGCGGCGGCTCCTCCAGCGGCGCGACCGTGGTGACCTCTGGCCGCGTGGTCGGCCAAGGTGTCAGTGGGACGGTTAGCGCGAATGGCTCGGTGCATACGTTCGGACAGGGTGAAGGCGGCATCACCTATACCGGCGCTGGCCGCCTGTCCGGACGGAGCGGTTCCGGCACCTTCCGCCGCTCCGACGGGTGCTCGGGAACCTGGACCGCGAGCAAGCAATAGCGCGCTCGAAATTGCCTTATTCGCGGTGGAACGAACGCCGCGCAGGCCCGATTCAAGCCACATCCTCTCCGGATTTGCGGCTCATTGCCACCTAACTCTTTGCTGAGAAAGGGAAGGTAACGAGTTGCGTCATGCGTAATCGGGAGACCAGGATGGGCAACCGCACCGCAAAGTTTGTATCTGCGTTCGTCGGCAGCATCATTGCCGGCGTACCCTTGGCCGCCGTTTCGCAGAACGCGCCGACTGCACCCGGCGCTGCCAGCACGGCGAATGCCGCGAGCGACTGTCTCGCCTCGCCGAAGGGCGTCGCGCCGCAGGGACAACACTGGCACTATCGCGTGGAGCGCGGGACCAAGCGGCAATGCTGGTACCTGCGCGCCGAAGGCAACAAGGCTGCATCAACCACGCAAACGGCAAGCGACACGCCGCAGCCGGATTCTCCGCCGCCGCAATCGGTCCAGAATGCGCGTGCCGAATATATCGCACCGCAAAGCGCCTCTGCGCAGCCGGCGGCAACAGCGGCACCGTCGTCCACTCAGCCCGCATCCGCCACCAGCAGCGAACCGCAGCAGCCCGCTGTCACGACACGCTGGCCCGACACCACCCCGGCTGCTGCCCCGCCTGCACCCCAACCGACGGCCACAGCTGCACCGGCGTCCGCGCAGCCGCCCGCAACCCCAGCCCCTGTGACGCTCGCCGCGGCTGACAGTGCGACCGACAAGCCGACCGGTTCGGTCCAGACATTGCTGCTCGTCATCGTCGGTGCCCTCGCCCTCGCCGGCCTCATCGCCAGCGTGATCTATCGTTTCGCCGGCGGACGCGTGCGCGTGACGACGACCGAGCGCCGCGTGAACTGGGACAACAGGCAGGATCACGATGACGGCCGCGCGCCCTGGCGTGCCGCGACGGCGCAGGCGGCGCGCGCCGAGCGGCCGCGGCCGGTGGACTTCGACGCGGTGCGACCGCAAACGGCGCAGATCACCGCATTCACCGACGAGATCCGCAGGATCGCAGCACAAGCCCCGGCGCCACCCATCGAGGCCGCAGAGCCTGACGTGGCCCAGATCGAACTGTTGGACAACGCATTCGAGACCGAGGCCCCGGCGCCTCAGCTCGCGGCCGATGACATCAACCACGACGAACCGGCCGAAGGCGATGACGAGGCGCGCGGCGAAACCACCGTCGATGTCGGCATCATCACGGCAATGCTGGAACGGCTGGCAACGGAAGGGCCGCGGCTGTCGCAGCCGAGCCTCGATCCTAGCCTTGAAGCTGACCTTGCAGCCCTCGCACGAAGCTCACGAGGCCAGTTCGCCGCTCGCGCTTGAGGCGCTCGGCCTTCAGGATCGATTGCACCTCCGCGAAAGCGTCATCAACATTGTGATTGATGACGATGTAATCGTACTCGGCCCAGTGGCTCATCTCGTGGCTGGCGCGGCTCATGCGCTTGCGGATCACCTCGTCGGAATCCTGCGCGCGCGAGTGCAGCCGCTTCTCAAGATCGGCCGCTGAGGGCGGCAGGATGAACACGCTGACGACGTCCGCGCGCGCCTTCTCGCGCAGCTGCTGCGTGCCCTGCCAGTCGATGTCGAACAGCACGTCCTGCCCGGCCGACAGCGCAGCCTCGACGGGGGCACGCGGCGTACCATAGCTGTTGTCGAACACGGTGGCCCATTCCAGGAGTTCGTCGCCCTTCACCATGGCGTCGAACCTGGTCTTGTCGACGAACAGATAGTCGCGGCCATCGACCTCGCCGGGCCGCATCGCACGCGTCGTCGCCGATACCGACATGCGCAAGCCCGGCATGCGGTCGATCAACATCCGCGACAGCGTCGTCTTTCCTGCGCCCGATGGCGAGGACAGTACGAACATCAGCCCGCGCCGCTCGACACCGTCAGTTGCGTGACCGCCCGTCGTCATCGATCACTCCAGATTCTGAACCTGCTCGCGGAATTGCTCGACCACGTTCTTCATGGCGAGCCCGGTATTGGTCAGCTCGATATCGTTCGACTTCGAGCAGCAGGTGTTGACCTCGCGGTGAAACTCCTGCGCCAGGAAATCGAGCTTGCGGCCGATCGGACCGCCCTTGCCGATCAGCTCGCGCGCCTGCGCGATGTGCGAGGCGATGCGATCGAGCTCCTCACGGATGTCGGCCCTGGTGGCGATCAGGATTGCTTCCTGCATCAGGCGGTCGGAATCGAAACGGTCGGAGGTATCGAGTAGAGCTGCGATCTGCTCGGCAAGCCTCGTCTTGATCGCCTCCGGCTTGCGGCCGGGCGCAGTCTCGGCTTTCTTCGCGAGCTGCTCAACCTCGTCGACCCGCTGGGTCAGTATTTGGCCGAGCGAGGTCCCCTCGCGCTTGCGCATCGCCACGAGTTCGTCGAGCGCCTTGTCGAAGGCGTCGGCTGCGGCCGCACGCGCGGCCTTGTCCTCCTCCTCGTCGCCCTCGGGCTCGGCGACCTCAATGACACCCTTGATAGCCAGAAGGCCGTCGACGCTCGGCGCGACCGCATCGACCTTGCCGGCGATCACGGCGGCCGCCTTCAGCACGGCGTTGAGCACGTCCTCGTTGACGCGAACGCTGGTAGCGGCATTGGCGCGCTTGACGTTGAGATTGGCGTAGACGGTGCCGCGCGACAACAGCTCGCCGGCGCGCTTCTTGGCGTGGGCCTCGAGCTCGTCAAACCCCTGCGGCAGCCGCACCCGCAAGTCAAAGCCCTTGGCGTTGACCGACTTCAATTCCCATTCGAACGTATACGGCCCGCTTGCGCCGTGGCTTCGGGCAAAGCCGGTCATGGACGACAGCGCCATCAGGTCAAATTCTCCGGAAACATGGGATTCGCGAGGCCATGGGGCCTGCGCGAATCTTAAGACTATTTTGCAGGAAAGTGGAATCCGCAAAGTCCGCAGGCAGGTCTGCGCGGGGATAGCGCTGGACGGGCCTAGCGCTGGACCACCGGTGGCGACGGCTGCACCGCGCCCTGCCGGGCGGGCGCCGGGGCAGCGGGCCGCGCCGGCGGCTTCTTCTGCTGGGTCGGCTTGGGCGGCGTGGTCGCGGTCGGTGCCGTGTCTGCGGCTGCGGGCGCGGCGGCGGCCGGTGCCTGCGCGTCGTCGGCCGGCTCGACCGTGTCGTTCTGGATCTGCTTCTCCATCGCGCGCAGCTTGGCGACATTCTTCTGGTGCGCGTCGTAGGTCTCGGTGAAGGCATGCCCGCCAGTCCCGTCGGCGACGAAGAAGAGGTCGCGGGTCCGGGCGGGGTTGGCGGCGGCTTCGAGGGAGGCGCGGCCGGGATTGGCAATCGGGCCCGGCGGCAGGCCCTCGATCACATAGGTGTTGTAGGGCGAGGGCTGCGTGATCTCGCTGCGCTTGATCGGGCGTCCCAGCGTGCCCTTGCCGCCGACGAGACCGTAGATGATGGTCGGATCGGACTGCAGCTTGATCTTCTGCTTCAGGCGATTGACGAACACGGCCGCGACGCGGCTGCGCTCGTCCGGCTTGCCGGTCTCCTTCTCGACGATCGAGGCCAGCGTCTCCAGCTGCTCCGGCGTCTTGACCGGCAAATCCGGGCTGCGGCGTTCCCAGATCTCGGCGAGCACGCGCTTGTGCGCCTGCTGCATGCGCTGGATCACCTGGTCGCGCGGGGTCCCGCGCGGGAACTTGTAGGTCTCCGGCAGTAGCGTGCCTTCACGGGGCAATTCGCGCACGCTGCCGGTGAAGATGTCGTTGTCGCTCAGCCGCGCGACGATCTGCTCGGAGGTCAGGCCTTCCGGAATCGTCACCGCGTGCTGAACCACCTTGCCCTCGACGATGGTGGCGATGACGTCGCGCAGCGATGCGCTCTTCTGGAACGAATATTCACCGGGCTTCAGATCCGAGCTCGCCTTGAGCGCAGCCACGGCGCCGATGAAGACCCACGGATTGACGTCGGTCACGCCTTCCCGGTTCAGGGTCTCGGCGATGTCGCGCTTGCCGGCGCGTTGCGGGATGTTGACGACCTTGTCGTCCTTCAGCGGCCCGGGCGCCTCGAGCACCTGCCGGCCGTAATAGTAGGCCGCGCCGGCGCCGATCAGGCCGATCAGGAGCAATGTGATGATGGCATTGCCGACCACGACAAAGGGATTGCGCGCCCGCTCCGAACGCTTCGGCGGCGGCGGGACCTGCTCGGGCTCAAGCGCTGCCCGCGGACTCCGGGGCGAAATGGGCGGCCTTTCACTCATCGAAGCAACCTGAATCCTGCCGGTTCAACCGCAGCCTGACAATCGCTTGCCGAGCCAAAATGCACGCGCCCACAGACATGACTATCGCCGAATACGGCAAAACGGTGGATTCGTCGCAAACACAAATTATTGGGCCAGACGCCGGACGATCACCGACGCATTGGTCCCGCCGAAACCGAAAGAATTCGACAACGCGACGTTCACCTCGCGTTGCTTCGCCTTGTGCGGCACGAGATCAATCGCGGTCTCTACCGATGGATTGTCCAGATTAATGGTCGGCGGGACGATATTATCGCGAATCGCAAGGATCGCGAAGATCGCCTCGATCGCGCCCGCGGCACCGAGCAGATGGCCGGTGGACGATTTGGTCGAGGACATCGCAACCTTGGACGCTGCATTGCCGAGCAGGCGCTCCACTGCGCCGAGTTCGATCTCGTCACCGAGCGGCGTCGAAGTGCCGTGCGCGTTGATATAATCGAGATCGGATGCGGTCAGGCCGGCGCGCTTGAGCGCAGCCGACATGCTGCGGAAGCCGCCATCGCCATCGGGGGACGGCGACGTAATGTGATAGGCATCTCCCGAAAGACCATAGCCGATCACCTCGGCATAGATCTTCGCGCCGCGCCGCCGGGCGTGCTCGAGCTCCTCCAGGACGAGGACGCCGGCGCCCTCGCCCATCACGAAACCGTCGCGGTCCTTGTCATAGGGACGCGAGGCCTTCTCAGGCGTCTCGTTGAAGCCGGTCGACAGCGCACGCGCGGCGTTGAAGCCTGCGATGCCGATGCGGCTGATCGGCGATTCCGCGCCACCGGCAACCATCACGTCGGCATCGCCGAGCGCGATCAGGCGCGCGGCATCGCCGACCGCATGGGCGCCGGTCGAGCAGGCCGTGACCACTGAATGGTTCGGTCCCTTCAGCCCGTGCTTGATCGACACATAGCCGGAAGCGAGATTGATCAGGCGGCCCGGAATGAAGAACGGCGACACCCGGCGCGGTCCGCGCTCCTTCAGCAGGATCGCGGTTTCGGCGATGCCGTTGAGGCCGCCGATGCCCGACCCGATCATGGTGCCGGTCGCGCATTTGTCCTCTTCAGTCTCGGGATGCCAATTGGCATCGTCGAGCGCCTGGCCGGCCGCGGCCATGCCGAAGATGATGAAGTCGTCGACCTTTCGCTGGTCCTTCGGCTCCATCCAGATGTCGGGATTGAAGGTGTCGTTGCTGCCGTCGCCGCGCACAACAGTGCAGGCGTATTTGGTCTGCAGATCGGAGACATCGAAGCTCTCGATCCGGCGTGCACCGCTTTCGCCGTTGAGGATACGTTTCCAGGTCGGCTCGACGCCGCAGCCGAGTGGCGACACCATGCCGAGACCAGTGACGACGACCCGCCTCATATCCGAAAACTCCGCATCGAAAGATTCACGGCCAATAACAAGAAACCGGCTGACCGCTGCGAAGCGGCCCGTCCGGTTTCAATGTTTCCCCGCGAAAATGAAGAGCCTTAGCTCTTCGCGTTCTTCTCGAGAAACTTCGTGGCGTCGCCGACCGTGAGAATCGTCTCAGCGGCGTCGTCCGGAATCTCGCACCCGAATTCTTCTTCGAACGCCATCACCAGCTCGACGGTGTCCAGACTGTCGGCGCCGAGGTCGTCGATGAAGCTCGCCGCGTCGACAACCTTTTCGGGTTCAACACCAAGGTGTTCGACCACGATCTTCTTAACCCGCTCGCCAATCTCACTCATTGCATAACCTCGTGTTGTTCCCTGTAGACCCGACCCCCCGGGACGATACGAGCCGTCGTGGTCGTTGACTGCCTTCGCTTACGAACTTTGATGTGGTCCCACCTTAACCGAAGCAGGACCCGGCGAACGACGGCCAAGGCTCCGCATCGCCAATATACAGGGTTTCAAAAACCTGCAATGGCGTTCTTTGCCCATCCGGCGAGCGTCCGGTTATCATACTTCAACTGCCTTGACTACACGCCTCAATTCGCTTCGGAAACGGCCGTTTGCCGCATCCGCACCGCCCATGTGGGCAGTGCAGAACGGCACGTCAGATCATGGCCATGCCGCCGTTAATGTGGATGGTCTGGCCGGTGACATAGGCCGCTTCGTTCGAACTCAGGTAGACGGCGGCGGCCGCAATGTCCTCGGGCGTGCCCAGGCGGGCAGCCGGAACCTTGGCCAGAATCGTCTCGCGCTGCTTGTCGTTGAGCGCATCCGTCATCGGCGTCTTGATGAAGCCGGGCGCAATGCAATTGGCGGTGACGCCGCGCTTGGCGTATTCGGCGCCCAGCGTCTTGATCATGCCGATCAAGCCAGCTTTCGACGCGGTGTAGTTGCCCTGCCCGGGATTGCCAGTTACGCCGACGATCGACGTGATCGCGATGATCCGGCCGAAGCGCTTGCGCATCATCAATTTGGTGGCGGCACGCGCCAGGCGGAAAGTCGCGGTCAGGTTGACGTTGATAACCTCATCCCAATCCTCATCGCGAAGCTGAACAAACAGATTGTCGCGTGTGATGCCGGCATTGGCGATGAGAATGTCGACCTGGCCCATCGCGGCTTCCGCAGCCGGCACCAGTGCCTCGACCTCATCGGCCTTGGAGAGATTGCAGGGCAGCACATGGGTGCGCTCGCCGAGCTTGCCGGCAAGCTCATCCAGCACGTCCTTGCGCGTTCCCGAGATCGCAACGGTCGCGCCCTGGGCGTACAGCGCCTGCGCGATCGCGCCGCCGATGCCGCCGGTCGCGCCGGTGACGAGCGCCTTTTTGCCAGTCAGATCGAACATCGAAACAACTCCTCTAGCCCTGCTTCGCAGCGGCCAATGCATCCTTGGCGGCGGCAATGTCGTTCGGCCCGCTGACCGACACGCCTACGGCGCCGTCCGCAATGCGCTTGACGAGACCCGTCAGCACCTTTCCGGCGCCGATCTCGAAGAAGCGGGTGACGCCCTGACCCGCCATATAGGCAACCGACTCGCGCCAGCGCACCGTGCCGGTGACCTGTTCGACCAAGCGGCGACGGATTTCGTCGGGATCGGTGATGGCTGATGCCAGCACATTCGAGACCAGCGGCGCAGCCGGCACCTTGATCGTGACCTTGGACAGCGCTTCGGCCATGGCGTCGGCGGCGGGCTGCATCAGCCGGCAATGGAACGGTGCGGACACCGGCAGCAGCATCGCGCGCTTGGCGCCCTTGGTCTTGGCGATTTCGACGGCGCGATCGACCGCGGCCTTGTCGCCGGAGACGACCACCTGCCCGCCGCCATTGTCATTGGCAGCCTGACAGACCTGGCCCTGCGCCGCCTCCTTGGCGACCTCCATGGCCGCGTCGTAATCGAGGCCGAGCAGCGCGGCCATCGCGCCGACGCCGACCGGAACGGCTTTCTGCATTGCGAGACCGCGAGTGCGAAGCAGGCGCGCAGTGTCCGAGATCGTCAGACTACCGGCGGCAGCCAGCGCCGAATATTCGCCGAGCGAGTGGCCGGCGACGAAGGCCGCATCCCGTCCCACGGAAAATCCGGCTTCAGCCTCCAGAACTCGCAAGGTCGCCACGGACACCGCCATCAGGGCCGGCTGGGCGTTCTCGGTGAGCTGAAGGGTTTCGGCCGGACCATCCCAGATGATCGCCGTCAGCTTCTCCCCAAGCGCAGCATCGACCTCGTCGAACACGGCGCGCGCCACCGGAAAGGCGTCAGCCAGGGCCTTGCCCATACCAACCGCTTGGGAACCCTGCCCTGGAAATGTAAATGCTGCCGTCATTCGGCGCTCCCTGGATCGCTCGAGTCGTGAGAACCGGCAGCCGATGACGTCCGGCCCGAGCCTTGGTTCCCGACCATGCTCCGAAAGGGGCCGTAGACACTGTCCGAGGCCGGACTGTCAAGCCAGGATGGAAACCCGGGCCGGCATTCAACTGGGGATGCCGCCCCTCAAAACCCGCCTGCCTTCTGATCCGCACCGACCTCTGCACCGGCCCGCGCGCGGCGCACATTGCTGACCAATTGCCCCGGCCGGTCGTCGCGATTCGGCTTCGCTGTCGCGAGCCGCAGCACGGCGGCGTAGTTGGGCTGCACTTCCATACGATCAGCATGCCGGCTCTCGCTGAGCAGGCGATGCACCTTCGGCAGATTGTAACAGGGCACGTAGAACAGCAGATGATGCTCAAGGTGATAGTTCACGTAGTACGGCGCGATGAACAGGCGCTCGAGAAAATTGGCGTGCGTGGTGCGGGTGTTGCGCAGGGGATCGCTGCTATCGGGCACGACGGCGTGCTCGGCGATGTTGCGGATGCGGGTGATGACCATCATCCAGGTGAGTAGCGGCACCAGCCATAGCAGCGGATAAGCCCACCACACACCGGTCGCCGCGAGGCCGGCGAACATCGCGGCGTTGACGAGGCATTGCGGACCGAGCCTCTCCCAGAAATGCGCGGCGCGCCGGCGCAAGGGCCAATCCTTTGATCCAAGCGCATTGAGCAATTGGGCCTTGCGCTGTTGGTAGCCGGTCTGCCCGGTGATGTCGCGGAAGAACTTGCGGCGGTAGCTCAGCTTGGTGATCGGAAATGGCGCCGACAGCACCAGATCAGGATCATCCTCCTGCTGGGTGCGCGCATGATGCTGCAGGTGATAGCGCCGATAGCTGCGCGTCTCGGCAAAGAGAGGATAGGCGCAAAACCATTGGCTCAGGGCCAGATTGGTTTTCTCATCGGCAGACAGGCAGCCATGCGCGCCGTCATGCATGAGGATTGCGAGCCCAAGCTGCCGCGAGCCGATGATGGCGACCGCAAGAACATAGGTGATCGGATTGGGCCACCACGCCACCAGCGCGATCGCACCAATGATCAGCACCCAGGCGTGGACGATCATCGCGACGCCCTTCCACGTCACGCGCCGGCGCACATCGGCCAGTTGATCGTCGGTCAGGAAATCGCGGGCACGCATGCGAAGCGCGGTCATGGATTATCCTTCCTCGTTCGATTGGCTTGATGTGCCGCGCTCGTCGACGAGACGGAGGCGCGCAGCGTCACCTGTGGATTTCGCCTGCTCGCCGAGCACGCGCAGCATCTCGGCACACAGCGCCTCGGGCGATCGGCCCATGGCATAGCCTTCGAGAATGACCCCGATCGCAACGGCCCAGAAGCGTCGCGAGCTTTCGTCGGGTGCGCGCAGCGAGCGCCAGCCGTGGCGCGCCACCTGGCCCGCATAGGCGCGCGCGCCTTCAGCGTGCAGGCGCTCGATGGTGCGCTCGACCAGCGGCGCCAGATCCTGCCGCCGCCGCGTCAGCGTCAGCGCTTCGGCAAAGAACGCGATCGAATCGCTCGCGGTCACGGTCTCGGCCAGCGCGTGGGTGTAATCCCGCGGCGTGTGCGCCTTCAGCGCCGCCTGCTCGGTCGCACGGGCCAGATAGAGCAGCTCGCGGCAGGCGCATTCGACGAACAGCGCCTCCTTGGTGCGGAAGTAATAGGTGATCTGGCTCGGGAACGCGTCAGCGGCAGCGGCGATGTCGGTGATCGCGGTACCCGACAGCCCTCGCTCGCGAAACAGCGGGCTCGCCGCATCCAGCAGCAGAGACCGCATCTTGCGGCCGGCCGAGCGCGTCGCTCGCGCAGCATGTTTGGGGTCGCCAACCGCCTCAAGCGGCTCCAGCGCTGACTTTTCCACCATCGGGTCATCTCCCTTGATTTATTTGTATGACATACAAACAAATAGATCAAGGCGGCGGATGTGGTATGGGGGGACCGCATCCGCCGCCTCTACCGGAACCATCCGGACCGAAAAGCCGGGCTCCAACCTTGCAAAGCCGGCCAAAATCCGTATAAGCGCGCCATCCGCAGACCCCGGCCGGGAGCTGAACGGACGGTCTCAGCAAATCCTCAGTGATTTTGGTGTGGCAGGGCCAGTCGGCCCGTCGTCCCGTGTTTCCGCCTTCTGAGCTTAATCCCAGAGTCCTTTCCGAAGGTCTCTTAAGGGCTTGACGCCGGGCGATGCGCTAACACGAGGAAAGGACGACAATGGCTCTCTATGAGCATGTTTTTCTCGCGCGCCAGGACGCGAGCACGCAGCAGGTCGAAGAGCTGACTGCGCAGATGACCGGCATCGTCGAGGGTCTCGGCGGCAAGGTCACCAAGACCGAGAATTGGGGCGTTCGCTCCCTCACCTACCGCATGAACAAGAACCGCAAGGCGCACTTCGTGCTGCTCAACATCGACGCGCCCTCCGCGGCGATCGCCGAGATCGAGCGCCAGGAGCGCATCAGCGAAGACGTGATCCGCTATCTCAGCGTCCGCGTCGAAGAGCTCGAGGAAGGCCCGTCTGCGATGATGCGCAAGGCCGACCGCGATCGTGAGCGCGACGACCGTGGCGGTGGATTCCGCGATCGTGAAGGCGGCGGCTTCCGTGGCGACCGCGAAGGCGGTTTCCGTGGCGGCGATCGTGACGGTGGTGGCTTCCGCGGTGATCGCGGCCCGCGCCGCCCGCGTGAAGACGCTGAAACCACGACGGATGGGGAGTAAGAACAATGGCTGAAGCTGGTGCACGCCGCCCGTTTTTCCGTCGCCGCAAGAGCTGCCCGTTCACGGGAGCCAATGCGCCGAAGATCGACTACAAGGACTCCAAGCTGCTGATGCGTTACGTCTCCGAGCGCGGCAAGATCGTGCCGAGCCGCATCACCGCCGTGTCCGCGAAGAAGCAGCGTGAACTCGCCCGCGCCATCAAGCGCGCGCGGTTCCTGGGCCTGCTGCCCTACGTCATTCGCTAAGACGAATTTCGACCGGCGGCGATTCACGTCGCCGGTCGCGACTTTCTGATCTCATAAGGCTTCCGGGTCGTCCGGTCGCCGATGGTTGGGGCAAGCGCCTCTAACCGCTCGAAGGGAGCGGGACAGCTGATGATGGTATTTGGACTGATAGCCCTGATCGCCGGCACTGCGTCGGCCCTGATGTTCGCCTCGATCGTGTCGGGCGCGCTGATCTCGCTCGTCCTGTTCTATCTCGCACCGCTGCCGCTGATGGTCGCCGCAATCGGCTGGGGACCGCTCTACGCGAGTCTTGGCGGTATCGCCGCCGCGATTGGCCTCGGCGCGATCTTTGGCTTGCCCTACTGCATCGCCTTTGCCGTCACCGTCGCATTGCCGGCCTGGTGGCTGGGCCATCTTGTCTTGCTCGGTCGGCACGTGGCGAGCATGGCGCCTGCTGCAGCCGTCGTTGCACCGGCCGAACCCGAAATCGAATGGTTTCCGGTCGGCCGCATCCTATTGTGGATCGCGGGCTTCGCCGTGCTGACCACATTCGCCGCTCTCCTCACGCTCGGTAGCGACGCCGAGACCATCATGGGTACGCTGAAGCGTGGTCTGATGCGCATTCTCCGCGCCGCCGATCCGCAGGCTTCCGGCGAGACCGACCAGTTTATCGACGCGCTGATCCGCATCGCGCCGGCTGCTGCCGCCATCGTCTCGATGACGACGCTCACCCTCAACCTCTGGCTCAGCGCCAAAGTGACGGCGACGTCGGGCCGGCTGCGTCGTCCCTGGCCGGATCTGAAGACGGCCGAATTACCGGCGATGACGCTCGCCGTGCTCTGCATCGCACTCGCCTTCTGCTTCACCGGCGGCCTGCTCGCGATCGTCGCGCAGATCACCACGGCGGCCTTGATGATGGCCTACGCGCTGACCGGCTTCGCCGTGCTGCATACGCTGACGCTCGCGCTGAAGAGCCGCACGTTCTGGCTCGGTTCAACCTATGCCGTCGTCGTCGTGTTCGGCTGGCCTGTCATCGCGATGGTGATCCTTGGTCTTGCGGACGCCGTGTTCGGCTTCCGCGAGCGCTTCCTGCGCAACCGGCAACCGCCGCCATTGCCGACAACTTAAGTCCAACCCGAAACCTGAAAACCCCAGAGCACTTCAAAGGAGAACGAATATGGAAGTCATTTTGCTGGAACGCGTGAGCAAGCTTGGCCAGATGGGCGAAGTCGTGAAGGTTCGCGACGGCTATGCCCGCAATTTCCTGCTCAAGCGTGGCAAGGCGCTGCGCGCCACTGCCGACAACCGCGCCAAGTACGACGGCATGAAGGCCGACCTCGAGGCGCGCAACCTCGCGTCGAAGGGCGAGGCCTCGAAGGTCGCCGAAAAGATCCAGGGCAAGAACATCATCGTGATCCGTCAGGCCTCGGAAGCCGGACAGCTGTTCGGCTCGGTCACGGTGCGTGACGTCGTCACCGCCTTCGAAGCCGACGGTGTCGCGCTTGAGCGTCCGCAGGTGCAGCTGGACGCGCCGATCAAGACCATCGGCAAGCACACCATCACCGTCGCCATTCACCCCGAAGTCGAGGTCGAAGTCTCCGTCACGGTCGCGCGCAGCCAGGACGAGGCCGAGCGCATCAACCGCGGCGAGGACATCTCTACCCGCAACGAGGACCGCGATGCGGCCGCCGAGGCGATCGCGGCCGCCGGCGAGTTCTTCGATCCGGAAGCCCAGCACGACGACGAGCCGGCGCCGGCTGCGGAAGAGACCGAGAAGTAAGCCTCGCATTCATGCAAGGCATCGGAGCCCGGCCGTTCACGCGGCCGGGCTTTTCGTTTTTGCCGCGACATTCAAGACGACGAAGGCCGCACTGAGCGCGGCCTTCGCAGAATGACGGGAGTTTCGGCTTATCGCGAGATCGGCGGAGCCGGCGGACCGGAGGACTCGGCCGGTGCGGGCGACGGAGCCGCGGCGGGCGCAGACGGCGCCGGTTCGGCCGACTTGGCTGCCGGCTCGGCGCTGGGCGCGGGCTCGGCGGGTTTAGACACGGCAGCTTCTGCAGGCTTGGGCGCGGCCGGTTCAACCGGCTTGGCAGCCGCCGGCGCAGCAGGCGTCACCTGCGGCACTGGATCGGGGCGCAGAGCCGGTGTCTCGCCGGTGCTCGGCTCGACCTTGGCGCTATCAGGCTTGGCTTCTGCGGGTTTCTCCGCGGGCTTGGCGTTATCGGGCTTCGCACTATCAGGCTTGGCCTCGGAATCGACCTTGGCGCTCTCGCTCTTTGGTTCGGCCTTGGGCTCTGCTTTGGGCTCTGCTTTAGGTTCAGTCTTGGACTCAGTCTTCGGCGCGGCTGCGTCATCCGTCTCCGGCTTGCCGCGCTTGCTCATGCGCTTGCCTTTGCGGCCCTCGGGCGGTTGCTCGGTGGCTGCCTCAGGCTTCACGCCTTCCTTGGTCCCTTCTTTGGCACCCTCTTCGCTCGGCCGCGCCGCGCGTTTCTGGCGGCCCTCAGGCGCTGGGGTCGCAGCGCCCTCGCCCTCCGGCTTCGCAGCTTCCTGCCGCTGGCGACGCCCTTGATGCTCGGGCGACTGTCCAGGATTTGTGTTGGCGTCCTTCTCCTTGGCGCCGTCTTTCTTGTCCTTGCCGTCCTTGCCGCCATCCTTGGACTGGTAGCGCGCGTCAGTGGCACCGTTGGAAACGAGATAGGAGGCCAGCACGCCGGCCATGTCGGGGCTGGTGGTGTAGTGCTGGCGCAGGAAGCCCGGCAGCGAGCCCGGCGGCACCGTCTTCAACAGCCCTCGCGGGCTCTTGTGACAGGCGTTGCAGGTCTGCGCGAAGATTTGGGATGGGGCCTTGCCGGCCTCGAGGTTCGTCGCCTGCGCCAGAACGGCATCGGAGGCGCCGAAGCCGATCAGAAACAGCACCGTGGCGAGGCTGAGCGCTCGGCTCGACATACCCATCATCTCCATTGAATTCCGCGATTGCAGCCAGCATCCGGCGCGGCGGCGGTCACCTTTTAGCCGATTGCGCTGCGAATGGAAGCAGGCTCCAGGCGCAAGGATGTGATTAAGCGCCTTGGGAATATCTGCTGTGAACACAACGCAATAGAGGGACCAAAATTCTCTCCCGAGATTTAGATGCAAACGCATAGGAACCAGAGTGCGTCATCCCATCACTCTCTGAAGTGTTGCCGGCGATCGAGAACGCCGGCCTGCTCGTCTGCGACGTCGAGATCCTGCGTCTGCACTGTGCGGAAACGTTGAAGGCCTGGCGGGACCGTTTCATGGCGCGACGCGAAGAAGCCGTGCAGCTCTATGACGAACGCTTCGCGCGTTCCTAATGACCCGCGACTATGTCGCACATGAGGAAGCCCGGCTGCGTGCCCGCGAGGGCGGCGTTGAGCCGAAGCTGAAGCTCGCTGGTGAATGAGTTCTAATGACGCAGGGTTGAAATTGGCGACATCCGGAAAGATGCCGGTAACGCCAATTGGGCGCGCAGCGCAGCGAGGGTTTCAGCTGCGACCGGCTCGCGCCGGATTTCCGGCCGCGCGGCATGCTCGAGGGCGGCGATCAGCCCGGACAGCCAAAGCCGGCTGCCTGCCTCGCTTCGCCACATCTGGGGCTGCCGTTCTGGCCGCATCGCTCGCCTCGTTTCCTCTGGCCGGAAGTCCAAGGGGTAATCCCCGGCCCGCCCGCCTGTTCCCTGTCCTACCCCCGAAAGAATCCGGGGAGATGTGATCTGGTTCACATTCCTCGCGACGGCGCTGCCTTAGACCGTCGCTATGAGCAAAGAGACCCAAACCTCATTCCACGTGCAGGACGACCTCCGGACCGACTATGCGCTGATCGCCACCGGCGTCGGCGCGGCCCTGGTTGCGCTGGTCTACCTCCTGCTGGTATGAACCCGCATTTGGCGCGCCAGCGCGTCCCTTCGGCGCCTTCAGATACGTCTGCACCTCGCTTCATTAGGTTCATTGTTTTCCGTGGCCACTGCCGGCGGCGGCGAGTTCCGCAAAAATCCGTCAAGCGCGGCGCATGCTGCGGCTGCCAATCATCCACCACTTTTAAGATCGGTTGATAGAAGCGAGCTTTTGCTTCCGCTTTGAGCCGAGGCGGCGCTTTATCCCGGCCCCGCATCTGCCGCAGAATATTGCTATCGCTCGACCATGGCCCTGACTGATTCGAACGTCCTCAAACTCGCGCCCGAGCCCGGCACTCCCGCCTATCGGAGCGCGCCGCATAATATCGAGGCGGAACAGAGCCTTCTGGGCGCGATCCTGGTCAACAACGATGCCTTCTACCGCGTCTCCGACTTCCTCGAGCCGAAGCATTATTTCGAGCCGTTGCACCAGACGATCTTCGAGACCGCCGGCAGTCTGATCCGGATGGGCAAGATTGCCACGCCCGTAACGCTGAAGACGTTCCTGCCCGCCGACACCGATGTCGGCGGCATGACCATCGGCCAATATCTCGCGCGGCTCGCGGCCGAAGCGACCACCATCATCAACGCCCAGGATTACGGGCGCACCATCTACGATCTCGCGCTCCGCCGCGACCTGATCGGCATCGGCGAAGACATGGTCAATGTCGCCTATGACGCCCCGGTCGATTTCGCGCCGCGGGCACAGATCGAGGACGCCGAGCGCCGGCTCTACGAGCTCGCCGAGTCCGGCCGCTATGATGGCGGCTTCCAGAAGTTTTCGCAGGCATTGGCGGTCGCGGTCGATCTCGCGGCCAAGGCGTTCCAGCGCGACGGAAAACTGTCCGGCATCTCCACCGGCATGCGCGACCTCGACACCAAGATGGGCGGCCTGCAGCATTCCGATCTCATCATCGTCGCCGGACGCCCGGGCATGGGCAAAACGTCGCTGGCCACCAACATCGCCTACAACGTCGCCAAGGCCTATGTCGGCGAGCTCCAGGCCGACGGCACCATGAGGGCCGCCAATGGCGGCGTGATCGGCTTCTTCTCCTGCGAAATGTCGGCCGACCAGCTCGCCACGCGTATCGTCGCCGAGCGCACCGGCATTCCCTCCTCCCACATCCGCCGCGGCGGCATTTCGGAAACCGATTTCGACAAGATCCGCGAGGTTTCGATCGAGCTGCAATCGCTGCCATTCTATGTCGACGCGACCGGCGGCCTGTCGATTGCGCAACTGATGGCACGCGCGCGCAGGCTGAAGCGGCAGAAGGGCCTCGATCTCCTCGTGATCGACTACATCCAGCTGCTCTCGGGCTCGGGCAAGCGGAGTGACAACCGCGTGCAGGAAATCACGGAGATCACGACCAGCCTGAAGGCCCTCGCCAAGGAGCTCAGCGTTCCGATCATCGCGCTGTCCCAGCTCTCACGACAGGTCGAATCCCGCGACGACAAACGGCCGCAGCTTTCCGACTTGCGTGAATCCGGATCAATCGAGCAGGACGCCGACGTCGTGCTGTTCGTTTACCGCGAGGAATATTACCTGGCGATGAAAGAGCCGCGCCCAGGCACGCCTGAGCACGAGAAGTGGCAGCTTGACATGAGCCTTGCGCACGGAAAAGCCGAGGTCATCATCGGCAAGCAGCGTCACGGCCCGACCGGCACCGTCGATCTGGCGTTCGAAGCCTCGATCACGCGGTTCGGCGACCTCGCGCCGGACAGTCAGTTGCCGGCGCGCAGCGGCAACGACTACTGAGTTCCTTGAACCGGACCTGCCACTTGCGTAAAACGGCCCCATGACAATGGTGTCCGACCCGAACATGATCCCGCAATCCGGCCTTCTCTCCGCGGAGTCCAATCAGGCTGCCGCGCTCGCAGCCTATGGCGGCGTGCTCACCGTCGATCTCGACGCCATCATCGCCAATTGGCGCAAGCTCGAGAAGACCGCCGTGCCGGCCGAGTGCTCCGCGGTGATCAAGGCCGATGCCTATGGCTGCGGCACTGCGCAGGTCGCGCAGGCGCTCAACAAGGCCGGCTGCAAGACCTTCTTCGTCGCCACCATCGAAGAGGCGCGCACCGCCCGCGCGGTGGTGCCGGACGCTGCGATCTACGTGCTCGGCGGCTATTTTCAGAACACCGGCGAGCACTACGCCAAAATCAACTGCCGTCCGGTGATCGGCGATCTCAATGAGCTCGCCGAATGGGACGTGTTCTGCCGCCGCACCGGCTGGTCCGGTGGGGCCGCAATCCACATCGACACCGGCATGAACCGGCTCGGGCTGACGCTGACCGAAGCGCAGGCCATTATCCCCCGCATCAATGCCGGCGACCACGGCATCACGCTGGTGATGAGCCATCTCGTCTCGGCCGAGCAGCTCAACAGCCCCGTCAACGCGAAACAACTTGCGGCCTTCCGCGGCATCGCCAGCGAATTCTCCGGCGTGCCGGCCGCGCTCGCCAATTCCTCGGGCATCTTTCTCGGCGCGCCGTTCCAGTTCGACCTGGTGCGGCCGGGCGCCGCGCTCTACGGCGTCAATCCGACGCCTGAGGCCGACAATCCGATGCAGCCGGTGGTCGATCTCAAGGCGCGCATCGTGCAGACTCGCAACATCGAGCGGGGCGAGACCGTCGGTTACGGCGGCACCTGGTCCGCGCGGCGGCCGACCAAGCTTGCGATCATCGCAGTCGGCTATGCGGACGGCTATTTCCGCGCGGCCAGCTCCAATGACGGCACCCGCGGCGCCGAGGTCATCGTCGCCGGGAAGCGCTGTCCGGTCGCGGGCCGCATCTCGATGGACCTGATCGCTATCGACATCACCGATCTGCCGCCGAACGCGGCGCGCCGCGGTCACATGGTGACCCTGCTCGGCGAGGGCATCACCGTCGACGAACTTGCGCATCATTTCGGCACGATCGGCTATGAGGTGCTGACCAGCCTCGGCCCCCGCTACGCCCGCGTCTACAAGGGCGGCAATGTGGTCGAGCCGTTGGTGAAGCCGGAGCCTGCACCGACAGGCGAGCAGCCGCCCGCCCCTCCAGCGCTCGAACAGCCGGCTGCGCCGCCGCCGCTGCCGAGCTGAGCGTCTGGTCGCTTACTTCTTCCGGCTATCGAGCGCCGTCTTGCAAGTCGCGCTGAGCTGGTCACGCTTGGCATTGAGGCAGGCGATGATCTTGCCGGCACCGGGCGCCATGCCGGCGCAGAACTTGTCGTAATCCGCCTTGCACGCGCCGCGCGGATCGGCCGATTGTGCCGAAGCGACCCCGGAGAACGCGACGACGAACGCAAGAACGGCAAAGCTCAACTTGGACATTGTATCTCCGGGTACGGAAGGCGAGAGCCGGTAGCTCTACATGAAGATTGCGACATTCAACATCAACAACATCAATCGCCGCCTGCCCAATCTGCTCGCATGGATGCGCGCGGCGAAGCCCGACGTCGTTGCACTTCAGGAATTGAAGGCAAGTGATGGCGAATTTCCGGCGGCCGCGATCGAAAAAGCCGGCTACGGCGCAGTCTGGCGTGGACAGAAGACCTGGAACGGCGTCGCCATCCTCGCCCGCAACGCCCAGCCCATCCTGACGCGCGACCGGCTCCCCGGAAAGCCTGATGACCACGACGCCCGCTACATCGAGGCGGCCGTGCGCGGTGTCATCGTCACCAGCATCTATCTGCCGAACGGCAATCCGCAGCCAGGGCCGAAATTCGACTACAAGCTCGACTGGTTCGCGCGGCTGAAGCGCCACGCCAAGACTTTCCTCAAGCAGGATCTGCCCGTCGTGCTCGCGGGCGACTACAACGTCGCACCAACCGAGATCGACATCTATCCGACGCGATCATGGGACAAGGACGCCCTGATCCAGCCGAAGAGCCGGGCGGCGTTTGCCTCGCTCACCGAGCAAGGCTGGTGTGATGCGATCCGCGAGTTGCACGGAGAGGAGCGCGTCTACACCTTCTGGGACTACAAGCGGAACCGTTGGCCGCGCGACGCGGGTCTGCGGCTTGATCATCTGCTGCTGAGCCCTGCCCTCGTCTCACGCCTGGCCAAGGCCGGCGTCGACAAGAAGGTGCGCGGCGAAGACGGCGCGAGCGATCATGCGCCGGCGTGGGTGGTGCTGAAATAGCGAGTTTGGGGCCGCGCGCTCACCACAAATTCTTGCCGTCGATCATGTTGACCGGCACGGCTTCCAGATCGAAATCCTCGAACAGGCGCGCATTCACCGCGACCTTGGGATTGTCGAAATCGGGTTTGCCGGTCGACCAATCCGGCGACTCCGAATAGGTGCCGCAGCCGCAATTTGCGCAGTAATGATGTTTGACGGTGCGGCTCCCCCACTGATAGGTCGCGACGTTGTCGGCGGGCGACAGCAGGCGAAACTGCGCCGGCGCATAATAGGCCCACAGCGCGCCGCGCTTGGCGCAGAGCGAGCAGGTGCAGCGCGTCACATTCTCTGGCGCCTCTGTCACCTCGAACACCGTCTCACCACAATGACAGCTTGCCTCGATCGGCATGACCCGCTCTCCGTTTTGTCAGGAGGTGGTCATAGCCGGCCCCTGCTGCCAACATGCTGTCAGCAGCAAGGCCGGCTGGCCTGAGGTCATTTCTGGCGCGTCGTGGCCCGATCCGACAGCTGAACCTGCCCTTTCGAAGCCTCGCAGCTCGCGCTCGCGACCCTTAGCAACGCGAACGGCGGCAAGCTGTTGGTGTTGGTGATCGCGATGCCGCCCTCGCCGGCTGCCGCAATGTCGACCTCCATATCGAATGTGGCGAATCCGCTGATTTCACCATGCGACGTGGTGGACGTATTGGACGTGGCTGCCGTCGTTGTCGATTTGGATTTGGTGACCGTGGTGAACGAGCCGGAGCCGGTCACCTCCTTTTTGGCAGCAGCCAACACGCCGGTCAGCTCCCAGACATAGCCGATGCCCTTGAAATCGATCACCAGATGGACGTGGTCGCCGGGCGCGAATGACGCGATCAGGACGGCGGTATCACCCTTGTCGAACAACCTGTGAGCATCATCAGCGAATTCACTGCAACCGGTCGTGATCATCGAACGACGTTCGCGGTTCGGCGCATTGGACAGCAACAGCCCTCCCGCGACGACAACGACCACGGCCAGGAGCGCAATGGTGCGGGCTGCCCAGTCTCGCCGCTTGATAGCACTCAAAATGGCCTCCGACGGTGGGTGCCAGGCGCATGCGACTATCGGCGGAACGGAGGTGGAATCGCGTCAGGAGCTAGCGCGGCATCTTCATCGACCGTCTGTCGCTCCCACTGCGCGGCGGGTTCACGGCGACCAGCAGCACTGCAACCGAGCGTCAGTTCGCGGACAGGCGCTTGGCGTTCGCAGCCACGTGCTCGCGATAGCGCCGGACGACCGCTGCCGGCGTTGCGCCAGAGAGCAGGCTCGCAAATGCTTCGAAAGCGGCCGCGACCTTCTCAGTAACCATCAGCGCGGCCTCCTGCCAGACGGCCTCATCGCCATGGCTGAGCTTCTCGCAGCGGAGGCGAACCACCTCGCTCGCTTCAACCGCGAGCATCGCGCCGGCGTACCAGGGAAAGCCGTTATCGGATCCGCTGAGCACCGCATGACGGTCGAACGCAGAGAAGGAATGGTGATCGGGCATCACGCACCTCAAATTCTTTGAGCGAACGCTCCGATCAATACGCATCAAATTCTAAGGATCAGGCCGGGGAACCACTCGGATTGGCGGCGGGTGCGACACCGCCGGTTAACCGCGCCACGAGATGTTGCGATGCCCGACGGGCAAAACACCCAAAGCATCGGTCAATCCGACGGCCTAAATATATTCCGCTTTACCGAAATTCGGAAACGGCGTATGTGTCGCGACAACCCGGCCCAACGAAGAGGGGCGTATCGCGATCGTCACGAACGCGGGCCGGGCGGCGGTGGACGTGGGTCACATCGGCGCGATGAGGTTTTGCAGGGCGGGCAACCGTGAGCAAAGACGTCGCGCAAACGACCGGTGTGATCTCGCGTACGGCAAAATCGTGTGGTCCTGGCGTCCGGAGTCTGTGCGCCAAGTCTTGTGGTG
>Ga0207695_10001811_pt1 | contig 33658 bp, 26 predicted proteins | sample KBSC54metaG_FD_184354 | JGI IMG/M metagenome (GOLD analysis project Ga0207695, IMG submission 184354) | Corn rhizosphere microbial communities from Kellogg Biological Station, Michigan, USA - KBS C5-4 metaG (SPAdes) (version 2) | ecosystem: Host-associated > Plants > Roots > Rhizosphere > Soil... | reverse complement strand
CGCACAAAACAAAACCGCGCAGCCTCCTGAGGAGACACGCGCGGTTTGCGTTCCGAATGAACCGGCGCGAGGCCGGCCAACGGGCTTACTTCTTGTAGTTCGCGGCGCCGTCGGTGATTTCCTTGTGCGCGGCGTCGATGCCGGCCCAGCCTTCGACCTTCACCCACTTGCCCTTCTCGAGCGCCTTGTACTGCTCGAAGAAGTGCTTGATCTGATCCTTCAGGTACTCGGGCACGTCGTCGATCGACTTCAGGTTCGCCGTCATCGGGCAGACCTTGTCGTGCGGCACGGCGACCAGCTTCGCGTCGACGCCCGACTCGTCGGTCATCTGCAGCATGCCGAGCACGCGCGAACGCACGATCGAGCCGGCCAGCAGCGGGAACGGCGTGATCACCAGCACGTCGACCGGATCGCCGTCGCCCGACAGCGTCTGCGGGATGTAGCCGTAGTTCACCGGATAGCGCATGCCCGTGCCGATGAAGCGATCGACGACGAGGAGGCCCAGCTCCTTGTCCGCCTCGTACTTCACCGGATCGCTTTGCGCGGGAATCTCGATGATCACGTTGAAATCTTGCGGCAGGTCCTTGCCGGCCGGAACATGATTGAAGCTCATGAGCGCTCTCTGTAGGTCGATGGGAATTCGGGACAGGGCGCCGCGGCCGATGCACCGCCGCAGGCGTCCCTCAACGGAATGCGCCATTATAGCCAATCGATCGGTGGCGTCCGGATGACGATCGGCGCGATAATCGTTCCGGATGTCCGGCCGTCGAACCACAAGCGGCATTGCATGTCGACAGGAGCAGGCATGGAAGAGGCGAAGCACTTCATCGCGGGCGAATGGACGTTGCCCGCGCAACTGGAAACGATCGCGGTCGTCGATCCATCCGACGGCCAGCCGTTCGCGACGATCGCGCGCGGCACCGCGCCCGACATCGAGCGCGCGGTCGCCGCGGCCCGCGATGCGTTCGCAGGCGCATGGGGCGCCGCGAGCGCCGCCGAGCGCGGCCGCGTGCTGATGCGGCTGTCGGCGCGCGTGGCCGATTCCATCGAGGAACTCGCGGCGATCGAGGCGCGCGACACCGGCAAGCCGCTGAAGCAGGCGCGCGCCGACGCGGCCGCGCTCGCGCGCTACTTCGAGTTCTATGCAGGCGCCGCCGACAAGCTGCACGGCGAGACCCTCCCCTACCAGGCCGGCTATACGGTGCTGACGGTGCGCGAGCCGCACGGCGTCACCGGCCACATCGTGCCGTGGAACTACCCGATGCAGATCTTCGGGCGCAGCGTCGGCGCGGCGCTCGCGGCCGGCAACGCTTGCGTCGTCAAGCCGGCCGAGGATGCGTGCCTGTCGGTGCTGCGCGTCGCCGAGCTGGCCGCCGAGGCCGGGCTGCCGGCCGGTGCGCTCAACATCGTCACCGGCTACGGCCATGAAGCCGGCGCCGCGCTCGCGCGCCATCCGGGCATCGACCACATCTCGTTTACGGGTTCGCCGGCCACCGGCAAGCTGGTCACGCAGATGGCGGCCGAGAACCACGTGCCGGTCACGCTCGAACTCGGCGGCAAGTCGCCGCAGATCGTGTTCGCCGATGCCGATCTCGAAGCGGCGCTGCCCGTGCTCGTGTCGGCGATCGTGCAGAACGGCGGCCAGACCTGCTCGGCCGGCAGCCGTGTGCTGGTCGAGCGCGCGGTCTACGAGCCGCTCCTCGAGCGCCTCGCCACCGCGTTCAACGGGCTGCGCGTCGGCCCGAGCCGCGCCGACCTCGACTGCGGCCCGCTGATCAACGCGAAGCAGCAGCAGCGCGTGTGGGATTTCCTGTCCGACGCGCAGCACGACGGCATTCCGATGGCCGCGCACGGGCAGGTCGTCGCCGACGCGCCCGAAAGCGGCTTCTACCAGGCGCCCGCGCTGTTGCGCGACGTGCCGCCGTCGCACCGGCTCGCGCAGGAGGAAGTGTTCGGCCCCGTGCTCGCCGCGATGCGCTTCGTCGACGAAGACGAAGCCGTCGCACTCGCGAACGGCACGCCGTATGGCCTCGTCGCAGGCATCTGGACGCGCGACGGCGCGCGCCAGATGCGCGTCGCGCGGCGCCTGCGCGCGGGCCAGGTGTTCATCAACAACTATGGCGCGGGCGGCGGCGTCGAACTGCCGTTCGGCGGCGTCGGCCACTCGGGTCACGGCCGCGAAAAAGGCTTCGAGGCGCTGTACGGCTTTACCGCGCTGAAGACGATCGCGATCCGGCACGGCTGAACGCGCGGCACGCGAAACGCGGCCGGCAGCGGCCGGCCGCATCGCGCAACACGACGACTCTCATAACCAGCACAGGAGACACACCATGCGGTTGAGCGGCAAGACGGCAATCGTCACGGGCGGCGGCTCGGGTTTCGGCGAAGGCATCGCGAAGACGTATGCGCGCGAAGGCGCGAACGTCGTCGTCAACGACGTGAACGGCGCGGCGGCCGAGCGCGTCGCGAGCGAGATCGCACTCGCGGGCGGCAAGGCGATCGCGGTGGCGGGCGACGTGTCGAAGCAGGACGACTGGCACGCGCTGCTGCAGGCCGCGCTCGACGATTTCCATTCGGTGCAGATCGTCGTGAACAACGCAGGCACCACGCACCGCAACAAGCCGGTGCTCGACGTGACGGAAGCCGAGTTCGATCGCGTGTACGCGGTCAACATGAAGAGCCTGTTCTGGTGCGTGCAGGCCTTCGTTCCGTACTTCCGCGCACAGGGCGGCGGCGTGTTCGTGAACGTCGCGTCGACGGCCGGCGTGCGGCCGCGCCCGGGCCTCGTCTGGTACAACAGCACGAAGGGCGCGATGATCACCGCAAGCAAGTCGCTCGCGGCCGAACTCGGCGCCGACCGCATCCGCGTGAACTGCATCAATCCCGTGCTCGGCGAGACGGCCCTGATGACCGAATTCATGGGCTGCGAGGACACGCCCGACAACCGCAGCCGCTTCCTCGCGACGATCCCGCTCGGCCGCTTCTCGACCCCGCAGGACATCGCGAACGCGGCGCTTTACCTCGCGTCCGACGAGGCCGAATTCATCACGGGCGTCTGTCTCGAAGTCGACGGCGGACGCTGCATCTAGCCGCACCGGGCTGTTCGCGTGCCGCGTCGGGATTCACCGGCCGGCACGGCATTCATGTATTGCTTCGCACGAAACCGGATCGGGTGCCGATGTATCGGCTCCGGTCAACCATAAAAACCGCAAAGCATGGGATCCAAGCAAGCGCTAAAGCGCCAACTTGGGTCGACCGCATAGCATGGGACCCAAGTAAGCGCTAAAGCGCCAACTTGGGTCGACAGGAGACAACATGGCAACATCGACGCAATCGCTGCCGGGTTCGTCCGGCGCATTCGAGGAAGCAACCTACCGCAAGGTGTCGTGGCGGCTCACGCCGCTCCTGCTGCTGTGCTACGTGGTCGCGTATCTCGACCGCGTGAACGTCGGGTTCGCGAAGCTGCAGATGGCGAGCGACCTGAACCTGAGCGACACCGTCTACGGGCTCGGCGCCGGGATCTTCTTCTTCGGCTATTTCCTCTTCGAGGTGCCGAGCAACATCATCCTGCACAAGGTCGGCGCGCGCGTGTGGATCGCACGCATCATGGCGACGTGGGGCGTGATCTCGATCCTGACGATGTTCGTCACGACGCCCACGATGTTCTACGTGATGCGCTTCCTGCTCGGGCTCGCCGAAGCCGGCTTCTTCCCCGGCGTGATTTTGTACCTCACCTACTGGTATCCCGCACACCGGCGCGGCCGGATGACGACCTTCTTCATGACGGCAGTCGCCTTGTCCGGCGTGATCGGCGGGCCGCTGTCGGGCTTCATCCTGAAGGCGTTCGACGGCATCAGCGGCTGGCACGGCTGGCAATGGCTGTTCCTGCTGGAAGGCATCCCGTCGGTGCTGGTCGGCGTGATCGTGTTTCTCAAGCTCGACGACCGGATCGCGAAGGCGAACTGGCTGACCGACGACGAAAAGGCGCTGCTCGCGCGCAACGTCGATGCGGAGGAAGCGACGAAGGAAGACCTGCCGCTCGGCGCCGTGATGTCGAGCCCGCGCGTGTGGCTGATGGCGCTGATCTACTTCTCGTTCGTGATGGGGCTCTACGGCGTCGGCTTCTGGCTACCGACGATCATCAAGGCGACGGGCGTCACCGACACGTTCGCGATCGGCCTGCTGTCGGCGATTCCGTATGCGGCTGCGGTGGTCGCGATGATCCTGATCGCGCGCAGCGCGGACAAGCGCCGCGAGCGCCGCTGGCACCTCGCGATTCCGGCCGCGATCGGTGCGCTGGGGCTCGTGCTGTCGGTGATCTGGGCGCACCAGACCGCGCTCGCGATGCTCGGCCTCACGCTCGCGACGATCGGCATCCTGACGACGCTGCCGCTGTTCTGGAGCCTGCCGACCGCGTTCCTCGGCGGTGCGGCCGCAGCGGCCGGCATCGCGATGATCAACTCGATCGGCAACCTCGCGGGCTTCCTGAGCCCCTACCTGATGGGTTGGCTCAAGCAGGCGACGGGCGTCAACGATGCGGGCATGTACATGCTCGCGGGGTTCCTCGTGCTCGGCGGGCTGCTCGCGCTGTCGGTGCCGAAGCGGCTCGTCGACAAGTGATGCGCGGCGCGTAACGATCATGTCGACGGAGTCAACCCTCGTGCCCCACCGAATCGTTCAGGCGGCCGACAGCCGCGTACTGGTCCTGGATCCTTCCGCCGGCCGCGTGCAGCGGGAAAGCGATGCGCTCGACCTCGTCGCGCTCGCGCACGAGCATGAAGCCGACTGGGTCGCGGTCCCCGCCGACGCGCTGCACGACGACTTCTACCGGCTCGACAGCGGACTGGCCGGCGCGGTACTGCAGAAACTCGTCAACTACGGCGTGCGGCTCGGCGTGGTCGGCGACATCGACCGCTGGCTCGCGCGCAGCGAAGCGCTACGCGCGCTCGTTCGCGAGTCCAACCGCGGGAAATCGGTGTGGTTCGTCGCAAACGAGGACGACCTGCTGCGCAGGCTCGGTGCGTAGCGTATAAAGCGTCCGGCGCCGGCTCGCAACGAACAAAAAAATGCCCCGAAAGCCGATCGGCGTTCGGGGCATTTTGCGCGGCGCAGCGGGCCGCCGGCAGCAGGCGGTCGCGGCTTGCGTCAGACCACGGTAATCGCGAGCGCGCTTTCGCGGTAGTGCTTCGCGGCCTTGTCGGTTTCGCCGAGCTGCTCGAACAGACGCGCGAGCGCGCGATGCGCACGCACCTTCAGCGCCTCGTTGTCGGCCAGCTTCAGCGCCGCTTCGAGGAACGATTGCGCCTTGCCCCACAGTTGCTGCTGCTGGCAGAGACGGCCGAGCGCGAACAGCAGGTCGGCATCCTCCGGGTGATCCTTCTTCCACCCTTCCGCCTTCTGGATCAGCGGCAGCGCATCGGCGCCGGCCGTGTCCGGGTAACGGCGCAGCAGGCGCGCATCCCAGTTGTGCGCGAGCGCTTCCTCGACGATGCGGCGCGCTTCGTTGCGACGCTCGAGCGACACGAGCAGGTCGGCCGCGAGATCGGCAAGACGCGGCGACTGGCGCTCGGCCGGCGATAGCGACTGCCACACCTCGAGCAGCGCGTCCGGGTCGTGCCGGCGTTCGCGCAGCAGGTTTTCCGCGGCCTGCTGGCGCAGCCGCACGGCCGCGGCCGGATGCAGCGCCTCGCGCTTCTCGAGCGCCTTCGCGAGCTTCAGCACCTCGGCCCAGTTCTTCAACTGCTGCTGTGCGCGCAGCGCAACCTGCTGCGCATGGATGCGCTTGCCGCCCGCCTGCATGTCGGCCAGCGCGGCAAGCGCGCCGTCGGCATCGCGCGCGTCCGCACGCATGTCGGCCGCGGCGAGCAAGCGCGCGTCCTGCCATTCGGGTGCATCGACCTTCGACAGCCAGTCGTCGCGGCGCGTGTACTCGTGCATCCGGTGCGCGGCGGTGGCCGCGACGAGACTCGCGGCACCCAGGTTCGCGTCGACCGACAGCGCGTCGCGCGCGGCCTTCTCCGCGCGCGAGAACCGGCCCGCGTACAGGTTCGAGATTGCATCGCGCAGCGACGCCTGCGCCTTCTCGTTGCGCGAACGCGCACGATACGCGGCGACCCGCTGCGGCATGCGCCAGATGTTGCGCACGATGCGCAGCAGCGCATACACGATGATGAACAGCACGACGATGGCGATCACGAACAGGTTCAGCGACACGTCGATCCGGTACGGCGGATAGACGAGCAGCACCTGCCCCGCGTCGAAACGGCCGACGGTGGCGAGCGCCGCGGCGATCGCGAACAGGATCGCGAGCCAGACGATTCCTCGAAGCGTCATCGTTACCCCCGGCTCTTGAACTGCTGAACGGCGTTCAGGCTTGTGTTCAGGTTCGGCACCGCGACCGTCAGCGATGCGCCGTCAACCTGCTTGAGCAGATCCTCGACGGTCTGCGTGTCCTTCGACGCCTGATCGAAATACTTCCCGAGCGACGCCTGCGCGGCGTGCAGGTCGGCCTTCATCGCGCCGTCGTTGCGCGCGAGCAGCGACAGCCGCGCGGTGAGCAGGCGCAGCTTCACGTTCTCGCGCACGAAGTAGCCCTGGTCGGGCGACGCGAGCATCGCGTCCGCGTTGTCGATCCGGCGCACCTGCACGAGGCCCTTCAACTGCTGGCCGAGGCCGGCCGAGAAGTCGTGCCACCAGACCTTCCAGCGCGGCTCGCCTGCCACGGCCGTCGATGCGGCGGCGGCCGGCGCGGCCTTCGGCGCCGCATGCGGCACGATCGCCTCGCCGGACAGCGGCAGCGCGTCGATCTTGGCGATCGCGTCGTCGAGCTTGATCGCGAGGCCCGTGAGATCGGCCGCCGGCGCGGCCTTCAGCTTCTCGATGTCCAGCGCGAGCGCCTTGCGCACCGTGACGGCCTGTGCGCTCTGCGACGTCGCGAGACGCGCGTCGGCGTTCTGCAGCGCGATCAGCGCGAGCTGCGTGTTGCCCGTCAGCTGAAGCTGCTGGCTCGCGCTCGACAGCATCTGGTCGACTTCCTCGAGCATCCACGCATCGCGGTTGCGCGACAGGTCCTGGTATTGCTGCTGCAGCGCCTGCTGCGCGCTCTGCGCGTCGGCGAGCTTGCCGTCGAGCTGCGCGAGCTGCGTGTCGACCTGGTGCGTGCTCGCGAGCGCCTGCTCGGTCTTCATGCGCGTCTCGGCCGCCTGCGCGTCGAGCGCCTTCTGGCGCGCGACGAACGTGCCGTCGAGCCGGTCGATCTTGCGGTTCAGCGCATAGCCGCCGACGCCCGCCGCGCAGCCGAGCACGACGACGACGAACCACAGCAGCGCGCTGCCACCGCGGCGCGCGCGCGGCTCGGGCGCGAGATAAGGGGAACTGGACGGCGGTGCGGATGCAGCGGCCGGCTGGGAAGCGACGCTTTTGGAATCGTTGGTATCTGTCATGCGTTTAGTCACCGGTGCGGCTGTCGCCGGTTGGACGGCCTCGTCGGCCATCGTTCGAAACGCGCGGACGATGCGCTCATCGCCCGCGCCGGTCAGCGTAATCCTATCAAAACCCAATGCGCGCGCGGTCTGCTCGATCCGCGGGTGCGGCGTCACGAGCGGCGCATGCTTCAGCGCGTCGATTTCGGCATCGTTCAGGTGCGCCCGCGCGAGTTCGTGCAGGTTGCGCACGCCTTCCGAGCTCGTGACGAGCCACGCATGCGGTGCGCCGTCGAGCAGCGCATGCACGCGCTCCCATGCGCCGACGCGCGGCTCGGGCACGACGCGCCGGTACGCGGCGACGAGCGTGACGTCCGCGCCGGCCTCGCGCAGCCGGTCGGCAAGCCATTCGCGCCCGCCGTCGCCGCGCACGATCAGCACGCGCTTGGCCGCCAGCGCCTGCGCGCCGCCGAACGCGGCCTCGATGCACGCGAACAGGCTTTCCGAATCGTAACGGGGCACGCCGCCGTCGGCCGGCGCCTGCGGCGCGATCACGCGATGCGCGGGCGCCGCGATGCCGTGCCGCTCGAGCGCCGCGACGCTGCCCGGCCCGACCACGCCGACCGGCAGCGCATTCGGCCAGATCGCGCCGTACTGCGCGAGCGCGCGATCGATCGCGTTCGGCGACACGAAAATCACGAGCGCGTAGTCGGCAAGCGCCGCGAACGCGGCGTCGAGCGGCGCCGGATCGTCGACCGGCGCGATGTCGATCAGCGGGAATTCGAGCACGTCGCAGCCGGCATCGGCCAGTTGCGACGCAAGCGCGTCCGACTGGCCGTCCGGACGCGTCAGGACAGCGGTGAACGCGCGCCCGCCGCCCGCCATCAGGCGTCGCCCTTGCCGGCCTGCGAGCCGGCGAGCAGCGCCTTGACGATGTCGAGCGCGCCTTGCGCCTCGAGTTCGTCGGACACCGCGCGGCCGAGCGCGAGCGCATCGGCGACGGTCATGACGGCCCCGCACTCCTCGGCCGTCAGCACACGCTTGCCGTCGGTCGTCGACACGCGGCCCGTCAGGTACAGTTCGCCCGCGCGCCACACCGCGTGCGCGGCGAGCGGCACCTCACAGCTGCCGCCGAGCGCACGCGACACCATCCGCTCGGCCTCGACCGCGAGCGCGGTCCGCGGGTCGTGCAGCGGCGCGAGCCATGCGGCGACGTCGTCGCGGTGCGCGGCGATCTCGATGCCGAGCGCACCCTGGCCGGCCGCGGGCGGGCTGGTCTCGACGTCGAGCAGTGTGCGGATCCGCGCTTCGAGGCCGAGGCGCTTCAGGCCGGCCGCAGCGAGAATGATCGCCGCGTAGTCGCCGCGGTCGAGCTTCGCGAGGCGCGTATCGAGATTGCCGCGCAGCGGCAGCACGTCGAGGTGCGGATAGCGCGCGCGCAGCATCGCTTCGCGGCGCAGGCTCGACGTGCCGACGACCGCGCCGGCCGGCAGCGCGTCGAGCGACGCGTAGTCGTTCGACACGAACGCGTCGCGCGGGTCCTCGCGCTCCATGATCGCGGCAAGCGAGAAGCCGTCGGGCAGCGCCATCGGCACGTCCTTCAGCGAATGCACGGCGAGATCGGCGCGGCCGTCGGCCAGCGCGCTCTCCAGTTCCTTCACGAACAGGCCCTTGCCGCCGACCTTCGACAGCGTGCGATCGAGAATCTGGTCGCCGCGAGTCGTCATCCCGAGGATTTTCACGTCACAAGCTGGATATAATTTGCGCAGCGCATCACGCACATGTTCGGCTTGCCACATCGCCAGGCGGCTCTCGCGCGAAGCAATCGTCAACGTCGCGGGCGGCTGTGCCTGTTGCGGCCCGGCCGCAAGGGTCTCGGAATTCATTGCTGGAACATCGAAGGACGGGATTGAAGACCGAACAATGGTAGCACGCACGCCCCGGCCCGCCCGGGCCCGGAGCCTGCGCCCGGCCGGCCGCCGAGCGGGTCGCGGCGCCGATGCGCGGATGTGCCGCACGTAGCTGGTTGCTTGACCGCAGTTCCCGCAGTTTCGCAGTTCCTTTTGACTCGAGCTTTCCCAAGGAAACCCATCGTGAAGTCTTCCGGATCGGCGCGTACGGCGCGCCGCAATGCTGCCCTGTCCTCCTCCGACGCCCCGACGGACACCGTCGCCACCGCCGCGAACGGCCGTGCGAAAACGGCAACGAAACCGAAAGACCCGATACATCAGACAAAACGCACGACGAAAGCCGCCGGCCCCGCTGCCCGCAAGGCCGGCGCGCCGAAGTCCGGCACGCGCACGCGCGAGGACAAGGACGGCCCGCTGTTCGAGGACATCCGCTTCCTCGGCCGCCTGCTCGGCGACGTCGTGCGCGAGCAGGAAGGCGACACCGTGTTCGACGTCGTCGAGACGATCCGCCAGACCGCGGTCAAGTTCCGCCGCGAGGACGACAGCGAAGCCGCGCAGACGCTCGAGAAGAAGCTGCGCAAGCTGACGCCGGAGCAGACGGTGAGCGTCGTGCGCGCGTTCAGCTATTTCTCGCATCTCGCGAACATCGCGGAAGACCGCCACCACAACCGCCGCCGCCGCATCCACGCGCTGGCCGGCTCCGCGCCGCAGCCCGGCACGGTCGCGTACGCGCTCGATCAGCTGAAAACGACCGGCAACGCGTCGAAGCGCCTGCTGCAGCGCTTCTTCGACGATGCGCTGATCGTGCCGGTACTGACCGCGCACCCGACCGAGGTGCAGCGCAAGAGCATCCTCGACGCGCAGCACGACATCGCGCGCCTGCTCGCCGAGCGCGACCAGGAGCTGACCGCGCGCGAGCGCCAGCACAACGAATCGATGCTGCGCGCGCGCGTGACCGCGCTGTGGCAGACGCGCATGCTGCGCGACGCGCGCCTGACGGTCGGCGACGAGATCGAGAACGCGCTGTCGTACTACCGCGCGACGTTCCTCGACGAGCTGCCCGCGCTGTACGGCGACATCGAGGCCGCGCTCGCCGAGCACGGCCTGTCCGCGCGCGTGCCCGCGTTCTTCCAGATGGGCAGCTGGATCGGCGGCGATCGCGACGGCAACCCGAACGTGACCGCGCCGACGCTCGACGAGGCGATCAACCGCCAGGCCGCGGTGATCCTCGAGCACTATCTGGAACAGGTGCACAAGCTCGGCGCCGAGCTGTCGGTGTCGAACCTGCTGGTCGGCGCAAGCGATGGCGTGAAGGCGCTCGCGGCCGCATCGCCCGACCAGTCGCCGCACCGCGTCGACGAACCGTATCGCCGCGCGCTGATCGGCATCTATACGCGGCTCGCCGCGAGCGCACGCGTGCGCCTGGGCGAAGGCACGGTGCCCGTGCGCAGCGCGGGCCGCGGCGCGCCGCCCGTGCGTGCGATCCCGTATGAGGATTCCGAAGCGTTCGTCGCCGACCTGAAGGTGCTGACCGCGTCGCTCGACGAACACCACGGCACGTCGCTCGCCGCGCCGCGCCTCGCGCCGCTCGTGCGCGCGGCCGAAGTGTTCGGCTTCCATCTCGCGAGCATCGACCTGCGCCAGAGCTCCGACATCCATGAAGCGGTGGTCGCCGAGCTGTTCGCACGCGCGGGCGTCGAGGCCGACTACGCGGCGCTCGCCGAGGAAGACAAACTCCGCGTGCTGCTCGCCGCGCTCGCCGATCCGCGCCCGCTGCGCTCGCCGTACTTCGAATACTCGGCGCTCGCGCAGAGCGAGCTCGGCGTGTTCGAGAAAGCGCGCGAGGTGCGCGCGCAATTCGGCGCGCGCGCGGTACGCAACTACATCATTTCGCATACGGAAACCGTCAGCGACCTCGTCGAGGTGCTGCTGCTGCAGAAGGAGACGGGGCTGCTCGAAGGTGCGCTCGGCGTGCCCGGCGGCCATGCAAGGAACAGCCTGATGGTGATTCCGCTGTTCGAGACGATCCCCGACCTGCGCGACGCGTCGCGCATCATGCGCGAATACTTCGCACTGCCGGGCGTCGATGCGCTGATCGCGCACCAGGGCGCCGAGCAGGAAGTGATGCTCGGCTACTCGGACAGCAACAAGGACGGCGGCTTCCTCACGTCGAACTGGGAGCTGTATCGCGCGGAACTCGCGCTCGTCGACCTGTTCCGCGACCGCAAGATCACGCTGCGGCTGTTCCACGGCCGCGGCGGCACGGTCGGCCGCGGCGGCGGCCCGACCTACCAGGCGATCCTGTCGCAGCCGCCGGGCACCGTGAACGGCCAGATCCGCCTGACCGAACAGGGCGAGGTGATCGCGAGCAAGTTCGCGAACCCCGAGATCGGCCGGCGCAACCTCGAGACGGTCGTCGCCGCGACGCTCGAGGCGTCGCTGCTGCCGCAGTCGAACGCCCCTGCGCAACTGCCCGCGTTCGAGGCTGCGATGCAGACGCTGTCCGACTCGGCGATGGCCGCGTACCGCGCGCTCGTCTATGAAACGCCCGGCTTCACCGACTACTTCTTCTCGTCGACGCCGATCACCGAGATCGCCGAGCTGAACATCGGCAGCCGCCCGGCTTCGCGCAAGCTGCAGGATCCGAAGCAGCGCAAGATCGAGGATCTGCGCGCGATTCCGTGGGGCTTCTCGTGGGGCCAGTGCCGGCTGCTGCTGACGGGCTGGTACGGCTTCGGCAGCGCGGTGAGCGCGTATCTCGACGGCGCGCAGGATGAAGCCGAGCGCACGAAGCGCGTCGCGCTGCTGAAGAAGATGAACAAGACCTGGCCGTTCTTCTCGAACCTGATGTCGAACATGGACATGGTGCTGGCGAAGACCGACCTCGCGGTCGCGTCGCGCTACGCGCAACTCGTCTCCGACCGCAAGCTGCGCAAGCACGTGTTCGAGCGGATCGTCGCGGAATGGGAGCGCACGTCGAACGCGCTGGCGGAAATCACCGGGCACGAAGGCCGCCTCGCGACCAACCCGCTGCTCGCGCGCTCGATCAAGAACCGCTTCCCGTACCTCGATCCGCTGAATCACCTGCAGGTCGAGCTGATCAAGCGTCACCGCGCGGGCGACACGAACGCGCGGCTGCGCCGCGGGATTCACCTGACGATCAACGGGATCGCGGCCGGCCTGCGCAACACGGGCTGATCCGCATGCGGCGCGGACCCGTTCCGCGCCAGCCGGCATCGCAAAAGCCGCGCTACGCCACCGTACCCACGGTGCGTATCGCGGCTTTTTTCATCGGAAGGCCGGCGCGCATCGGCGTGCCGCACCGGCTGGCCCGGTCAATGCGCGTCGATCAGCAGCGCGTCATGCTCGAACGAACCGTCGGGCCGCACCCCGTAGTAGCCGCGCACCTCGTCGGGCGCATGTGCCCACAGCGCGCGAATGCCGGCGACGCTGTCGGCCGGCGTGCGGATGCGCGCGACCCACGTGTCGAAATCGATCGGCAGCCGCCAGCGGCTGTGCACGTGCGCGTGGAAACCGGCATCGCGGAACATCGCGAGCCATTCGTCCGCGCGGTAGTCGCGCACGTGCGACGCGTCGCGCAGCACTTCGGCCGCCTGCAGGTACGTGTCGAGCAGCGGATGGTCGTTGCCCGCGATGTCGATCATCAGCACGCGTCCGCCCGGTTTCAGCACGCGGCGCACCTCGGCGAGCGCCGCGCGCATGTCGTGCCAGTGGTGCGCGCTCATCCGGCTCACGACCCAGTCGAACGTCGCCGTATCGAACGGCAGCCGTTCCGCCGGGCCCTGCTGCGTGCGGATGTTCGCGAGCCCGCGCTCGCGCGCGGCCGCGTCGACGGTCGCGAGCATCGGCGCGGCGAGATCGTATGCAACCACGTCGCGCACGTGCGGCGCGACCGCGAAGCTCGCGTGGCCGGCACCGCAGCCGAGATCGAGCACGGCGGCATCGGGCGTCGCGCGCACCGCGTCGGCGAGCGTCTGCAGATCGGCGCCCGTCGCGTGGACCGTGCTGGTCAGATAGGCGGCGGCCGTCGTGCCGAATGCGTCGGCGACCTGGTCGTGGTGTTTCATCGTTCGCTCCTTTGTGCTGTCGACCGGAGTTGGCGCTTCGGCGCTTGTTCCGGCCCCTGCAACGCGTTTTGTGGGACGCCCGCTGCCTGCCAGCGCGCGAGCCGCTACAATAGGCCTGCGTTTGTACCAGTACAAGTTAAGCAGTTATTCTGGTATTCGATACACCTGTCTGATCGTTGCCGCGCCCTCGCCCCCACTTCGCCGTTTCCGCATGAACCAGCCGTCCTCCGCTCCCGTCCCGCCGCTCGACGCCACGCCCGCCCGCGCGCTCGGCGAATTCATCCGCGCCCACCGCGAGCGGCTGTCGCCGCAGGCCGTCGGCCTGCCGCCCGGCCCGCGCCGCCGCACGCCGGGGCTGCGGCGCGAGGAAGTCGCGCAACTGTGCGGCGTCAGCCCGACCTGGTACACGTGGATCGAACAGGGCCGCCCGGTGTCGGCGTCGGCCGACGCGCTCGCGCGGATCGCCGTCGCGCTGCAGTTGTCGAAGGCCGAGCGCGCGTACCTGTTCGAACTGGCCGCGCAGCGCGATCCGGCCGAGCCCGACGTCGCAGGCGGCGACCTGCCGCCGACGCTCGCCGCGACCGTCGCGGCGATCGCGACACCCGCGTACGTGCTCGACCGGCAATGGAACGCGCTCGCGTGGAATGCGCCGGCCGCCGCGCTGTTTTCCGGCTGGCTCGACGGCGAGCACGACCGCAACCTGCTGCGCTTCACGTTCATGTCGCCGGCCGCGCGCACGCTGATCGTCGACTGGGAAACCCGCGCGCGGCGCCTCGCGGCCGAATTCCGCGCCGATTCGATCCGCCACCTGGCCGACGCGCCGACCCGCGCGCTGATCGACGCGCTGACTGCCGGCAGCGACGCATTCGCGCAGTACTGGGCGTCGCAGGACGTGTTCGAGCGCGAAGGCGGCCTGCGCGAATTCGACCATCCGGCCGACGGCCGCCTCGTGTACCAGCAGATCACGCTGAAGCCCGCGCACCGCGAGGACCTGAAGCTGGTCGTGCTGGTGCGCGACTGAGCCGGCTCAAAAACTGATCGTCGCGGTGATCGTGTCGCTGTAGTTGCCCGGCGCGGGCGTCGCCTGCGCGGGCACGCGACCGTAGACGGTGAGCGCCTGCGCGAACCCGCTGCCGGTGCCGGTCGCCATCGACGTGCCGCCGGTGCCGTCGCCCCATGGCGTCGTCAAGCCGCTGTCCTGGTAGAGCTGATAGCCGACCGAGCCGCCGCCGCCCGAGCGCTGCATCGTGCGGGCTGCGACGTTGCCGCTGCTGCCGCCGTTCAGCGCGATCTGGAACGCATCGCCGTTCGTGCATTGCGCGCTGATCGAGCCGCTCGCCGTCAGCGCCGACGCGAGCACGCCCGTTGCGGGAAACGCAACATTCGTCGCACTGATGAAGCAATTGTTCACGATGGTCGCGTTCGTCGAATACGCGAACGTGCCCGCCGACGCCTGCGACGTGCATGGCACCAGCTGGATGCCGAGCAGTGCGAAGTTGTAGCTGTACGACGCCTGGTTCCCGGCGAACGTCTGCGAGTAGAGCGTGCTGCTGTTGTTCACGCTCGGCACGGTCGGCTGGTTCGGCGCGATGCGGCCGTAAACGGTCAGGGTCGCATTCGCGCTCGTGCCGATCCCCGGCTTCGCCAGCGTGACCGACATCGGCGTCGTGCCGCTGGCGACCGCGCCCCAGACCTGCGTATAGCCGTTGTCCTGGTACAGGTCGTACTGCATCTGGTTGGCCCCGTTCGTCATCGCGCGCGGACTCGTGGCGCCGAGATTCAGGCAGACCAGCGCGGTCGTGTTGAGACTCAACGTATCCCACGTGCACGTTACGCCCACCGTGCTGGTCGTCGTGTACGCTGCCTGCGTGATCGGGCTGACCGAACCGAAGCTCGTCGTCTGCGCGCTCACCGTGCAGCTGTCCGCCTGCGCGGACAGCCACGGCCCGCACAGCAGCGCGGCCAGCAGCCAGCACGCCACCCGATGCAGATACCGGTAAGCCCGCACGCCCCGCCGCTCCGCCATGGTTTCCCCCGATAGAAAAGCATTCGTTCCGGTCGCTGCCCGGCTGCCGCCCCAACCGTTGATCCAGATCAAGCCGCCCGCCCGCACAATATTCAGACAATGCGAACTAGTCCTCATTTCTATCATTGCATGCAACCAAATGCGTAGAGTAATCTAGTCAGACGAATGTGCGGTTCGGTCGACACGTCGAATCACGCGGTTCGGGCACTGCAGGCCGGGGCGACATGCCCAGAACGGCTGGAGATCATCACAATGAACGCCATCACGCGTCACGGGCTGTCCACCGCCATCGCGGCGACCATCGCACTCACGCCGGCCTGGCGCCCTGCCGCCGCCGCCGTCTATTCCAACGGCACCGCCACCGCGCAATTCAACGTCACGCTGACCATCCAGGCGAACTGCTCGGTCAGCGTGAACCCGCTCGCCTTCGGCGCCTCGGGCGTACTGACGTCCGCGATCAACCAGCAGACCACGCTCTCCATCACCTGCAGCAACACGACGCCCTACAACGTCGGGCTCGACGCCGGCGGCGTCTCCGGCTCGACGGTCAGCGCGCGGCTGATGGCCGGCACGACCAGCGGCAACACGGGCACGACGGTCGGTTTCCAGCTGTTCCAGGACAGCGGCCACACGACGATCTGGGGGAACACGCAGGGCACCGACACCGTCGGCGGCACCGGCAACGGCTCCGCCCAGACGATCAACGTATACGGTCAGGTGCAGACGCAAGCCACCCCGACACCGGACACCTACCAGGCCACCGTCACCGCGACCGTCTACTTCTGACCCGCCGTGGCGATCGGCCCCTGTTTTGTCGCCGCGCTGTGCGCCGCGTCGGCTGCAACCGCGCCGGCCGCGACGCTGCAGATTTCGCCGGTAACGCTCGAGCTGTCGCCGTCGGTCACGGCGGCGGGCGTCACGCTCAGCAATTCGGGCGTGCAGCCGATCTACGGCCAGGTGCGCACGTTCCGCTGGACGCAGGAGAACGGCGAGGACGTGCTGACGCCGACCGATTCGCTCGCCGCGTCGCCGCCGTTGCTGCAGATCAGCGCGAACGCCGAGCAGCTGATCCGCCTCGTGCGCACCACGCGCGCGAGCCCGGTCACGGAGGAAAGCTATCGCGTGCTGATCGACGAGCTGCCCGCGCCCGGCACACCGGCGCAGAACGGCATCACGATCCGCGTGCGCTACTCGGTGCCGGTGTTCGTCGAACCCGCCGCACCGCCCACCCCGCCGCAGCTCGACTGGCGCATCGAGGCCGATTCGCAGGGCCTGCGGCTGTCGGTCGCGAATCTCGGCGGCCGGCGCGCGCAGCTCTCCGCGGTGCAGCTCGTCGATGCGCACGGCAACGCGCACGAAGTCGCGCGCGGGCTACTCGGCTACGCACTGGCCGGCAGCGTGCGGCACTGGCCGCTCAAGCTCGACGCGCGCCCGTCGCCGTTCGTGAAAGTCCGCGCGACAGTAAACACGCAACCCGTCGAGGCCCGGCTGACGCCGCGCTGAATCCGGCGCTGGCGCCCTCCCGCCCCCGTTGCGCGTGCCGACGACGCGACATGCCAATCGAACGACGCCTGCCAGGCGATACGCGTGGCTCGCCGCCCTCACGCTGGCGCTGCGCGCGGGCACCGCAGGCGCGCAGCCGGCCCCCGAGCTGCCCCCTTCCGCCGCCCCGGAGCCCGGCGTGCTGTACCTCGACGTGTCGATCAACGGCGAGCCGACCCACCGGATCGCGCGCTTCCGGCAGGCCGACGGGCACCTGTTCGCGGCGTCGGCCGACCTGAACGACTTCGGCATCGCCAGCGGCGGCCGCGCGCAGCCGCTGTCGAACACGCCGGTCGCGCTCGACGCGCTCGCCGGCCTGCGCTACGACTACGATCCGGGCCGCCAGACGATCGACCTGCACGTGCCCGACGCGCTGCGCATTCCGCACACGTTCGACGCGCGCGGGCTCGCCGCCACGCCGCCCGCGACGTCCGGCCGGGGCATCGTGCTGAACTACGACGCATACGCGCAGACCGCCGCGCATTCGCCGCTCGCGGTGTGGACCGAGGCGCGCTACTTCGATCCGGCCGGCGTGTTCAGCAACACCGGCATCGGCTACTTCCGTCGCGACGGGCAACGCTACATGCGCTACGACACGTCGTGGACGGTGTCCGACCCGCGCACGCTCACGACGACCCAATTCGGCGACACCATCTCGTCGTCGCTGTCGTGGACCCGCTCGTTGCGCATCGGCGGCGTGCAGTGGCGCAGCAACTTCGGCCTGCGCCCCGATCTCGTGACCTTCCCGGTGCCGGCGCTGTCGGGCAGCGCGGTCGTGCCGTCGGCGGTCGACCTGTACGTGAACAACGTGCGCCAGTTCAGCGGCAACGTGCCGGGCGGCCCGTTCGTGATCAACAGCGTGCCGGGCATCACCGGCGCCGGCAACGCAACGGTGATCACACGCGACGCGCTCGGCCGCACGATCGCCACGTCGATCCCGCTCTACGTCGACACGCGCCTGCTCGCGCCCGGCCTCGCCAGCTATTCGGTGGAGGCGGGCTTCCTGCGCCGCGCATACGGCCAGGACGCGTTCGACTATGCGCGCACGCCGGCCGCGAGCGGATCGGTGCGCTACGGCGTCACCGAGCGGCTGACGGCCGAGGCGCACGCCGAGGCGACGAGCGGCGTCTACAACGCCGGCGCGGGCGTGCTCGCGCGCATCGGCGGCGGGGGCGTCGCGAACGCGTCGCTGGCCGTCAGCGCCGGGCGCTTCTCCGGCGCGCAGGCCGGCCTCGGCTACCAGTACGTGACGCCGCGCTTCTCGGTCGACGCGCAAACGCTGCGCGCGTTCGGCAGCTACGGCGATCTCGGCGCGCGCGAAGGCACGCCGGTCGCGACGATCAGCGACCGCGTGACGGTGTCGTTCCCGTTCCTCCGCGCGCAGACGCTGTCGTTCAGCTATCTCGGCCTCAAATACCCGGGCGCGCCTGCATCGCGGATCGGCTCGGCGGCGTGGTCGGTCAACTTCGGGATGCTCGCGTCGATGACCGTCAGCGCATTCCAGGATTTCCGGCAGCACAACGCGCGTGGCTTCTTCGTCAGCCTGAGCGTCGGCCTCGGCGACAACACGTCGGTCGCGGCGAGCGTCGGCCGGCAGAACGGCGAGGCGACCCGCGCGGTCAGCGCGTCGCGCGCGCCCGACTACGACGGCGGCTTCGGCTGGAACGTGCAGGCCGGCGAGAACGGCCCGCTGCGCTACGGCCAGGGGCAGCTGCAATACCTGGGCCGCGCGGGCCAGGTCACGCTGCTAGGACAGTCGTTCGGCGGGCAGCGCGACGCGTCGGTCGACGTGACCGGCGCGCTCGTGCTGATGAACGGCCAGTTGCTGACGTCGCGCCGCATCGACGACGGCTTCGCGCTCGTGTCGACCGATGCCGGGCGCGTGCCGGTGCTGCACCAGAACCGGCCGATCGGCGAGACCGACCGCACGGGCTACCTGCTGGTCCCCGATCTGAGCGCGTACCAGCACAATCGCGTCGCGATCGACGGCACGACGCTGCCGGCCGATGCGCGCCTCGCGGACACGACGCTCGACGTCGTGCCGCAGGCCCGCTCGGGCGTGCTCGCGCGCTTCCCGGTCACGCGCTACCGCGCGGCGTCGATCGCGCTGCGCACGCCGGACGGCGCGCCGCTGCCGCCCGGCCTCGACGTCGTGCACGTCGAAAGCGGCCAGCGCACGATCGTCGGCTACGACGGCCTCACGTTCGTCGACGGTCTGGTCGCGAACAACCACCTGGAAATCTCCGGCGGCGGCCACGACTGCGTCGTCGCGTTTGCGTACCGGCGGCCGGACGACGGCACGCTGCCGCGGATCGGCCCGCTGACCTGCACGCCCCGCTAGCCCGCGCCGGCCGCCAGGCCCGCGAATGTTAGAATTGCGGGATTCCCTCGGCGGCGCACGCCGCCCAACTCCCCTTCGAAGAATCGCCATGACGTCCCAACTGCACAAAAAGGGCGAGGCCTGGTCGGCCCGCTTCTCGGAACCGATGTCGGAGCTGGTCAAGCGCTACACGTCGTCGGTGTTTTTCGACAAGCGCCTCGCGCTCGTCGACATCGCCGGCTCGCTCGCGCACGCGAACATGCTCGCCGCGCAGAAGATCATCAGCGCCGACGACCTGGCCGCGATCGAACGCGGGATGGCGCAGATCAAGGGCGAGATCGAGCGCGGCGAATTCGAATGGCAGCTCGATCTCGAGGACGTCCACCTGAACATCGAGGCGCGCCTGACCGCGCTGATCGGCGATGCCGGCAAGCGCCTGCACACGGGCCGCTCGCGCAACGACCAGGTCGCGACCGACATCCGCCTGTGGCTGCGCGGCGAGATCGACCGCATCGGCGGCCTGCTGAACGACCTGCGCGGCGCGCTGCTCGACCTCGCGGAACAGAACGCCGCCACGATCATGCCGGGCTTCACGCACCTGCAGGTCGCGCAGCCCGTCACGTTCGGCCACCACCTGCTCGCGTACGTCGAGATGTTCTCGCGCGACGCGGAGCGCATGCGCGACTGCCGCACGCGCGTGAACCGCCTGCCGCTCGGCGCGGCCGCACTCGCGGGCACGAGCTACCCGATCGATCGTCACGCGGTCGCGAAGACGCTCGGCTTCGACGGCATCTGCGCGAACTCGCTCGACGCCGTGTCGGATCGCGATTTCGCGATCGAATTCACGGCGGCTTCCGCGCTCGTGATGACGCACGTGTCGCGTTTCTCCGAAGAACTCGTGCTGTGGATGAGCCCGCGCGTCGGCTTCATCGACATCGCCGACCGCTTCTGCACCGGCAGCTCGATCATGCCGCAGAAGAAGAACCCGGACGTGCCCGAGCTCGCGCGCGGCAAGACGGGCCGCGTGAACGGCCACCTGATGGCGCTCCTGACGCTGATGAAGGGCCAGCCGCTCGCGTACAACAAGGACAACCAGGAAGACAAGGAACCGCTGTTCGACACGGTCGACACCGTCGCCGACACGCTGCGGATCTTCGCCGAAATGGTCGCGGGCATCACCGTGAAGCCGGACGCGATGCGCGCAGCCGCGCTGCAGGGCTTCTCGACCGCCACCGACCTCGCCGACTATCTCGTGAAACGCGGCCTGCCGTTCCGCGACGCGCACGAAGCCGTCGCGCACGCGGTGCGGATCTGCGACGACCGCGGCATCGATCTCGCCGACCTGACGCTCGACGAGATGAAGCAGGAACTGCCGAACGTCGCGCACCTGATCGGCGACGACGTGTTCGGCTACCTGACGCTCGAGGGTTCGGTCGCCAGCCGCAACCATCCGGGCGGCACCGCACCCGACCAGGTGCGTGCGGCGGTCAAGGCCGCCCGCGCCGCACTCGGCCGGTAAGCCCGTTGTCCCGGACGGACGCCTTCGGCGTCCGTTTTTCATTCGGGCGGCCGTCGCGCCGCCCATTGCCTGCCCCGCTTCCCGGATGCCGCCGATGACCTTTTCCGCCGCACTCTTCGACATGGACGGCCTGCTCGTCGATTCCGAGCGGACCATCATGAACACGTGGATCGACGTGTCGAGCGCACACGGTGTCGTGCTGACGGCCACCGACTACCTGCAGATCGTCGGCCGCTCGTTCGCCGAGGGCCAGGTCATCCTGGCACGGCTGATCGGAAACCCGGATACGTTCGACGCCGTGCGCATCCGCGTACGCGAACAGCTCGCGTCGCCCGAGCCCCATCCGAAGTTCCCGTTGAAGCCCGGCGCGTTCGCGCTGCTCGACACGCTCGCGCAGGCCGGCATCCCGTGCGCGGTAGCGTCGTCGTCCGCGTGCGACGTGATCCGCGCGCGGCTCGACGCGGTCGGCGTGCTGCCGTTCTTCCGCGCGATCGCGGGCGGCGACGAAGTCGCGCGCGGCAAGCCCGACCCGGCCGTCTACCGGCTCGCGGCCGAACGCCTCGGCGTGCCGGCACATACGTGCGTCGCGTTCGAGGACAGCGACTTCGGCGCACAATCGGCCGCCGGCGCGGGCGCGTCGGTCGTCACCGTGCCCGACCTGAAGGCGCCGACGCCCGAAATCGTCGCGCTGAGCCTGCACGTGCTCGCGTCGCTCGACGATGCGGTCGCGCTCGTGCCGTCGTGGTTCGGCCGGTACGATACGCAGAAGCCCGCGTAGCGCACGCGAGCGCGAAACACGGTGCGTTGCGCACCGCCGAATGCAAACGGGCACCCAAGGTGCCCGTTTTGCGTTGCCGCCGAACGACTGACGTCGCGACGGCTTCTAGTTGTTGCCGGCCGTCTCCGACAGCCGCTTCATCGTCGCGATGCGCGCGCCGATCAGGTCGACGCGCCCGTCCTCGCCGACGAGCGGCGCCGTCGCATCGCGGAACGCGACCCACGCGCGCTGCGCGCGCACCAGAGTCGCGGCCGAATGCGCAGGCATCTTGCGGCGCAGCTTCTGGTAATAGCGGTTCAGGTCGAACAACGCGTGCTCGCACGCGGCATCCTGTTCGCACGGCCGCACGCGGCGCACGGCCGGATCGCGCGGTGCGTTCGCAGCCGGCTTGCCGTTCGACGCGGCCCCGCCCTGGGCCGCGCCCTCGGCCGCGCTCGTGCCGCTCGTGGCCGCGACCGGTACGGCGGCGGGCGGCGGCGCATAACGATCGGCCGCGCCGCGCAGCGCCAGCGCGCGATCGCGCACGGGCTGCAACTGCATGTCGGCGCTCGACATCGTGTACGCGGTACCGCGCGTCGTGTCGTACACGGCCTTCAGCAGAAGGACTTCATCCTTGCGCCACGTGACCCAGCGGCGCTGGCTGTCCTGCCAGCCGCGCTTCGCATCGGCCGGTGCATCCTTCAACAGGCGCTGGTACGCGCCGTCCATCACCGCCTGCCACTGCTGCTGTGCTTCGCCCATGCACTGGATCTGGCCGGCCGTCGACGACCGGTCGCGCCGCGCGAGGCATTGCCGCATCGCGACGTCGATAGGGTCGGCCGCCGCGACTTCCGCGTGTGCGACGCCCGACCCCGCCGGCCCCGCCGCCCCTGCCGCCCAGACGACGAGCGCGGCCACCGCCGCGCGCATCGCCCGGAATCGTCCGTGCGTCGCCATCAGTCGCGCACGCAGTCGACGTAGTACTCGACGCGGCCGTTCACCTCTTCCGCGACGAGGCCGTGGATGTCGGTGTGGAAGCCCGGGAAACGCTCGTTGAAGTCGCGCGCGAACCGTAGGTAGTTCACGATCGTCTTGTTGAAGCGCTCGCCCGGGATCAGCAGCGGAATGCCCGGCGGGTACGGCGTGAGCAGGATGCTCGTCACGCGGCCTTCGAGCTCGTCGAGCGGCACGCGGTCGATCTTGCGGTGCGCGAGCTTCGCGAACGCATCCGACGGCTTCATCGCCGGTTCCATGTCCGACAGGTACATCTCGGTCGTCAGGCGTGCGATGTCGTTCGCGCGGTACACGTCGTGGATCTGCGTGCACAGGTCGCGCAGGCCGACGCGCTCGTAGCGCGGATGCTGCGCGACGAATTCCGGCAGCACGCGCCACAGCGGCTGGTTGTTGTCGTAGTCGTCCTTGAACTGCTGCAGCTCGGTCACCATCGAGTTCCAGCGGCCCTTCGTGATGCCGATCGTGAACATGATGAAGAACGAGTACAGGCCGGTCTTCTCGACGATGATCCCGTGCTCGGCCAGGTACTTCGTGACGATCGCGGCTGGAATGCCCGTCTCGCCGAACTCGCCGTCGACGTCGAGCCCCGGCGTGATGATCGTCGCCTTGATCGGGTCGAGCATGTTGAAGCCTTCCGCCAGCGGGCCGAAGCCGTGCCAGTGGTCGTTCGGCTTCAGCATCCAGTCCTCGCGCGAACCGATGCCTTCTTCCGACAGGTCGTCCGGGCCCCACACGCTGAAGAACCAGTCGTCGCCGTATTCGGCATCGACCTTGCGCATCGCGCGGCGGAAGTCGATCGCCTCGGCGATCGATTCCTCGACGAGCGCGGTGCCGCCCGGCGGCTCCATCATCGCGGCCGCGACGTCGCACGACGCGATGATCGCGTACTGCGGGCTCGTCGACGTGTGCATCAGGTACGCCTCGTTGAAGCGGTGCTTGTCGAACGTGCGGTTCTCGGAATCCTGCACGACGATCTGCGACGCCTGCGAGATGCCCGCGAGCAGCTTGTGCGTCGAGTGCGTCGCGAACACGAGCGCGCCCGTGCGCGGACGGCCGTCGCCGATCGCGTGCATGTCGCGGTAGAAGTCGTGGAAGGTCGCATGCGGCAGCCACGCTTCGTCGAAGTGCAGCGTGTCGAGCAGGTCGCCGAGCAGGTCCTTGATCATCTCGACGTTGTAGACGACGCCGTCGTACGTGCTCTGCGTGATCGTCAGGATGCGCGGCTTCAGGTCCGGGTTCTCGCGCAGCGCTTCGCGTGCGAACGGGTTCGCCTCGATCTTCTTGCGGATGTTCTCCGGCTTGAATTCGTCGCGCGGGATCGGCCCGATGATGCCGAAGTGGTTGCGCGTCGGCGTGAGGAACACCGGAATCGCACCCGTCATCGTGATCGCGTGCAGGATCGACTTGTGGCAGTTGCGGTCGACCAGCACGATGTCGCCGGGCGCGACCGTCGCGTGCCAGACGATCTTGTTCGACGTCGACGTGCCGTTGGTCACGAAGAACAGGTGATCGGCGCTGAAGATGCGCGCCGCATTGCGCTCGGATGCCGCGACCGGGCCCGTGTGATCGAGCAGCTGGCCGAGTTCGTCCACCGCGTTGCAGACGTCCGCGCGCAGCATGTTCTCGCCGAAGAACTGATGGAACATCTGGCCGAGCGGGTTCTTCAGGAACGCGACGCCGCCCGAGTGGCCCGGGCAGTGCCACGAGTACGAGCCTTCGTCCGCGTACTTGACGAGTTCCTTGAAGAACGGCGGCGCGAGCGAGTCGAGATAGACCTTCGCCTCGCGGATGATGTGGCGCGCGACGAACTCCGGCGTGTCCTCGAACATGTGGATGAAGCCGTGCAGCTCGCGCAGGATGTCGTTCGGCAGATGCCGCGACGTGCGCGTCTCGCCGTACAGGAAGATCGGGATGTCCGCGTTGCGGCGGCGCACTTCGGTGACGAACGCGCGCAGCTCGATGATCGCGGTCGCGAGCTCGGGCAGCTCGCCGTCCGGGCCGGTTTCGCCGAGCATGAGTTCGTCGTCGTCGATCGACAGGATGAAGCACGACGCGCGGCTCGACTGCTGCGCGAACGACGTCAGATCGCCGTAGCTCGTGAGGCCGAGGACTTCGACGCCCTCTTTCTCGATCGCTTCGGCCAACGCCCGGATGCCGGAGCCCGAGATATTCTCGGAGCGGAAATCTTCGTCGATGATGACGACGGGGAAACGAAACTTCATGGGCGATTCTCCAAAAAGAACGACCGCGGCGCGTCACGCGCAGCGGTCACCCGGAAACTGGTGAGACGATATGCAACCAGATCAGGTTTTCGGCAGCGTGACACCGCGCTGCCCCTGATACTTGCCGCCGCGATCGGCGTACGACACGTCGCACACTTCGTCGCTCTCGAAGAAGAGCACCTGCGCGACGCCTTCGTTCGCGTAGATCTTCGCGGGCAGCGGCGTGGTGTTCGAGAATTCCAGCGTGACGTAGCCTTCCCACTCGGGCTCGAACGGCGTCACGTTGACGATGATCCCGCAGCGCGCATAGGTCGACTTGCCGAGGCAGACCGTCAGCACGGTGCGCGGGATGCGGAAATATTCGACGGTGCGGGCCAGCGCGAACGAGTTCGGCGGGATGATGCACACGTCGCCCTTGAAATCGACAAACGAACCTTCGTCGAAGTTCTTCGGATCGACGATCGTCGAGTTGATGTTCGTGAAGATCTTGAATTCGTCTGCGCAGCGGATGTCGTAGCCATAGCTCGACGTGCCGTAGCTGACGATCCGGCGGCCATCCTCGGACGCGCGAACCTGATCGGGCACGAACGGCTCGATCATCTTGTGCTCTTCGGCCATGCGCCGAATCCACTTGTCGGACTTGATGCTCATGTGAGCCTCCGCCGGGCCGTCCCAAGGAGGCTGACCGCCCCCTCGGGGGGCAGCGAACAAAGTGAGCGTGGGGGTCGATTCATATCGGGGCGCCAGGAAACGCTGCGTGACAGTCGGGAACGGCCGCTCGCGCGAGGCGGCGGCCGGGAAGGCGGACATTTTACGCGATCATCGGCCCGCGCACGCGGCAGCCGTCAGCGGATCACGCCGCAGGCGAGCGCGGGCCCCGCGCCATGCTGCGGAAACGCGGGATCGCCCGGGTCGCGGTGCACCAGCGCCGCGCGGCTCATCGCCGAGCGCACGCCATCGAGGGCCAGATCGGGAGCGACGATGAAGCCGGCCGCGACACCGTTCGCATCCGCATGGATGTTGCCGAGGTCGCCGGCGACGCGGGCGCCCGCGCGCAGACGGTCGGCGGCCGGCGCGAACACCTGGCCGGCGCTCGAGCCGTCGCCCGCGTTGCAGTCGCCGCGCTCGTGCACCTGCAGCGCGTGATCACTGTTCGGCGGCAGGCCGACCAGGTTGTAGGTGACCTGGACGCCGTCCGGACGCTCGACGAACGTCACCGCGCCGCGCGCCTGCGAGCCGACCGTCGGCTGCAGTTGTGCGTCGGCCCGTTTTTCGTGCGACGAGGAAAAGGAGGTGCAGCCGGCCAGCAGGCCCAGCGCGGCGACGGCCAGCAGCGCGTGCCGCGCGCGGCCGGCGCGCACCCCGTGATGTCGTTGTTTCATTCGATCCTCATGCCGGCTGACGGCCGTTTGACACGGCGGCCGTGCCGGGCGGGTAAAGGGACCCGGGAAAAGTCGCCATGATACCGCGCCTCGCGGCGCCGTAAACAGCGTGAGGCCCCGCCCCGCAAGGGTTTTACGTATTTTGAACAACGATGGTCGGGAACTTCGACGTCATGTCGCGCGCGCGCTCGGCAATCGCCAGCGCGACCCCGCGCGCGATGTCGCGGTAGCGCCGCGCCAGCGCGCCGTCCGGATCGGCCGCGACCGTCGGCGTGCCGCTGTCGGCCCGCTCGCGGATCGCGATGTCGAGCGGCAGGCTGCCGAGCACGTTCACATCGTAGTCCTTCGCCATCCGCTCGGCCCCGCCGGCGCCGAAGATGTGCTCCTCGTGGCCGCAGTTCGAGCAGATGTGGATGCTCATGTTCTCGACGATGCCGAGGATCGGAATCCCGACCTTCTCGAACATCTTCAGGCCCTTCTTCGCGTCGAGCAGCGCGATGTCCTGCGGCGTCGTGACGATCACCGCGCCCGTGACGGGCACGCGCTGCGCGAGCGTCAACTGGATGTCGCCCGTGCCGGGCGGCATGTCGACGATCAGGTAGTCGAGCTCGCGCCAGTTGGTCTGGCGCAGCAACTGCTCGAGCGCGGAGGTCGCCATCGGGCCGCGCCACACCATCGGGTTGTCTTCCTCGATCAGGAAGCCGATCGAGTTCGCCTGCAGCCCGTGGCCGACGAGCGGGTTCATCGACTGGTTGTCGGGCGACTCGGGGCGCTGGCCGTGGATGCCGAGCATCGTCGGCAGCGACGGGCCATAGATGTCGGCGTCGAGAATGCCGACCGATGCGCCTTCCGCGGCGAGCGCGAGCGCGAGGTTCACGGCCGTCGTGCTCTTGCCGACACCGCCCTTGCCCGACGCCACCGCGACGATGTTCTTCACGTTCGGCAGCAGCTTCACGCCGCGCTGCACCGTGTGCGCGACGATCTCCTGCGACACGGCGACGCGCGCGTCGCGCACGCCCGGCACGGCCTGGAGCGCCGCCGCAACGCGTGCGCGCACGTCGTCGTGCTGACTGCGCGCGGGATAACCGAGCACCACGTCGAGCGCCACGACATCGCCGTCGATCGCGACGTTGCGCACGCCCTTGTTCGCCGCATACGGCCGGCCGGTATTGGGGTCGACGACAGCCGCCAGTGCGGCGTCGACTTGTGCCCGGTCAATGCTCATCGAAACTCCATGAAAACGTTTTTCTCGCGCGCAAACGTCAAAAAATATCAAATTACGCTGCGAAAATCGAGAAAAGTGAAAGAATCTGTTGCATGCCATTGCGCGAACGCGCGACCCGGCGCACTCTTCGCGTGCGGCACGCTATGGGGCCAAATCGGCCACTAACCGCCTATATTGTAGAGGCTGACACGTCGCGCTGTCCGAACAGCCATGTTGACGGACAGGGCATGCGGCCGCCTCGGCGGCTGCCGCGAGCGCCGGGCCCGCCCCTCCTTTTTCGGGCGGCCTGTGCGGGGAGCCGTAACTGTAGTTGTCGTTGTCGACTCGTTCAACCAAGAGAGGAATCCAAGATGAACATGAAAATCGCGACTCGCCTGTCCGTCTTCGCCCTGGCCGGTGCAGTGCTGGCCGGCTGCGCATCGCCGCAAGGCACCAACACGGCCGTCGGTACCGGCACGGGTGCGGCGCTGGGCGCGGGCATCGGCGCACTGGCGGGCGGCGGCAAGGGCGCGGCGATCGGCGCGGGCGTCGGCGCGCTGGTCGGCGGCGTGACGGGTTACAACTGGCAGGCGATCAGGAACAAGCTCGCGCCGTCGGCAGCGCAGACGGGCACGCAGGTGACCGAGCAGCCGGACGGCTCGCTGAAGCTGAACGTGCCGAGCTCGGTGACGTTCGCGACGAACCAGTACGCGATCACGCCGGCATTCACGCCGCTGCTGAACGACCTGGCGACGACGCTGAACCAGAACCCGCAAGTGACGGCATCGGTCGTCGGCTACACGGACAGCACGGGCTCGGCGCAGCTGAACCAGACGCTGTCGCAGAACCGCGCGCAAAGCGTCGTGAACGCGCTCGCGCAGCGCGGCGTCAACGGCGGCCGTCTGTCGGCGCAAGGCATGGGCGCATCGAACCCGATCGCGGACAACGCGACCGAAGCCGGCCGCGCACAAAACCGCCGCGTCGAAATCTACCTGCGCGCAGCGCAGGCGCAATAAGCGCACGACGAGGGGAAGGCGCGGGCACGCCGCCCGCGCAGCCCCGCCGGACAAGGCATCCGTCGGGGCCGGTAACAAATCGAAAAAATTTTCGAACTTCCGTGGCGGGCCGTGGTCAGTATTTACGGTACGCGGCTGGGAGTTGCCGGCGCGTCACCATTCTCCTCTTGTCGTTGTTGCTCCGGGGCCATATCCGCCCCGGTTTTTTTTGCCCGCAGAATTCGTGCTGCAGCGCAGCAGCACCGCCGGGCACGCCGTTTGCGCGACCCCGCCCGTTCCGGCACCGGCCACGCGGCGCCGGCCCGCCTCCCCGGCCCGCGCCCCTGCTAGAATCGCAGTTTCCCGTCGTATTTCCGCCGTTCCTCTACAGACCTTATGTCCGCAACCGACCTCACTTCCGTGCAGGCTGCGGCGCCGCAAGGCGCGCGCCAGATCCTCGTTACGTCCGCACTGCCCTATGCCAACGGGCAGATCCACATCGGCCACCTGGTCGAATACATCCAGACCGACATCTGGGTGCGGACGCTGCGAATGCACGGTCACGAGGTCTACTACATCGGCGCCGACGACACGCACGGCACGCCGATCATGCTGCGCGCGGAGAAGGAAGGCCTGAGCCCGAAGCAGTTGATCGATCGCGTCTGGACCGAGCACAAGCGCGATTTCGACAGCTTCGGCGTGTCGTTCGACAACTTCTACTCGACCGACTCGGACGAGAACCGCGTGCTGAGCGAGCAGATCTACCTCGCGCTGCGGGAAGCCGGCCTGATCGCCGAACGCGAGATCGAGCAGGCGTACGACCCGGTCAAGGAAATGTTCCTGCCGGACCGCTTCATCAAGGGCGAGTGCCCGAAGTGCCACGCGAAGGACCAGTACGGCGACAGCTGCGAGGTGTGCGGCTCGACCTACCTGCCGACCGAACTGCTGAACCCGTATTCGGTCGTGTCGGGCGCGACGCCGGTGCGCAAGACGTCGAAGCACTACTTCTTCCGCCTGTCCGACCCGCGCTGCGAGACGTTCCTGCGCGAATGGGTGAGCGGCCTCGCGCAGCCCGAAGCGACCAACAAGATGCGCGAATGGCTCGGCGACGCCGGCGAGGCCAAGCTCGCCGACTGGGACATCTCGCGTGACGCGCCGTACTTCGGCTTCGAGATCCCCGGTGCGCCCGGCAAGTATTTCTACGTGTGGCTCGACGCGCCGGTCGGCTACTACGCGAGCTTCAAGAACCTGTGCGACCGCAACGGCATCGATTTCGACGCGTGGATCCGCGCGGGCTCGAAGGCCGAGCAGTACCACTTCATCGGCAAGGACATCCTGTACTTCCACACGCTGTTCTGGCCCGCGATGCTCGAGTTCTCGGGCCACCGCACGCCGACCAACGTGTTCGCGCACGGCTTCCTGACGGTCGACGGCGCGAAGATGTCGAAGTCGCGCGGCACGTTCATCACCGCGCAGAGCTACATCGACACGGGCCTGAACCCGGAATGGCTGCGCTACTACTTCGCCGCGAAGCTGAACGCGACGATGGAAGACATCGACCTGAACCTCGACGACTTCCAGGCACGCGTGAACAGCGACCTCGTCGGCAAGTACGTGAACATCGCGAGCCGCGCGGCCGGCTTCCTGCTCAAGCGCTTCGACGGCCGCGTGCAGGACAGCGCGATGAACCATCCGCTCGTCGCGAAGCTGCGCGATGCGATTCCCGCGATCGCCGCGAACTACGAAGCCCGCGAATACAGCCGCGCGCTGCGCCACACGATGGAGCTCGCGGACGACGTGAACGCGTACGTCGACGGCGCCAAGCCGTGGGAGCTCGCGAAGGATCCGGCCAACGCGGTCGCGCTGCACGAAACCTGCAGCGTGAGCCTCGAGGCGTTCCGCCTGCTGTCGCTCGCGCTGAAGCCGGTGATGCCGCGCGTCGCCGAATCCGTCGAGTCGTTCTTCGGGATTGCGCCGCTCACGTGGGCCGATGCCGCGAAGCCGCTGTCGTCGGAACAGCCGATCAAGGCTTACCAGCACCTGATGACGCGCGTCGACGCGAAGCAGATCGACGCGCTGCTCGCCGCGAACCGCGATTCGCTGCAGGCCGACGCGGCCCCTGCGAGCGCGAACGCCGCGAAGGGCTCGAAGGATGCGAAGAACGCCAAGGCGAACGCGAAGCCGGCCGTCGTGAACGGCGCCGACGACGCCCCCATCTCGATCGACGATTTCGCAAAGATCGACCTGCGCATCGCGAAGATCGTCGCGTGCCAGGCCGTCGAAGGCTCGGACAAGCTGCTGCAGCTCACGCTCGACATCGGCGAGGAAAAGACCCGCAACGTGTTCTCGGGCATCAAGTCCGCGTACCAGCCCGAGCAGCTCGTCGGCAAGCTGACGGTGATGGTCGCGAACCTCGCGCCGCGCAAGATGAAGTTCGGCCTGTCCGAAGGGATGGTGCTCGCGGCGTCGGCAACCGACGAGAAGGCCGAGCCGGGCCTCTACATCCTCGAGCCGCACAGCGGCGCGAAGCCTGGCATGCGCGTGAAGTAAGCAGCACACGCCACTGCTTGAGAAGAAAGCCTCGCACGATACGTGCGGGGCTTTTTTTCATGGCGTGGCGCGCGCAGCACCGCCCGACGCGCAGCGCGCGAGTTCGGCTAACATGGCGACGACATCGGGCCCGCCGGATTCCGAAGACCGCATCCAGCGGTCCACCCAGGCCGTGGCGGCAGGCCCCACCCAAGAATAACGACATGACACACACTTCCGACGCCCCGCCAGCGGAACGCACGCGTGCTTCGCCGCGCGCGAGCCGTGCCCGCGCCCCGATCACGATTCCGCTCGTGCCGATCGCGCACGCCAACGCCGTCGCGCCGCTCGTCGCGCGCAGCCGCGCGTTCGACACGCTCGCCCGGCGCTTCGCGTGGCTCGCGTTGCGCGAGCCGCCCGCCGACGACAGCCGCCGCTGGCATGTCCATACCGTTGCCGGCCGAACGATCCGCTTCGCGCAGCCGCTCACGTTCACGCCGTACGCGGCGGCGCAGCCCTGCTCCGCGCGTTGCCGGTTCTGCTCGGAAACGCTGGTCGACGAAACCGCGTCGGGCCCGGTAGCGGCAGGCCTGCGCCCGGCGGCCGACTATTTCGACACGCTGCGGCGTGCGCTGAGCACCCTGCGCGGCGTGCCGCTGTCGTATTCGCTGTCCGGGCTCGAGAACACGGACGATCCGCGCTGGCTGCTGTCGCTCGTCGCGACGCTCGGCGCGGCCGGCGACGACGGTCCGGACGCAACCGGCAGCGTGCTGTACACAAACGGCGCCGGGCTCGTCGAACACGGCGACGCGCTGCTGCCGGCCCTCGCGGACTTCGGCATCTCATGGCTCGAATGGTCGCGTCATCACGACCGCGACGACGTGAACCAGTCGATCATGCGCTTTCGGCCAGGCCGGCACGTGAGGCACCAGCACGCGTTCGAAACGGCATTTGCCGCCGCGCGCGCGCACTTTCCGGTCAAGCTCGTCTGCATCGTGCAGCGCGGCGGCATCGAGACGCCGGCGGACGCGCTCCGCTATCTGGCCCATGCACGCGCGCTCGGGGCCCGCTCGGTGATCTTCCGCGAGTTCTCCGCGCTGCCCGACACCTATCGGCACAACGCGACGCGGCGCTACATCGACCGCACACGCGTTCCGATCGACGCGCTGCTGCTCGCCTGCGCGGCGGACGCCGCGTTTTCCGCGCAGTACGAACCGATCGCGCTGACGGCCGGCTACTACTTCTGGAATGCGCGCTGGACGCATCGCGACGGCTTCGAGGTCGTGTTCGAGACGTCCGACTACGGCGCGATGCGCGAGCACGAGTTGCGCGATGCCGTGTACAAGCTCGTGTTCCACCCGAACGGCAACCTGTGCGCCGGCTGGCATCCGGCGCGCGACATCCTGTGGAGCAACGATGACCGTCGTGACTAGCTGGCTGCGCCTGACCGACGAGGCCGCCGACACCACCCTGCCCGCCGACCTGCGCGCGCGGGATGCGTTTGCCGCGCGCGATTGCGGCTGGGTCGAGCAGATGATGCCATTCATCGGCAGCCACGCGACGCCGGGCGGCTGGATCGTCGATCCGTTCGGCGGCTTCGGCACGACGCTCGTCGCCGCCGCGCGATGCGGCGTGCCGGCGCTCGGCGTCGAGATCGACCCGGCGCGCGTCGCATTCGCACGCGAACGACTCGCGCGCACGGGCGCGCCACCCGCCCGCTATCCGGTGCTGGCCGGCGACCTGTCGAGCGACGCGACGCAGGCCGCGGCACGCCGCGCCGGCGGTCCGTTCACGCTGTGCCTGACGAGCGTGCCCTACTTCGGCTGCACGGGGTTGCCCGACAGCCCGCGCGACGGGCAACTGTACGGCGTCGATTGCTATGCGCCGTATCTCGAGCGGATGCGCAACGTGTTCGCCGGCGTGCATGCGCTGCTCGAGCCGGGCGGCTGGTGCATCGCGATGGCGCAGAACCTGCGGGTCGGCGGCCGGTTCGTGCCGCTGGCATGGGATGTCGCGCGATTGCTCGGCGAGCGCTTCGTGTTGCACGACGAACGCGTGCTGATCTACGAACGCGCCGACGGCCCGGCGCCGCACGGCGCCGGCGCCACCGACCGCACGCATGAATACGCGCTCGTGTGCCGCAAGGCGCCGCTCGCGAGTGACGTCGACGCAGCCCGCGCGCTAGTGGCCGCGCTGACGCGCGAGGGCTTCGCGTTCGCGGTGATCGGCGGCTTCGCGCAACGGCTCGCGGCGGCAGCGGACGATGCCGCCGCTGCGCCGCTGAACGACGTCGACCTCGTCGTGCCGCCCGACGATGCGGATCTGTCACGGCTGCTGCAATGGCTCGACGCCGACGGCTTCTCGATCGAATCGTGGAATGCGCGGGTGACGCCGCCGGTCGCGGCTGCCGCGCTGCAATACCGCCACTACTTCCGCGCACGGCGGCTTGATGCACGCGGCCGCTGGCTGCAGGTCGACGTGACGGTCGCCGCTACGCGCGAAGCCTTCGACGCATGCCTGCGCGCCGACCCGAGGCCGGGCGCGTCGGGCTGAGCGGGGGCCGGAGCGCGCCCCTTGATCACCGCTGCCCGAACCAGCGATCGAAGCGCCGCGTGTAGTTCAGGTCGACACCCTGGAACGTGCCGCCGTACGCGGACACCGACCAGAAGCGCGTCAGGTTGATCGTCGCCTTGAACGCGTTGCTGGCCGACTGCAGCCCCTGCTCGTAG
>Ga0207695_10001808_pt1 | contig 33722 bp, 42 predicted proteins | sample KBSC54metaG_FD_184354 | JGI IMG/M metagenome (GOLD analysis project Ga0207695, IMG submission 184354) | Corn rhizosphere microbial communities from Kellogg Biological Station, Michigan, USA - KBS C5-4 metaG (SPAdes) (version 2) | ecosystem: Host-associated > Plants > Roots > Rhizosphere > Soil... | reverse complement strand
GAATTTACCCGACCATGGACGTGAGAGTACCCCCAGTTTCCCCCAGTCTTTCGTTCTACGATACGCCACCAGCCGTGCCACGATTCCGCAGCAGGAAACTCGCCTGCAGCCACGGTGTGAAGAAAAACATTTTGCAGAAAGCGCGTTCTGCCGTAAGATCGTAATCAGATCGGTTCGACAGGCCAGCGCAAAGCGCACCCTCCGGAAGGATCCCCAAGATCACTTTTTGGAAGGACAGGCATGCTGACGCATCCCACCACGCAGCACACCGAGCTGTGGCCGATCGACAAGTTCGTCCCCTACGTCCGGAACCCTAGAAAAAACGACGCCGCAGTGGATCGCATGTGCGCGTCCATTCGTGAGTTCGGTTTCAAGATCCCGTGCTTGGTTCGGAGCGATGGCGAGGTCGTAGATGGGCATCTTCGCCTGAAGGCCGCGCGCAAGCTCGGGCTCACCGAGATCCCGGTGATTCTCTGCGATGAGTGGACGCCGGCGCAGGTGAAAGCCTTCCGGCTGATGGTCAATCGCTCAGTGACATGGGCCGATTGGGACGAGGAGCTACTCGCTCTAGAATTGCAGGAGATCCAGGAATCAGACTTCGACCTCAGCCTCGCGGGGTTCGACCCAGGCGAGATTGCCGGACTGCTCGCGCTAGAAGACGAGGAAGCGGCAAGCGCCGCGCCGCTGCTGCCGGAGTCGCCTGTTTCCCGCTTAGGCGATCTTTGGCTGCTAGGACCACACCGGGTGCTTTGCGGCGACGCCACCAGTCCCGAAGCAGTCGCCAGGCTTCTCGGCGATCGCAAACCGCGGTTGATGGTGACAGATCCACCGTATGGCTTGAGCTCGACTCCGAGTGGCGCGACCGAGCCGGCCTGAATGGCTGTGGTCCGGCCGAGGCGAGCTACATGAAGAGGCGCACTATCGGGCACACGGAAACGGCGATCTCGGGCGATACCCGCGCCGACTGGTCCGACGCCTTCGCTCTGGTTCCCAGCCTCGAGGCGGCGTACATGTGGCACGCTTCGAAGTTCACACGGGAAGTGCTGGACGGGCTATTGCGCATCGGCTTCCTTCACCACCAGCAGATCATCTGGAATAAGGGCAGAACGGTCCTCACCAGGACGCTGTACTGGTTCACCCACGAGCCTTGTTGGTTCGTGCGCAAGAAGAACGCGCCTTGGTACGGCAAGGCGGGTGAGAACTCGACCATCTGGGATTCGCCGAGCCCGAAATTCATAATGGGCGGGGCCGACGAGGACAAATACGATCACCCCACGCAGAAGCCTGTCGAGCTGATGCGGCGCCCAATCCTGAACCACCTTCGGCGCGGGGAGCTGGTGTACGACCCGTTCCTTGGCAGCGGAACCACGCTTGCGGCCGCGGAGTTGACCGAACGCGTCTGCTACGGAATAGAACTGGATCCCAAATACGCCGACGTGGTGGTCGCACGCTGGCAAATACTGACCAACAAAAAGGCCACGCTCGACGGCGATGGCCGCACGTTCGAGGAGATCAAACCAGAGCGCGCGAGAGTACCGACGTGAATGGAACGCTGCCTCCGGGAAATCGCTGTGATCGAAGCGGAACTGCTCGCTGGCAATCCGGACGTCCAGGGCTTGTGCCTCGCGCTGTCGGACTGGTCTGCGGAACCGAGGATCCTCCAGAACGAAAAACGCCGCCAGGGGTTATCCCGGCGGCGCGTGGGAAACGAAACTGCGGATGGTTAGGCTTTGACGGAGTAAGTCCGCTCGCCGTCTTCGGCCTTGGTGGAGACAACGGCTAGACCCATCTTCTTGGAGACGGTCCCGGACAGGAATCCGCGCACGGAATGCGGCTGCCAGCCCGTGGCTTTCATCAGCTCCTTGGCGGGCGCCCTCGCCTTTCTTCGCGGCTTTGGCCGCTTTCTTGGCGGGGGTGGCCTTCTTCCCCGACTTGTCCTTCTTGGGCGCAACGTTGCGCGCCGGTTTGGCACCGCTGGCCTTTTCAGTGGCTTTCGGAACCTCGGCAGCCGGGGCCAGGGCATTTTCAAGTGCTTCTGCGGTCGAGATCATGGTGTTTCTCCTTGATTGGCGGGGTTTCCGCATCACATGGATCACTCTGATCGGAAGGGAAAGCAAGCAGATTCTAAAGGAAATCGAAGCTTGGCGAATGGGTGGCGATGGTGCGACCCTCGCCCGCAGTTGGCATCAGATGGCATCTCATGGCAGGACACGGCACAAAACTGGGACCTAAACAGGAAGAGGCAATCGCTGCGCTCCTGTCGCAACGGAATATTGAGGACGCAGCCCGCGCTTGCGGCGTGGGAACACCGACGCTGATTCGCTGGCTAAAACTGCCAGAGTTCCACGATGCTTACCTCAAGGCCCGCCGCGAAGCTGTGGGCCAGTCCATCGCGCCGATGCAGCAAGCAACGGGCGCAGCCACGATCACCGTCCTAAAACTCATGACTGATCTGAACGTGCCTGCAGCGGTTAAGTTCAGGGCCGCAGAGTGTGTGTTTGCTCACGCCATCAAGGGAATCGAGCTGGAGGATATCGAAACGCGCCTGACGGAGTTGGAGCGGGCCGCTGCGACGACTAAGGACGGCCGGCACTCCCGGTAAAGAGCGGGAGCATGAGCCTAAAGACTAGACTCAAAACGCTCGAACGGCACCAGCGTAAAGTCTTCAACGAGCCACTTCGGATAGTCGTCAGCCACGCTGGCAAGCCGTTTGATCTCTCGAAGGCGACGTGCTCCCGGACCATGTGGCCCAATGGGCATCTCATGGAAATCGTGGACCTCCATGGCGGCAATTACGGATTGAGAGACGAAGACCTGGAAAATTTCATCCAGAGCATCCCCCTGGGGAGGCGTGCACGATGATCAGGAGTCTCAATCGACGATGCCGCCAAGTGACGTAGAGGGCCCAACGCGATGAAAACGATCATAAGAAGGTTGCACCGCCTGGAGACAGCAGCTGCGACTGTCGCTAAAGGCCCCGGCGTCGCTGAGATGATTCAAGAGCAGAGGCGGCGGCGCCTGGAAGCAAGCGGCCAGACTGTTGAATCTTCACCGCCAATAGACTACACCGGATGTCGCACGATCGCTGATCACATTTTGCGCGCCCGCCAGGCACAGATGAAGCTTCAGAGCTTCCCCGTGGAGAGGCGTGCACGATGACCCGGAGTCTCTACCGGCGACTAGAGCGACTGGAAGAACAGACGATGCCAATGGACGAGCCGAAGGTATGGCAAATCGTCTTTAGAGACTCCGATGGATCGCAGACGCTCGGCGACCAGGTTGAATGGCGTTGGTGGGGCCAGCGGCCAAGACCGTGGATGCCGCAACCGAGGCAGCTTAGACGCTGACCGGGTTCATGTCAAAACTTCACAGGCGACTCAAGAAACTCGAAGCCCTCATTACCGACGAGGCCGGCTTGGTGTCCGGGTCTCAGAAGTGGATGGACTACTGGACCGAACGGGTCGATAAGATCCTAGCCGGAGACGATGAAGTAAAAGGCTGCCAAATTCCGCTCGAAGTGTGGGATGCAATCATGCAGAGAGCTGACTCAGAGCGCTCGGATGGCTGCCGATAATAGTAGTTAACGGGTCACTTCCCACAAGCCGACTTCCGGGGATCTATTCGGCCGCCGCCCACGCTCGTCTTTTTCCGAGTGCCGTCCAGTCGTCCAGAGCCAATAAATGACACTATACCCATTGACACTATATCTAGTGTGAATATAATGGAGCCATGGCGGCTCAAACTCCCTCGCCCGAATCGCTGCTTCCTCTTCCAACCGCGACCTTCCATATCCTCCTGGCGCTCGCCACCGAGGATCGACATGGCTACGCCATAATCCAAGACGTGGCCGCGCGCACCGACGGCGAACTGAAACTGAGCGCCGGCACACTGTACCATTCGATCCAGCGCATGCTCGAACAGGGCTTGCTGGTTGAAACGCGCGACCGCCCTGCTCCGGAGGAGGATGACGAGCGGCGCCGTTATTACCGAATTACGCCTTTCGGAAATGCGGTCGGCCGAGCCGAGGCGCGCCGCCTTACGCAACTCGTTCGTTTTGCGCGCGCCAGCGGATTCGTTCCGGGGAAAGCCTGATGCACTTCTACGGTTTCCTGCTCCGTCTCTATCCCGCTTCTTTTCGCGCCGAGTATGGCGAGGAAATGCGTGCGATTTTCCTCCGAACCCGTAAGGAAAGTCGTGGGTTCCGCACGGTTTTGTTTTGGATGGCCACCTTGATCGAGGTTTTCTCGAGCGCGTTCGCCGCACACTGGGACGTCCTCAACCAGGACCTCCGCTATGCTGCGCGAACGCTGGCGCGTGCCCCCGGATTCGCTTTCACAGCCATTACAGTCGCCGCCCTCGGCATCGGAGCAGCCACAGCTGCGTACACGTTGATCGACCACGTCATGGTCCGCGCACTGCCCTTCGCTGATCCAGACCGGCTGGTCAACATTTGGCAGAACGTGCCATCTTCACATCTTCGCGAATTGGAGCTTTCACCCGCCAATTACCGCGATTGGAAGAACGCCGCCACTTCCTTTTCCTCGTTCGGTGCGTTTGCCAGTCTGGCCGCGACTTTTAGAGGTGCAGGCGAGCCGCAACGCATCTTCGGTGCTGCGTTCACTGACGAAATATTTCCGCTGCTCGGCAAGCAGCCGGTTCTTGGCCGAGTCTTTTCTGCCGAAGATCTGAAGCATTCGGCGCCGGCGACCGTAGTGCTCAGCTACTCGCTTTGGCAGGATGAATTTGGCGGCGGCTCCGCCGTGCTGGGCCGTAAGGTTGAAATCAATGGCAGCCCGCATACGATTATCGGAGTCATGCCAGCCGGTTTTTCTTTTCCAGATCGCGATGCCAAGCTCTGGGTGCCGCTGCGCTTGGCGCCCATCGATTTCACCGATCGCTCCAACTGGTATCTCCACGGTCTGGCTCGCCTGAACCCCGACGTTTCTGGGAGTCAGGCTCAAGCAGAGATGACCGGCATCGCCGCGCAGCTAGCGCGAGCCTATCCTAAAGAGCTGGCCAATGTCGGTGCGAACGTTGTTCCGCTGCGCGATGACATTTCGCCGCGCGCGCGTTTGCTGCTCGAAGCGTTAATGGGCGCCGCTCTCTGTCTGTTACTGATAGCCTGTGCCAATCTCGCGAATCTTCTGCTCGCACGAGCCTTGGCCCGGCGGGGCGAGTTCGCCGTTCGCTCCGCGCTTGGTGCGGGACGCGAGCGGCTAGCCCGCCAGATGCTCACCGAATCTGTGCTACTGGCTCTGGCAGGCGGATTGTTAGGGATTCTCATCGCCTACGCCGCCGTTCCCTTATTTGCGCGCCTCATGCCGAACGCTTTGCCCTGGGGTCAGTCACCGTCGATCGATACGCGCCTCCTCGCCTTCGCCGTTCTGCTGACCCTGATTACCGGAATCGCATTCGGAGCGTTTCCTGCCCTGCGCGCCGGCCGCAATTCAGAAGGCGCTCTCCGCGACAATGTACGTTCGGGCGGTGGTCGGCGTGAACGCTTGCGTTCCGCCTTAGTGGTCACGGAAATTGCCGCATGTGTGGTGCTCCTGATCTCATCCGGTCTCCTGATTCGCGCGCTGTCGCGCATCCGAGGGCTCGATCCTGGGTTCCGCTCAGATCATGTCCTTACGCTCCGCACCATGCTGCCATTCCCGAAATACCAGAAACTTGAAACGCGGCGGACTTTCTATAACGGCGTTCTATCGAGTGCTCGCCAACTCCCCGGCGTGACGAGCGTAGCCTATACCAGCTTCCTACCCATGGTGATGCCCGGCGGAGTCTGGCACGTAGAAATTGCCGGCCGGCCCCAAGATATTGCGCAGCAAGAGTCCGCCAGCGCTCGGTTCATTACGCCCGACTATTTCGTCGCTATGGGGATTCCTTTTGTGATGGGCCGCGGCATCGAAGAATCGGATACCCCGCAAAAGCCTTTGGTCGCGGTGGTCAGCCGTTCTTTTGTGGACCATTACTGGCCCGGGGGAAATCCGCTCGGCCGCCACTTCAAGTTCAATTTCCTTGATCACGTGGTGGTCGGCGTGGTGGGCGACGTCCGAGTGCGTGGCCTTGAGCGCGCGAGTGAACCGCAGGTTTACTTGTCATACCAACAAGCCGGCGACGCCGAATGGTCCTGGTATGCGCCCAAGGATCTAGTCGTTCGCGCCTCTGGCGATGTCTTAGCGCTGGCGCCGACGCTTCGCCGCATCATTCACGATGCCGACCCTGAGCAGCCTATATCGGATGTACAGACGCTACACGATATCCTCGACGGAGAGACGGGAACGCGCTCCATCCAACTTCGCATCTTGGGAAGTTTTGCCGCCGCCGCTTTCTTCCTCGCCGCTTTCGGCATCCACGGCTTGCTCGCGTTCGCGGTATCGCAACGGACTCAAGAAATCAGTGTGCGCATCGCGCTTGGAGCCCGCCCGGGCATGATCCTCAACATGGTTCTCAAGCGCGCGCTGATTCTGGCCGCGGCTGGTGTGGTTGTCGGAACCGCGCTTGCCTTTGCCGCCGGACGTTCCATGCAAGCTTTGCTTGCGGGCGTCAGCCCGGCCGATACGCTTACGTTTTCCACCGCAATCGGACTTTGTTTCGCCATGACCCTCGCCGGTAGCCTGATCCCAGCGCGGCGTGCGACCCGAATCGATCCTGTCACCGCGCTTCGATAGGGCCAGCACTAGGCTCCGAGAAAAGACCACGATTACAGCAATCGGTCCCATGAGAGATGACGCTCAAAGTAGCATCAGGATTGTGCCAGAGCCGCGTTCCCAGTCAGCTGAGTGCGAAATCTTTGGGTATGTGGCCGACTCAGCGGCGGGCTCCGTCTGGATGACGCGCTACTCGGAAAAAGCCGAGGCTGAGCGCCCAGAACGGGATTAGGAACGAGAAACGCGCTTGTCGGAAGTCAGCGCGGCTTTGGGTTCGCCGAGTCGCTGCCGACAATGATACTTAACGGGATCCTTTGAAGGCGTGCGTAAGATGTCGGCTACCCGGCCAAGTTTGGCCGGTGCGTGAGCCGGTGGACTATGCTGCCGACTTCTTCCTGGCAGCCCATCGCTTGCGCTGTGCTGCAGCCATTTTTGCCCGCGTCGCTGCACTGACAGCCCGGCGTTTTCGCATCGGTTCTTCCTGACCGTCACGTCGCGTTTCTTTGCCCATGCCACATCCTCGGGCATCTGCGCGCGCTTCTCAATATGGGTTCCCCGTACGCTTACCCTCAAATAGGTATTGACCGTTTCCTGATTACTCTTCTCATCCCCACAATCAGGGCGCAACCCACGCCGAAGAGAACGGCCGGCGCCGGTTCCGGCACTGCCGCAGGGATCTGGCCGTTCACCAATCCGATCGACTCCGCATTTACGGAGTACCCGTCGGGCAGATCGAACGAGGAGAATCCCGGTATGAGGCCGAACGGGTCCAGGGCATCGTACTGGCAGTCGGCTGGGAAGATACCGCCCGCGCCGCAGCTCCCTTGCACGGTCATTACCAGCCGCAGGGGCGTTCCCACTGGAAACGACTCCGTGAAAGTCACGCTCCCGTTGAGTTGGTACGATACACCCCAATGTGCACACACCGCATCCTGGGGGTCACCGCAGGCCGATAACACGGGGGGACCAATGGTCTGAACCAGACTATAGTCCCAGCCCGAGCCGGTAGGCACGAGTTGATGTGTAAAGTCGTCCCCGGTGTAGCCAAGTCCGATAGAACCCGCGTATTGATAGAAACTGACACCGAACGTCAGTGTTCCGCTCGCACCCGAGTTACCGAAAGGCGTAAGCCAAAACTCCCCAGTCTGGAGGCTGAGAAACGGCAGGGTGACGGTGGCATTCACGAAAGAACCGGGACCGGTGAAGATCACATCGTCGATGTTGGACTCGGCATACCCACTTGTCTCGGCGAGCGAGTTGATCGTGCCGCCTCCCGAGGCCGCAGAACCCTTGATGCCGACAGATGCCCCGGCGCACCCCGCTGCGGATTCCGGGCCGCCACTGGAGGAAGTCGCAGCCCCAGGCTCGCAGAGGGGGCTGCTCGAAGAACTATTCGTAAGCAAGTTGATGACGGTGAAACTGCTGGCCGATGCGGTACCAATCAGAATCGCCATTCCAAACATGGCGGCCGCAAACGATGTCATATAGCGCCTCCGATGCAGAACAGAAGTCAAAATAGGTCGACCAACCGTGGAATCAGCGGGCGCCGTGTAGGAGGTCACTTTAATGAGGCCGCGACGGGCACTCATCGTCCCTAAAAGCGTTCCGACGAGGCTAAGTGTCATCCTGCACGTCTAACATGAATGGCACTCTGGCAATTAATCTCCACTGTCGGAATTTAACACCCTGCCTGAATGGCGACAAGTCCCCAAAAAGGGTAAACTGTTGGATTCAGTACCATCAGGAGCGTTTTTTGGCTAAAATGCCACCCGGTTCCGCCGCACACCCAGGCGCAAACGACGGAGCGCTCGCCGGCTCAGCCGCATTGCGCTTCCGCTTGGCTGGACCGGCCGATTTGAACCGTTGCGCCGAACTGCTTCCGGCCGGGTTCCGTGCGAGCGCCGCGGTCCAACGGCGACTGGTCGAGATCTGGCAGGACATATTGGCTTCCGAAGCCAGAACCTTCACCATCGTAGAAGACCTGGAGCGTCCGCGTCCCATGAACATAGAAGGATTCGGGATCAGCGTCTTCGTCCGGGAGAGTTTCCTCAAAGAGTTCTGGACGTCTCCTCGCCCCTACTTGGCCGCTGCGTTTTACGAACGGATGCTGGCCGGCGACGACCCCATGCTCACCGGGGCAGAACTAGCTGCCATCAATTCGACGACGGGCCTGAACGTGCTTGTTTTGCATTTCGGGCTGAGCAATGAGGATTTGTCCAATCCCAGGACAGCACAAGTACTCTCGGTTGGCAGTTCGGCCTTCTTTTTCTTCCACGCGGGCTATCGTATTCACGTGCTAATGAATGAGGTCTACGGCCCTCAGCCTTGCGCGTACATGGAACAAGGCGGATTCCGGTTGCTGCGTGATTTTCACGCTGCCTGTCCAGCGGAATTTAAGAACGCGCCACCCGAACGACGTCCGTACTTGTTCGCGCTGCGGCGCGAATGGGTCAAGCCCGGGGCGGTTCATCCGTTATCGCACCTGTTTTTCGCGGCTCCGTCCCGGATCGGTTTTTCGGCTCTCGAGCGGCGTGTTTTGGAAGGTGCGCTCTTGAACGAATCGGATTTGCAGATCGCCGAGAGACTTGGGATGTCGGTGGATAGCGTCAAGAACGCATGGCGAAACATCTATGCGCGGACCGAGCGCGAGGTCCGCAACCTGATGCCGCCAGCGCACTCCGATTCCGGAATACGCGGCCAGGAAAAGCGGCGCCATATTCTCGAGTACGTGCACGCGCATCCGGAGGAGCTACGGCCGGTCCGGCGGCATGGGAGGTCGGAACAGCCGCGGCATGCCGAAAAACATTCTGTTGGGCAGAACCGGCATGCATATGGTATAGGGTATCCCCGAGAGAAATAGGTGAAACGATCCCGGGCTTCGCATCACTAAGGTCCATGCCCTCGCTCACAGCTGTACCTAATGAAGCTGCGCCCGAAGCCGACGAATTTCAATCCGCTGCTGGACCGTTGGCTCAAATGGACTTCTCGGCTTTGGATGCCCAGGTGAATATCGACAAGCTACTCACACCGCTCTATGCTGACCTGCAGGCTGTCGAAGATGCGATTCAAGCTCTTGAGTTGATCTCACCGGAGAGCCGACCTAATCGTTTTCGCGGATCGTCAAGACCGAGGCCGTTGACCGCCCAAATACGCAAGCCAAACAATGTGGTTGATATCCCACACCAAACGCAGGTAATCGGCTAGTTCCCGCGAGACCTACCGATAATGATAATTAACGGGCTTCCCAAAGCGACAGTCTTGGAACCTTTCTCATCTCGCGGGAGTCTAGTAACATTCACGTATGCGACCTCTCCTCGCGATCCTGGCCGCGTTTACCTCCCTGGCATTGGCGCAGACGCCCGCAGCTTGGGAGGAGCCACTTGCGAGGCATGAATGGGACAAGGCCGAACCACTTCTGAAGGCGGCGTTAGCGGAGGCGGAAACGGCCCCAGTGCTGCACGGGCTAGCAACGGTCTACAGGTCAACGGGTCGGCTCGATGCCGCGGACTCCGTGCTCGAACGGCTGGTCGCACTTGATGGATCCATCGCCAACCTCGAGGATCTGGCGCGCATCAAAGCGAGCCTCGGCTCTCTGGACCGTGCCGAAACTCTTTACCGCCGATCGCTGGAGCTGCGAATGGATGGGAATCCCGATTTGTTGGCGTCCATTCCTATCCGGGTCCGTCTCGCGCAGGTACTAGTCTCAGAAAAGAAATTCCCTGAAGCTGAGCAGGAAGGGTACACGGTGATTGCCGTGCGCACGCGCGCAGTGGCCGCAAATCTCCCCGGCGCAAATCAGGCCGATCTGGCCGGCGACAATGCGCTCCTGGCGCGGGTCTTTCAAGTTCAGAAGAAATGGCAGGCGGCCGCGGACGCCTGGGAAACTGTGGCCGCGATTCAAGCGGGCGCATATGGAGACGAGGACTTGCGTCTAGCCGACACCCTGGACCGCCTCAGCGATTGCCGCTTCGAGATGCGGTTGGTGGACCCAGCTGTAGACGCGTTGCGGCGGGCGCTCATTATCCGGGAGCTGAACCTGGGCACTGTGAACGCCGATGTCGCCGCGACCTCCGATCATCTCGGCAAGATCCTTTACTACGCCAAACGCTTTAGCGACGCCGAGCCGTATTTTCAGCGGACGCTCGACATCGACCTTAAGCTTCCGGGTTCGGACAATCCGGAGCTGGCGCGCGCCTATGATGACCTGGCAGTGACCGAGGCGATGCTTGAAAAGTACGCGAAAGCCGAGGCGCATTATCGCGAGGCGCTAAAGCTCCGAGATGCCGACGACACCCTAAGTCTTCGCAACCTAGCGCTGGTGTTGACAGCACAAAACAAAAGCGCAGAGGCGCTGCCGCTCTACACTCGCGCCCTGGCCGTGCTGGACGCCGGCAACAACGGCGATCCGGAGTTCCTGAAGGTGATTCTCACCGAATATTCCAGCTTGCTGCGCGATCTGAAACGTCCGGCAGACGCCGCGAAGCTTGACCAGCGGCTCAAGCAGGTGGACAGGCCGGCGGCGCCAGACAAGCAAACGCCCAAGCCGGCGCCGCTTGCAGCGAAGCAATAGCGCCCGAGCTTCGTTAAATGACTTCACGCAACACGCTTCCGCGTCTTCGACAGGTCACGAATAGATTCTCGGCGTGGTAAAGCCCTCTAACGGTGAACCACTTCCGTTAATGCCCCATAACGGGCAGAATTCGAGATTCGTTCGATCAGCCGCGCGGAATTATTCAGAAGAGCAGCTTCAATCCGAACTGAATCTGACGCGAGGTGCCGACGATCGATGTGATCAATCCAGCCGTGGGAGCAGGGCTGCCGGGCAGCCCGCCGTTGGCGGGGTTTGGGTTTCCGTTAAACGCGTTCAGCGTCGGGTAATTGAAGTTCGTGTGATTCATGATATTGAAGAACTCCGCGCGGAACTGCAAGGTGGTGCCCTCAGTAAGCCGAGTTTCCTTTGCCACGTTGAGATCGAACGCGGCGTAGCTCGGAGAGGTTCCGATGTTGCGGCCCGCGTTGCCGAGAGTTCCCGGCTGCTGCAATTGGAAGCAGGCCGGATTAAACCAGTGCAGACGGCTTTGGTTGGCGGTGATATCGCAGCCGGCGATCAGGTTCGGACGCGAGGTGGCGAAGTTGTTTCCCAACCCGTCGCGCCCGTTGTAGGAGAGCACTGTAAACGGAACTCCGGTGTGGAAACTCTCAATCCCGCTCAACTGCCAGCCTTCCACAAGCCGGTTGCCGTGGAACGGCAGTTGGTAGACCGCGTTCACCGTCAGGTTATGCCGGATGTCGTAACTGCAATTTCCCTTATCGGTGCTGCCGTCGTAGGGATTGTTCCAGTTCGAGGTGCCGTTATTGCCGCCTAGACCGCCGTAGGTGTACGCCAGATCCGTACAGTGCGACATGGTGTAGGACACATAGGTTTGCACGCCCTTCGAGAAGCGGCTGTTCAGGCTGGTTTGCAATCCGTTATATCGAGATGTACTGGACGGTTGCGTGAGTGACAGCGTTCCGAAATTCGGATTCAGACGGGGGTTAGAAACGATCGAGTAGCTGCCGTTCGCATTTTGCACCAGAGTGCCGAAGTGCTGTACACCCTGAGCATCGGTCTGAACTTGAGGAGGATTGAAATCGCGGAAGGAAAGCTGATCCACGCCACGCGACCCTACATATCCTACCGTCAGCACCGTATCGCGGAATAGCTCCCTCTGAATGTTCATGTTCCATTGCATCTGATAAGGCGTGGTTCCGATGTCGTACTTCGTTCCGAAGGTGAGAGAAGGAAGGGGTGCGCTCACGCCGGCTCCCTGAAAGGGAACCGGAAATGACGGATTCTGCTGGTTCAGGGAATTGAAGGGAGGTGTGCCGACGTAGCCGGAGAAGTACGCGTAAGTCTGGTACGGATTGTGGAACAAGCCAAAACCTCCACGCAGCGAAGTTTTGTGGTCGCCAAAAACATCATAGGCGAAACCGATGCGCGGATCGAAGTTATGCACCGACGGATTCGTCTTGAAGGCGTTGGGAACCAGAGTGTAGTCTTTGTCGGTCAGCGGATTCACCACGTTGTGCAGAACATTATGTCGCTCGATAGGATTGGTCTGAAATTCGTAGCGGATACCGGCGTTCACCGTCAGCCGTCGGCTGACACGCCAGTCGTCCTGGATGTAGGGGGCCAAGCCCAGGTCGCGGAAGTCGCGGTTGCCGTAGGCTTCGCCATCGCGCGCGCCGGTGAAAAAACTCGGCCGGGCAGCGAGCAGGTCGGAAAGCCCGCTAAATGTGTAATTGCCGTTCCAATAGGTGTAGCTGAACGAATTGATCTGCTGGCGGCGTACGCGAGCGCCAAATTTCACGGTGTGGTTGCCCACGGTCCAAATTACGTCGTCGGAATACGTGAACTTGTTCTGGAGAAAACGGAACGGGTTCACAAAATTCGCGCCCAGGGGCGAGAGTCCGGTTACCGAAATCGTGACGTCCTGACGGCCGGGAAAAGCCTGCTGCAGAGGCGCGTACGTATTTGGCTGCGTCTCGGAAGTATCCGGCCTGGTAAACGAAGCGCTGAACGAGTTCACCAGACGCGGAGTAAAAATGTGGCGTTCATTGAGCACGAAGTACTGGTTCCTCGAAAGATCCTGCGTCGGCCAAAGAGGGATCGCCGTGGTCGATACCAGGCTGCCGTAGTCGTGTACGTAGCGTCCGAAAAACGTGTCTTTCTCGGACAGGTTGTAATCGAAGCGGGCCAAATAGTAATTTTCGTCCGCCGTCTGGCCACCCACTGTGATGAGCGATCCAATACCATTGCCCAAGTCGGTGGTGGGCAGGGGGTAAAGATTCACAAGAGACTGGACGGCTGGAACAGCGGAGGCGCGGGCGGCGGCCGTTGGGACCAGTGCGGTGAACGTTTGGTCCAGATGCTGACGCAGACCTTCGTAGTTAAAGAAGAAGAAAGCTTTGTCTTTCTTTACCGGACCGCCCGCGGAGCCGCCAAACTGGTTTCGCCGGAAAGGAGCCGCGGAGCCCAGCTCAAAGAAGTTCCGCGCATCAAGTTTGTTATTGCGTAAGAACTCGTACAACGAGCCATGATACTGATTGGTTCCCGATTTGGTTGCGGCATTGATGGCCGCGCCATTCCCGGCGAATTCGGCGCTGTACGTGTTCGTCAGCGTCTGGAATTCCGCGATTGCCTCAATGCCCAGGGACGTGCCTGTTACCGCGGCGCCGCAGCCGCGCTGCCACCAATTCAGGCAGTTTTCACCATCGAGCAGGTAAGCGTAGCCCTCAGGGCGCGAACCCGAAATCGAAAATGGTGCTGACCGGCCGACCAACGCCGATTGCTGGCCTGCGGGATAGGTCTGAGCACCAGGAGCGAGCAAGATCAACTGCTCAACGTTGCGACCGTTCAGAGGCAGTTCGCGCATTTGCGTCTGATTCACCAGCGAGGAGACCGCGGCAGAGGTGGTTTCCACTTGCGATACCTCGGCGGTGACATTGATGGCTTGTTCGGCCTGGCCGACGGGGAGTTGCAAATCCACCACGGGCTGCGCTCCGACCGTGAGTCCAATGTCTTTTCGGACAACCGTCTGAAAGCCGACCTGTGTGCCTTGGACTTCATAAGCCCCTATAGGAAGATCGGGCACCAGATAGCGGCCTTGAGCGTCCGATTTGAGGCTGCGTGTCAGTCCAGTGGCAGTGTTCCGCACCGTGACGGTGGCGCCAGCTACGGATGCCCCCGAAGGATCCAGCACAGTTCCCGAGATCGAAGCGGTCCCCTGTGCGCAGAGAACCTGCGCGGTTGCACAGAGAATTACACCTGCAAGAATTTTAAGCATGATTCACCCTTTAGCCTTCCCCAAGTCCTTCGCAGGACCGTTGGAACAAGTACAACCTGATTAAATGGCTCAGGTCAATTGCGTAGGAATGATACCGCCTATCAAAACATTTGGAGACCCCGCGAATCCGGTGGGGCGTCGCCTGCTCCTCGTGGTACGACCAGCATGTCCGGCCAGTGGATGGCTGTAAGTTTGGCTCCCGAGTGAAACAAAGGCTGTTTGACGCTGGAGAGACGCTCGCAAAGTCCTTGATTCTAGATGGCCTACGCAAATCCTCGCACCCGACTCCGAGTTTGGCCGCGCCTCCTCCCCCGAAAACGTCCCTGGCCCGAGTCTACAAAGCTGTGATCCACGCTACGCGGACTTGCCCTGCTACAGATTAAAGCTCTTTGCCGCACCACATCGGTAGTGGGTCATCAAACTGACCCACTACCCACCACATCTCACTTGGCGGCCAGAAGCAGATGCGGCAATGTGCCTATCGGTGTAGGGGTCCGGCGACTTGCTGGGAAGCCCACAGTGTTCACAACGGGAAAGCGCCATGGGAATCTCCCGTCTCAACATGCGAAGAGGAGTCCCAGGTTCCTTGCGGCGACTCTTGTCTCTTCTACCGGCTGAACGGGGAGAAATCAACGTAACCAGACAGAAACCGCCGCGGGACACGGCTGGGGGCTCTGAATAATTAGCGGGAAAGAAGCGGTCAACCGGCAAATCGATAGGTGGACAACGGTCAACTTCCCGGAACCCGAGTTGGATCCGGAACGCCGACGTTACGCCGCATCGCTTGTGCGAAGGGGATTTATCGACAGGAATGGTGTGGGTACTGGACCGGCTCTTCCGGGACGCCGAAGACGCACTGTGCCAAACGAAGGCGTGGGACAAGGCCGGGATCGCCCTGCACCTGGGGGGACATGGGCGGCACCGGCATGAACCCGGCGTCGGCTCTGGGCCGCATGTTCCTCACCTTGATGGCCGCGTGCGCCGAACTGTAGCGAAACCTGGTGGGCGAACGCACCGCCTCCGTGCTGGCCCACAAAGAAAAAGCAAGGCCTGGCGGCAATCGGCTCCGAGTCGATGCCAAACAGCGGCACCACTCGATAGAATGGGTCTTGGGAGTACGACAAGACTCGGTCATGCGATTGCTGAACCTACTTGCCGCCGGACTCCTGGTAGCGATTGGTTTGCCAGACGTGCAAGCTGTGCCACCTCAGCCGGCCACTTTAAAGAAAGCTGAGTTGGAGCATCGATTTCTTCTGCAGGTTAATTACCAACAGCAGAGTGGGCGTCAGGATTTCCGAACGAGCCGCAGTCGGATTGTTACTTTCCAGCGAGCTGGCGCGGTCCTGCGCATGCTCGATGTATCCGATCCGCGAGACGGCTCTCCTACGCACGTCTTGGCGACTATTCCCATCCGTCACGAGACTGGGACCACAGTCGAAGTCGATCTGAATGAAGGGTTCGATATGGTTTACTCCGAGGAAGACCGCACGGGGGAAGACTATTACGGGCGGATCGATCGGCATGATCAGACAACATTCAGGCTCTTCGATCGGAAGGTCGTATCCGTGTCGTACCACGATGCTATGCTGGTCTTCGACCAGGACGCCCATACTGACGACGGCCAGCGCATCGTCGTTCACTACTATCTAAGTCTGTACAATCCGTCTCCTGACTTCCGCCCATTCGAGATGAAGAACTTGCGACGGTTCGGGTTCTACGAAACCTACCCGCAGTGGCGTTCGGGCCATTGGGTTCTGTATGCCATGAAGTTCGACGTTCACGAGCCGATCGTATTCGCACTCTCGTCTGCCATTCCCAACCGTCATCGAGCCGCCGTACGCGACGGCGTGTTGTATTGGAACCGGGCGTTTGGTAGATCCCTGATTCGAGTGATCGATGCGCCTCCCTCGGTCCGGGCGCCGAGTCCGGACTACAATGTCATTCAGTGGGTGACTTCTGGTGACTTCGCGTCCACGTCATATATCCAGAGCGACCCATTGACGGGACAGATCCTACATGCGGATGTCTTCGTCTTGCCCGAGACCATGATGGATGGAGATCTCGAACAGCAAAACGATCATCTGAGGTATATCGTGGCGCACGAAGTCGGTCATGCGCTCGGGCTACGGCACAATTTCGCGCCGGGCGATGGGACGACGACCGTCATGGGCTATTTCAAACTGCCGCAGATTTTGCAGATCGGTCGGCAGATTCGAACTGGCGCGCCGGCACAGCCCTACGATGCGGCAGTCGTACAGCATGTATATCTTGACGCGCCGCTCGACGTGAACACACTGCCCCCGTTCTGCACGGATGACCGGCAAGGATGCTTGCCGTTTCGTCCCATGCCGAAGGAATCGGAGGGAATGCGCGGCGACGCATTCGCTCACTGAATAGCCCTGTACTGTTGGGGATGTGCTTATACTTGTGGTCCGCAAAAAATCAATCCGGCATCATGCGGTCTCCTTTTCCAAGCCATATTCGTGGTGCAGTCCGCCGAGGATCGCCATTAGTCCGTCGAAGCGCGCATCCAACTCAAGGCCAAGCTGCTCGAATTCGCTAACCAGGATCCGCGTCTTAGCGGAGCCGCGGTTACGGGTTCAGCCGCCGCAGGTCGAGAGGATCGCTGGTCGGATATAGATCTTGCGTTCGGGGTGGCCGACCCGGCGCTTGTGGGCGTGGTGCTGTCGGACTTCTCGGACTTCATGTCCGCCCAGGGAGCCATCTATCACCACGACGTTCGGGCCGGTGCCTGGATTTATCGCGTGTTCTTCTTGCCCGGCGGATTGCAAGTGGATTTGGCCTTCGTTGAGCAAGGCGAGTTTCGGCCACTCGGCCCGGCGTTCCAACTCGTCTCTGGGGATGCTAAGCCAGTCCAACCTTTTCCGCGACCGAATCCGAAGGACATCATTGGGTTGGCGTGGCTGCATGCGCTGCACGCTAGAAGCTGCATCCTGCGCGACAAACTCTGGCAGGCAGAGTACATGGTTAGCGCTGTCCGTGACCATACTCTGGCACTGGCCTGCATCCGCCTTGGCCAACCGTCCGCGCACGGCCGAGGCATGGATTCGTTGCCAGAGTCGGTCACCCGACCCTTGCTTGAGTCGATGATCAGACATCTCAGCTCAGACGAGCTATGGCGTGCTTTCGATGCAGTTCTTGGAAGCTTGACGAGCGAGGTCAATCAAGCCGACCCTGCATTGGGTCTGCGCGTATCACGTGAGCTTAGCAGTCTTTCTTGCGAGCCTCCGGCTTAGCCTTTTCTTCAAGGTTTGGATGACCGATCAAAGTCTCACCCAGGCATCGAGAAACCGGCGGGCCAAGGCAGCGTGTTGTTCCTCGCTGCAGTCAAGTAACGCCTCCTCTCTTGTTGCAGGGTGATCTTCGTAAATCGGCGCAAACTTGAACTGCTCGGCGGTGAAATCGAACCGTTGGCCCCCGATCAGGTTATAGAAGTGCCACGCCCCCTCGAACGGCGTCTTTAAGATTGAGCCTCCAAAACGTTCCTGAATTAACAGCGCAGTAGGCGAACATTGTCCAGCGGCAGGAGCATCCGCAGTCCATTTGGAACTGGAGTGCGCGCTCCATGCCTCGCGGAGCGCCAATTGAATGCCGTGAACGTCGAACGTAGCGCTCATGTGCTAATTTTACAATCCGCAGCCCAGGGGAATTCGCAATAGAACGCAAGAAGTCGCGTAGTGTAGACTGACCCGAAGCCGCCCGCCGTTCCGGTTAGGCATCTGGCAAATCGGGATAGCTACCGATATTACGTGTTATCGTGACCTGCCCCCCGGTTCCGTCCAACATCGTAACCGAATTTAAGCTCGATTCAATCTGTCGCTTCGCCTTCATATGAGGCCCTCTTCACGCGGCCGGGTCTGGGTCAAGGCCGGAGCCGGCGCCACGGCGACGGCGGAGCCGTCAGGGAAGCCTTGAGGCGGAGCCGGACGTGTGAGATTCGAAGTTAAAGAAGGCGAAGCGGCTCTCCGCGCGAACTCTTCTGGCGTTAAGTACCTGAGCGCCGAGTGTGGCCGCCGCGAGTTGTAATCCTCCCGCCAGGCCGCGATCTGCGCCCGTGCGTCGAACAGGTTCCAGAACCAGCTCACGTTCAGACACTCGTCGCGAAGCCTGCCGTTGAAACTTTCGATGTGCGCGTTCTGTGTCGGTTTACCCGGCTGAATGTGCACCGCATCAATACGCTTCTCGATGCACCAGGCCAGGAAGTGTCGCGAACTGACCTCCGGCCCATTGTCGCTTCGAATCGCTACCGGCGCGCCACGCCGATCCATGATCTCGGCCAGCGCGCGCGTCACTCGGCGGCTCGGCAGCGAAGTATCCACCTCCAGCGCCAGGCATTCCCGCGTGTAGCTGTCCACCACGGTGAAGATCCGCAGCCTGCGCCCGCCCCCGGAGACGTCGCTAAACGAAGTCCACGGCCCATTCCTGGTTCGGCGCGGTCAGTATGGGCCGCGGCCGCAGCGCACGCTGCAGCCGTTTGCGGCGCGTCCGCTTCACGCTTAATCCCAGATCGCGATACACGCGCCACACGCGCTTGTGATTGACCCGCTCCTGGCTTGTCAGCATCACCCACAGCCGCCGGTATCCGAAGCGAGGCTTCTCGCGAGCCAGCGCCAGCAGCCTTTCGCGCAGCGCGCTGTCGTCGCGGCGGCAACGATACCGGTAACTCATGCGCGGAATCTCCATCAGCCCGCAGACGCGGCGCTCGCTCGTACGAAACTCGTCGACCAGGCGCCGCACTTCCGCTCTCTTCTCTACGAGCCCAGGGAGTTTTTTCGAATCACCGATTGCAGCATGTCCTTGTCCAGACTCAAGTCGGCCACCAGCTTCTTCAGTCGCGTATTCTCTTCGCGGAGCTGCTTGACCTCTTGCGCCTCGCTCAAGTCCATGCCACCATACTTCGACTTCCAGGCGTAGATCGTGTGCTTGGACACACCGTGCTCGCGAGCCAGATCCTCCACCGCTCGCCCCGCCTCCACCTGCTTCAGCGCCGCAATGATTTGCGCTTCGCTGTGCTTGCTCTTGCTCATCAGCTTTCCCCTTTCGTTCGTCCGAAATCCTACTCCATCTCGGACGGTTTAAGGGGGGCAGGTCAGGACCAGATGTAGGTTATGATAGGTTCTCAAATTCCGGCGAAGCCGGCAGCTGAAGGCACGCCAAGCCGCAGGAATAAAGGAGAGCTTGTGACGCGTGTTCTGCTGCTAGGACTCGATCCAGAGACTGTTGACTTTTCTGACCCTGCTTTGCCACCAGGCATGACTCCTGAGAAGGTTCACGCTGGCATCGCGGTGGCGCAGAGGCAATTCGCGGAACGGGGATGGGAGGGTGACGTTGGTTTGATCCGGCCTGATGAAACCGCTGGGCCGGACGTGAAGCGTCTGTTAGCTTCGAAGAACTACGACTGTGTGGTGATCGGAGCAGGCGTGCGCTTGCCCCCCCGTTGCCTCACATTATTTGAAGTCGTCATCAACTCGATTCGTAAGGCTGCCCCAGGAGCGGCGATTGCCTTCAATACACGACCGGACGATAGCGCCGATGCTGCCGCCCGATGGTTGGCGGCTGGAAGTCGGGTTGTATAGGTAGTGCCTGTATCACGGCGCTTACGGAAGTTACCCGATAATTATCATTATCGGTAGCGAGTTGACGGTCAACTTCCAGGAACGCTGAACCAGGAGGGAAGTGGCGGCCGTCATTCATCGTTATCCTGGCGAACGGTTCCGAGCCTGCCAACTTATTACACTAGGAGAGAGTCGCCATGCTGCAGGTCCGTAATCGACCCGCAGCACATCATCAACGGAAAATAGGAGACATCACCGCGAAGATGTGATCTTCGGCAGGAAATTCTCCAGCACCCATACCTCGCTCGAGTTCTGTTCGTTTGCCGCAAAGAACAGCCGTTTACCATCTGGCTGCACTTGGGCGGCTTTGATCCGACCGCGCATCGAAATGCCGACCTGTTCCGCCTGCCCCCCGGTCGCCGGAACCCGCCAAACGACATTAGGACCGCTGTCAGCGACAGAACCACGAACGAACATCACGAATCGCCCATCAGGGCTCCAGGAAAGCGTGTTGTACCGGGAACCATCCATCCACTGCGGCCCTCGAAACACCTGTCGCGACTCGCCACCGGCCGTGGGCATGACGGCCACATAGCTCTCTGAACCCGGACGCACGCTCACGAGATAGGCGATTTGTTTACTGTCCGGCGAGACGGCCACGGAGATGAACCACTCGCCTGTTTTTAGCCGGTCCTCGCGCCGCGCTTCTAAGTCGAAGCGCATTAAGTCCGTTCCGATTTTGTCCGGCGCAGAGTTCTCACGCTCGGTATAGAAGATCGCCTTCCCGTCAGGCGAAAGCTGATACCCTTGCAACGGATTATTCACGTGGTGCAGCAATACCGGATTTCCCGTCGCCACATCTATCCGGTAAAAGGTCAGCCCCGGCTTCTGCGCCTCGCGCGATACGATTAACACCGAACGGTCATCCGGAAACCACATCGGCCCGGCCCCGAACACAGCGCCGACTCCGATCTTGATCGGCACGTCGCGCTCCTCGCCAGTGCTGAGGGTGCGGATGACAAGACAAGCGCAACCTGGCCGCAAGGAGTAGAACGCCAAGTACTGCCCGTCAGCCGACAACTCTGGACCCAGGTTCGAGTTCACAAACCGCTCGGCGAAGAGCGTCGGCGGCTTCGACGACCTCCCATCTGCTTGTAGCTCCGTGGCATAGATGTTCTGACGCGCGCCACCGGGCACGGTGTAGAAGATGGACCCATTCCGAGAGATGCCCATCGGCAGGATGTTGCCCATATCCGCTTTGACCAATTGCTCCATCCCCTTCAGCTTTCCGTCCTCTACCGCCACCGACCACAAGGCGTTCGATCCAGTGCGATCGCTGAAAAATAGAAGACGCGTGCCATCCGGCGACCAAAGTGGCGCGTAGTTGTTTGCGGACCCTTGTACGACGGCCGTGTCCCGGGTTCCATCTGCAGCGATGACGAAAATGCTGCGCTTCTTTCCTTCCGGGGTATCGGGATAAGCAACATAACGGGCATCCGGAGAAAAAGAAACCCGAGGCGTGCCGATGCTGTATGCGAAGGACTTGACGACGCGCGCAGTTCCGTCCTGGAGCGCCAGCAGCGCGAACTGGCTGGTCTGATCTGCAAGATGGTGAGCCACCAGGACGGCTTTGCTATCCGGCGCCCAGGCCAGGGGCATCATTTCATCCGTCCGGCCCTTCCCGCCCGTGTACAGCGTCCGCGGCGATGCATTTCCCTTGAGCGGAAGTACTCGTAATTCGTCCCGATTCTCCTTCTCGACATACCAGTGGTACGCCACTTGTCGTCCATCCGCTGAAATCACCGACTGACCGGTATAATCCCCCGACGCTTCCCATCCTCCACTATTGGTCAGAAGCCGGCTCTTGCCCGTGGTTAGATCGCGAATCCCGAGGTCGCCCGTTGCCCAGTTCGTGAAGCTCAGATATCGTCCATCCGGCGAAACCGAGCCGTCACCGTCGCCGTCCACGTCGGGACCAGTCCACACCTGGCGCGTCGCGGGGCCTTCCGTACCGGCCGCGGAGGCGGGTCGCACCCCGTCCCCCGCCATCGCAAGACACAGAAGCGCCGCTATTCCCGCCGACATCGGCCGCCACCACGCGCGGGTGGGGGTAGGTGTCGTTGTCAGTCTCTTAGCGTCTCTCCAAGAGTCGATCTGGCTGCGGTAAGCGTATACGCTCGATCGGCTCTTATGCGGATGCCGATGGACCGGGAGCCCTTCTTCCAGTTCCCAACGCCGCGCAGTACGGACATCCCTTTGCAGGTACGCCGCAATTTCCTTCCAAGAATCGAGCCGAGTGTGCTGTCCGGCTGCGATCCCATTCTGTTCAAAGTCCATTTAGTGCCCTCCGGCTATCGGCCAGACTAGACGGGGATCGGCAGACTTTCAAGTGACATCAACTGACATGGCTCCAAAAAACGCCAATTTCAGCTATACTACACCAATCTTTTCAGCCGAAGACTTGGCCGCCACCAAGATCGTTTACGTGGTTGGGCTCGGTTCCCCGGTTATTTTTTGAACACCCAGAGCCTTGGATGCCGGAGTTGGAGCCGACACGCTGCATAACGGGATCCCCTGATACGTGGCGAGCAGGTCCGTCCTCGCAATGCCGGATTGGCAGAATGACGAGTATGCCCGGCGGGCCTTCGATTCTGACGAGATTGCCGCACTGGACACATCGCTCGGACGAATTGCGAGCCGCTGTGAAGATGGCGGCGTCGTCGTCAATGCCGCGTGGCAGATCATCGCCCAGCGCGGAGACAAACAGCCTGCCCCGGGGAAACCGGAGACATTTCCGAAACACCGTTGTGAGAAGTCCGCCTACGCCTCTTAGATTATCGAATGACTACCGATATTGCCCCATAACGGTAAGATTTCCACAGCAGACTTATGGCTGGCCTCGCTCATGTTGCAGGCTGCCATCGTCCGACCGATAATTTGGATAGCGTTCAGAAGAATGATATCGCGTTAAAGAATTGGACACCATGCCGCGATGGAAGCTGCCGTTAACCGTGTTTCTTCTGCTCCCGACCGGATTCTCGCAAAACGGCGTAAGCGTGGCCTCATTGTCACTCGGCATCCATTTGGTTGTACCCTGCGGGTCAATAGGCGCTGGCAAACAGCGAATAAACGCAAAGGTACACTTTCCGCTTTGCCGGGGAGGGTTGCATCGCGCAAACACCAACTGTCGATCAGCACGATGTGCGATCCGCTGAATTGCTCCAAGATGTTGACCATCCCCCCGCGATCGGGCTAACACTCTATCCATCGGCGGCACAACGGATGCTCAGCGTACCAAACAGAATATCGGCGGTTATATGGCCGTGGTGGTAAACGGACGTATAGTTGGAGTTCCGATGATTGCGGCGCCTATCGCAAGAGCCATAATTCAGGGTGATTTGACCCAGGTGCAAGCCAACAATATCGTTGAGATACTCAATCGACAGAACCGCTGAGACGTTAGCATCCGCTCTCAACCACTCGATCAACGCTGCCCACAAGGCGTCTCGGACAAACGACCCCCAAACAGCTTTTTGGGAGGTTAGACCCACGGCTTCGCCATCTCTGAATCACTTCCGATAATGGTGGATAAAGGGATCTTCAGAACTGGAGCACCGGGGACTCCTGACATTGACGTAAGGCCGGATTATCGGAAGTTCACCGCCGGTTACTCTACACTGGGCGACTTCACATTAACCTAAGCGAATTTGGCTCATCTGCACAGCCACGTTCTTGCTATTATCCGGGAGAGGGTTGACGGCTTGGCCCAACTTGCCATGCGACTTCGTAATAGCTTCGCCGTTGCGATTTTGGTGCTCCCCTGCGCGACCTCGGTTGTGGTTGGTCAGACTCAGACAAAGCGCCCTAAGTTTGATGCGTTTGAGGTAGCCACAATCAAACCTTCATCACCGGAAGGGTTGAATGCCGGGCGATACATAAGAATGCAGAGCGGCCGGACCTTCCAGGCGAAAAACTATACTGTCGCCGGTCTCATTGCTGCCGCCTACGACCTAACCCCCGCGCCATTTCTGGCGGAACCTCCTGGGTCGAATCCGATCGCTATGAGATTATCGCGATCACACCCGGTGACGTGAGGCCGACTTACGACGAGCAGATGATCATGCTGCGTCAACTTCTCAGCGAGCGCTTTCAGGACGCAATGTCTCCATGGCCCAGTTTGCCTCCGTCCTCCAGCGGGCGATCCTTGACCGCCCCGTGGTCGACAGAACGGACCTTCCCGGTCGCTACGATTTCGACCTGGAGTGGACACCGGATGACACGCAATTCGGTGGCCAACTTCCTCAAGGTGCGCCTGACCAACCCCGAGCCGGATTATTTGAGGCCGTCCAGAAACAACTTGGATTAAAGATTACTGCTACACGTGGCCCAATAGAAACGCTCGTAGTCGACCGCCTCGACCGGCCCACTGATAACTGATAGGGAATCGGAACGTCAAAACATTTGCAGTGCCGCGCTTGTTGATTTTCAATCACAAGCGGTTACGGTGATCGATTGATCGCGCAAAAACGGCGTAGTGTAGACCATCCAGTCTCAGGATCTTTTATTAGACGACAAAGTATGTTGTCGCCTAGCAAGGATCGCGTCAGAGCGGGCTGCCGTGAGCCTGGCAATCAGGCAAGAGAACAGCTTCCGATAATGTCGCTTATCGGGCAGTTTGGCGTCGAACGCTATGCAGGCCGCGCCTGCGAAGAGAACGGGGAGCCGTCGGAGGTCCTGATGGAGAGCTACGGACTCAGTTCATGCGTGAAGAGTTTGCGGACGCGACGCAGGAACGAAATCATGACGGCGGTTCGGCATCAAACGGAATCGGTGAGGGCGAGGCTGACCGATAGTGAAAACCTGTACGGAGATCCGGCGAGGAGTTAAACACTCTATGCGAGCACCACGTCCGCACTAAATCGATTTTGATTGGAGCTACTCCCTGAGGGAGCACTGCAGCAGCCTCGTAGATTCCTGGTGGGAGATTTTCGAACGCAAAATGGCCCAAGCTATCCGTGATCGATGAGAAAATCTGCTTTTCGCCACGAAGATCCACCCTCACTCCAGGAAAATATCTTTTCTCCGCAGGGTTGAAAATCTCGCCGTAAAAACGGGCCGGAAGAGTCTGGCCGCTGACCCATGTTCGCAGTACCTGCAGATCCTCCTGTGCCTGCGCGAACGGTTTGTTGCGCTGGCCAAAGCTGGTAGTCCATTGGTGATCGCGCAAATCCCGGTACGCCTCCACCAGCCAAATCTCACCTTCGATGAAGGGCGGAACTTGCTGGGGAATACCGTCAAGGAAATGATCTGAACTCATGCGGAGTTCGAACTCTCCCGCTTGGGCCCCGACGAAGTTCTCCAGGACTTCAAATCGAGCGGTTGGATATTTCAGTTCCGTCTCAGGCGCCTGCCCGCCCGCCAGGAGTCGTCCTTGCTTAGCAATGCCAATGCCAGACTGATTCGGCTGGGAGGGAGGCGTTGGAATGGTACGCGTCGGCATAACCACCTGCCTCACAATGCCAAGGAAAACCGCTGAGGTCGTGCTAGCGCGGTCTGGCAGCTCCTGGCAGAAGGAGGTCGGTCCAGGCGCATACGTCGCAGACGCACGCCAAGGAAACAGAATGGCTGTGAGAACCGCGATTACGCAGATCGTGCGGAGAGAAGGCTGTAGCACAAGATTTACTCTGGCACGTTCTAAGAACAGAGTGAAGGGTAGGGTCCCGAGCCCCGAACCGCGTGCTGGTGGTGGCGCATCCGGGACGGGTTTTTAGCTGGACGCCAATATCAACATCTTGGATAGCAACCTAGCCAGACGCAACCTGGCGAGTTTGTTGCCTGAGGTCGTATCGCGCGACGTTCCGTCGTGCGAGGAATCACCTCCGTGTATCAGCGGAAAGACGGCGGCCGAGTACCCGAGGGGCCGCGAAAGCGCTACCGATAATACGTCATAACGGCTTCCTTGAGTAACTTGCCACAAGCCGACTTCCCGTTCCCAATCCGGCCCTGGAACGTACGCTCCGTCCGAGTCGCCATACTCCCAAAGCCGGCAGTCGCCTACATCCAAGGTTAGGGCCTTCTAGGTTAGTTGAGCCGGCGATCGCCACTCGCTTAGTATCGAGGATGCGAGGGACAGACCAAACATGTTCGGAGATGCCGAGGCATATGAGCGGTTCATGGGCCGCTGGAGCCGCCTTGTAGCGCCCTGGTTGGTGGATTTCTCGGATGTGCCTGACACCGGCCGGATGCTCGACGTCGGCTCAGGCACTGGATCTCTGGCGCATGCGATCGTTGAACGAAAAGTCCACGCACGTGTGGTGGGGATAGATCCGTCCCGAGAATACATCGCCTACGCACGGAGCAAAATGTCGTTCCCGGATCGCGTCTACTTTGAGGTGGGCGACGCGGAGCGATTGCATTTCCCCGACGCTAGCTTCGACGGCGCCCTGTTATTACTAGTCTTCAATTTCATTCCCGATCCGAAGAACGCACTATCGGAACTTCGTCGCGTAACCAAGTCTGGGGGCAGGATTTCCGCGGCCGTTTGGGATTATGGAGCTGGTGTGCGGATGCTGCGAACTTTTTGGGATGCGGCGGTCTGTATCAATCCAGAGGCGGATAAACTCGACGAGAAACACATGCCGCTTTCCCGTTCGGGCGAGCTGTCGACTCTGTGGAGGCAAGGGGGCCTGGATGAGGTGAGCGAGCAATCCATCGGCATTAAGATGCGATTCAGCTCGTTTGCGGATTACTGGGATCCGTTCCTCTTGAAACAGGGTCCAGCCGGTTCATACGTTTCCAGCCTTAATCAGCCTAGCTTGCAGGCGTTGCGCAACGAGGTCAAACGCCGTCTCTCGGTTCGGGTGGAAACCAGACCTCTGGCGCTTGATGCTCGCGTGTGGGCGGTCCGCGGCACGGTTCCAAATCGCCGGTAACTCAACCGCTGGCGTTCAATTCGACGTGTAATCGCGTTTCGTCGAAGCAGCGCTTCGGGCAGTCACGCGCTATCCGGACACGATCGGATAGTTGGGTCAGACTATGCGCAGGATCTCACGGCTTCCGATGGTCCAAAGCTCTGTATAGCCGGCCATCCGCTCGCGATACATGGGGCTCCCCATGACTTCCTGCATTCTTTTCTCAAGCTCTGCCAAACTGTCGGCTGTATGTTCCATGATGACGCTATTGAAATCGCCAGTGACATCCGTCATGACGCGCACGCCTGGCATCTGAAATGCGGTCACTGCTTCCTTTAGCTGTGTCGCGAGCTTTCCTGCACAACCTGGCTTCGCGATGAATCTGTTGCGAATGACAAACATGCGTTTTCTCCTGTCGAGCCATTCTCACGCCCCGATTGGTGAGAAATCAAGTCCCCGCACCTTGGCGCGCCGGCTTAGGTCAGTAGCCGAGTGACCCACTACTCGGAGAAAGCCATCTTTCCGGGCACAGAGCGGATCAGTACTGACAAACGCGCTTGTAGGAAGTAACTACGGTTAATGCTCGATAGCGCACCTGTCCAGATGGCCTCTTAACACAGGTCGTGGAGATGCTGTTAGAGCCATTGTGCCAAAAGGTCCTGAACACAGTTTCGTTACGCCTGTATCAGATACATTCATCAGATGATGACTACGAGACTTCCATGGCGCGCCGAAAAGAAATCCTTTTCGCACGGGCCGAACAACCCCCCAGAGCGGGGTAACTTTAGACTTGGCCCGTGACACAGCCACAATCCATCTCCCGCGCGGGTGCAGCCTACGGGATGGAGATGCCCAGACGATTCAGCTCGACGTTGATCAACTGCCGCAGGATTTCCCATTCGACAGTGCCTGCCAGTTTGGAGCCATTCAGGAAGGATGTCGGCGTCGAATCGACTCCCAAGGCATGGCCTTCTTCAATATTTTTGTCCACCTCGGGTTCGGTGGCTTTCGTTCCCACGCAGGTCGAGAAATCAGCGGCTTTGAGGCCGTTGTCGGCGGCCCACTGACTGACTCTTCCGGGGAAATTCTCCACAGTGACTTCTGGCTGGACTGCAAAGATCCAGTCGAAGAAGTTCCAGAACTTTTCCGGCTCCTGGCGATAGACGCAGCGTCCGGCTATGGCGGCGGCGCGCGCCCAGGGATGGGGCTCCTCTATCGGGAAATTTTTGAAGACCACACGAACTTTTTGACCGTAGGTCTGGACCACGTTGTTGCGCAGTACGGGCGCTTCCGCCTTGCAGTAGGGGCACTCGAAGTCGGCGTATATCACTAGCGTGACCGGCGCGTCCGCGGGGCCGCCGAAGCTGGGTTCGCCCTCGGTCTTGATCTTGTCGAGATTGGCCTGGAAGGGGCTGCGCTTCAGGTCGAAGGCTTCGCCTCTGATCAGGGTCGCGCCGTCGATCGAGACCATATAAGGTTCGTCCTTCGTTTGGCCGTTGTAGGAAAAATGCACGGTCACTTCGGAGTAGCCTTTCAAGAAAGCGGCTGGCTTGGGGTCGTCGATCTTGACAGTGACTGCGGGGATCAACGATTCCAGGCGGCGCAAGTAGGCTTCAAGGGCGGGTTTATCGAGTGAAGTCTTACCGTCCCGAGCCTTGGAGAACGCCTTGCCCAAGTCGAAGGCTTCACCCCTGATCAGGGTCACTCCGTCGCTCGAGACCATATAGCGCTCGTCTTTCCCTTGGCCGTTGAGGGAAAAATGCACGGTCACTTCGGAGTAGCCTTTCAAGAAAGCAATCCGCTTGGGGTTCTCGATCTGGATGGCGACCGCGGGGATCAACAATTCCAGCCGGCGCAGGTAGGCTTCAAAAGCGGGTTTATCGAATGAAGTCTTGCGGTCCGGAGCCTGGGAGAACACCGTGGTGGCGAAGAGTGCGAGCGCACAGAGCTTTTTCACGGCTATGGAAGCCTCGCCCCTCATTGTAGCGCCGTACTCCCACCGTGCCAGCCGATCCCGCAGCGCCCTATGACAGCATCGCTTTTGATACATCTCTACGGAATGCCGACGTGCAACCGCTCGCGTAGATCTCAGGCACGCGCAGGGTCCGCCGCGCCAAGGCGTGTGCGGAAATGAGTGTTACGCCCCGGCCAGCCAGCTGGCTGAACCTTTAAGCCCCGCGCGTGCCTCCATACGTGGCGCCGAAACTGCACCCTTTCGGAACAGATCAAATCCTACTCTACCCACCGCTTTGCCGTTGATGTTCCCGCCGCCATGAGGTAATGTCCACATGACGTTCGCTTCCGATAATGCCCATTAAAAGGACCTTTCATGACGGACTTGGTTGCGATTCAGAAGATTGCCGGGTGGGAGAAACTGAAGACGCTCGTGCTCGACAGTGTCTCCTCGCCGATTACGAAACGCGTGTACAACATGGCACTGGACGAGTTCCTGGGATGGTTCCAGCAGGCGCCGCGGCAGGGCTTCACCAAGGCCACCGTGAGCGCGTGGCGGGTATCCCTGGAAGACCGTAAACTTGGCTCGTCGTCGATCATCATAAGGATGTCGGCGATTCGGAAACTGGCTGCGGAGACGGCTGATAACGGTCTTCTCGCGCCCGAGCTGGCCGCCGGCATTGCGCGGGTGAAGAGCGCGAAAACGCACGGCATCCGCATCGGGAACTGGCTGACCCTGCGGCAGGCTCAAGCTTTGCTAAGCGCGCCCGATTCCACGACGACAAAGGGACTTCGCGACCGGGCGATCATAGCTGTTCTTCTCGGCTGCGGACTACGGCATCGCGCCTCACGATCTCCGGCGTACGTGTGCCAAGTTGTGCCGGGCCGGTGGTGGCGAACTTGAGCAGATTCAGATGCTCCTGGGTCACGCGTCAGTCCAGACCACTGAACGCTACCTTGGAACCAGGCAGGATTTGGTTCATGCTCCCAACGATGCAATCGAGCTGCGGCTGGCCATTTAGCTGTTCCCTTATTAGAGGAGCAGTGCTGGATGGCAGTCATCGACCATCGTTACCGCCTCCGGAGAACAGCCCACGCTTTAAGGCTTTGGGACCCGAAGGGTGGCACTGATCATCGCAGAACCGCTCAGGCCGTAAATGAGCGTCAACGGGTGGAAGGCCGCAGGGCCCAGCCGGTACACTCCCAACCATAGCGCCTCATTAATCGCGCTCTCAGAAAACGCCAGGCCCAAAAGCCCAACAATCACAATGCTGGTCGGAATCGGCGTACCCTCAAAATACTTCACCTTCCCAGACCCCCCGGACAGCGCCGCCGCCGTCACATTAAACCGAGCCAAGCGACTAATCCCGCACACAACAAAATAGGCAAGGATCACGATATCCCAAGCTCCGCGCAAGCCCAACGTAAAACCCAACACAGCAGGCGCAACGCCAAAGGAGACAACATCCGCTAAAGAATCCAAATCAGCACCAAGCACCGAATGCCGGCCGGACTTACGACTCCAGTAACCATCAAGAATGTCGCAGCCCAAAGCCGCAAAAAGAAGAAGAAACGCAACCCAGAAAAACTGGTTTCTCCCCTCAGCAATATAGTCCAAGCACAAAAAGATAGAGATGGTCCCACAGGTCCCATTCGCCAACGTGAAAATATCCGCCACGGTGTAAGAGCGCAACATGGACAGATGCTGTTTCGGCGGACCCATGAGGCCATTCTATTAGCAATCATCGACTCGCGAGGAGCGAGTCAGCGATCGATAACATGGAAGGCCGTCCAGGCCGCTGCGGCTAGCAACCAGAAGATTGCGATGTTCCATTTTCAAGTTCTGAAGAACGCCATCCTAACGGTATCGATGCTGAAGGAAAGCGAAAAGGAGGCCCTTGCAAAGCGAGTCGAGCTATCAACGCCCTATCAAGAGGTGCTAAATCATAGACGATCCTGCCTCAACTGGGGCAATGGCGCTCGTTGCATTCGGATCTCGTCACGGAGTTGCGGCGGCGTCATGCGCTCCGGGTGGGCGCAAGATCTACCGGATGAGCTCGAAGAAACCCATGATCGTGCGGTGCATTGAATTCGGCGCCAATGAGTCTCATTCTAATGCGCCCTGGAGACACGTAAATCTGGCACAATTGAACGAACCGAATCCCCGCGGTGAAACGGCCCGAACAGCACGAGACGGACAGCGACGCCGACGCGATATTCCGCGCCACGTTCGCAAGTGGGCGATCACGTCCAGCGACCGTTCGTCTCCGTTCGCCGGCGATTTACATTACCCGCGTTACAGGCGTTACAACCGTTACGGAAGTTCGTTCCTCGATGTCTGTTACGGGTTAAGCGGGACACGTCCTTAAATGCACCGCTTGTGTTGTCCCGAGTCGATTGTCTCTACTCGGGACGGTCGGGGATGACCCCATGAACCGTGAGAGAAAGAAGGCACTGGGGCTACGAAACGGCAATCGCCGCGGCGACCTGCAGAACATCCGGCGATGCGGTGCGAAGACGCGGAGGAAGACCGCCTGCATGAGCCCAGCCATGAGAAATGGCCGATGTCGGCTGCACGGTGGTCTGAGCACTGGACCGAGGACGCAGGCAGGAATTGAACGAATCCGCCTCGCCAACACCCGGCATGGCGGGCGCACACAAGCTGCTCGTGCAGAGCGAATCCAGGTCCGTGAATTGATCCGGCAGGCTCGCGAAACCTTGAATCAACTTTGCGCCAAATTCGCATAGCATCATGGTTTGCGTCTTTCTGGCACGGAACCGAATAGTTGTTTATCATGCAACGGGTCGGTTGCATGACGGGATTTTAGAGGCGGCGGAGCATTCCATTATCCGAAAAGCTTTACTTCTGAATAGGCGTTTCGCGGCAACGTGAAGCGGAATAGCGCACTGCAGGAGCGACTCGGCGAATTGTTTCCGGTTCTATGTGGTATTGGTTGAACCAATATGAATGTTTTGAGAACTGTGGCCGCTGCTATCGCCATCGGGAGTCCCCTGCCGCACAGTGGATCAATTACCCCACGCCAGGAACACCGCGGGCGCGAGACGGAAGCCGAACCTGGCGGCGCCGGCTCCTCGTACGAATGGCATACCCGATCTGTCGGGGGTCTGGCAGGCTGCCGGCAACTTGCCGTCGCAGGGGAGCGGCGATCTTCCCCTCAATCCGCTGTTAGCCCGGTTCGGGACGAATTCGAAGGGCGACCTGCCTTACCGGCCAGAGACCCACGAAGGCATGAGTAAAAGGCGTATGAAAAACCAACACTACCTCACATGCGTCGCCCTAGGTGGACCTCAGATGCTGGTTCTCCCCCACGATGAGAAAGATCGTGCAAACCCTGGGTTGGTGCTTATCCTCAGCGAATACAACGCCAACTATCGTCAGATATTCGCCGATGGGCGTCCTCTGCCGGATGATCCGCAGCCTACCTGGAATGGCTACTCGGTAGGCAAGTGGGAGGGTGATACGCTCGTGGTGCATTCGCTCGGATACCGCGACGATCAGACTCTCGATTTGCAGGGAAGTCCACTGACCAACGCCGCCACGGTCACGGAGCATTTTCGCCGACCGGTGTTCGGAAGGTTCGAAATCGAGGTCACGGTTGATGATCTCAAGGCCTACCGCAACCGTTTACAGTGTTAGTGAATGAGGACTTGGCGCCGGACACAGATCTCCTGGATGCTCCCTGCACAGACAACGGAAAAGATCTGCCGCATTTGCCGGACAATTGAGGCTCAATCCTGTCACTCGGACGATCATTCGCCTTTTAGAGTCCGCAGTCGCCGGTTGAATTTCAGGATTTGAGGGAATATGTGCCCGGTTGATTCGACCAGCAACAATTCCCTCGCTTGCCGGAGCAGATCAGCCCCGCGAAACGGCTTGGCAAGAAAACCATGGTTAAGCGCTTGCAGATCTGCCTTCAGCTCTTCATCGGGGCGAGAACTTGAAACGTACAATACTCTTAGCTCGCCACAGTGACGCGAGCATTCACGGGCGAGTTCCAGGCCTGACATTCGGGGCATATTGTAGTCCGTTAGCAGCATGTCGATGGGACGTATCGATTGACGAAAGATGGCCAAGGCGTCCGGACCGTTGCTCGCTGCAAGTACTTCATAACCGTCACGCTCCAGAAGCGCATACAGCGAGTCGCGAACCGCACGATCGTCATCAACCAGTAGTATTCTTGGCTGCATATCTCTTGCCGTCGTGACAGCGTCGCGAGTTCCTGCCGCTGGAAGCCACTCCCCGCAACTTGTGCGGCGGTGCGAAGTCCGCATCCAGGACCACTTTGCCGAAATCCTGCAAATCAGAGTCAAAGACGAGAAACTGGTCTCCGTTGACTTCGACGACCGCAAAGCGATCATCTTCCGCAGGGCCGATGACCTCAAGGACCTGGCCGGCTTGGATAGTGACTGCGGCATGATGGTTGTCTCTGAACGCAAGGCACAAAATCGGGCGCTCGACACGATATCGGGCTTTGCGATCTGCGGAGGGCGGCATCGGTATCACCTGCGGCTCACTCCGCGGTTTGACGGAATTCAGTTCGCGTCCGTTCCTACTGGGGCTTTTCATTTGACTTTGTTTCACGATTGGACTAGTAAGCTGTCCCGGCCATAACGTTATCGTATCTGATCCGTCTGATAATCATGAGACGGAATCAGGTGGTGTTGAAGATCACGGAGGAGCAACGGAGCGAGTTGAGTAAGTGGGCAGCCTCGCGCACGTTGCCTGCTGGAGATGTGTTTCGAGCGCGGTTGATCCTGGCGTTGGCAGACGGGCAGACTTACCAG
>Ga0207695_10001805_pt1 | contig 33786 bp, 19 predicted proteins | sample KBSC54metaG_FD_184354 | JGI IMG/M metagenome (GOLD analysis project Ga0207695, IMG submission 184354) | Corn rhizosphere microbial communities from Kellogg Biological Station, Michigan, USA - KBS C5-4 metaG (SPAdes) (version 2) | ecosystem: Host-associated > Plants > Roots > Rhizosphere > Soil... | reverse complement strand
CCCCCCTCAACCACCACCGTTTTTTACAGCCGCCCCGCTTATTTGACACCATTGGCCCGACTTGGCGGCGGCTGGGGAGTAGAACACGCAATGCCTCTGCGTAACCCGTTCCGCGGATCGAAGCAGCGCAAGAAGTTCAACCGCTTTATTTTCGAGAAGGATATCGAGGCGCTGGAACCTCGACGCCTGCTGACCACCATTCATGGCGGCCAGACTTTTGAATATCTCGACATTAATGGCGCCGTCGATCGCGTCACCGCGACCGGCAACATCACTGCGGAGTTGATTGGCGCGTCGGTTGATCGAGGCAACAATGCCCTGACGCTGATTGACCTGCCCGGCGCGTTGTATGACCCCAGCAACGTCGCCAATCCCGTTCAGCAGTTGAACGGCGGCCTTACGCAGCCTGCAGGCGTACACGTCATCGGAACTATTGCGATCACCGACCCGTTTGACGCAAATGGAAACGTCAACGGCACCATTAGTGCATTGGCCACCAGCCCGACGGGACAGCTTTACGGCATAAACGTCGTCATCCCGCAGAATACGGGCGGCACCGGTGGAAATAACACCACTCCACCCAACCTCCTGCAAATCGTTCAAATTGATGCGCGCAACGCGGCAGGGACTGTCGTCGCTGAAGTCCATACGCAGGCCCTCACGGCCGCCTCTGTCTTCTCGGCATTCGCGGGCGGAGCTAACAACGCGCCGCCGCAGATCACGGGCGCTACCGCCGCCGCATTTAATCCGATTAATGGCCTGCTCTATTTTGTCGCGACCGGCGGCGTCAACAATACGCCAGTGCTCTTTACCATCGATGTGAATTCGTCGGATATTGGCGGATCGTTGCGCGCGATTCCCGGAACGTTCCAATCGCGTGGCGCAGCAGCCACCAACGTCGGCGGAATCGTCTTCGATCAGACCAGCGGGGCATCGGCGCGACTGGTTGCGGCATTGAATATCGGCGCCAATTCACAGCTGGCCACCATTAATCTCGGGAACACCGACACGTGGACGGAGCAGGCCGCTGCAAACACCGGTGGAATCCCACTCGTTGGCCTGACCATTCGTGGAGATAATCCCAACCAGGAAGATACGGTCTTTTATGGTGTAACCGGACAGGGCGTGGGCGGAGTTACTGGCGGAAATGGCGGCGTGGGTATCTCTTCTGGACAGGAAGTTCAGATCACAGTTAATTCCAACGCCTTCGGAGGGCTTATTGGAACCGTGGTCAGCTTCGGAGGGCTTAATACTGCACCGATCAATCTTGCAAACGGTACTACACAGACCGGTACAACTGAAACCAGCCCGGGCGACCTCACTTTCGATCCGAATATTACGGACTTTTTTACTGGCACGCCGGGTGCACTCATTGGCACCGATCTGATTACGCACGATCTGTTTATCGTCTCGCCGATCAATCGAACGCCGACGACCACGTTGTTTTCAATTTATGTTTCGCAATCGGATCGCACAGGCGGGATTTCCGTTGCCACCACGCCCCTGCCTCCGGCATCGCCACGCCCAATGCTTCCCTTCCAGGGAAGTATCGGCAGTGTGCGTATTAATAGGACGACCAATGAAGTAAGCGCCCCACAAAACAGCGGCGCCGTTCTTCTGGGCGCTAAAACCGTTCAGATCCAAAACAACACCACCTCGAGCGACAATCCGATCCTCAACGGTACGCTGGATAGTATTCATGGTGTTTACCCCGGCGGTCCCGGCACTCAAGTTGAAGCCGGCTTTGTTCTGGCGCCGGGTAATGTGATGGGCAAGTTCCTCTTCGGTGGAACGATCATGGGACAGGTGCTCATCCACGGGTCCATCGATCAGTTCTACTGCGGTTGGCTGATCACCGGCGATGCGACGGGCGGTACCTTCGGTACGTCTTCAAATGGTGTGTTCGACAACTCGGGTATCAATTTCCTGGTCGATGGTGACATCCGCAATCTTTATGTCCTGGGGCCGGTCGGAACTGATCCTACCTACGGGGCCGATCAGAGCAGCTCCACTTTGGATACGACGTCGGGCAGTGGAACAAATACTGGGACTGGGACTGGAACAACAACGAGCAGCGGACCGCCGCTCGACGGGCCAACCTATGACACTGGCTTCAATATGTATGTCGGTGGGACGCTGGGCCAGATCCGCGTTGGCGGTTCGATGATAGGAAACTTCGTGGTTGCCCACACTGCAACGAGCGCCACAACCACCTTCCTTCCCGACTCCTACAACGAAGCCGAATACATCCCGACGGCGCAGGAGGCCAATGCACGAGGAGGCGGCCCCGGGGCGCTCCCCGGACAATTCGGCGGCTTAAGCGCCTGGGACGATGTCCAAATGGGCGGCAATGCCTTTTTCAGCAATGACACTTTCCAAACCGCTGAATTCCTTGCTTCCCTGCCCACGGTGCCCAACGGACCCGGCTCTCAAGACATCGTGAATGGCCGGACGCAAGGACGTGGCGATAATGTGGATTATTATGGTGTGCCGCTTCTGGCGGGGCAGACGATTACGGTTCAACTGAACGGCCCGGGCGGCTTGGGTACTTCTGGTCTTGAGGTTGGAGTGTTTGATCCCGATGACCGCCTGATCGCCACCGACAACAACGATGTGTTGCCATCGGCGACTTCCGGCTTGCCCTTCCGCTTTACGGCTGATCGCCCCGGAGTTTATCGCTTCGCAATAACGGCCAATCCATCTCGCAACTTCCTCGATTCTGATGGCGATTTCCTAACCGCCAGCTACACGCTCAAAATATCAAACGTGGGCAATCTTGCCGTTGGCGGTATCGTGACCAACGGCTCATTCCTGGATCGCGGAATAATGGCTCAGCACGGTGATTTTGGCGCGGTCGAGACTGGTGGTACGCTTCTTTCGATGGGCATCCTGCCCGATGGTAGCAATGTCGTTCCCGACAGCCTGGATGTTCCTTTTGGAAACCTGCGAGTCATCGAAGCGTCCTCGATAGGCGTTGGGTTCGACTCGCCGCCGGGCAACCGCGGCACTGCGACCGGAACCTACGGCCCTCCTGGTTCGACCACTACTACGACGATCACTGGGACAACTACGGGAACAACTACGGGAACAACGACTGGAGGCACCGGTGCCGTTACCACCAGGACTACGAATATAGAAACTGGTGTCGGCATGGAGATCCAGTGTCCCAATGGCACTGTCGGTTTGCTCAACGCGTACGGCAGCAGCGTGGCTAACGTGATGGTGATCAATGAAGATTTTCCCCTGACTGATCCCATCACCGGTGCTACCGTCCCGCTGAATCCGATCGGCGGGGATTTCCAATTGATCAATTGCGCGGGCGCCTTCACTGGCTCACTTTTTACCAATCAGGGAATTGGGACGATGCGCGTTGGAGATTTCAACGTCCAATCTCCCACTGTAATTCATGTTAACGCCGATAACGTGGGGGACGATGGCATTATCGATCTCATTGACTGTGTTGGAGATTTTGGCAGCCTCGATGAAGGTGGTCCTCAGATTTCGACCGGGCCCGGCGGCAACGTTCGATATATTCGGGTGGGTGGACAGGTTTACCGAGATCAAATCTTCGGCGGTGGCACCAACGATGTGACGACGTACAGCCCGGGCGTTTCGGCGACAATTGTCGATGATTCAGGGTCCCTGGTTCACATTACGCCAGAAGGTGACGTCCCCAATCCGGCATTCGTCGCAGGCACCACTGACGAAACCAGCCCGGCATTCAATCAGTTCAATCCGGCGTCGCTTACGTTAACGACCTATCCAATCGAAGGCAGTGGTGGCAGCGTCATCATCGACGTCACCAGCAGCGGGAGCCTGACCGTTACCAGCACCGGTGATGTGCCCGGACAAACGGCCGAAATCGGCCGCATTGAAGTTCAAGGCGCCGGCACCGCCGTCGTGAACGGCACGGTCGTCACGCCGCAAGGCACGGCCAAGGCGCTGGGCTTGCTAAAGGTTCCACCAACGCAGCAAGCGCAGCCCGCAGCCCCAGCCGCTACCGCGACCGGATCAACCGCAACAACCGTTACGGTTTCAGGCGGCACCACGACAGCCACCACCGGCACGGGAAGCGTCTTTACTACCCCGCCCCCGACCACGTCCGGTCCGGGCGGGTCGCCGGGCCTCACTGCCGCCACCGGCGGAAATCCGCTGTTCGTCCACATCAGTGGTCCAGGCAGCGTCGATGTGTTCGACATCATCGTCGTCAACTCCGGCACAACGTTTGGTAACGCCACCGAAATCACCAACACCACGGGTGGTGAGCTGGTGAGCCTCCTAGCCCAGTCGGTTGGCCGATTGTTCAGCACCGGGTCGATCGGCGTGGCCAAGCAGCATACGCCAGCGGCGGTGAACCCCATGCAGATCATCACCGCCGCAAATGCATTGACCGCGACTTCCCTTGAAACTTATCCGGTGGATGCGGATCTCACGGCCAACCACTTCTTCGGGAATCTATATCCCTTTGTGAAGCAGCGCATCGGCATCGTGATCATGGGCGGGAACCTCTTGTCGGTTGAAGCGCCGGTCATCGGCAACATCATGGTCAATGGCAGCATTGGCCAGGTGATTGCCGACGGCAATACGCCCGGACAGGGAATCGTTGCGCCGGTTGTCGCATACAACCTGGGCCTGCCGGTTGCTCAGAACCGGTTTGGCTTGCAATCGCCGGCCAATGCCGGAAATATCGGTTCGATCCAGATCGGTGGCGGACTCGCCCCGACGGGCTCTGGAACCGTTGGCTTGGGCGGGATCTTTGTCGATGGACGGGTCGGGTCCATCAGCGGAAACGGTGCCAATATTCGCGGCAACGTGATTGCTGGTCTGGGAGTGGACTCGGTGACGCTCCACAATGGTTCAATTATTAATGCCGACTTTGCCACGCCGGGCGCTGGTAATCAGAACTTGTTCATTGAGATTCCGGTGCCGCGAATAGTCGCCAGTCCGGCTGAACCGCAGAATACGGCCATTCTCGATTGGGGTAGCATTACCGTTTCGGGAAATGGCGGCATCATCGGATGGGCCATGCAGGCTGATCATGTGGGATCGATCAGTGTAAATGGCGGCTTTGGCATCTTTGACAGCGTTATCGCCGATCAGGCTGACGGCAGCATCAACTCCATCAAGGCCGATGGCTACGGTTTGCGTGCCGTTTACATTCAGGTTGGAATCTCAATCGGATCGGTCACTGCCACACAGAATGGCCAGCAGATTCCAACCAGCAACTTCTCTCCCGATGTGCGCCAGAGCGAAACGTCGGCCTGGGATAATAACTTTGGATTTGCTCCCAATTTCCTGACCGATATCGACATTTACCTGGGGACCAACGCATCAACTACGACCAGTTCGGAAACCGATGGTGGGATCATCGAGAATACCATCATCCTCGGTGAACGCGATTTGAATTCGATCCGAGCATTTTCCTTCCGGACCAGCAGCGATGTGAGTTTGGCGGCGTCGAGCCTGAACCAATCAACTGGCTTTGCCGACGTCATTAACTTCGGCAATAGCATCGGTACGATGACCAGCGTTGGCGTGGTGGATGGCCTTTCAGTCATCACCGGCACGATCAAGCGACTTCAGTTCAACGGCGATGTGTCGCGCCTCGACATGGAGCTGTCGGGTCGAATCAGCAAGCTCAACATCAACGGCAACCTAGACAACGGCTCACTCATTTTTGCCAAGGGACGCAACGGCAACATTGGCACCGTGCATGTGAAAGGCAACCTGGACGGCACCATCAAGGCCCAGAAGAAGATCGGCACGCTGATGGTCGGTGGAAACCTCACCGGCACCATCGACGCCGCCAATATCACCAAGATTCAGGCCGGTTCGCTTAATACCGGGAACCTGACGATCGACGGCAACCTTCAGAACCTGATTTCGCTGGGTGACCTCGGCACGACGGGTCAGTCGATCCTGGTACATGGCAGCGTCGGGAAGGTCCAGGTGGCCGGGAATATGAACACCTCGATGACCGTTCAGGGCAACATGAAGATGCTCAAGGTCGGCGGTTCGATTACGTCTGGCACGAATGTCATTGTGACCAATACGCTCACTGCGTTGCTCGTGAACGGCGATGTTCAGGCCAACTCGACGGTGAAGGCCCATTTGATCAAGATCAAGAAGATCAAGGGACAGACACTGGGCAGCATTATTACGGGGGCCTAAAGTCTGTTTTGACAAAATGGATTGTGCAGCGGAGCGCTCAATGAGGGCGCTCCGCTTTGCTTTATCCTGCAACTTGGCACATGTGCCAGCGTATTGATAGATGATGTTTTCAGAAGTGACGAAGCAGCCCTGCCTTCGCATACAATCCCCATTAGTGCGGCGACTTCAAAGAAAACTCGGCATTGGCGCAGCGCTCGGTATCTTCCTGAGTGCAGCAGTGGGAGGACGTGCCGCCACCGCTCCAGAAACCAGGCCGGCCACGCAGCCCTCGTCGACCCAAGCGGTTCATCCTGGCGCGACGGAACTGACTCCGGCCTTCCAGCAGAAGCTCCTAACCAATCTCGCGAGCGATACATGGGCCGTGCGCCAGCGGGCGCAGGAAAGCATTGTCCAGTTAGGCCCCGCCGCCCTTCCGATGATTCAGGACGCACTATCCAAGGAGAATGATGCCGAAGTGCGCGGCGCATTGACGACGGCGCGCGACCGAATCAGTCGCGACCGAATCCTCGGCCCGTCCTACATCACAATTCATCTGAAGAACGCGTCGCCAAAGGACGTTTTCGAGCAGCTCAATCGCCAGTGCTTCGCGGATCTTAAGGTGTTTCCAGAGAACCTCTGGGAACAGCAGAAATGGCCGGCTGTGACGGTCAACATCGAGCACGAGCCATTCTGGAAAGCGCTCAACCAGATTGCCGCCAGCACCGGCGTGACCTTGAACCATTACGGTGAAGGGCTTCGGCTGATGCGTGGCGCTGGGTTCTCGGCGATGGGGCCTTCGATGGTCGAAGGGCCGTTTCTTGTGCTGGCGACCCGGATCAATCATTCCCAGAGCGTCGCTCTGGCGAATAATGCAGTTCGATCTGATTTCTCCATTCAACTGGCGATCTATGCGGAGCCGAAGTTGAAGGTACTGGAGGCATCTACGGTAAGTCTTTCGCAGGCCACCGATGACCGCGGCAATTCACTGCTGCCGGACGTCGCTCAGACTCGCAGTGTCTATGGAGTCGGGACTAATGCATGGAACATGACAGCTCCCATGCGATATCCCGCCCATCCGGGAATTCACATTGCGCATCTCAAAGGTGAAGCGAATTTCATTATCGAAACCGGAAGCCAACGATTGGAAATTCCCAATATTCTCTCCGCGCACGATGAGACCAGGACGATCGGCGGACTGTCGATCACGCTTCACGAAATTAAGAAAAGCGGGAACGGATACGAGGTGAATATTTCCACATCCCACCCGGCCGGCGGAGATCAATGGGAATCAATGCAGCAAAGCATCTACCGCCAGATGAAGATCTACGATGCGGCTGGACAGGCCTTTGAATACCAGGGCATGAGCAGCCGGACGAGCAATACGGGCACAGAAATGACTCTGACCCTCGCGCCCCTTCAGAGCCCCGATGGCCATGAGTCGAAGGCCCCGTCCAAATTGATTTGGGAAATCCCCACCTCGACCACTCCGGTTTCGGTGCCTTTCGAGTTTTCAAATCTGGCGATGCCGTAATGCTCGGCAATTCTTTGAAACGAGCCCTTACTCAAATGTGGGAATAACCGGAGCTTCAATCGGCTCGTCAACTTCATCGTGTTCGGCGTCTTCGAGTTGACTCAGTTGTGCCATACAACTTCGAATTCGGATATCAAATTCTTCCCGCTGGCTCGGCGGACATTCCTGGCGATCGGTCCGGTAGTTTTCCAATTGCGCGAGCAGGAATTCCCGCCGCGATTTCCCATCTTTGCCCTGGCGCATGCAATGCCTCCACCATCATCAACAACTGATGGCTGCAAAGTTTCGGTGGAATATGGAGGCGCGGAATTCTCGCTGAGCGAAACTATGCCGCGAGGCGATGAGAACAACTGAATCCGTTCAGTTTCACGTCGAGAGTTTATGAATCAGGCGCGGGCCGGGACGGCAACTCGCTTGACTTGCTTGGCGGAAAGTCCCTTGGCGCCCTGCATTACTTCGTATTCCACCATCTCGCCATCTTTGAGCGAGCGGAAGCCGTCGCCTTCGATGACGCTGAAGTGAACGAACACGTCCTGTCCGTCCGGTCCGACGATAAACCCGAACCCTTTTTTCGAATCGAACCACTTTACGGGACCACTAATCATGGTCAGCCTCCGAACAGAAATGTGGGCGGTGACGCCCTTTTCTCCGACGGCTACCTGCAGAAGTGCATTGGCAATGCATGCCGCCTGAGGCCGGCAAATTTATCCGATCCGAGGCCGGGAATCCAGCAAATTTCTTCCGACATGAAATCTGTCAATCTAATTTAACAAAAACGCTGTTAAGTCCCGCCGCTAAAAATTGATAAGGGAATTGGCCATTGAGCTTCCGCGGGGCACAAGCATATACTCCTGCCTCACCTTGAAATTGAGGTATCTGTGTAATGGTTGTTTCCGATTCCACGTCAGCGGCCGGCGATGTAGCCACCCAAACCAGGATTCTGATCGTTGACGATAACCAGGGGGTGGCAAAGGCTTTATCGCGCCTGCTGACTGACGCGAATTACGCTACGCAGGTTTCCTTTTCCGGCAGCGAAGCCATCGCGTACTTAGAGGATCATGAGATCGACGGAGCGGTAGTTGACGTCCATCTACCGGACATGAACGGGCTGGTCTTAACCCAGGCGATTCGACAGCGGCTGGGGCCGGATAAGCCCATCGTCGTCCTCAGCGGCGACACCTCGATGGAGGTGCTCAACAGCCTCCGCCACGTCGGAGCGACTTATTTTTTCAGCAAGCCGGTGAATGCGACTCATCTCCTGAATCGATTTAAGGAATGGTTTGGCGGATCGGCCGAAGCCTCACATTGAACCGAGGGGTCCGTCGGTGATGTCCCCGCTCACATGTCGCTCGGCCAGCGCAACGTAGTGCGGCACCAGCCACCCCATGTATTTTAATTCCTCCTCGCGCACCGCGCGAACAATCTTTCCCGGCACGCCCATCACCACGCTTCGATCCGGCACCTCCATGCCCGGCGGCACCACCGCGCCGGCAGCGATGAGACACTCGCATCCGATTCTCGTCCGTCCCAGCACGATCGCGCCGATGCCAATCAAACTTCCGCGCCCGACGAAAGTTCCATGAACGACAGCGCGATGGCCGATTGTCACATCATCCTCGATGACGTTCGGCACGCCGCTGTCGCAATGAATCACCGCGCCGTCCTGCACGTTTACGCGCTGCCCAATCGTGATCGGCGCGACGTCGCCGCGCACGACGGCATTGAACCAGAAGCTCGAGAGCGCGCCGATGGAAAGCTCGCCGGTGAGCGTGCAGTTATGCGCGACGAAATAGTTGCCAGCGGTTTTTCGAAAGAGCTGCATGAAGTGGAATCTTTTGCGCCGATGCGCGAGCGTCAAGCGTTGTCGCAATCCGTGCGACGCTAAATGGCGCGACACTTCACCGCGCGACCGGCGGAAAAAATTTCGCGATGTGCGGCCGCGCAGCAGTTGTAATCATCCCACACCATTGCGTATCATCTTGCTCACGAAACGAAATTCTTTTTTGAACGGACCGAAGGTGGTGGCTCCCCTCCGGTCCGTTTCTTTTTTTCCTGCGTTTGTGTTGCCATCTGCCCGCCCGTAGGATCGCGCGATCATGGCCAGCGATACGCTCTCCGATTTTCTTGCCGATCTCGAACAGAATGGCGAACTTTCGCGCGTCCAGACGACGGTTTCTCCGATCCTTGAAATCTCCGAGATCGCCGATCGCGTCAGCAAAACGCAAACGCCTCACGCACATAATGAGCTCGATCGAAACCCCGGCGGAAAACTTGGCGGAAAGGCGCTGCTGTTTGAGCACGTCGCCGGTTGCGACATTCCCGTTGCGATCAACACGTATGGCAGCTACTGGCGCGTGAACCGCGCGCTGGGCACGGAAAATCTCGAAGCTTTAGCAGCGCGCGTTCAGCAACTGGTGAAGCCCGACATTCCCACGAGTCTGCTGGAGAAAATGAAAAAGCTCCCGGATCTTCTGAAGATCGGCAGCTTTCCCCCAAAGACCGTGCGCAGCGGGATCTGCCAACAGGTGGTGCTTGAGGGCGATCGCGCCGATCTGACGCGCCTGCCGATCATTCAATGTTGGCCACTGGATGGGGACCTTTCGAGTGGTCAGGTTTTTGATCCCGCAGCCGCGGCGAAAGTCACGGAGCGCGGCACCGGTCGCTATATCACCCTCGGCGGCGTTTACACCAAAAATCCCGACACCGGCGATCGCAACATCGGCATGTATCGTGTGCAAGTCTTTGGCCCGCGGAAAGCCGCAATGCACTGGCACATGCATCACGACGGCGCGCGCCATTTCCGCATGTATCAGTCGCGCGGACAGAAGATGCCCCTGGCGATCGCTCTGGGTGGGCCAAGCGTGATGCCCTATGCCGCGACTGCTCCCCTGCCGCCGGGCATCGAGGAGCTTCTGTTTGCCGGCTTCCTCAACGGCGGCGGGGTCGAATTAGTTGCTTGTAAAACAATCGACATGGAAGTGCCGGCCAACAGTGAGATCGTCATCGAGGGTTATGTCGATCCGACTGAAAAACTGATGGAAGGCCCCTTCGGCGATCACACCGGCTTTTATTCATTGGCCGACTGGTACCCGGCGTTTCACGTCACCGCGATCACTCATCGCAAAAACCCCATCTATCCCACGACGATCGTCGGCAAACCGCCGATGGAAGACTATTTCCTGGGCAAGGCCACCGAGCGCGTGTTCCTGCCGCTGCTGAAGATGCTGATCCCCGACATTCTCGACTATTCGCTGCCCATGGCGGGCGTGTTTCACAACTGCGCCTTCATCAAGATCCGCAAGGAATATCCGTTTCAGGCGCGCCGCGTGATGCATGCCGTCTGGGGCGCGGGGCAGATGGGCTTCACGAAGTTCATTATCGTCGTCGATGAGCAGGTGGACGTTCACAACGAGCAGGATGTGCTTTTTCACCTGTTTTCCAACTGCGATCCGCAGCGCGACACCGAAATAGTCCGCGGCCCCGTCGACATTCTCGACCATGCCAGTCCCGATCTCGGTGCCGGCAGCAAAATCGGCTTCGACGCCACGGTCAAGCTCCCCGCCGAAGGCAAAGTCCGCATGTGGCCCAAAGAATTAGAAATGAACGCCGCTACCCGCGAGCTGGTCACTCGACGGTGGAAAGAATATGGCTTGTGACCGCGACAGCTTCGCGAAATTGCGCCAAGATCGCCAAGGAGCCAAGAACGCCAAGAAAAGAAAAACGAAATTGAATTTCGTGGCGCTCTTGGCTTCTTGGCGTCCTTGGCGCTAACAGAAACGCTAGCAGATTCTCAAAGGGACTCTTTCCACGAATCGCGCAGCGCCTGAAGTTCCGCCAGTCGCTTTGCCGTCGGCGCTTTGCGGGTCTTCATCATTTCGATGAACGCATCGAACAGGTAAGTCGCATCGTGCGGGCCGGGGCTGGCCTCGGGGTGATACTGCACCGAGAAGATCGGCAGATCGCGATGACGGAAACCTTCGACGGTGCCGTCGTTCAAGTTAATGTGCGTGACGACGCCGCCCTTCGCTTCCAGTGATTTCTGATCGACCGCGAAGCCGTGATTCTGGCTGGTGATTTCGACCCGGCCCGTGTCGAGATTTTTCACCGGCTGGTTCCCGCCACGATGCCCAAACTTCAGCTTGTACGTCGTCGCGCCGATCGCACGCCCCAGAAGCTGATGCCCTAGGCAGATGCCAAAGATCGGGACCTTGCCCATCGCCCCCTGGATCGGCTTCACCGCGTAATCCAGCACTGCCGGGTCTCCGGGGCCGTTGCTGACGAACAAGCCATCAGGGCGATGCTTGAGGATTTCCTCGGAAGTTGTATCCGGCGGCAGCACCGTGACTTTCACGCCGCGCTCGACAAGATTGCGAAGGATGTTGTGCTTGGCGCCGCAATCGAGCGCGACGACATGAAGCCCGTCGCCATGCTCGACCGGCCCGACTTTCCAGTCGCCCTGGTCTTTGTCCCATTCATATTCGCCGGTCGGCTTCACCGCCTGCACCCAGTCGGCCCCTTTCATCTGGGCCGCGTTACGCGCTTTTTCAACGAGCTTGGCGTCGTCGAGAAGTTCGCTGGAAAGCACGCCTCGCATGGCACCGCTGATGCGCAGCTTACGGGTCAACGCGCGCGTATCGATGCCTTCGATGCCGACGATCTGATTCTGCCGGAGGTATTCGTCCAGGCTCATGTCGGCCCGGTAATTGGAATACATCGGCGGCAATTCCTTGACGATAAACCCCGCCACATGCGGTTGTCGGCTCTCTACATCCTGTCGATTGATGCCGTAATTTCCGATCAGCGGATAAGTCATCGTGACGATCTGCCCCTTGTAGGACGGATCGGTCAGAATCTCCTGATAGCCGGTCATCGAAGTGTTAAAGACAACTTCGCCTTCCGAAGTCTTCAATGCCCCAAACGCCCGGCCGGTAAAGACCGTGCCGTCCTCAAGTGCCAATTTTGCGACGCGAACGTTGCTGCTCATAGGGGCCGGATTATAGAGATTCGTCGGCGATGTGCGACCGGGGATCGAGGAATCTCCGCGTGCGGAGAATAATCTCGAACTCTAATAAAAAAAGCCGTCAGAATTCCTGGTTTATTGCACCATTAGAACACTCTCAAACCGTTATAGCCTGTAGCCGCCGTGCCTGAAGCAGTGGGCCGTTGTCGCAATAGCTCGTGCTACAGCGCCCCAAACGCCGTATAGGCATGCAATCCGAGGCTGAAGGCCTGGCTGTCGTTGGAGTTGGGTTTGCCGCCGGAGTAGTCAAAGTCGCCAAATTCCCAGCCGGCGTTGCCGCCGTTGATGCCATGCAGGCCCAGCGAGAAGTTGGCTGAGTCGGTGGCGTCCACCGTTCCACTCAAATCGGTATCTCCGGTGTAGGTGAACTTGATCATGATCTCGTTGCCATCCGCCACGTCGGCGGTATCGCCTTCGAAGCTGACGTCACCCACATCATTCTGATCGGCCCAGCCCACCGCCCGTGCCGCCTGTCCGGCTGCATCGAAGGTGGCTTCGGAGGAACCGATGCCGGTGGTGCCATCCCAGCCGCCAATGTCGGAGGCACTGGCCAGCAGGCTCTGGATCATGGTGTCGGTGGCAGCCTTGTTGGCTGCGACGTACTTGAGGATCATGGAGTTATCCCCCATATCCAAGAAGCCGCCGGAGGTGATGTTCAGTCCTCCCGCATCCACGATCGCCAGGGTGCGATTGGCGTGGTTGGAGTAGTCGCCGAGGGTGGCACTGGAGGTGGCGAAGATGACCTTGGCTCCGGCAGAGATATTGATGGCGGCAAAAGCCAATTGCTGAATTCCGGTGCCACTGTTGGCGGGGATGATGGTGGTGCCGGAGGTGGCATTGATGGTGGTCTTGCCGGTGCCGGCGGCGACGAAGACTGGAGCAGAGTCGTTGTTGGTGACGGTACTGTTGCCGGAGGCGAGGTTGAGCGTGGCCGAAATTGCTCCAGTCAGGTTGATGGTGTCGTTGCCGCCATTGCTGGCATAAGAGACTTTAGTCACGGCGGAGCTGTTGTACTGCTTGCTGGCTCCATCGAGGTTGAGGGTCAGCAGTCCGCCGGAATTGGTGAAGCTGACGGAGTCATTGCCGGAGGTTCCGCTGAGGGACAAGAGGCCGTTGTTGAGAAGCGGAGCGGCATAGACCGCGAGTGTTAACGGCGCAGCCGGGGCATCGCCATCGACGGTGTTGGCCCAGGCGAGGATCGTGAAGGGAGACGTGCCGGAGGCGGAGGTATAGGTATGGGAGGCGGAAGTTGGGCTGCCGGTAATGGTTTGAACAAAGCCATCGCCCCAGTTGAGGGTCCAGGAGGTGACGGAGTGGAAACCGCCGTAGGAGAGATTGACCGAATAGTTGTCGCCGGTGAAGAGCGCAGTGGGTGAAGCGCTGGTCGTGGCGGCGCCTTTGACTTCGCCGAAGTTGATGTTGTCGACTGCTTGGCCGGGAGAGACGGTCACAAACTGCGTGCCGCCCGGCGGAGCAGTCTCGGTCCAGTTGGTGGCGGTGGTCGGACGGACGCGGTAGGTGCCCGGCAGCAGATTGCTGAAGGTATATTGTCCCTGGCTGTTGCAGACCACCTCCGGCTCACCCGATTCGTAGATGCCATCGCCATTGCTGTCGAGGAAGACGCCCCAGGAGGGTGAGATGGCTTCGCCGCTGTCCCAAATGCCGTTGCCGTTAGTGTCGTAGAAGAAGGTTCCGGAGATGGAGCCGGGCTGAGGCGCGCTTCCGGCGCGGTTGCCAAAGTCAACGCCGGTGGAAGTGTCGCCAGCAGTAACCGTCACCGTTCGATAAGGCGTGGCAGAGGGCGCGTCCTGCGTGTAGCCGGTCTGGGGAACTTCGTAAACCTGATAAGTTCCAGGCGCGACGCCATCGATTTTGTAAAGGCCGTTGTAGTCTGCGTAGGCGGTGGGTTCGCCGAGATCGAATTTGCCGTTGCCGTTGAGATCAACAAATGCTTGCGCGTATCGAAGTGGTTGTTCACCGGAATCGATGACGCCATTGCCGTTGGCGTCGTTGTAGATATAGCCGCTGATGGAGCCCGAGCCATCGGGGACCACCGATGGAAGGCGAAGCAAGTAGTTCCCGTCCGGCTGGTTATTGTGCATGTAAACTAAACTGACGAAGATATTCCGGTCGGCACCTATCAACAGACTCCCGCCTGCCCCAAACCAGTCTGACAACGGGTCGAAATTCGGGATTGAGCCGGGCCCAATCCAAGTCTCGTCAAGCAAGCTGAAGTCAGCACTGTATTGATCGACAAATTGCATACCGGGCGGATAACCGCCATCGACCCAGCCCTCGATCACAAAGCTGCCATCGGGAAACTGGGCAGAAGCAACAACCAGATCGACTCTGAGCTGTTTTACATTTCCGGTCGTTCCGTCGCTGCTGAGTTGAATCCCCCAGGAATACTCCTCGTCGTCAGACGTCACAATATCGATCTGCCCGCCATTTGCCACGAAAAGTCCGCTCCAGTTGATTATTGGGTTGTTGTACGTGGTCTGACACACTACGACGCCGAATCCGTTATCCTGCAGCCCGCTGCTGGTAATTCGCTCTACCGCGATCCGGTCTGAAAACTGGTTCCCACTGGAAAATGTGCCGCTCATATCCCCCAATACAATGATATTGCCTCCCTGTAACGCGATTGCTTTCGGGACAAACGTTGTGCCTTGATATGGCTGAAACCCGAATTCAGTAGGTCCGACATATCGGGTTGGCGTTTGTGCGAAGCCGCTGAACGTACCATTATTCCCGAACGTGCGATCGATCGATCCGTCGGCGTTGTAGCGGGTGATAGTGGAATTCGTGGTATCCAGCACCAGCCGCTTTCCATCTGGCTGATAGACGCCCGGCAGTGGAGTGGGCGGCACATCGGTCGCCGGATTGAAGGCCGTATCGATCGTTCCATCCGGATTCAGCCCCACGATTATTCCAGACGAATCCTTCGCAACGATGATGCCATTGGGCAGTACCTGCTGAGCCAAGTAACCGGCAATCGTGCCGCCATTGTCGTCGAAGGTGTTAAGATGCGCGTTGCTAAAATCGTTGCCGGTGGAAACCTGTCCCGAGCTGACCGTGAAAGTGTGGTACGGCACCGAGGGTGGCTGCGTGAGCGTAAACTGAGGCTGCCCTACTTCATAAACTTTATAAGTGCCCGGATCGAGCGCGTGGATTTTGTAATAGCCGTTGTAGTCGGCGTAGGCCGTCGGCTCTCCCGCGTTGTAAGTTCCATTGCCATTGAGATCGACAAATGCCTGCCAATACCGCATCGGCGTATCGCCGGAATCCCTTTGTCCATTGGCGTTGACATCGTTGTAGATGAAACCGGAAACTGATGTGTTAGCGCCCCAATCGGGCAGGTACGTGATGGCGTAATCGCCGCCGGTGCCATCCTGGTAATTGATGAGTGAAGAAACGAAAACTCTGCCGTCGGGATCGACGATCATTGGACCGGGCGTAAATCCGTCGGGCATGTCGCTTGTCGAATGATCCGGCGGCAGGACCACGACCATGCCGTTGTTCCCGAAACCGGTATCGGGCTTGAGGTTCAAATCGTAGGCAGCAACAGCCTCCGTGGTGGAAGTCCAGTCGGCGAGCATATAAACATTCTTAGCCGAGAACGCCAGGGTGTAGACGTGGTCTTGGCCGCTGTTTACGAGATGGGCTGAGCTCACGTAAGCGCCGGCAGGTGAGAACTCAGTTACGAGAGGCCATCCATTGAACTCGCCGCCCACGAAATAGTTGCCGTTCGGACCGACAAACAATTGATAGGCCTTCACGTCGCTGATGCCTTCGTCGGTGCCTTTTGCGATCCCGTTGGCGCCAAACGAGTGATCGATCGAGCCGTCGGAGTTGAGGCGTACCAGCGCGATGACAAAATCGTGCTGCGCATCGCCGAGGTTGAGCGAGCCCCCAACGATGATCTGATTTCCAAGGACTGTTACATTTTCCGGATTAAAAGCACCAGTGGGGTATCCGGTGCCGCTGGTGAAATCGCTGACGGTGCCGTTGTTGCCGAAGGATGTATCGATGGTGCCCCATGGGTTGTAGCGGCTCAGGGTGTTACCGCTGACAAAACTGTTTCCATTGATGACCAGGTATTTTCCATCTGCCTGCACATTGGTCGGTGGTGGCGTCGGCGCGGTCCCGCCGAGGGCGGTCTCGAAGGAGCCATCGGGATGAAGCTGCACGAGATTAGTCCCTGAGGACGTATCCTGCCGTGCGATGAGGGAGCCATCCTGCTCAATGGCGAGCACCTGATATCCCTTGAGATAGCCTCCCTGCCCGAATCCCGGGTCAGGCATGCCGCCGGTGCTGAGAAGCACTCGGCTTTCCAGTTGGTCGATCATGACTTGTCTGCAGGCATGCGTGAGTTTGTGTTTGCGGGAACTATGAACAGAACTACGACGGGCGCGGCGTGGCATAGTCGAGCCTTTCGTCATGAACCGCATGGAATACTCCTCCCTTTTAAGCGGGACACGCGTGCAACTTATCCTGAGTTTGTGCACGGGCAAATGGGAAACCATTTTTTATTGAGCAGGGGTTTGAATTGACCGAACCGCAGCAGTTGAGGCCGCTTCGATGCCCAACTTAAAAATACGCCAAGACTGCCAGGACTGAGAAAAGAAGGCCGGGGATGTTGATGAAGAGGTTCAAGGCGACGAACCACGGCACATCGCGAAAAGGAAATCGGCAATACAAACAGACCGAGAGAATCGCTGTGGCAATTGCAGTAAGCCAAAGCGAGAAGAAGCCGCTCCATGGAAGGCCATTTGCAAGGATGTCGCCGCCCATATAGATGGCAATGCACGCCGCACCCGGCGCGCATAGCAGGAGCGCTATCCACGGTGAATAATGCCGCTCGCTCCACCAGTTCTGTCCGTGAGTCGATGGGTCTTTATATTCAAGCGGATGGGGCGAGTCGGCCATCTTTAGAATGCTAGGACGGTATCCCATTGCCACGCAAGATATTACCGCTACTCTTGTAACGATCCCTTTCCCAGCTATAATTTGTCCCCCCGCAAACCGTGCAAACGTTTGCGGGGACGATAAGTTGCGGCGCGCGGCGCTGGATCGATTGACGAAGTTTGGATTTTTAATTCGAGAGCAAAGTCATGGCACATAAGAAGGGTCAAGGCAGCACCAAGAACGGCCGCGACAGCAATCCGCAGTATCGCGGGATCAAGGCCTACGGCGGGCAGTTCGTGCAGGCCGGGTCGATTATCGTTCGCCAGTGCGGCACCAAATTTCATGCGGGCTTTAACGTGGGCGTCGGAACCGACTACACGCTCTTTGCGCTCAAGGATGGAACGGTCGAGTTCCAGGGTCGCAAGATCCACGTGCGCGCCGAGCAGGCCGCCACCGCTTAATTTAGATTTCCTGGCATTTAGTGCAGCGAGGCACGAAGGGTTCTTCGTGCCTCTCGCCTTTTAGCAACCGGCATCATCATGTTCATCGACGAAGCCAAAATTCATATCAAGGCAGGCGACGGCGGCATGGGATGCGTTTCATTCCGCCGGGAAAAATACATTCCCAAAGGCGGACCCGACGGCGGCGACGGAGGGAACGGCGGCAGCGTGATCCTCGTGGCCGATGCGTCCAAAGACACGCTGCTCGATTTTGCCGGCAAGCATCACTGGAAAGCGGACCGTGGCCAGCAGGGGATGGGCAAGAAAATGGCGGGGCTGAGCGGGGAGGATCTGGTGATTCCGGTGCCGCCGGGCACGCTGGTTTATGATTCGGATCATTCGATTTTGCTGGCGGACCTCGATACGGTCGGAAAGCGCGTGCGAGTCGCGCGAGGCGGCAAGGGGGGCCTGGGAAATTGGCATTTTCGCTCGTCGACCAATCAGACGCCGAGGTATGCGGAGCCGGGCACGGAAGGGGAGGAGCGGAATCTTCGGCTGGAACTGAAGCTGATCGCCGATGTCGGGCTCGTGGGCATGCCCAACGCAGGCAAAAGCACGCTGCTTCGCGCGATTTCCGCGGCAAGGCCGAAGGTGGCCGACTATCCGTTCACCACGCTCGATCCGCATCTGGGGATCGTCGAGCTTTCGGTCGATCGACGAATCGTCGTCGCGGATATTCCGGGATTGATCGAAGGCGCGCAGCACGGAGCGGGGCTTGGGCATCATTTTCTCAAGCATATCGAGCGGACGAAGATCATCGTGCATCTGCTCGATCTGTATCCGGTCGATAGCTCCGATCCCGCGAATAACTACCGCATCATCCGCAAAGAGCTGGAGGCCTTCAGCCCGATTTTGGCCAACAAGCGCGAGATCATCGCCGCAAATAAATTGGACCTGGCCATCGATGACGAGGCGATGGAGCATCTGAGAAGTGAGCTTCCGGGGAAAGAAATCTTCCCGATTTCCGGAGCGAGTCATCAGGGATTGCAGCCGTTGCTTCAGCGAATTTGGGAGATCGTGCAGGAAGAACGCGCGACGCAGGCTGCGAATGCGGAAACCGCGGCGGCCGCGCCGGAGCAGTCGGATGTGGATTCGACGCCATGAGTCCAACGCTTCCAGCTTCGCTTACGACCGCATTAAAGGAATGGGCGACGGTCTGCGCGGCGCTGAACTCAGGCCGGCAGATGATCCTGCTGCGGAAGGGCGGCATCTACGAGGCGGCGGGGGAGTTTGAACTTGAACATCCCGCGTTTGTCCTTTTTCCAACCTATCTGCATCAGAATCTGAAAATGCTGAAGTCGGAAGCGCACGCGGGCTTCGAGGCGCGCTCGGCGGAACCGGCGCATGTAAAGCTCTCGGCGGCGGGGGTCGTGACCGACATCATCCAGCTTCGCTCGCGATCGCAGATGGACGCGATCGAGGGGGAGCATATCTGGACGCCGCCGTTGATTGATATGCGATTCAATTATCGGCCGGAAAATCCGCTGTATTTGCTGTTGGTGAGAGCATATCGACTGTCGGCGGAAGTGACGGTCGAAAACACGCCGGCTTATGCGGGATGCAAGAGTTGGGTGCCGCTGGATCGGGCGATCGAGACTAGAAATTCTACACCCGTTTTAGATGACGCCGCATTTTCCGTGCGCCGCAAGCAGATTTTGGACGCGATCGCACAGGCATGAATTTGGAGGGCGGCAGTCCTCTGCCGCCGCCGCCAATTTTCGAGGACCGATACTTCGCGGCGCTCGCGGCGTCGCGGGAGCGACGCCCTCCAGTACGCTTTCTTCGCGCGTAAGCGGTTTTGCAAAGGGGCGCATGGTGCTATCCTTTCAAGCATGACCTCCATCGCCTCGATGCCGGCTCAATCGGTGGACACGCTGCCGGGGCCTAAGCCTCGCTTTCCTGGCCACCTGGCCATCGCATTTCGCTCGGACATTCTGGGTTTCCTATCCCGCATGGCCCGCACGCATGGCGATGTGGTTCTGTTTCACGCGGGCGGGTTTCGCATGCTGATGATGAGCCATCCGGATGCGGTGCGGGATACGCTGGTGACGCGGGATGACTCGTTCATCAAGGGGCCGGCACTGCAACGCGCCAAGGAAACGCTGGGCGAAGGTTTGCTCACCAGCGAAGGCGATCTTCATCGTCGCCAGCGAAGGCTCGCACAGCCTTCATTTCATCCGCAGCGGGTTGCCAGCTATGGGTCGGTGATGGCGGGCATTGCGCGGGACGCGACCGACCACTGGGCCGATGGGCAGCGCCTCGATCTGCATCATGAAATGATGGCGATCACGCTCCGCATCGTCGCCAAGACGCTTTTCGATGCGGACGTGGAAGACGACGTGAAGGCGATCGGGCGCGATGTGGACATCAGCGTGCGAATGTTCACGCGGGTGATGGCTCCGTGGGGGCCGTTGCTGAACAAGCTGCCGCTGCCAAGCAATTTCCGCTTTAAGCGCGCCCGGCGCGATCTGTTCGACACGATCGATCGGTTCGTCAAGGAGCATCGAGCGGCCGGTGTCGATCGCGGTGATCTATTGAGCACGCTGCTCCGCGCGCATGATGCCGAGCAATTGGCAAATCCTGAAGGAGACGATGCCGACCGCGATCTGCGACTACGGCAGGAGCTGTACATCATCTTCACCGCCGGTCATGAGACGACCGCCAACGCACTGACTTTTGCGATTTATCTGCTCGCGCAGCATCCGGAAATCGAGGCGGCGCTTCTCAAAGAGATCGATGATGTCCTCGGCCAGCGCTTGCCCACCGTCGAGGATGTCGAACGTCTGCCATTTGCGCGGATGGTCTTGTCGGAAGCGATGCGGCTTTATCCGCCTGCCTGGGCGGTGGCGCGGCAGGCGAAGTGTGAAGTGAACGTGGCGGGTCAGATGCTTCCGAAAGATACGGTGGTGCTCAATCCGCAGTGGGTGGTTCATCGCGATTCCCGCTGGTTCCCTGATCCGCTGAAATTTGATCCGCAGCGATGGACGCCTGAAGCGCGGGCCGCGCGGCCGCGATGGAGCTATTTCCCCTTCGGCGGCGGCTCGCGCCAGTGCATCGGCGAATCGTTCGCCTGGATGGAAGCGATTTTGATCCTGGCGACCGTTCTTCAGAATTGGCACATCGAGCTGACGAGCAGCGCGCCGGTCAAGCTACTGCCAACAATCACGCTTCGCCCCAAGAATGGTGTTCCGATCCGAGCGGTTCGTCGAAAACGATGATGAGCCGATGCCAGCGTTTTTGCCCGGTTGCCACCTCATATCTCGTCCCTATACTCATCTTCGATGGTGAAAAAGCGTAAGGTGCGCGAGCTGGCGATGCAGGTGCTGTTCCTCTGGGATACCAATGGCCAGCAGGACACCGATCAGGCCCGCCAATATATCAACGGGGGAACCGAAGACCCCGATATTCGTTCGCAGGCGATGGTGATGGCCAATGGCGCCTGGTCGCAGCGGCAGATGATCGACGAGCGCGTGGAGAAAATCGCGCCGCAATGGCCGCCGCGAAGGCAGCCGGTGGTGGATCGGAATCTGATCCGGCTCGCGGTGTGGGAATTGACCAACGCGCCCACGCCGCCCAAAGTCGTCATTGATGAAGCGATCGAGCTGGCCAAGGAATTTTCGACCGAGCAAAGCCCGGCGTTCGTGAATGGCGTGCTCGATGCGGTTCTCAAGGAACATCGCGCGCTTCTGGGTGAGCAGGCATGAGATTTTTCCATAAGACAAAAGACGTGCTCGCGACCGCGCTCAAAAAGACGCGGGATGTGATGACGCGCGACGTGCGCACGTTCCTGCCGGGCCGCGCGATCGACGATAATTTCCTGAATGAATTGGAAGTGGCGCTGATTCAGGCCGACATCGGCGTGAAAAATGCGGAGCGAATCGTCGGCGAAGTGCGCGAGCGCTGGCGGCTGGCGAAAATTCGTAATGCATCCGATGCCGAAAAAGTGGTGCGCGAGGAGATGGCGGCGAATTGGCCGGCCGCGGATCGCGAACTGCGAATGGCGACGAGTGGCCCAAGCGTCATCCTTGTCTGCGGCGTCAACGGCGCGGGCAAAACCACCAGCATCGCCAAGCTGGCGTGGCTGCTCAAAGAGCAGATGAATAAAAGCGTGCTGCTGTGCGCCAGCGACACGTTTCGAGCCGGGGCGGTGCATCAACTTTCGATTTGGGCCGAGCGGCTGGGCGTGGAAATCGTCAAGCACAAGCAGGGAGCCGACCCGGCGGCGGTGGCTTACGATGCCTGCGAAGCGGCCAAGTCTCGCAATGTGGATGTGCTGATTGTGGATACCGCTGGGAGATTACCCAACCAGGAACACCTCATTCGCGAGCTGGTGAAGATTCGCGATGTGGTGGCGCGACGGATTGAAGGCGCGCCGCACGAATCGATGCTGATTCTCGATGCTACGACCGGGCAGAATGCGATTCAGCAGGCCAAAGTCTTTGCGCAGGCGATCAACATCTCCGGCATCTTGCTTGCGAAACTCGATGGCACCGCCAAAGGCGGCGTCGTTTGGGCGATCAAGGACCAGCTCAATATTCCGGTGAAATTTGTCGGGCTTGGGGAGACGCCGCAGGATATTGAAACCTTCGATCCGCAACGGTTCGTCGATGCGCTGTTCGGCGCCAAGTCGTAGCGAATGTCATGTCCATCCGCGAAAAGTATGAGGAGCACGGCGCTGACGAGTATTACCGGAAGTTCGGGGATGATTATCGCAATCCTCACGAGCCGGAGATCCAGGATGTCATCAGCGAGGCATTAAAAACCTGGCCGCTGGATTTGTCGAATGTGCTTGATCTTGCCGCTGGGAGTGGGGAAGTAACGCTTGCGCTTGCCGATCATCATGACGGAAAGATCACGGGCATCGATCCGTTTACCGCGGGGGCTTATGCGCAGCGCACTGGAAAGCCTGCGGAGAAATTCGACTTCGCCCAGATCGCGGCTGGCGTTTTGGAAGGGCGGCGATATTCACTGATCGTTTGCAGCTTCGCGTTGCATTTATGTGAGCCATCGCGCCTGCCGGCGCTCGCTTATCGGTTGGCGCAAATTTCAAACAATCTGCTGATCATCACGCCGCACAAGCGGCCGCACATTGATCGTGAATGGGGCTGGGACTTGGTTGGAGAATTCGTCCGCCACCGCGTGCGGGCACGTTTTTATCGCGCTATGACCCCTGATGCTTAAGGCGCACCTTCTTTGAGCCGAAGGTCCTTAAAGGATTTTCAAAGAAGCGAGCTGTGCGCAAAGTTATTCTTCCATTTTGTGCGGTCGTATCGATCCTGCTGCTGGCCGCGGTGAGCGTCTTCTGGGTTTGGAGCCGATCGCACAGCGGCTATGTCCGACTGCATCAGGGGCCGCATTTCGTCGCGCTTTATCCGTCTCCAGTTCAAGGCCTGACCATTACGTCGTGGCTCGATACAGCGCCCCAGAAGCATGCCTTGAATTCCGTCGGCTCATGGCCGATGACCGCAGGCAGTTATGCATATCAGGTCAATCGTGCCGGCCTTCAATGGCAGCACGTGGGCATCGAGTGGAGCGAGTTGAAGCACCTCAACCATGGCCGGTCGCTTATCATTCCAAATGGAATTCTGGCAGGCGGCTTCACGATGTTGCCGCTGTTTTGGATGCTCTCAGTCAACTCACATCGAAAGCGCCACAAAGCCGCGCTACCGTCGGCAGCCTAACTCCCGCATGATCTTGTCCGTTTCGGTGTAGGCTTCCTGCACCCATTCGACGATTTTTTCCGGCTGCGGCGCATACTCCAATTCGATGCTCACTGTCTTATCAAAACCGGTATCGCGAATGGCTTTGAGGTATTGAGCGATCGGCGTGTTGCCACGTCCCGGCGGAAGATCGCCATGCGTCTTGCCGTTGCAATCGGAAAGATGGACGTGGCCGATTCGGCCGGCTAATTGAGCAACTTGGCTAGGCGGGGCATGCACCAGATGCAGATGTGAAATATCGCAATTTGCCTTGACGTTCGGCATACCGACGTCATCCAGCATGGCGAGCATGGTCTCAACACTGTTGACCAGTGAAAGCTTGAATGGCTCCAGTTCAATGACGATATCCAGCCCGAGCGTGCGCGCATAACGGGCGCATTCCTGAACATTTACGACCGCTGTATTCCATTGATCGTGCGGAGGAATCACTTCCTGCTGCCAGATGTATTCCCCAAGCACCAGCAACAGATTCTCCGACTCCAGCTCATAGCAAAAATCCAGATATTGCTTCACGCGATCGACGCTGAATCGCTGCACGCTGTAATTGAAATCGGCCAGGCCCAGGGCCACGCAGCAGACGCTCTTGATCGGCAGCTTCTCGCGCCGGGCTGCGTCGCGAATGAGCCGGCGCTCGCGTACGTCCAGATCGAGCGGATCGGCTTGAATATCGATCGTGTCAAAGCCAATGCGGCGCGTCTGGACGATGCCAAATTCCGTTCCTTTTCCGGCCTGCGCCCAGGCTGAATTGATCAATCCCAACTTCATGCAACGCATCTCCTGCGGCAGGATGCCTCTTCGAATGGGTTGTCTGCGAGCCCGATGTGAGTAGCGGACCGCTCATGCAAAAAATGCAGGCCGCTGCCTTCTTTACGCCAACATCTTGATCGTTTGATAAACCGCACGCTATGGCTGCGAGGACAAAACCTCAGAAATTTCGATCGCCCGATGTTCCTGGGCCGACTGATAGCAGGCTTCGACCATCGCCATCGTCTGGAGATTGTCGCGTCCGCTTAAAGTAGTGGGGCGGTTGTCCTCCAGGGCACAAAGCACTTCTGCCATCGGCCCGACAAAGGCATCGGGGAACCAGACCTCTTTCCACCGCGGGCAGAACCATTCGCCGGGCTGATGAATCGTCGTGTAATCCAAAGTGGACGGTGCGCGGGCTGGATATTCGGGCCAGCCGATCGTTCCGCGAGCCAGGCCTTCCGTGCCCTCCACCCGATATCGAATTGCGATGTCCTTCTCAGCGCCTTCCAGGGCCGGACCGGTCCAGACATCGTCGCAACTAGAGGCTCGCAAGCCATTGTCGTATTCGAGAATGTAAAGGCAGATGCCGTCTTCATGAGCGAAGCTGCGGGCCGTGCGCGGATCGGTGCGGATTGACGCGAAAATCCGACGGGGGGTTCCAAACCAATACCGGAAGGTGTCGAGATGATGGATGCTCATGATGCGCAGCGTCACCCAGCCAAGGCGTTGCTGCCAAGGCATCCAATGGGGAATCGCACGCATATCGATCGTTGCCAGCACCGGCGCACCGAGGAGCCCGCCATCGATCACGTGCTTACAGGCACGCACCGATTGATCAAATCGCATGTTCTGATTGACGGCAAGGGCTATGTTGGCCTGCTCACATAAAGCGACTATCTCTTTGGCTTGCGCGAGATTCATGCCGAGAGGCTTCTGAGCCAAAATTGCGCGAACATTTCCTTTGGTATTTACTGCTTCAGAAATAACTTGAAATTGAATATCAGGCGGAACTGCGACATCCAAAACTTCGACAGCCGGATTACTGATCAGCTCGCCGACACTGTTATAGACATAAGAGATACCGTGTCGTGCGGCCACAGTTTGAGCCTTTAATCGGCTGTTGCTAGTGATCGCAACAGGGTTAAACCCTGCCTGCCGATAGGCGACCAAGTGACAGTCGGCCATGATAAAGCCAGCACCGACGCAGCCAATGCCCACCGAGCTGTTGCGCGGTAGGGAAGGCATGTAATTCAGATTTACCGCGGTTGAAGTTTCCGCCATTGCCTGCGCTCAAGCTGATCATTTACTTTTTCAAGCAGAAACTCAATGGTTTGTTTGGTGAGGTGACAAAAAATGATTGTCACATGTCCCCGATGTGGCGCGAAGAATCGTGTCGATGAGCGAGCTGAGGCGCGCAGGCCCATCTGCGGCAAATGTTCCACGCCGTTGCCCGTGACGGATGCTGCCTCGCCAATGACGGTCACCGATGCCAACTTTGCAAACGATGTCCTGAATTCGGCCGTTCCGGTCGTTGTGGATTGCTGGGCGCCCTGGTGCGGTCCGTGCCGGATGATGATGCCCACGATCGACCGCCTGGCCCGCGAATCAGAGGGCAAATATCGGGTGGCTAAACTCAATACCGATGAGAACCCCCAGATTGCCAGCCAATATCATATTGACGGAATTCCGACGCTGTTGATTTTGCAGCAAGGGCGGCTCATACAAAAGTTGGTTGGGGTCCAGCCTTTTGAAACGATCAAAAGCCATCTCGATCGACTGAGTTGAAAACTCGGTTGGAATCGGCTTTGAAGATATGGATAAACTGGACCGATAGTTACGGCAAATTCTTCAGGTTCTTGCGGCGTGGCTTCGCATTTTAACGCTGAAAATTCTTCAAGTAGGGGGTTTCGGAAGTTCGGCTAAATCGGCGCATCGCAATCTATTTTCTTGTTGCATTGGCTTAACATCCGGGTTATATTCGCCTCAACTCGATGATCCACGGAGAGCTTACAGGAGAATTTGCTCCCCCCAAGATTTTGGAGATTCGAGCCACGTCCTCGATGCACAGTTCGGATTTGCTTGACGCCCTTTTCATCTCTACGGGTCTGTAGCCCGCGTTCAGGAGGAGACGAGATGGGTGAGACGTATTTGCAAGCAAATCGGGAACAGGTCTGAGTGAGGATTTTCGAATTATTCGCAAAAGAGAGCTGGGCGCCTCGAACCGGATGATTCGAAATGGAGTAAAACCTGTTGACGAAAGTCACAGGCGGAGAGAATGCAAGGTCCTGCTTCCCTCGGAGGGCGAGTTGGATCGCATTCATGCCAACTAGGAGATCCGCAGTATTCCGCAGGCGGTAAAGTAGCGCGGCTCGGGAGATTGCCCACCCCTGATCGTGGACTATTTTTAACCGTCTGCCGTACATCGCATTTGCGCGGGCAAAATCCGCGCATCAGCGATGATGCCTTCTGCGCCGCCACGCGGAGGGTGGGTTTTTTAGGGTTGGGTCAGTTACCTGGCGGTAGCTGCCCGGAAACAAATCGAAGCGATCAACGGCCTGGTATGAGGAAACAACAAATCATCTCCATCCAGCCGGTCAATTCGCCGCAATTCTGATGACGTCTCTAACTACGGAGGCAGTGATGCAGCGTCGGAGAGGTTCGGAAAATATGAGTCAGTCCCGGAAAAACAAGTCGATCAAGCATAGCCGCGTTGCCGCGGCTCAAATCATGCGCAGCGCCGCCGAGGCTACGGTCGAACCGCTCGAGCAGCGTCAGTTGCTCTCGTCGGTCGCCATTAACTTCACCGGCGGCTATTCGAGCGGCAGCAACTCCGTTCCGCCCTGGAGCGTTGCTTCAACTGCGAACGCAGGTATCCGCACGGGTACCGCGGCTGGCGCAGTCAGCCACACCATCGTCGGCACCCAGACGAACTGGAACAACGAAGATGGCAGCTCCGGTTCAACATCGACTGGCCTGCTGGACAACACCGGTTCGACGACCAGCGCGAACGTCACCTGGACATCAGGTGGCACCTGGGCGTCGGCCACCAACCAGCCCGCTCAAGGCGATGAACGCCTGAACACCGGCTTCCTCAACAGCGGTGGAACGGCCAACCCCGTCAGCATCACTGTCAGCAACGTCCCGTACGCTCAGTACGACGTTGTTGTATATACGCTCAATGATGCCGCGGGCCGTGTGCAGACCACCACCCTCAATGGTTATAGCCTGTACGGCAGCTCGCCCAATCCAATTACTAACGCCTTTGCACCGCAGTATCTGATCGACAGCGATCCGACTACTCCGTACTACTATTCGCAGATCACCAGTGGCAATGCTAACAGCCCGACCTCCAACGGCGACTTCGAAGTCTTCTCGTTGCAGGGTAGCGGAACGCCTGGCAGCAGCTTCGTCCTGAACGATGTTTCGCCCGGCAACGGCTATATCAATGGCATCCAGATCATTGACGATGAAACGCACATGGCGCCGACCACGCCGGTTGAGAATACGCCGGTCTCGGCCGTCTCTTCGGTCATCCTGAGTTGGCAATCGGTGATGGGCAATGTGACCTACACCGTCGTTCGTTCAAACCTCGATGGCACGGGCCAGGTTAATGTCGGCACAACCGCTGCTGGAACCACGACGTTCACCGATTCGACTGCCGTCGCAGGAACAACTTATAGTTATTGGATTACCGCTACGAGCCCGCTGGGCCAGGTTAGCGCGATTTCCAATAAGTTGCCGGGCTGGGTCGATCCCAACGCCCCCCCGCCCGCTCCCACGAATTTGACGGCGGTGGCCAACCCATCTGCCACGCCTCCGAATATCACGCTCAACTGGACCGGCTCGCCCAATACGACCGGCTACGTCATCCAGCGCAGCACGGACGGTGGCAAGACCTGGTCGACCATCAATCCCAATGGCACCCAGTGGACCAGCACGACCTATGTTGACTCCACCGTCGTTGGTGGCCCGGCATACCTCTACCGCGTTGGTTCGATCAACGATGCTGGCAACCCCAATGACCTCACCAACAGTGTGGGTAATGGAACCGTCAACTTCAGCAATACCGCTGGCGACGGCTTCAATATTCAAGGCACGGGTGACGGCCTCTCGGGCTACTACTACAACAGCATCACCAACAACAGCGAAAACCAGACGCCTTTCACCGGACTTCCCTTCGGTAACACCGTGAACCCGGGCGGCGTCTTCTTCTCGCGCGTGGATGGTGCAGTCGACTACACCGGCACCAATGGTGACGGCGTAGCGCCCCCGAACGCGCCTTCCGATTGGAAGAGCCTCAGCAACGTCGGCGACCAGTTCTCCATCGACTGGGTCGGCCAGGTTCAGCCCACGGCAACCGGTAACTGGACTTTCTACGCCGGCTCCGACGACGGTATCGAAGTCGATATCCAGGACGTTCAGACCGGTCAGTGGGCCCGAATCGACAATCGTATTACGAACTACCGCGGCATCCCGGGCTCGCCTTATGACGTCAGCCCCGTGCCGTTCCAAATGATCGCCGGTCAGAAGTACAACATTAACGTGGCGTACCATGAAGGTGGCGGCGGCTGGGGCTGGATCCTTGACTGGTCCGGTCCGGGCGTCTCCATGCAGGTGGTTCCCACCAGCGCCCTTTATTCTGTACCGCTCGATGGCTCGACTCCGGCCTTCAGCACTGCGGCCAATAATCCGCTTCCGACCAACGTCGCGATTCCGTCGATGGTCAGCACGGCCGGTGGCGATGGCACGGCGTCTCTCACCTGGCATACGCTTGCAGCCGACGGTTACATCATCTGGCGAGCTCCGGAAAGCCCCAATGGCTCGAACACCGCGCCGCCCGTCAGCGCGTTCACGCAGATTGACTCGGTCCCGGGAACTGGGACCAACAGCTACGTCGATACGACCGTCAGCAATGGTACCAACTACTGGTACTTCGTCACCGGTTACACCCAGTATGGCAACGGCCCGCAGATGTTGGGCCCGAAGCCGACCGGTGGCTTCACGCAGCTTAAGAACCAGGCGATCGTCGGGACTCATGCTCCGTTGAGCTTCACGGTCAACGGAAACCCGGTCCTGCCTGCTGAATCGCAGTTGGGTTATCAGCCGGTCTCGCTGACGTGGGGTTCTTCGATCCTTAACGTCGAATACCACGTTTATCGCAACACGTCGGCCAGCACGGTCGGCGCGGTGGAACTGACCAACGCTAACAACGTTCCGATCAGCCCCACGACTGGTACGGGCATTACCGACTCGACGGCTCAGATCGGTCACAGCTACTACTACTATGTGGTCGCTTCGAACGCATTCGGTACCTTCACCGGTCTGAACTCCACCAACACCACGACACCTTTTGTCTTTGTGGATATGACGCACGGCCTCAAGGCCAGCTACTACAACGACCAGTGGTGGCACTCGCTGTCACACGGTATCAATAACTCGGCTCCCAACGATCCGCTTGCAGTCTTCGGTACTGCCATCGGAACGTTCGGCCCAGGCCGCGGTATTTCGATCACCGGTGGACCGACCCCGGGCATGGCTTCCGTCTGGAGCCCTGAGGCGGTCAACTTCGTGCCGAACCTCAACATCAACTACAACGGCGGTGCCCCGGTCAACGGCATCCGTTCGACCTACTTCTCGACCGTCTACTCCGGTCAGATTTCACTGTCCAGTGGTGTGAACTACACCTTCACCACGAATAGCGACGACGACAGCTTCGTCTTCGTCAACGGCCAGATTGCTGCCGAAGATCCCTTTGGTCATGGCTTTAACGGCGACTTCAATACCAGCAATCTGGAAGGAACGAGCGTTGCCACGACCATCATCACCGTCCCCACGACAGGCAACTATCCATTCTTCGCCGCCTACTCGCAGGGCAACGGCGGAAGCGGAGTGTTCGTCAAGTGGAGCACCGGAAGCGGGCTGTCACTCATTCCGCAGAGCGCCTTCACGTTGACTACCATCCCAGGGGTGGCGACGGTGCCCAGCATGCCGACGCCTGAGACGCCAGACAGCGGTATGGCCCTGTTCCGCTCTTATCCGAACGGCTCGGGTGGTGGTGACAAGACCATCACCGGCGGCCTGGGTCAGACGCCGAAGGTGACCTTCACCTTCACCAATGACAACATCCACAACGCGATTTCCATGATTCTGGAGCGCGCGGAAGTGAACCCGTCAACGGGCGTGCAGTCCGGCGACTGGATGATGGTCGCTACGGCACCAGTCCCCAATCCAGGGACGACCGCAACCATCATTGACACCAGCGCTGTCGCCAGCCAGACCTATTCTTACCGTCTGGTCGCAGCGAACTTTGACGGCATCGGTGCCGCAGGCCCGGCCCTCATCAAGGATCCCACGATCCCCAACGATCCGGGCACCAGCCAGATCGTGATGACGCCGCCCACGGCCAATGGCTTGACCGACTTTGGCTTCAACCCCACTCCGGGTGGTGAAAACCAGGGCGTCGAAGGCCACTTCTACAACGATCAGTTCTGGGGCGATCCGCAGCAGCGAAACGCCTCGACCAACTCGCTCAACGACATCACCGGCTTTGGTCCGACCCTGTTTGGAACCGAAGGCGAATGGTCGTTCAACAACATCGCGCAAAATGGCGACGAGAACCATCCGTTCCCCAGTGGAAACACTGGTCCGTCGGCGGCCAGCTCGTTGCAGATTGACGGCCGAAACAGCTCGGTTGTCTTTACGGGCAAGATCCAGATCAATAACCCCGGCACCTATACGTTCTACAGCAACACTGACGACGACGGCTATCTGTTCGTCAACGGTCAGTTGGTGTCGGCTGACGGCGGCGGCCACGGTACCCGTAATCCGTCTACCGTCTTCCCGATCGTTATCACACAGGCTGATATCAATGCCGCCAATTTGAACCCGATGAACATTCAGACTTGGTCGAGCTCGAGCAAGCCTCTGTTCAACTTCCAGTTCTTCGAAGCAGAAGGTGGCGGCGGCTGGGGCACGTTCATGTACGAGAGCGGCCCCGATACGGGCAACGTCCTCAAGCTCGTCGATGTCAGCAAGCTTTACTCGCAATCTGACCCGCTCACCGCGCCAACCATCAACGGCACTGCGTCGGTCAGCAATAACAACAGCGTCTCGTTCAACTTCACGGACACGAACACCGACGAACTCCGTTACGTCCTCGAACGTTCGACGACGCCGGACTTCACGAGTGCGACCACGACCATGTTGGTGAATGAAGTCGGTATCATGTCGGTTCCCACGAGCCATGCGGCTGGTGTCTGGACCGGTTCGACCACGACCATTGCTGACACTGCGATCCCGGCAAATGGAACCTTCTATTACCGGATTCGCGCCGAGAACTATGACTTTGTCAGCCCGTGGACGGTCGTCGGCGGCAGCACGCCGACCAAGTTCATCACGGCCAACAGCATGCCGGCCCCGACGAGCGTTTCGGTTCTTCAGGATGGCAACCAGCTTCACGTCTCCTGGAGTGGCCATAACGCCCCGGGCAGCGGCATCAACAGCCCCAAGACCAACGAAGGATCCGGGTACGACATCCAGCGCCAGGTCGCCGGATCGACGACTTGGACCGATCTGGGCATCGTGCCGGTCCAGGCCTCGGGTTACTATGACAACATCAACGGTGGCGCAGGCGTTACCTCGCCGACCACGTATGTCTATCAGATTTCTAACGTTGCCTCGACGGTCAATGGCGTGGCAGTCCCCGCATCGGCCTTCGTCACGACTGGTACGCTCACGATGCAGCCGTCACCGACGACCGTCAATATCCCGACTGGCGGGTTTGGCGCAGTCAGTGGCAACTTTGGATATGGAAGCGGCGGTACCGGCTCGTACACCACCAAGATCTCGCCTGAAGGCTACCTGCAGTTGACCGATGGTGGCAGCAACGAGTCTCGTTCCGCGTTCCTGGGTACCGGTTTGCAGGTCAATCAGACCAACGGTTTCAAGACCACGTTTGATTTCACCTTCACTGCGGGCGGAGGTACTGCTGACGGAATGACCTTCCTGCTCCAGCAGAGCGCCAATAACTCTCAGAACGGCACTGGCTGTAACTTCGGTGCCAGCTTCAGCCCGAGCGTTGGCGTGTACTTCAACCTCTGGAACAACGTGTCGCAGACTGGCATCGACTTCAACGGCACGAGGCTTCAAAGCAAGGATATCCCGGGCAATCCGTTCCACAGCACCAACCCCAGCGACACCAGCCGAACGGATCCGATTAACGTTGTCCTGACCTACAAGGACTTCAAGTTGACGGAAGTCGTTACCGACACCGTGACGAACACCACGTTCACCCAGGTGTACACGCCAGTGCCGATCTTCGGATCGATGCTGCATGATGCGAACGTGTTCCCAGGCTTCACGGCAGGCACCGGCGGCGCCGCCAGCACGGCTCAAATCCGCGACTGGTCCTTCACCGCCAACAACGCGCCGGCGACGGCGATCCTTGGCACGACTGGTAATGACACGCTGACCATCAAGCGTGACAGCACCAACGCCAGCCAGGTTGATTACTGGCTCAACGTGCCCACCACGGGTGCGCCGACCGGTAACATGCCGATTGGAACGCCCTACAACATCTCGCTGTTGGGCGGCAACGATGTCCTCAACCTCGACAACAGCCTCGCCAACATAATGGTTGGCGGCAGCACACTGGCGAGCACCTCGACAGGCAATCTTGTCGAGAACGTGATCGGTGGCACCGGTAACGACACCGTGAAACTTGACGGTGCCAACAACCAGGTGACCTTCGGTGGCAACTCCTTGCCGCTGACCGCAGGCACCGGCACCATCACATCGATGACTTATACCGATGGCGGTGGAAACGATTCCATCACCACCACCGGCACGCAGGCCAAGACCATCACCGCCACGACCGGTAATGATTCAATTACCAAGAATGGCACCGGCGCCCTGACCCTGAACGCAGGCACCGGCAAGCTGGCCTTGAATGCGTCGGCTGGCGTCACCACCATTCCGACGGCAACCAGCGGCGGAATCAGGCACCTGCTGTTCTCCAACATCACGATTGGTGCAACGGGCAAGGTTGTTCTGGCTGATACCAGCGCCACGCTTGGTGATTACACCTCCAACCACGCCAATCGCACCCTGGCGATCGTGGATGCGGGAGGACTGAACATCACCTCCGGCGGCTTCCTGGATATGGGGGATAACTCCATGATCCTCAAGTACGTCGCGGCCAATAAAGCTACC
>Ga0207695_10001804_pt1 | contig 33797 bp, 28 predicted proteins | sample KBSC54metaG_FD_184354 | JGI IMG/M metagenome (GOLD analysis project Ga0207695, IMG submission 184354) | Corn rhizosphere microbial communities from Kellogg Biological Station, Michigan, USA - KBS C5-4 metaG (SPAdes) (version 2) | ecosystem: Host-associated > Plants > Roots > Rhizosphere > Soil... | reverse complement strand
TGATCATCAGCATGTAGTACAATTGCGAATTTGTCGGTTTCTATTGTGATGGCCGAATCTTGCGCCATCACATTTTTGCTTAGAAGCAAGCAACAAACGATGATCAGATAAAAGATGTAATGAGAGATAGATTTTTGCATTTCTATTGTTGGTATATTTTAAATCGAATAATTACTGGGGCTAATATAAAAGGTTCTCTCTGTAAATATTCAAACAGAAAAAAATCTATCTGATTCCAAGTAAATGCGATTAAAAAACAAGTTAAAAGTGTTAATAAACGAGGAGCATTTCAGTACAGTATAAAATATACCAATCGATTTTATTTTTAAGCATTGATAATGTGATAGTTGATTAATAAGATTTCTACTTTCCAGTATCGTGCGATAATTTGATTATCTATCATTTAAAGGACTACTTGCCGATGCCAATAAAAATAAATTGATTATCAGTCAGTTAGTTGTAAATCGACAATTTCATAAAAGTTTTCAATGCCGGCCGTTTGTTCTATCATGAATAATCAAATTATCTATTTGAACAATATGTTACCCGTCAAGTCAATTGATGACCTACGTCATTTTTATTCGCGTTGGATTTAGCCAACTTTAAAGAAAAATTACATTCTTTTATTGAATGGCCATGAGAACGATACTTGTATTTAATGATGATTCCTCCGAAGCAATAAATGCAGCTGATTTTGCATCACATATTGCGCTGAAAGTTAAGGCCGATATTTTGACCTTAAATCTTACAAAGAGGAAGAAGCCTAGAGCGTCAAAAGCGTTGATTGGAGCAGGATTTAATACGGTGGGAGCACATATGAGCTTGTACGAGAAACCTCAAATGACATCTGGCGATTTAAACGAAGATTTCAAACCTGTAAGATGGGAGGTTGATGCAAGTGAGTACTCGGAGAAAGATATCAGCGAATTAGTGATCAGAAAAAATATCTGGTTAATGATAAAAGGTATTGAAACGCATATCACACACGAGCTTTTGTGCCATGTGGATATTCAATCAGTTATTAACCATGTTGGCTGTCCATTGTTGTTAATTCCAGCTAATTATAAGAAAAGGAATTTTGAAAATGTAGCTTATGCTGTAGATATGCGTTACTGCCGAAGGTCAGTATTAAAATTCCTTGCTGAATTTGCAAAAGATTACGGGGCTAATCTTATCCTCGAACACCTGTCTGCCAAAGGCTTACCGCCGCTGGATGATAAATATGCAATGTCATTATTTGGGAATGAGATAGCCAACCACACTCAATACAACAAAATCTATTTTAATAATATAAAAGAGCGCAATGTAAATGTTGCTATTGAAGTTATCATCAATAATTTACAGGCAGATTTGTTAGCTTTGGTTAATCACCGGTTTCATTTCGAAGAGATATTGGGGACATCGATCAAAACTTGCATGCCCGAACATATCCCTGTGCCGGTATTGGTGTTCCCTTTATAATTTATCCTGGCTTGAATAATTTAGAAACCGAGGAACTGTCACATTTCTGGCATCTGTCAATAGACGATGTTCTGACTAAATTATCATGCCGAATTAATGGTCTTACCGATAAAGAGGCAAATGAACGCTTAAAACAGTATGGGTTAAATACCATCAAATCGAAAAAACGGGTTTCGACGCTAGTGCTCTTCTTGTCGCAATTTAAAAGCCCGATCACCTTATTGCTTATTGTTGCCGCTTTGCTATCGGCCGGATTAGGTGATGTTACTGATACGATCATCATCCTGGTTATTGTCCTGATCAGTAGCCTGCTGAGCTTTTGGCAGGAGAAAGGAGCCGCCCATGCAGTTGATGAATTGCTAAAATTGGTGCAACTCAATTGCATGGTTTTGCGTGGTGGCGTGAAGAAGGAGATGCCAATGGAGCAGGTAGTTCCGGGCGATATTATTTACCTGACAGCTGGCGACATTATTCCTGGCGACAGCCTGATCATAGAATCACATGAAATATTTGTGGATGAGGCAGCCTTCACCGGCGAAACTTACCCCGTTGAAAAGCATAATTGTATATTACCGCCGGACATTCAGCTTTCCAAACGAAGCAATTCGTTGTTTATGGGGTCGCACGTGATAAGCGGCAAAGCAACAGCATTGGTTATAAAAACAGGCAGGCAAACCGAGTTTGGTAAAATATCTGCCGACTTACAGCATAAAGCTCCCGAAACTGATTTTGAGCGAGGCATCCGTAGATTCGGCTACATGCTGATGGAAATAACTCTGCTGCTTGTTATTATCATATTTGCCATCAATGTTTATCTGCATAAACCGGTTTTGGACTCATTTCTCTTTTCACTGGCATTGGCAGTTGGCCTTACACCCCAGCTTTTACCCGCTATTATCAGCGTAAATCTCTCAACAGGCGCACGGCGAATGGCACGCCAACAAGTGATCGTGAAGCGCCTGTCATCGATAGAAAATTTCGGGAGTATGAACATCCTATGTTCAGATAAAACAGGGACTATCACTGAAGGGAAAGTAAAACTAAAAGATGCACTTGATATTGATGGAAAGCATAACGACAAGGTGCTACAGTATGCCTGGCTAAATGCCTCACTGCAACAAGGGTTTCACAATCCGATTGATGGAGCTATTTGCCAATCTTATCAGCATGTATCAGAAAAATTCACAGCTGTTACCGAAATACCCTATGATTTTAGCCGCAAGCGACTTACAGTACAGGTAACCAATGGCGACGAAACGATTGCCATTACAAAGGGGGCTTTGAACGCGATATTGGACATCTGTAATAAGGTTGAGACTACAAAAAAAATCGCTGATATTACAGAGTACCGTAAGCAAATAGATGAACAATATCAGCAATTGAGTAGCGCTGGTTTCCGTACACTAGGGGTAGCTTATAAGAACACCGACAAAAAGCATAAGTTCGCCAGAGAAGATGAGGAGGGAATGATATTTCTCGGTTTTATCGCCTTGTTCGATCCACCCAAAGCTGGTATTGATGCAACCATCACAAAGTTGAATCAACTGGGTGTCAGCTTAAAAATTATCACCGGCGATAATGCCCTGGTTGCTAAAAGCCTTGCACTACAGGTAGGTATTAATCAACCTAATATTATTACAGGTGCCGAGTTACATAAAATGAGCAATACGGCACTGATACATAAAGCCAAGGGTATAGATATTTTTGCCGAAGTGGAACCCGATCAAAAAGAACGGATCATTGTTGTTTTAAAACGGGCAGGTTTTGTGGTGGGCTTTATGGGTGATGGCATTAATGACGCTCCTGCCCTTCATATAGCCGATGTGGGCATATCTGTCAACACCGCTGTAGATGTGGCAAAGGAAGCTGCCGAGATAGTCTTGTTAAGTAACGGCCTTGATGTATTGGTGGATGGTATAATTGAGGGCCGCAAAACCTTCACTAATACTATGAAGTATATTTTCATGGCTACCAGTGCGAATTTTGGCAATATGTTCAGCATGGCCGGTGCATCGTTGTTGATGCCTTTTTTACCCCTGTTGCCCAAGCAGATACTGCTCACCAATCTGCTGACCGATTTTCCCGAAATGGCTATTGCTACCGATAAGGTCGATGATATCAATATTCAATCTCCTCAGCAATGGGACCTTGGTTTTATCCGGCGCTTTATGATAATTTTTGGCCTGCTAAGCTCGGTATACGATTATCTCACCTTCGGTTTACTGTTATTTATCATGCACACAAAAGAAAAAGCATTTCAAACAGGTTGGTTTACCGAGTCAGTAATATCTGCTATTCTGATCGTGCTGGTAGTCCGCACCAGGCTGCCATTTTTCAAAAGCCTTCCGGGAAAATTGTTATCCATTGCCACCATTTTAGTATTGGTATTTGTGTTGCTTATCCCTGCGTTACCCCTTGCTAACTGGTTGGGTTTTACACCTCTCCCATTACAGTATTATTGGTGGATGCTGCTGATTGTAAGTCTTTATCTTTTTTCGGCTGAGCTGGCCAAAAGGTTGTTCTACCGTACTCTTAAAAAAAGATCACAAAAGTGATCAAAAGCATTTTCTGCATTGTCCATCATCATTTGTCTAATGCATTAATTGCCTGAGTTTTGTGAGAGCGATCACAACTTATCAGTACAGAACTTATCCTTCAAGATTATGAAAAAGCTATCTGAAAAAGAATTGGAGCTGATCAACGCCTATTGGAGAGCAACCAATTATTTGGCTGCCGGCCAAATTTATTTGCAGGACAACCCCTTGCTTAAGGAGTCACTACAACCCGAGCATATTAAGCCGCGCTTATTGGGGCATTGGGGTACTTCGCCGGGTTTAAACCTTATCTACGTGCATCTGAACCGGCTGATAAAAGAGACAGGGGCGGATGTACTTTACATTTGCGGTCCCGGACACGGTGCACCTGCCATTGTAGCTAACACCTATCTTGAAGGTACTTATTCGGAAGTGTATCCTGCAGTGCCTGAAAATGAAGAGGGTATAAAACATTTGTTCCGCCAATTTTCGACGCCGGGCGGAGTCCCCAGCCACGTGAGTGCTCATACGCCGGGCTCTATACATGAGGGTGGTGAACTGGGTTACTCCCTGGTTCACGCATTTGGGGCTGTTTTTGATAATCCTGATCTTATTGCAGCCTGCGTTGTCGGAGATGGCGAAGCCGAAACCGCTCCTTTGTGCGGAAGTTGGAAATCAGTCGCATTTCTGAACCCGGCCCGTGACGGTGCGGTATTGCCAATTCTGCACTTAAATGGCTATAAAATATCCGGACCAACCGTGTTGGCGCGTATGTCAGACGACGATCTGTCTCGGTTATTTGACGGCTATGGCTATGAGGTCCATTTTGTTGAGGGCAGTGATCCAATATTTGTACATGAAATAATGTCCTGGGCTTTGGATGATGCATTTTGTAAAATTAAGGCAATACAAGATGGGGCCCGCAAAAGAGAAGAACCATCAAAATATATTAAATGGCCAATGATCATCCTTCGCACACCTAAAGGATGGACAGGCCCAAAAGAATGGCACGGCGTTCCGATAGAGGGCACGTTTAGGGCGCACCAGGTACCGCTTGCCGGGGTGAAAGAAGATTCCGAAAAACTGAAGTTACTGGAACAATGGATGCGCAGCTACAAGCCTGAAGAATTGTTTGATGTGGACGGTAAGCTTATCCCTGAACTAAGAGCATTGGCTCCTGAAGGTAATAAACGTATGAGCGCCTTGCCTTACGCAAACGGAGGTCTGTTGTTGAAAGACCTGGTACTACCTGATTTTAGAGATTATGCAACAGAGATAACAGAACCAGGAGTAAAAGAAGCCGAGAGCACCCGCAACCTGGGTCATTATCTGCGCGATATATTTAAGCTAAATAACGAAGCCAAAAACTTCCGGTTGTTTTGTCCGGATGAAACAAGCTCGAACCGGCTCGAATCTGTTTTCGAAGTGACCAATCGCTGTTTTATGGAACAGATCGAAACAAAAGACGAATGTCTTTCTCCCGATGGCCGTGTGATGGAAGTGTTAAGTGAGCATTTGTGCGAAGGCTGGCTCGAAGGCTATCTGCTGACCGGCAGACATGGTTTGTTCCCCTGCTACGAAGCGTTCATCACCATCATCGACTCAATGTTCAGCCAGTACGCTAAATGGATAAAAACCGCCCGCGAGCTCCCATGGCGTAAACCAGTAGCTTCGTTAAATTACCTGCTTACTTCGCATGCTTGGCGGCAGGATCACAATGGATACAGCCACCAGAGCCCGGGCTTTATCGATACTGTGGTGAACAAAAAAAGCTCGGTGGTAAGGATATATTTGCCGCCTGATGCCAATACGTTATTATCAGTAACCGACCACTGTTTGCGCAGCAAAGATTATGTGAACCTGATAGTCGCAGGCAAACAACCGGAACTGCAATGGCTGAATATAGACGATGCTGTGGAGCATTGTGAAAAAGGGGCTTCGGTATGGAAATGGGCAAGCACCGATTATGGACGCGAGCCGGATGTTGTGCTGGCTTGCGCCGGTGATGTGCCTACTTTGGAGACCATAGCTGCCGCATGGCTGTTAAAGCATCACCTGCCCGAATTAAAGGTACGGGTAGTTAATGTGGTCGACCTGATGTCATTATCTCCGCAGCAATACCATCCGCACGGAATGAGCAATGAGTTGTTCCATGAGTTATTTACTGATACAGCTCCTGTCATATTCGCATTTCATGGTTACGTGCGCATCATACACGACCTGGTGCATGGCCGGCCATACCCAGCACGCTTCCATGTAAGAGGTTTTATGGAAGAAGGTACTACGACTACACCGTTCGATATGACAGTGTTAAACGAGATGAGCCGCTATCATCTGGCAATGGAGGCGGTAAAAAGGGTATATCAAATGCACAACGGCACCGGCGCATTTATAGCTTATTGCCAGGAAAAACTGAAACAGCATCACGAATATATCTGCGGTAACCTGGACGATATGCCTGAAATAAAAAATTGGAACTGGAAAAGTGAGCCGGAGATAATTGCCTCCAATCAACTTTTCACCCAGTTATCCGAACAATTAGGACTGGAATGACGAAGATCATTTTTAAAGATGACCGCCATCATGTATTTACCGTAAATAAGTACGGACTTTAGAATTATAAACGAAACGTTATGGAAACCCTGAATAGCCTATCGGCAAGATCACTGCAATACCTTGTAATTGCAAAAAAATGGAGTGCAGACCTTGAGTTCTATAAATTCGAGATCAAATTCCTGCGCGCGCTGTTGGAGAACAATTATTTCATTCTCCAGAATAACGGCGAAAAGGATACGGTAAAAAGGATCAATAATGACCTCAGGATGCTTGACATAGAAAAGGACCAGTTAGAGCGATCATTAAATAATCAGATACAGCAACTGGAACTAATGTCTGAAGACGTGATTCCGGAAGATGCTACCCAGGTAGCCGGAAAACAAATCAGGCTCGAATACATGGTTACCGACTTGTTTTCAGAATACAAAGATTTGAAACGAGAGATATTCTATTTGGTTCAGGAGGCGTCAGCAGAGAACAAACAACTGGGCCGTCTTGCGTTTCCCAATTAATCAATTCATATACCCACAAATCGAAAGCGCCTCATGATAAATGTGAGCGCTTTCTTTGTTTACTAACGCCCTATATAATGCTTTAAATCAGCACAATTAATGACATGCGTCATTATTTAAAAGCCGACTTTCTCCCAACTTTATATTATAAAAGTGAGCGAAATGGAAAGGTTTTTTAAATATGTAAAAGGCAGTAAGACAAGACATGTCCTACTTGCAATTTTATTGATTATTGCCGTTTTGCAAAGCACCGCCTCGTGCAACAACGAACGGGTCAAAAGTATCGTTAAGGTTGTCTACAAGGACACTTCAGTTGCAGCTTTTATTCAGCAATGTTTGAATGATAACAATGCAAATGCACTTGGTTTATATTTCCCAAATTCAGTAAAACGTTTTTACGAGGCAAATAACGGTGAAGCAGCCTGGGTAAAAGAACAAAGCAACCCCAAACAAACATGGGAAGCCATGTTATTGCTCGATTGCGTTTTGCAATACGGTCTATCGCATGACGACTATCACCCCAAGGAATTGTTGTATAAACCGCTTCATGAAATGCTGGAAGAGCCTGGCAAGATCGGCAACAGCGACAAAGCCAGGTTTGATATCCTGCTCAGCGATGCCATAATCACCTTTATGAACAACCTGCATTATGGGAAACTTAACCCGGCATATTATGCTGATAAAATAGACGTGGATTTAATGTTGCCTTTTCATGCAGAAGATGCGCTGACCGGTGCCCGCAAACAAAGCGATTTTATGGATGCTATATTAAGCGTTCAGCCTAAATCCAAACAATATGCCGCCATGCAGGATAGGATGCGCCTCCTAAAAGGCCAATACCAGGAAGATTGTTACGAAGTGCCGGAAAGCGAAGTAAGAAAGATCGCTATTAACATGGAGCGTCTGCGCTGGGCTGAAATTAATAAAAATGCCTATATACAGGTAAACATACCTTCATATAACCTCAAATTTATCCAGCCCGACACCACTTACGAGTTCAAAGTAGTGGTGGGTAAACCAACTGCACAAACCCCATCATTAAATAGCGAGATCACTTACTTTACCACGTTTCCGGAATGGAGGATCCCGCAAAGCATATTTGTGAAAGAATTGTTGCCAAAAGCGCTGAAGGATACTATGTACCTGGACAACAATCACTTTACGATTTACGACAAGGCAGGCAACTATGTAAAGCCGACCAGGACCAATCTTCGGAATGTGAAACGCCGCGCCCAGTCTTATTATGCACGTCAGTCATCTGGTTGCGATAATGCTTTAGGGAACCTGGTATTTCGTTTCCAGAATATTTATGACATCTATTTACACGATACCCCAGAGCAACAACTGTTCAAAAAACAAGAAAGAGCATTTAGTCACAGCTGTATCCGTGTAGAAAACGCACAACATTTGGCCGAACTGGTATTAAAGTTCAGCGGAGATGAAAACAAAATAACCATTCTGCACAAAGCCTATAACGGCCACTTAACCAGAAACATTTCACTAAAGAAACATCTGCCAATAAAGATCACGTATCTCACCTGTGAAGTAAAGGAGGGCCTGGTAATAACCTACAAAGACATCTATAATCTGGATAAGAGCCTGGAAATGGCGCTCTATAATACCACCCAAACATTGACCCAAAAATAAACTATAAACTGTACGGATATGAAAAAGATATTAATAGCAACCGATTTTTCAGCGAATGCAGCGCATGCCGCTAAATATGGCCATTCCATTGCAGCGCAGATAAAAGCCGACGTAGTTTTGTGCAACGCCTTTATAGTTCCGGCAGAAGTGCCACAGGCCGGCACCCTGGTTTGGCCACAATTGGAATATGATGAACTGGTGGAAAGCTCGACTTCTGAATTGAAACAATTGAAAGAAGAACTCCGGCAAAACCTCAGCGATAGCAGTTTTAGGCCTGATATTACCTGCCGATCTGAAATTGGAGGTGTGGTGGACGTGATAAAGGAAATAACCGGCAAAACAGATGTAGAACTGATAGTTATTGGGACTCATGGCGCCGGCAAATTGGATACGCTTTTAATCGGTAACCACAGTCGAAGTATGATCAACAATACAAAAGACCCTCTCCTTTTAGTGCCGGCATCAGCCGCATTAAAAACGATCAAAAAAGTTGCCTTTGCCACTGATTTGAAAGACCTGGAGAACGATCTCAAAGCAATTTATAAGCTTATCCCTTTGCTAAAAAAGCTTAACGCCGAACTACTGCTCACTCATATTTATAATGGCGATGATCCGACTTATAAATTCAAACAACATATACAGCAACTGCTTGTGGAACTGTCAAATAAAGCCAATTTTTCTAACATTTTTTACCGAATCGTAAACAGCAGCAAAGCTGAGCGCGGGCTCGACTGGTTGTGCGATCATGGGCATGTAGATGTGCTGGCAATGGTTCATCGTAAACACGATCTGTTAGATAAAATATTAATAGGCAGCCATACTCAGAAAATGGCTGATCACATCAATATCCCATTGCTAGTTATACCAGAAAAGTGACAAAGATCACCTTTTAGAACTTTTCAGATCATTCTTTAGCAAACCACTAGCCTCCATCTTTGAATAATTAAGAATTGAAGATGAAACAAGCGGAGATCGATAAACAAACCACCTGTTACCATTGCGGCAACGACTGTGCCGATGAATGCATTGAACTGGATAAAAAAGTTTTTTGCTGCAATGGATGCAGGGAGGTTTATTCCATTCTATTCCAAAGCGGGTTATGCAGTTATTATTCTTATAATAAACACCCGGGTGTAAACCAGGCAAAAGCCAGTAAACGCTTAGATTACTTAAAAGAACCTTCTATCGTCAGAGATTTGATTGACTACTCGGACGAGAAATTCACCACCGTTACTTTTTATATCCCCGATATACATTGCAGTTCCTGCATCTGGCTGCTTGAGCACTTGAATAAGATCAATCCTGCCATTTATAACAGCAGGGTCGACTTTTTGCGCAAACAGATAAATATCCGCTACGATACCCAATTGATTACCCTGCACGAAGTGGTTAGCCTGTTAGATAGAATAGGATACGAACCACTCATCAGTTTGCATGATGTAGTTAAAAAACAGGCTTTTAATAAAACAGATAACCTTGTAAAAAAAATAGCAGTAGCAGGTTTTTGTTTCGGTAACGTAATGTTGCTGAGCTTCCCGGAATATTTGGGGATATCAGCCTATGAACAATCCTTCCGTCAATTTTTTGGATGGCTTAATCTTGCTTTTTGTTTGCCGGTGTTATTATATAGTGGCACAGGTTATTTCAAATCAGCCTGGGTAAATCTTAAAAATAAGGTACTCAATATCGACTTCCCGTTGGCTTTAGGTATTGCTGTGTTATTTGTGCGCACAGCAGTTGAAATATTGACGCACACAGGGGCAGGGTTTGCCGACACTTTGTGCGGATTAACTTTCTTTTTACTTGTCGGCAAATTCGTGCAGCGTAAAACCTATTATCACCTTTCCTTTGAGCGCGATTACCGTTCATTCTTCCCTGTTGCTGTGCAGGTAATAGACGGAGAAAATGAACGTCCCGTTCCCTTATCCGAAATCCAGGTTGGTCAACGGATACTGATCCGCAATAACGAGATCATCCCTGCCGATGCTATCCTATTAAAGGGTGATGCACGTGTTGATTTTAGCTTCGTTACCGGTGAGTCTGTTCCTGTAAATAAAGTCTTGGGCGAAGTAGTTTATGCAGGCGGCAGGCAAACCGGCGAGGCTATCGAACTGGAAGTAGTAAAGCCGGTATCGCAAAGCTATCTCACCCGGCTTTGGAACAATGAGGCCTTTTCCCGTTCGCAAGAAAACAGGATGCAAACCTTTAGTGAAAGGGTAATTAAATACTTCATCATTGCTTTGTTATTTATTGCCTTCGGTTCCTTCTTTATCTGGGTGCCATTTAATCTGTCGCGTGCCATTTCTGCCTTTACGGCGGTATTGATTATCGCCTGTCCCTGTGCTTTGGCCTTAAGTACGCCATTCACTATGTCGGCAGCACTGAGCATTTTTGACAAGAACTTTTTTTATCTGAAAAATACAGCCGTTGTTGAACAACTCGCCCATATCGATACAATTGTTCTTGACAAGACAGGCACTATTACCATTAATGGCGAGACGGCTATTACTGCGCATATAACAGCTACTGATGCTGACAGGCAAATGATCTACTCTGTATGCGCAAACTCAACCCATCCATTGAGTCAGCTGATATGCCATTACCTGAGCAACCACACTAAGCTGACCACTAATTCTTATTACGAGGTACCCGGTCGTGGTATTACTGCCGAGGTCGATGGCCATTTCATAAAAGTTGGCAGTACAAAGTTTGTTGATATGATTCGGGCAGAAACCTCATCAGCAAAAAAGACCGAGGTCCACATTTCGATTGATGAAAAATACATCGGCTATTTTACGATTCAGCAGCGTTATCGCGATGGTGTTGCATCTGTACAATCACTTTCATCCGCCTACAAGTTATATCTTCTATCAGGCGATCGCGGGCATGAGCGTGAGTCACTATCATCGGTATTCTCAATGGATGATATGTTTTTTGAACGCACACCTCAAGAGAAGCTCGACTTTATTAAACAATTACAGCAAAATGGTCATAAAGTAATGATGATAGGTGATGGCCTGAATGACGCTGGTGCTTTAAAACAAAGCGACCTGGGGATTGCAATTACAGATAACGTAAATAATTTTTCGCCGGGCAGTGATGCTATCCTGGATGGCCGGTCACTCAAAAAGCTGCCCACATTCTTAAAATTTTCTAAGGATGCCTTGCGCGTGGTTTATATTTCATTCTGCATTTCGCTTACCTATAATGTGGTCGGGCTCAGCTATGCGGTTAGCGGTAAACTATCGCCGCTTATTGCAGCTATCCTGATGCCGCTAAGCACATTTACTATCATTTCATTCACCAGCCTTGCCACTCACCTGGCGGCAAAAAAAAGAAAGCTATTATGAGTATCATTTATTTCCTGATCGGCTGCAGTGTATTGCTGGCGCTGGTTTTCCTGGGCGCTTTTTTTTGGGCACAGCGCAATGGCCAGCACGATGACCTGTATACACCTTCGGTCCGCATCCTGCTGGATGATGAGCCGGAAGAAACTAGACCAAAAAAGTGATGAACATCACGTTTCTGTCAAACTTAAGTCATTCGGTGGGCAAAGGTTCTCCGATAATTTTACACCCGATAAAACAACACTAAATAATTATGCAACCCGAGAAATTTTACTACGATAACAAGATCGTCCGAAATTTTGGTATTGCGACGGTAATATGGGGCATCATCGGCATGTTGGTGGGCCTGATCATTGCAATACAACTGTACAAGCCTGAGATGAACATGCACAACCAATACACCACGTTTGGGCGTGTGAGGCCGCTGCATACCAATGCGGTAATATTTGCTTTTGTGGGTAACGCCATTTTTATGGGTATCTATTACTCGCTGCAAAGGCTGATGAAAGCCCGTATGTTCAGCGACGTACTGAGCAAGATCCATTTTTGGGGATGGCAATTGATCATTGTATCTGCCGTGATCACCTTACCACTCGGGCTCACCACCTCGCATGAATATGCCGAACTGGAATGGCCGATAGATATTCTGATCACTATTGTTTGGGTAATATTTGGTATCAATATGTTCGGTACCATTATAAAACGTCGCGAGCGGCATATTTATGTTGCAGTTTGGTTTTACATCGCCACGTTTGTTACCGTCGCTGTATTGCACATTGTCAACTCTGTTGAGTTGCCGGTAAGTTTTTTCAAAAGCTATATGGTATTTGCCGGTGTGCAGGACGCTTTGGTGCAGTGGTGGTACGGTCACAACGCGGTTGCTTTTTTCCTTACTACGCCATACCTGGGCATGATGTATTACTTTTTGCCTAAAATGGCCAACAGGCCAATTTACTCTTATAAACTGAGCATCCTGCACTTTTGGGCATTGATATTTATTTATATCTGGGCCGGCCCCCATCACCTTTTATATACCACGTTACCCGGCTGGGCACAGTCATTAGGCGTTGCATTCTCCATTATGCTTCTCGCACCCAGCTGGGGTGGTATGATCAACGGTTTACTTACCCTGCGTGGCGCCTGGGACAAGGTGCGCGATGATGTAACGCTCAAATTCATGGTGGTTGGCCTAACCGCTTATGGTATGGCAACCTTTGAAGGCCCTATGCTTTCACTGAAACAGGTAAATGCCATCGGCCACTTTACCGACTGGATCATTGCACACGTTCACGTTGGTGCACTGGGCTGGAATGGCTTCCTGACTTTTGCCATCCTGTATTGGTTAGTACCACGTATCTATAAAACCGAGTTATATTCTAAAAAAGCAGCTTCATTCCACTTCTGGATTGGTACGCTGGGAATATTATTTTACGCTATACCAATGTATTGGGCAGGGTTTACACAGGGCCTGATGCTGAAAGAATTTACGCCCGAAGGTATCCTTAAATATCCAAGTTTCCTCGAAACAACCATGCGCATTCTGCCTATGCACGTAATGCGTTCTGTTGGCGGGGCTTTATACCTTGCAGGTGTTATCGTAATGGCCTACAACTTGTACAAAACTGCGGTTCAGGGTAAACTGGTTGCCAACGAGGCTGCTGAAGCAATGCCATTGCCAAAATTAAATCCCGAAGCAGGCACTGAGCGCTGGCACCGCAGACTTGAACGCAAACCTATATGGTTCCTGGTAGCATCATTGATCGTGATCCTGATCGGAACATTTGTAGAACTGATGCCTACGCTTACCATATCATCCAATATCCCTACAATAGCCAGTGTGAAACCTTATACGCCACTGGAGCTGCAAGGGCGAGACTTATACATCCGGGAGGGTTGTGTAAACTGTCACTCCCAAACCGTGCGGCCATTCCGGTCGGAAACGGAACGATACGGCGAGTACAGCAAGGCAGGTGAGTTTGTGTATGATCACCCGTTCCTTTGGGGGTCGAAGCGTACCGGGCCAGATTTGCAGCGCGAAGGTGGGAAATACGGCAACTCATGGCATTACAACCACCTGATGGATCCACGCCTGATGTCGCCGGGAAGTATCATGCCGAACTATGACTGGCTGATCACTCAAAAACTGGATACAACGACAACATCCACTAAAATACGCGCCATGCAAAAACTCGGTGTGCCTTATCCCGCCGGTTATGACAAAATAGCTAACCAGGATCTGGATAAACAAGCCAAAGGCATAGCCGATAACCTGGCTAAGGACCATATCAAAGTAAAAAGCAACAAAGAGATCGTAGCCATTATTGCTTATCTGCAAAGGCTCGGTACAGATATTAAAGCAGGTAAAACAGCAAATAATTAAGTAATTAAGATCATGTTCAGGCAATTTACAGAGCATATTCAGGGTAATCAGGTTTACCTGTTGTTCTCACTATTAATATTTCTTGTATTCTTTATCGTGGTAACGCTGCTGTTGTTCAGATTAGGCAAACAGCACGTAGATTACATGAGCGATATCCCCTTACAAGACTGTACAGAAGAAAACATTAATCTTTTAGAGCCATGAAACCTATCAGCATAATATTCTTATCACTCTTTGTTTTGGCTCTTACGCCAGCATTTGCCGAAGACGGCAGCTTGTTATCAGGCGAAACCATGAACTACATCGGCTTTGGGGCTATCATGTTGGCAATGATAACACTATGCATAGCCCTATACATGGTGTTAAAAGCATTCAGAGTTGTTGCCAAAATATTGCTTGGGTCCGAAGAAGCTAAAGAAAAAAAGGCCGATAAAGCGGTGTCGAAAGCCGAAAGGAAGGCAGCCAGGACCGAGCGTATTAATAAAATATTCTCATTGAAGCCATTATCAGAAGAGCAATCTTTGATAATCCCGCATGAATATGACGGCATACAGGAACTGAATAACCCCACACCCGGTTGGTTCATGTACCTGTTTTATGCAACAATGATTTTTGCAGCAGGATACTTACTGATATATCATGTGTTTGGCGTTGGACAATTGCAGTATGACGAATATAAAACTGAAATGGCTGTTGCCGCCAAAGAGAAAGCAGCGTTTCTGGCTAAATCAGCCGATAAAGTAGACGAAAATACGGTAAAGCTTACAACAGATGCCGGCGTACTTGCTGCAGGGAGGTCTATCTTCCAAGAAAGATGCGCTGCCTGTCATGGTAACAATGCACAGGGTATGGTTGGACCAAACCTAACCGACGACTACTGGTTGCACGGCAATAAAATCAACGATCTATTCAAGACCATAAAATATGGCGTGCAAAGCAAAGGCATGCCAACATGGGAAAGCCAGCTGACGCCAAAGCAAATATCCAATGTCGCCAACTACATAAAATCGCTGCATGGCAGCAATCCCGCTAATCCGAAAGAACCGCAAGGCGACAAAATGGCCGAAGATAATAGTTCTACTTCGACAAAGGAAGTAAAGGCTAAGACAGCGATGATAGTGAAATAAACAATAACATCTAAGTATTACGAAATGCTGAATACAGAATTATCGGAGCAGCCACAAACCACGGAAAAGGGAAAGCGGAGGTGGATGTATCCTATTATCAGAAAGGGCAAGTTTTATAACTACCGAAACTGGTTGAGCTACGCATATCTTATTCTGTTTTTTGCAGGGCCATTTTTGCGGATAAACGGCGAGCCAGTGTTGCTGATTAATATCTTGGAGAGACGATTTGTTCTGCTTGGCCAGGTGTTCTGGCCGCAGGACTTTTTCCTCTTCATGCTGGGAATGTTAGTCTTTATGGTTTGCATTGTGTTTTTCACCATGGCCTTTGGCCGGATATTCTGCGGATGGATATGCCCCCAGACCATATTTATGGAGATGGTTTTTCGCAAGATAGAAATATGGATAGAGGGCGATGCAAAATATCGCCGCAAGCTGGATGTAGGTCCGCTGACTCGTGAAAAGATCATTAAAAAAACAGCCAAGCACAGCATTTTTGTGATTCTATCTTTTATGATCGCCAATACGTTTCTTGCTTACATTATCGGCAGCCAAAATTTGATAAAGATCGCCACTGAACCTGTAAATCAGCATTGGGTAGGTTTTATCAGTATTTGGGTATTCACCCTGATGTTTTACCTGATTTACAGTCGGGTACGCGAGTTGGTTTGTACCATGATCTGTCCTTATGGCCGTTTGCAAGGAGTGCTTACCGATAAACATACCCTGATGGTCGCCTATAATTACAAGCGCGGCGAACCGCGGGGAAAGTTATCAAAAAAAGACACGACACCCAAAGGCGATTGTGTTGATTGCAGCTTGTGTGTCGATGTTTGTCCTACAGGTATAGACATCCGCAAAGGGCCGCAACTGGAATGTGTAAACTGTACTATGTGTATCGACGCCTGCAACCATGTGATGGAAAAGATACACCGGGATATGAACCTGATCGGCTTCTATTCAGAAGAAATGATCGAGGAAAATATAAAGCCTTCATTTACTAGCCGCATGAAAGCCTACAGTGCAATCATTGCGGTCCTGTTCGGCGTGTTGGCTTACTTCATTTATCAGCGGCAGGATGTGGATGTAACCGTAATGCGTTCTGCAGGAATGCTGTATCAGGAGCAGCCGGGCAATTACATCAGTAATATTTACAATGCCGATATCATTAACAAAACCGACAAAACGCAAAACATACAATTGGTAGCCGATGACCCGCAGGTAAAAATCAAGTACATACAGGCACCCGGTGCATTAAATAAAGAAAGCTCTACAAAAGCGGTCTTTTTCCTGATGCTGCCTGCAACGAGTATCCGCGCCACCAAAACAGATATCAAGTTAAAAGTAATTAAACAAGATAAGGTACTCAATATAATCAGTACCACTTTTATCGGACCATATGATGAAGATTAAATTAAACTGGGGCAGCGGGATTGCCATTGGCATGACAGCATTTGTCGCCTTCATAGTTGTTTTAGGCATACAAATGTTCAGGGATTTCCCCGGCGACTATGACCATCAGTATTATGAAAAAGGGTTGGCTTACGATTCAGTTTACGCAAAAGAAAAGCTGGTGATCACCGATAAAGTGACGCCGCAATTCAAATTAGAAAATAAGAGTATGCTGATACAGTTTGCCGGTGCCTCTGCCGGGCGTATTCGGTTTGAAAGGCCTTCAGATCCAGATCAGGACAGGTTGATTTCATTTCAGTCGAATGGTTCTGAACCCGCTGTTATAGCGCTCGACAAATTTGCCACAGGCCAGTGGCAGGTAACGGTCGACTGGCAAAGCAACGGTAAAAAGTATTTGTATCAACGTGAAATATTTTTGCCATGAGCGTCAATGAGATCGCATTTTTTGTAGGCTTATTCGGCAGTTTGCACTGTATCGGTATGTGCGGGCCATTGGCCTTTGCCATACCTGCTTCGAAAAAAGGCTGGCTGGCTGTTTTGGCCGATAAATCTCTGTACAATTTAGGCAGGGTACTTTCCTACACGACATTGGGCTTTTTGATCGGCTTTATAGGCAGGCAACTCTGGATATCCGGTTTGCAGCAGGGCATCAGTCTGGCCAGTGGCCTATTGATCGTTTTAGCAGGTTTTTCCCGGATGTTTAAGTTCAGGATTTTCAATGGCAAAATGTCTTCCAAATTTCTTGCGCCGGTAAGCAAGGCTATTAATTATGCCATACAGCACCGGGCGGGCAATTTCGCTGTAGGTGTGCTAAACGGTTTTTTACCCTGTGGATTTGTCTACCTGGCATTGGTTGGCGCTATCAACACAGCCTCGCCGCTATCTGCCGCGCAATATATGTTTTGGTTTGGTGCCGGCACGTTTCCCTTGATGCTGGCAGCCACCGTCAGCTCAGGTTTTATGAATGTTACTTTCCGCAGGCGTATTAACAAAGCACTCCCCTACCTGATGGTATGCCTGGGCTTCTGGTTTATTCTTCGCGGCATGGATCTAAATATTCCTTATTTGAGCCCTTCAGTTAAAAATGCTACGACCATCTGTAAATAAGATTTGTGATCAAGATCATCTTTTAGGCTGATAGCCATCAGAGTTTAGCCGAGCACCAAGCACGACATTTGTATCAGAAATAAAACAAGGAATTATGGCAACTTTAAGAACAAATGTACCTGCAACCTGGGCCACAATCACGCATACCAACAGTGCTCAAGTTAATTTATGGACCAAATTTATTGCCTTTGCCGACAGCCAGCACGAAAGAAAAACCCTATGGTACTTTCTGGCTTTGATCGTTCAAGGCGTATTCTTTTTACCGCTGCCGGCATTTTTAATGTATTATTATAATGCCCCAATCATAGTATTGCTGATTACTTTAACCTGCTTCTTTACCACCATCATCGCCTGTATGGGCGGCGCCGGTATCAGAAGTATTTTATTTTTATCAGCTGCGAGTATATTGATCCAGGTAATAATGACCATTGCTGTGTTGATTTGACAAATCGTACCTGGATAATTGAAAAAGCGGCAAACGCCGCTTTTTTTATATCATTTTCTATTAACAATAAAAAAACTATGTCTCATACTTTTCACATACCTGTTTTAGGCCTCGGTTTTTCCATCGATACCCCATTAAAAGTTGCCCGTTATGGCATCTCATCTGCAGTTTCTATAGTTGATGATGATTTGATCGAACGGATGCGGCAGTACCATTGTGAACAAAATGCATTGGAATATATCCCCATCCGAAAATTAGAATATGATAGCCGGGCACAGCGTATTACGGCTTATCTGAACCTTTTAAATAAATTGGTAAACGATCAGTTTTCAAACCTCAAAGAGGAGACCTTTGAAGCGGGGAGCGATATTGAACGTTATTTTAATTTACTGCCCGACGATTCGGTGCTGAAACAAGGCTACGATCTGATGGGTGAATATGAAGAAGGAAGTAAAAAGAAGCTCTTTGAACGGGTATTGACAAACAGGATAACGAAAGGAGCTATCGATGTAAATATCATGGCGAAAGTAGATAGGCAGAACTATGATAAACATGGCGAATACAGCGGAGATGAGAATACGGATGCGTTGGCCGCTCTGCGGGGCTTTGCCGAAAGTGACCTGGAATCGTCGGTGATCATTTCGGCAGGAATGAACCCGAAGTTATTTAGCTACCTGGAGTCGTTCGATGATTTTTATCCAGATGAAAACGGGGAGTTCCGCAAAAAGGTCGTCCTTAAGGTAAGTAATTTCCGTTCGGCAATTATTCAGGCTAAAGTGCTGGCAAAAAAAGGAATTTGGGTTTCAGAATTTCGTATTGAATCAGGCCTGAATTGCGGTGGCCACGCCTTTGCCACTGATGGCTTATTGCTGGGGCCGATACTTGAAGAATTTAAGATAAACCGTTCTGCTATGGCTGCAGAACTATATGAAATATATCGGGCCGCCCTGATCTCGAGGGACAGGATCGTGCTGGAGATTCCCCAGCAAAAGATAAGCGCACAGGGTGGCATCGGGACGGCCGAAGAAGATAATTTTTTGCGTAAATATTATCATCTGGACAGTACAGGATGGGGAAGTCCATTTTTATTAGTGCCTCAAGCGACTAATGTTGACAGCGAGACCTTGCATCGATTGGCAAATGCCGGGCAAGATGATTTTTATTTGAGCAACGTTTCGCCACTCGGCATATTATTTAATAATTTTAGAGGAAGCAGCATTGAAAAACAACGACTGCATCGCATAGCCCAAAACCGACCGGGTAGCCCCTGCACTAAAAAATACCTGTGCAGTAATACAGAATTTACCGAACAACCTATTTGTACCGCCTCCAGAGAGTATCAACGCTTAAAAATCAAACAGTTGGAAAGCGGTCAACTGACTGATAGAGAATACCAAAAAGAGTTTGATAAGATCACCGAAAAAGTTTGTTTGTGCGAAGGACTGACCGCTTCAGTTTATATTAAAAATGGCATGCTCAAGTCTCGGGAAAATTCCGGCGTATCGATCTGTCCCGGACCAAACCTGGCTTATTTTTCCGGAATATACTCGCTTGACGAAATGGTTGGGCATATTTATGGTAAGAATGATCTTCTGAAAAAATCAGATCGAAGTAATATATTTATTAATGAGCTTATTTTATATATCGATTATTTAGGCAAAGAAATCACGAATTATAAGTTAGCTGTTAATGAAAAGAAGGCTAAGTATATTGAAAACTTTAAACAACAACTTAAACAGGGTATTGATTATTATAGGCAATTGATGCCTAAGATGAAAAATTTTAGTATAAATTATCGTGATAAAATATTACATGATTTGTCGGTTTCTGAGTTGAATCTTAATGAATTGATTAACAAGATTCCCGAAGTTTTATAAACTATGAATCCCGGTGAAATTACTTTCAGCCGGGATTTTTTTGGATAAGGTTTGAGCGAAAACTACTAACACAATATTATCCGGTCATACTGAATAACTGTGTAGAAGGCTGATCTGCCCACAGCCTGGCATCGAGAGCCATGCATATATTCCGTAGAAAGCGTTTGCCGGTTGGCGTTACCATCAGGCGGTATGAGTTCAGATCAACCAGGCCATCTCTAGCCAGACCCTGCATGCGTTCCAACCCATCCAGCAAACCATAACATGGTTCTTCGCGATGGTTCCATTCGGTTTCTCCCTTACACATAATATTCAGTATATGCTTGCGGATGATCGTATCCTCAACGGACAAAAAATGACCCTTTACTACCGGCAGTTCATTATTGTTGACTATCGCAATATATTCTTCCACTCCTTTTACATTCTGTGCATAAGCATCCCAGGTATCGCTAATGGAAGATACACCCAGGCCAACCAGCAACCTGGTATACTGATGGGTATAACCCATAAAGTTTCGATGAAGCTTTTTAGTCTGTTCAGCTATATAAAGCGCGTCATCGGGCAACGCAAAATGATCCATGCCGATATCGCAATAGCCCAATGCCGTTAGCATGCCATGCCCCAAATCATACAAAGCCCTTTTTTCATCAGCCGATGGCAAATGCTTCTCAGTAAACCGTCTTTGTCCTGGTTTTATCCAGGGCACGTGAGCGTAGCTGTAAAATGCTATCCGGTCGGGCATAAGCAGACTTACTTTTTCTACCGTATCCACCAGGCTTCCGAATGTTTGCAATGGCAGGCCATAAATAAGATCATAGTTTACAGAGCTGTAGCCTATTTGACGGGCCCACTCAGTAACCTCCCTTACCTGCTCAAAAGTTTGTATGCGGTTGATGATAAATTGCACTTTCGGATCAAAATCCTGTATGCCAAGGCTCAGCCGGCGGAAGCCGAGATCATATAAAACCTTCAGGTGCTCATACGTTGTATTGGCGGGATGCCCCTCAAAGCCAAAATCAGCCTCTGGATGAACCTCAGCATTTACTAAAATGCTTTTGATAAGATGTCCCAGGTTTGCCGGACTAAAGAATGTCGGTGTGCCTCCCCCCAAGTGAATTTCTCTTATTACCGGGCGATCGTTGAATAAATTACAATATATTGCCCACTCTTTCAACACTGCATTGATATAAGGTTCTTCGATAGAGTGATTTTTGGTGATGCGGGTATTACACCCACAGTAAGTGCAAAGACTTTCACAAAAGGGCAAATGAATATAAAGGCTTATGCCATCCTTACCGTTACTGAGCTCAAAAGCCGATTTTACATGCTCAACCCAAAGTTGTTTGTCAACAGTATCTTTACTCCAATATGGAACGGTTGGATAGCTGGTATAACGTGGTGCGGCCACATTATATTTATCAATCAGGTATTTGGAGAGCATTATGGTAAATGATTAAGATTTATTGGTGTCGCTACAGCTTTTGTGCGGCAATTGTTATTGCAGGCACAGGCATCACCAATACATTTTTCTTCCTGCCACAGGTCGAGATTTTTGATGGTTTGATTGGCTATCTCCTGTAAGGCTTCCCTCGTTAGAAACGCCTGGTGAGGGGTAATGAGTACATTGGGGTAAGCGATCAGCTTTTTCAGCACTACATCTTTGTGTTTATCGTGCTCATGGTCCTGAAAGAACAGGCCCTTCTCAAACTCATAAACGTCCAAGCCCAGATAGCCTATTTTATCGTTTTCAAGAGCATCTAATATAGCCGGCGTATCAATCAAACCACCACGTGAAGTATTGATAAGCATGACATTTGGTTTCATCATGCTTATGGCCTCCCTATCGATAATATGCCTGGTTTGTTCGGTTAGGGGTACATGTAATGAAATAATGTCTGATCGCCTTAGCAATTCACCCAACTCAATCATTTCAATATCGATCACTTTTTTGGGTGGTTGAATATCGTGGCCTATTACTTTGCATCCCAAACCTTTGAAGATATTTGCAACAGCTAACCCAATATCACCCAGGCCGACTATACCAACAGTCTTGCCGTTGAAATTGAACCCCACAAGCTCATTTAAACGAAAATCGAAATCATGTGCCCGTTTATTCGCTTTTATGAGATGCCTGCCCAATGCAAGTGCCAGCGCCACCGTATGTTCGGCAATTGCCTGCGGCGAATAGCTTGGTACATTGGCTAATTTGATACCACATTTTTCGGCCGCTTCCTTATTGATATGATCGGTACCCTTTGAGCGCGTTCCAATGAACTTTACACCCAGCTCAGCCAATCTGTTAACCACCACTTCAGATACATCATCATTGGTAAATACCAGTACCGCATCTTTCCCTTCGGCATAAGCCGCTGTTTCTACGCCCAATGCATTTGATATCAGCGTGATATCATGCTTCTTCTGATTAGCCCTGATGAGAAATTCTTTCTCAAACGGATTTATACTATAGGCTACAACCTTCATCTACAACGGAATTTATAAGAACAAAAATAACCCTGCCGCTTCTCGCAGCACATGAGTGTAGTCATCAGGAAAAGTGATTGTTGTCAGTTTTTCATTTTCGCCAGACGATTCAGATCGAGAATCTGAATGTGGCTGCCTTTTTTTTCTATTAGTTTTTCCTCTTTGAAATCGCTCAGCGTTCGGCTTACGGTTTCCGTAGCCATACCGGCCATCGAGGCGAGTTCGTCGCGCGAAATTTTAAATTGCGAAGGATCTGGTAGTTGCTTACTTAACCGTACCAATACCTGTGCTAATCTTTTGCGAACGGAGTTGTAGGCCAATTCCAGCAACTGGTCTTCTTTCTCCTTAATGTTGTTGGCCAGTATTTTGATAAACTGCATTGATATGTCCGGATATTTATTTACGAGCGTAATAATCGCATCTTTTGGTAAAAGACAAATGGCAGAATCTTCCACCGCTTCGGCAGTTTCGGTAAATGCTTCATCCAGCAACAAGGCATTGACTCCTATGTAATCATCCGCTTTATGCAGGCCCATCATCAATTCACGACCGTCTTCGGCCAACTTAAAGGTCCTGATTGCCCCTTCTATGATCAAGTATAAACCTTGCGGGTGATCCCCTTCGTAGTACAATACCTGTTTCTTTTTTACCTGCCTGATCTTACGTCCTGCAATAATATTTTTTAACTCATCTGCGCCTTTCCCGACTAACGTCGATAATTTCTCGATACTTTGCAATGATTTGCTATAGTGTTCTTCCTGCCTGCGTTTCTTCTCCAATCGGCTTTCAATGGCATTTAGCAGTTCTATGTCATCAAAGGGTTTGGTCAGATAATCATCAGCACCCATTTCCATCCCCTTTCTAAAGTCTACTCTTTCAGCTTTGGCAGTCAGGAAGATGAATGGAGTTGAAGCTGTGTCTATATTTTTGCTCAACAAATACAGCACGCCATAACCATCCAACTCCGGCATCATGATGTCGCAAAGTATCAGGTCGGGTTTGTGCTGATAAGCCAGGTCGACACCGCGCTTGCCATTATCGCCCTGATAAACTGTATATCCAGCCAATTCCAGAATCTCGGCAGTGCTTTCGCGGATATCGTTATTGTCTTCAATGATTAGTATTGTTTTCATGACGGTTTGGGAAAGAAAGTGTAAATGATGTGCCTTTATTGACTTCGCTTTTGAAGCTGATCTTGCCGTTCATTAGATTAGTATAACGGGTTACTATATTAAGGCCTAACCCGGTACCGGGTATATTGCCGGTGTTGTGGGCTCTGAAAAATGCCTCAAACAAATGTTTCTGGTCGTTTTCCGGAATACCGATGCCGTTATCTCTTATATTGATTGTCAATTGTTTTTTGCTGATCTCGGTATTAAATTCGATAAAAGTATTTTCGCCCGAGTATTTAATTGCATTGCCAATCAGGTTGAGGATGCAGTTTTTTAGCAGAGCCGGATCTATTCGTACATTACTATCAGCTCCTGTATGCTGATATACAATCATCTGGTTTTGTTTGGCCACCAGTTGCATTTCCTCAGTTATTTCCTCGGCAAATTTTACAACATCAAAGCCGATGTAAACAGGCTCAACCTTGCCGGCTTCCAATTTTTCCAATGACAGAAAATCATTTAATATCGATGTTAAATTGCTTACCGCCGCTTTTATTTTGGCGATATGCTTGACCACATTAGGGTTTTCCTGCTGTGCAGAATATTTTTCGATCAGCACGGCCGAAAGCTGTATGGCGCTTAACGGGGTCCTGAATTCGTGTGACGCCATCGATACAAACCGGCTTTTCAACTGGCTTAGCTCTTTTTCCTTTTCAAGCGAGATACTCACTTCTTCTTTTGCCTGCTGCAGAGCCTTCACCATTTCTTTGAGTGACAGGGTGCGCTCTTCTACCAGTTCTTCCAGTTTGGTGGCATATTCTCTCAGTTTCTCCTCCGCATCTTTTTCCCGTGATAGATCGTGTATAAAGCCGGTATAAATCTTTCGTTCAAATAGCTGCACTTCACTTACCGCCAAACGAAATGGGAATTTGGTTCCGTCTTTTTTTAACCCCACCACCTCGCGGCCAATTCCGATAATATGCGGATCATGTGTGCGTTGATAACGGGCTATGTAGCCATCATGGTTTTCGCGATAAGGCGATGGCATAAGCACATTGACATTTTTGCCAATTACTTCAGCAGGCGTGTATTGAAATAAATTACAGGCTGCCGGATTTATTGTTTCTATCTTACCGCGCTCATCAATGGTAATGATTCCATCAATGGCAGTTTCAATTATCGCTTTTAATAACGCGGCGTTTTCCATATAAAATGATATTTATCACAAATATCAAAGATGCTATAATTTAAGAAAATGCTTGGTATTAATAAAAAAAGTGACAGAGGTCATTTTTTCGCCGCCAAATTATATGGCACTGTTGCACTTAGTTAAATAGGCGAACTCTGGCTAATTACCTTTAATTCGGCCATCCGCCATTTCTATCACCCTATCAGCGTTTTTTGCAAAGTCAAGATCATGGGTTACTGTCAATATCGTAATCCCTTTCTGATGCGATAGCTCTTTAAATATATCAAAAACCAAACCTGTGTTAATACTGTCGAGATTTCCCGTAGGTTCATCTGCCATTATAATGGTTGGATTGTTTATCAATGCACGTGCGATCGCTACCCGCTGTTGTTGGCCACCCGACAATTTGGAGGACAATTTATAAGCAAACACATCCATTTGCAATTGACGCAACTTATCTATTGCTTGCTCTTCAATTTCCTGGCGGCCAAGTCTGCCCAGCTTCAATGCCGGCAACATTACATTTTCCAGCGCGGTAAATTCGGGCAGCAAAAAGTGGAATTGAAAAACGAACCCTATATTTTCATTCCGAAAGCGGGCAAGATTATTTTGACTTTCACCAGTTAACAATTGATTATTGATAAAAATCTTCCCCGTGTAATCAGTATCAAGGGTACTTAACAAGTAAAGCAGTGTGGATTTACCACAGCCTGATTTTCCTATAACCGGGACAAACTCACCTTTATTTACGGAAAACGAAATGTCGGACAGCACATGAAACTCTTCTGGTTCATGGAAATATTTATTCACGTTTTCAATTTTCAATGCTATACTCATTTTGTTTATCCTCGTAAAATAACAACCGGATCTATCCTGGATGCTTTGATAGATGGCATAAGCCCGGCAATGAAAGGTGTAATAACTCCAAAGACAAGACCAAATAAATAATGTGCCGGATTAAATATTACGGGGAAGTACTTCAATGAAATAAAATCATTATGAGGAAAGGGCACCCGCGACAAGGCATAGGAAAGTAAAAAGCCCAGTACCTCGCCCATCATTGCACCAAAAAAACCGATAAACAGCGACTGGCTTAAAAATATCCTGACTATATCCTGACCTGAAAACCCTTGTGCCTTTAAGATAGCGATATCCTTCATTTTATTTTGAATGGTCATGTTCATTATATTATATATACCGAACCCAGCGACAGTAAGCAAAGTAATGCTGACTACATAAGTGAGTACATCACGTACTATATTAGATGCCATAACCGACGAGTTGGCCGTTTGCCAGTCGTCCGATTTGTAATTATATTTTTTATATAACTCAATTGCCTTAGAGGGCGCGAGCTTATTATTGACCAGTTTGATATTTATATCGGTTATATAACTCCTGTCTTTCCCCATTAGCTGTTGCACATTCGCCAGGTTGATGTAGCTTCGGGTATCATCAACAGTACCAATACCAATTGCGAATATCCCCACCACTCTAAAGCTCATAGAAGTTCCGGCAGGGGTAGTTAATGTGACCATATCGCCCACCCCAAGATTGAGTTTATTAGCAAGCCCCCGGCCCATAATTATGCCCTTGTCTGTATTTAACAGATCTTCCGGCTGACCTTGAATCATCTTACTTCTCAGGTCGAAAATTTTGGATTCATCAATAATATTTACGCCATTGATATAACCGTTGATTTGTACCGGACCGTAATTATAAAACACCTGGGTGCTCAAAAATGGTGAGACCCGCGTTATCTCAGGATCATTTTGCAAATCATTGATGATGCCGCTTGCATTCTTAATATTTAAATTAACTTGTTTGGGTTTGGGATGGTGAACTGAGACCAGTAAGTTCTTTTCTTTGAAATAGTCTTTCGCTATAGAGACGGAATAATCGGTTTTTATATCGTTATAGATATGTATATCGGGAGTGGAAGATAGCATCGTATCTTCCATAAACTGGTTTACGCCGATCATAAAGCTGATCATCAGAATAAACATGGCAATACCAAAAGTAACGCCCAGCATGGCTACAAGCGTTTGCTTTTTATTAGCCATCAGGTGCCTTTTTGCTATGATCGTATCTACCATCATATTATTTATCGGATGAGGATTCAACTATTTCGGAGTGCTCGTCGAGGCCGCTTAATATCTCTACTTCATCCAGGGTATGGATACCGATCTTCACAGGGACGGTTTTGATCTTGTTGCCCTCTTTTATTTTTACACTGTCACCACTCAAAATAGATTTAACGGGTATAACTAACACGTGCTGTTTTTTTTGAATGACGATGTTAGCTTCAACAGAGGTATGAATATAAGGCTGGGCATTGTTTCCGGTAAAAACCGCATCTGTTCTGAACGTTTGATCTGCTTCGTTCATTGTCGGGTATATCCTCACAGTCCTGGCATTATATATTTTGTCACCTGTTGCATCGGTTTTAAGCAATACTTGCTGGCCGGGCTGTACTAAATTAATGTCCTGCTGATCAACAGATAATTTTATTAACCGATCAGTCGATTTGCCAATTAAAACCAACGCTTCGTTTGCACTGACGGCTTCCCCCCTTTCTTTCATCATTTGATAAACAGTGCCGTTACTTTCCGATCGTATCATATAATTATTGAGGTCATTCCGAGCGCTGGCTACACCGCTCTGCGCATTTTTTAGCGAAACATGGAGATCATTAACGGTTGAATAATACTTTTCCCGCGCTGATTTCTTTTCATTGAGCGATATGCGAAACTGCGTTTCGGCATTATCAAGAGCAGTTTTAGTGCCTACATTTTGACTCCATAAGTTTTTAAGTCTAAAGTACTGCAGGGAATCATTACTGTATTTTATGTTGGCATTCTGCATTGCCAATTTCAGGTCGTTCAGTATTCTTGAGCCTGATGACACGTCTTCGCGCGCTTTTTCGTAGCTAATATTTGCTGCATCTAACTTGGCCGCAGGGGCCGTATTATTAATTATGTATAATAACTGGCCCTTTTTCACAGCGTCTCCCTCTTTAACCAGCTTTTTTATAACGGTGCCTTGGCTCAAAGCATAAACGGTGTACTCGCTATCAGCCATAACTTTACCTGATGCATACACTGTCTCAACAATATCCTTTCGGACCGGGTGAATGGTATGAGTGTTGCTGCAGCTAAATAAAAATGCGGATAATATCAGGTAACGAATGCCTCTGGATATTCTCATTGTGATCAGGTGTACTGGTATAAATTTAGGTAAATTTTTCGATCGCAGCATTCCAATTAGGATTCTGTTTGACGTCGCATGGTTGGGCTATACATGTTACATCTGTAAATATTGTTTGCAGAACAAAGAAAAACTATGCGGAAATGCAAATTTACTGGCCATACGCTGGATGGAGACTATGCATCATACAATTCGGTCCGGTCTTTATCGCGGTATCCCCACTCCTGCCCATCCTTAAGTTCCGGATATTCAAACTGGTTATCTTTTAATATGCAGTAAATCATCCAAATAAAGGTAAATGGCCAAAAAACACCCAATAACGCTATCCATAACGCCGGCAGGCTAAGGTTTATTAAAATAGCATATGTGAACAGATAAGTGGTGGTCAGCACAACAGATTCTTTCGCGGCGTTCATAACTACTTGATTTAGTTATAACAACCGTTAAATATCAGATTATGTTTTGTCTAACGGAGCTTTGTACCCTAAAAACCAACCACCGTAACAAATTCGCTTATCGCATGTATTTGGTGGCAACCCCGTTGGTTTTGAGTCCTCATATTTTCAGCGGTTTTATTAATGATTTGCCGGATCTGTTGTTCTGCCGAGATATATGGGCATCTTGTTTCGAGATTGGATAACTCCCTGGCGTGTGCCACGGCAATGCTATGAAGAATGTTTTTGAGAGCTTTCAACGCTGATGCGTGTTGCCTCATCTGTAACCATTCTGAAAAGGCAAGAGCGTGGTGTGCAATGATTTTTTGTGCTTTCGGTATCTCCGCCTCACGCTTTTTTACGATATCATCTTTCATCTGCGAAATCTGATCCACATTGATCAATTGTGTGTCTCTTAGTTCTCCCACTCCCGGCTCTACATTGTAGGGAACGGAAAGATCGATGATCAGTTTTTGTTGACCGCTTTCAAAATGTGATTTCAAAACGGTTGGATTTTCTGCCCCGGTTGCAACCAGGATGATATCTGAACAGGAAATTTCCTTGGCCAGACCCGTCAAAGGTGCATAGTTGAGGTTTAGTTCCCGTGCCAGGGACTCCGCTTTTTCTTCAGTCCGGTTAATTAAAGTGATATTAGTATTCCCAAGGTAATCCACCAGGTTTTTACAGGTGTTCTTACCAATCTTACCCGTACCAAATAAAAGGATTCTTTTATTGTCGTAGTCTTTTACATTTTGCCTGATGTACTGTATAGCAGAAAACGATACGGATACTGATCCGGTGCTTAGTTTTGTTTCATTTTTGATTTCCTTGGAGGCCTGTAAAACGCCGTTTGCCAGCCGTTCCAAAAACCCGGTCATTCCGTTATTTTCTTTAGAGAACTTTATTGATTGCTTAAGTTGCCCAACTATTTCATAATCACCCAGTATTTGTGAATCAAGCCCAGCACCCACATGGAACAAATGCATAACAGCTTCCATTCCGTTTTTAATATAAGCCAACTTTCTGAAGGTCTTCTCATTGCCGCGGGTTTGGTCACAAAGAAGTCTAATCAGTTGATCCTCATTTTGTGTAATGCCGTAAATTTCAGTGCGGTTGCAGGTAGATATAACAAATAACCCGTCAACACGACCGCTGCCAACTTGTTCTAATATACGTCTGTATTGCCCGTGGCTTATGGCAAATGATCCTCTTGTTTCGGCATCCGCTTTTTTATAGCTAATGCCTGCAAGAAAGAATCTGCTTAAATCTACCTGGTTGTTTTGTATCACGTGTCTAATGTTAATTTGATCTAGTCTTGCGTATTCTTTTACCTGCTCAATTTCTATCTGCCGTAAAATTCTACATTGTTTTCTTGCCTGGTCATGACCTCTGTCATGGCGCTAAGTGATTATTATCACATTTTCGGCTTTTAAAACCGAATTACAGATCATAGGTCGGCTGGATAAAAGCAAATCTTTGGTTCATGACCTGCCAAAGGACGCCACTTGATTTTTTTTTGTAATTGACAGAAATGGCCGGGAATACCAGGTGAGTTATACAGGTTTGAGGCCCCAGCATATCGAACGCTTGGAACAACTCGTGATTTGCCTGCACGGCAATAGTATTTTATCACTAAATATCATGACCACGGTCATTTGTTATCCGCCTCTTTCCTATCAACTTTGCTTTAAAAACATAGTTTATGAAAGCACTCGTTTACCATGGAGCAGGCAAAAAATCATGGGAGGAAAAGCCCAAACCTGAAGTTATAAAGCCAACTGACGCCATAATCAGAATTTTGAAAACCACTATCTGCGGAACTGACCTTCATATTATGAAAGGCGACGTTGCTGAAGTTACTGACAGGCGCGTTATCGGACATGAAGGTGTAGGCATCATCGAAGATATAGGAACCGCAGTTAGCAACTTCAAAAAAGGCGATCATGTCCTGATCTCCTGTATCACTTCCTGTGGCAAATGTAGTTACTGCAAAAAAGGAATGTATTCGCATTGCGAGGACGGCGGCTGGATTCTAGGCCACCTGATCGATGGAACCCAAGCCGAATATGTTAGGATACCACACGCGGATAATAGCCTTTACCCTATTCCGTCCGGTGCAGATGAGGAAGCGTTAGTTATGCTGAGCGATATTTTACCTACAGGCTTTGAATGTGGTGTTTTAAACGGACAGGTTAAACCCGGCGATATTATAGCAATTGTCGGGACCGGACCTATTGGAATCGCATCACTGTTAACAGGACAATTTTATTCTCCCGCCGAAATTATCATGATCGACAGGGACGAAAACAGGCTGGCGGTATCAAAAAAATTCGGGGCTACCCAAACCATAAATTTCGAAAAGGAAGATCCCATCGCTAAGGTCACCAGCTTAACCGGTGGCAAAGGAGTTGATGTTGCCATTGAAGCAGTCGGCGTGCCAGAATCCTTTGAACTTTGCCAATCGATAATTGCTCCAGGAGGGCATATCGCCAACATCGGCGTACATGGCAAAAGTGTTGATCTGCATCTCGAAACGCTATGGGCCAAAAATATCACCATTACCACACGCCTTGTGGATACAGTATCTACCCCGATGCTTTTAAAAACTGTTGAAAGTAAAAGATTACAGCCAGCCAAGTTGATAACGCACCGCTTTAAGCTGGATGAAATTCTGGATGCTTATGACACTTTTGAGCATGCGGCAGACAAAAAAGCTTTAAAGGTCATCATTTCCCGGGATTAAGCAAATAACATATTTGGCTTGAACTAGTACAACCAAAACATGAATAAGCCGAGGTAAAGCTAATTCGGGTGGGTCACTTTCGGCCGTGGCTCTTGCGACAGCCGGAGGTTTTTTCAATAAGCTATTTATTTTCTTTCAGGCCATCTTCTATCCGGAGGCTTTCTTTATGAATAGCATTTAGCAACTCAGTAATAAACCCGGGCGACAGGTCTTGTTTTTTACCCGCGTCTATCGCTTTATCAATTATTTGTTGAAAGCGTGCGGCTTGCAAAGACGGTATATTGTTTTTTGCTTTGTAGATACCTATTTCCTTTACCACGCGTTCTCGTGCTCCAAGTAATTCAATTAATTTTTGGTCGAGGGAGTCAATTTTTTGACGAGCTTTTTCCAGGGTGCGGTCAGCGGCTTTAGGCTGACCAGATTGTGCAAACAGGCGATTTGTCATTATCATCATCAGTAAAAAAATAACGACAAGTAAGCGACTAATTTTATTTTTCATAAGTGATGGTTTATTTGTTTGTAACGAATAACATTTAAAAAATGGTATAATCTAATATGTTACTGCAACTGTCTATTTTAATAAAGCGATCCAAATCCTTCGCCAACATAAAGAGAACTGATTACTTCCTTATGCAATTTGGGTAACTATAGGTCAATAAAAATGAGATGCAGACGGTCAGCTACTCGCCTTGGGCGACCGGAAAGCCAAACGCAGGCTGATAAAGAGACAATCCAAGTCCATCTGCAATATCCCGTAGCTTTCCACTATTAATTTCCAAATATCTCTTGAATAATTGCCAAAATCGCAGATAGGTGTTCAATCCTATTCTCTTTATCCCCGCAAGAAGATATTAGGCCAGGCAATAATCGGGCTTCGTTGCTCGGGATTTGAATAGTGGATTTTAAGGTATTCTAAATCTTTTAAAGCTCCTGAATTAACGTTCGACATCCACACTTTCGATGTCATAAAAAAGGCACAGTAGTACTCACGACTACTGTGCTTTTTTAAATTCAACAATTTGCCACCATAATCGCTGGTCGATTTTAGTTTTGAGTATTCATTTGCTGCTTATAAATACCAAACGTATGAATAGCCACACAGGCCTGCCCCGATGTGATCCTTAAGCGAATTTTGGAGGCTGTAACCGGACGGAACTTTACCAACCATTTATATCCAATCGATTGCTTTCCTGTTGCTTCAGGAATTGGAGTCCAATCTTTTCCGTTAGAAGAATAATCTACCGACCAGCCGGTAGTACGGTGCCCCAGTTCAATTACCTCTTGTATTTTGAGCACATTGAATGTCTTCTTTGAGTGGAGGTCAAAGGTTATCGTGTCTGTTTTATTTGCGTCTTTGGTGGCATAATAAGTACTTTCCTTATCGTCCACCATATTCTGTGGTTTAAAGTTTGAGCCGCGTGAGTGAAGCGATTTTATAGTAGCTCCTTTTACGAGGTTGGTTTTGAAAGTGCCTTCTATTAAGCGATGCAGGCTATCTGCTCGTTGTGCATCAATGGCCGGAACCAGACCTCTCTTATCGGGAGGAAAATTTAAAAGCAACACACTATTCCTACCCACCGAGTTAAAGTAAAGATCCCATAATTGTGAAACTGTTTTTACATGGCTATCTTCTTCAGGATGATAAAACCAGCTTGGACGGATAGACACATCTACTTCGGCAGGCACATAAGCACTGCCATTAATTTCACCATGATTCAATTGCGATATGTGCTCAGACTCATCACGAATTGAAGAAGATTCTATAGTGGACCAACAGGGGTCGCCGGATAAACCAGATTCGTTACCAACCCATCTGCAGTCCGCGAAGCGGTAAGAGTTCTTGGTTCCGAAAATAACGCAGTTGGGCTGTAGTTTACGGACAGTGTCTGCCCAGCGCGTATAAAAAGCGGTGGTCAATTTATCTGCACCGGCACCGTCCCACCATATTTCCCATATTGGCCCGTAATTTCTTAATAACTCAGAGAGCTGATCTGCGTAGTAATCGGCATAATCCGGAGTGCCATATCTCGAATCATGGCGGTCATGAGGGCCAAGGTATATGGCTGCTTTTATTCCCGAAGCTTTACAGGCATCTGTAAATTCTCTGACAACGTCTCCTTTACCGTCTTTCCATGGACTGTTTTTTACGGAATAATTACTGTGAGCGGTCGGCCAGTTGCAGAAGCCATCAGCATGCTTGGCTACCAAAATGGCCGCTGGAATACCAGCAC
>Ga0207695_10001803_pt1 | contig 33804 bp, 39 predicted proteins | sample KBSC54metaG_FD_184354 | JGI IMG/M metagenome (GOLD analysis project Ga0207695, IMG submission 184354) | Corn rhizosphere microbial communities from Kellogg Biological Station, Michigan, USA - KBS C5-4 metaG (SPAdes) (version 2) | ecosystem: Host-associated > Plants > Roots > Rhizosphere > Soil... | reverse complement strand
TCTGACTAACGGTTTTTTCCATTTGGCGACCGACGATCTGGCTATGCGTATAGGGTAGCGGTGTTTGCGGGTTAAAATACCGCCCGAATCGCTGGCTAAATCCATCGATGGCCGTGGTCAGCTGCTGGCAGACATTATCGTAAATGGGAGGCGGCATCCTGCCGGCGCCGGCTTTGGATCCATACCGGAAGATACTTTCTACCAGATCGTTAAACTTGCCTTGTAAAATATGAACAAACCGGCTTACTTCCACTGGATCATGAATGCGAGAAATACTGTTGAGTGATTGTTGGAAAAATTCGGCCAACATCCGGTCAAACTCGGCGGCCCACTGCTGCCAGCGCAATTCCTCCTGGGAGAGTTCATGATAAGGCAGCGATATAAACTCGCTGACGAGTCTTTCAATGGCAATAAATAGTTCATCCATAGCAATCAGGTATTAACGGGATTCGGCTTGTAGGGCAGGCATGTCCTGGGCATGGGGTAGCGGAGGTGTACTACTATGGAGGCTTAACGCAAAAGAAGAGCTTCTAGGGCCATCTTACAATTTACAAAAAAATGACTAAAGATTAAAATGGGATTAGAATTTGACAAATCTAGGTGCATGCAGCAGGGTGCAGATAGGTAGTGGGATCGGTTCCGGCAAGTATCGCTTTCCCTGCCGATTGACGAGAAAGCCTGTACGGTTGCAGGGAAAATAGGAATGGAAATTTCATGCTGCTGGTTTCCTTTAAAGGCATTGCTGTTACTCATTATTGATAGAATGGATCGTTTGATTCAACAGATGGATATTGGTAAGGACCGGAAAAAAGATTGTGATCATTATCACAAAACCGGTTTAGACGGCCCTTTCATAGCTATAAGATAAGAAACGGGTTTGTCCATTGCTCACAAATGAATTTTAAATGTTATTACTATATTCGGCGGTAGCACAACTATTTTTTAATAACCCTACCCTGAACCATTGATGGATAGAATTCCCTACGAAATCTTCGTCTCCAGTAGCCGAAGTCTCCATTGGCTCGATGGCTCCCCCAATACCTGGACCCAGCGAAGATTACTTGGAGCAAAAAGGTACCATGCCGAGGTAGCCGACAAATGCAGGATAATATTAGAGCTGATCCCCAGCGCATTTGGTATGTGTTGGATCGCCCATTATACCGCCCTGAAGGACCTATCGCTTCTTATGACATCGGAAGGCGATAAGTTCAACCTATTTTTTATACTGGCAGGGGAGGTCGAGTACAGAAGTCAGGCGCAGGCCGCGACGGCCACCCAATGGCAACTCAATATTGTAAAGGCGTCTTCCATCAATCATGAGTTGCTCATCAAACAAGACAAGGGCTTGATTGCGCTGAATCTTTTCATACAGACAAAGATGTTGAAGGCCTATCAACATACGTTTCCCATCCTTATCAAGTGGTTATTGTCTTGGCAGGAGAATAAAGACACTACGGCTTTAAAGCATAATGTAGATGATGATGGTCGCCTTCAGTCCATCGTGGATGCCTGGTGGACGGCAGGACTGCCGTCAGATGAGCGGGAGATAGAAATGGAACGATTTACCTTTCAGGCCTTTGATCAGTTAGAGATGATGCTGGTTGCCGAAAAGGTCGCCAGTGAGACCGAGTTAAATTCGTTGCGTAAGGTAAGAGCGCGCCTGCTGGCCAGCCTTTTCCACCTACAACCACCATCGTTATCGGAATTGTCCCAGTTAGCTGGAATGCATTTTAAGCGGCTGGAGCGACTCTATAAGGCAGTCTTCGGCATGACCATGTCTCAATTCTTTCAAGAAGCCCGGATGGAGGCCATTTACAGGAGGTTGTGTTGTACCACAAAGTCACTCGTAGATATCTCGCTGGAATTTGGTTATGATGAGTATTCTCCTTTCAGTGCAGCTGTCCGACGGCGCTTTGACCAGACACCTACTGAAATTCGCCAGTCAGCCAAAATGGAAGGATGTTAGTTGTCCATCGCTCACAAAAAAATGTACCATTGCTCAAAAGAATTAGTACCATCGCTCACTATAGCGTTATCAATTTGTTCATGTAGCTTTGCATCATACACACGTCGTTCATCACAAAACCAGGGAGAATACAGAACTTAAAATGCCAGCTAAAGAGAGGCAATGAGTATCTTTTGGGCCCAGGATACTAAACATCCAACGAAGAGACGCAACCAAGCCAGGTTAATTTTTGAGAAATGTAAAACAGCAGCGATTTTAGAGATTTTATAGTTCACACATCCCCCATTTTTTCTACTCCTGTTTTTTCACCTCCGCTTGTTAGGAGCGGGATGGCTATTCCTATGCCCCTGATCATTGATTGACTAACGCCATCGAACATGAAAAGATCAACAGCAATACAATGGCTATCCGCGTTTTTTATATTGCTTTTCACGTATGCTTCCGCAATGAAGCTACTGGAACTGGGACAATTTAAAGCGCAGCTGGGGCTATCTCCGCCACTGAGTGCCTATGCCGGCTGGTTGGCCATTATGGTGCCAGCCTTAGAGCTACTGGTTGTAATAGCATTGCTGTTTCCCAAGACACAGTTATGGGGTTTCTATGGTGCTTATGTCCTCATGGTCATGTTTACCACATATATCATCATCATTTTAAAGTTCAGCCAGTATGTCCCCTGCAGTTGCGGGGGCGTACTGCAGGACATGACCTGGGGCCAACACCTGGTTTTCAATGGCTGTGCCACCGCCTTGGCGGCAGCTGGAGCGTTGTTTTACCCCGAGGCTCCTTCGCGTAGCTATGTGCTCGGATCATGGATCCTCCAACCGTAAACGTAGGCCCGTGTCCTATGTCCCTTTTCAACCCTCGCAAAAATTAGGATCCTAAGTATAAACAAGAATTGTTCACACAAAAAATTAAAAAGAATGAAAAAGAGAAATTTCTTCTTTGGTGCTGCCGTTGCTGCAGCACTGCTGGGCGCCATGGCTACCGATGCGCATGCCAGACGCCTGACGGGTTGGGCCATTGTCAGCGGCCTTTGTACCCAGGTTAGCACCATTCCCAACGATTGTACGCAGACCGCTGGTCAGCCTTGCACCAATGCATTTTTCAATAAGTCCGCGACCAACCCGGCGCAATGCGTTGATCCCCGCTATAAACCACTCTAACTGGTCTATGGTAATTGATCACGGCCGGCAGCATCCCCCGCTGCCGGCCATTTTATGGCTGCAATATGAAAAACAAAATAAAAGTATTGGTGATCCTGCTTTGCGCAGGTGTAGGCGTGATGGTCGCTTTAAACGCGCTCTCAGGCTGGAAGACCCGCGTTGGTGGCGCTTTCGTCCGCAGCTACCCGCCTCATTTTCTCACCGCTGGCCGTGCCATCAACCTGGGCGTAAATTCTTACTATTTCGCCGGCGCTGCTGGAGCAGACATCCTGTTGGGTAATTATACCAATCCCAGGGTTTTGCTGCGGGTAAGCCTGGCTAAGATGGATACTTCAAGGACGCTGCTGGACTTCCCTTCCCAGCGGCCGCCAACGCTTAATGCGCGGGTATCGGTGATGGGGCCCGCGGTGATAGCTACCGACGGATCACAGGGTCTTATCTTTCGCGGCGATACGAACAGGTTATGGTTAGCCGATAGCCTGGGAACTTTTGACTTTAACCAGGCCTGCGTTTTTAGTGCCCAGACCATCGGTCTTCGTTGCTATGATGGAAATGTCCATCAAAATGTACTCAGCCTTTATAATGGAGTCTCCAAAACGGCCGCTCCCCGTCCGGGCCTGCTCACCCGGCAGGTGGACGGGGTCTTTTGCACCGAAGGCAAGTTGCTGCGCAATGCAACGGCATCCCTTTTTGTATACGTATATTTATTTCGCAACGAGTACCTGGTGCTGGATTCAAATATGGTCTTGCGTTATCGTGGTCATACCATTGACACCAATTATACAGCAAAGATCAAAGTGCAAACGCTGGACGGCGGCGCCAGAACCCAAATTGCAGCACCGCCGGTATTGGTCAATCGATTGGCCGCTTCGGAGGGAGGTCGTTTAATAACCGTTTCTGAAGTATTGGCAGACAATGATCCTGCCGAGGTTTTAAAAGATTATGGGATAGCCGATATCTATGATCTGAGCAACGGCAAATATGAAGCGAGTTTTTACCTGCCCAAGTTGGGCCATAAGCGGCTTTCCGATATCTGGATATACCAGGGGGTGTTGTATGCGATGGAAGATGAGTATTTATATTCCTACGCGCTTCCGGCACCCAATGCAATAAAATGAGCCATGGGTTTATCCCATGGCCCGTAAGTGGTCGGGTTGTCTGCCGGTCGCTTATCGATTTGAGGCAGGTGCGCGACCTATGTAATAAAGAGAGCCCACGTCCTTCTAATGCATACCGGCTACCATTAATCTCCGATCACGATCACCCGCATGGGCGTGGTGGTCTTGGTAAGGGAGAAGCCCTGTAGCGCCAGCGCCTGTTTTAATTTTTGAAAGTCTTCATTATGGGTAAGGGAAATATGAAGTTTTTGGATACCACCAGTGGCATCAATAAAAGGGGGCTCCATGGGAAAAGCGCAGTAAAATTTATACACCAGGAAGCTACTGCCAAACCCGTCGAAGGAAATTTGGCCTGCATCACTATCATCGTCTGGTTTGCTGGTAGTGCTGTGGCGGGGGATTTTTCCAGGATCCGCTACGGTGAGCTTCCAGCAAGGCATGCGCCGGGTTTGAATGGTGACCCGGTATCCAAATACGGCTTGCAATTGGGCCTTCATCACTGCCTGCCGGCGGGTGGCATCCGTGATCGTGTCGGGTGTTGCCTGGTAGTAATAATAAAGCGTAGGGCTGTCCTTGGTGCCGAAGGGTTGGGTGCGACGGGTCTCCAGGAGTGGCTCTTGCCACAGCCTCCCATAAGAACTCTCAAAGCCATAGGAGGGATAATAAACCACCGTGTCTCCATAAGCAAGGGTGTAGAGCTTTGCAAGGGTGGCCCCTGATGCGCGGATAACGGTATCGGGCATACGGGCGCTGATCATGCTGGGCACAAATTGGCCCATCTCCGGTTTCCAACGAGCCAGGTAAGAGATGGCGATGGGCGGTTCTGCCGATGCGGATGCCAGTTGGCTGGCCGGGGATGGCTGGTTAAAGACCGACAAGTTTGCATCATTGCGCTTTTTGTGCTCGGCGACGGCAGCGTCGAGGACAGGCAAAGGCTGGCCTGCTAAAAATGCGCGGAGATTTTCACGGGATAGCTGTTGTCTTCCTTGCGAAAAGTAACGCACTACCCCGCTGGGGTCAATCCAGGTATGCTGGCCCAGCGGCGCACCAGGTCCCACCATCTTTATATACAGCGAGGTATCCTTTGGAAACGGCAATCGCCCAAAAGGCAGGTAGTGGGTAGATAGCAGCCGGTCGATGGTCTTGTTTACCTTTGGCGTCAGTTCCATGGCCACCGAGATGATTTGCAGCCGGTCGCCAAACTCCTGTTGCAGGGAGTCCAGGTAGGGCATCTCCGCGATACAGGGGGCGCAATAGGTGGTCCAAAAATCTAAGATGATAGCCTTGCCTTTAAAGCTGCCTGTTGAAAGCTGTGGACTGGGATAATTTAGAACTTCCGTGAAGGTATAGGCCGGCAGGGAGTCTCCTGGCATGATCTGTTGGGCGCCTGCCGGCATCACGTTGCCCAGTAGCAACAAGAGCAGGATGTTACGATAGTTAAGCATGATGATAAATTTTATAAGGCGGGCCATGTGCCCGCCTTTGTTACTGATAGCCGTTGTTTTGCGTCAAGTGGTTGTTATTAGTGATTTCTTTTCGTGGAATAGGATAAAGGATAGCGGCCGGATTCCAGGTTCCTCCTTTAAGGGATGGCAGTACGGTACCGGCCAGCTGCCATCGCTTCAGGTCCATCCAGCGATGCCCATACTCGCAGAAGAGCTCCAGCTGGCGCTGCCTGCGAACCTGTTCCATCACAGCGGTGGGATCACTCTGCGTAAAGGCGGTCAGTCCCGCGCGCAGACGGATGGCGTTTAGATCGGCAGTGGCGCCTGCGACATTGGCTTGCTGAAGCCTTGCCTCCGCACGGATCAAATACATTTCTGCCAGGCGAAGCACGGTTGTAATTTCTGGAAAATCGGTACCGCCGACAATGGTTTGCACTTTATACTTAAAAGGAAAATAGTAGGTGCTGGCCCCGTCGTTGTAGGAGCTTATCCAGCTTGTTTTTCGCAGGTCGCTGGATTCGAAACTATCCAGCAAGGATGGCCTGAGTGCCTGGCTGTTGGGTGCCGTGGTAAGGATATTAAAGTAGCCGTCGTAGGTCGGCTCAGTAGGCGTTACCGCCGACAGCTGCCAGATGGCCTCCTGGCTGGCGGGCGTAAAAACGGTGGCCGGATCATCTGCTAATTTAAAAAGCGGATTTGCCTCCAATAGCCGACTAGCGGCCGTTTCGGCGGCTTTCCATTGGCCGGTATACAGGTATATCCTGGCCAGCAGTGCATCCGCCGCCCAGCTGGTGGGCTTAGCCCGGGATCCGCTGTAAGCATCGAAACTGGCGGGCAGCTGGCTGGCGGCATCTTCCAAATCACGGGAGATGGTGGCATAGACAGAATCTACCGGACTTCGATACAGCCGGTTATTAACCGCGTAATCAGTGGAGAGCGCCAGCGGTACGTCGCCGAAGAAGTTAACAAGGTAGAAATAACAAAAGGAGCGGATAAATTTTGCTTCCGCCTCCAGATGCTTTTTAACCGGGGCGCTTACGCCTGTGGCGTGCTCGAGGCCTTCCAGGGCCGCGTTACTCATGTAGATATAGCTATAGGCGCCGGACCAGAAGTTGTAAATGTTATTATTCTGGGAGTTAAGGCTGTTGGTATAAAACTGCACCTGGTCGCTGACGGGTAAATAATTGATATACTCATCCGACGATAGCCCCGCATATAAGGTGGTAAACCAGTTGGCAAAACCAGGGTTTTCCATCATCTTACTGTAGATGCCGTTGATTGCGGCGGTGGCGGTAGCATCATTGTTATAAACTGTTTGACTTACCAGCTGCGTGGGAGGGGGACCAGGATCCACAAATTTTTTACAACCAATGGTCTGCAGGAGCAGCACGGCCGCAAGAAGGATCATTATATTTTTTCGATGGTTCATTTTCATTGAATTTAAAAGGTGACTTTAATGCCGGCGGTCCACATTTTCAGTGGTGGCAGGTAGAACATGTATTGTGTTTCGGGGTCCATGCCTTTAAAGCCGGTGATGGTGAGGATATTTTGCCCTTGGATAAAAATCCGGGTGCTGACCAGGTGAAGGCGGCTACAGGTAGCTGCAGGCAGGCTATAGGCCAGCAGGAGATTTTTGAGCCGGATAAAAGAGGCATCGGAAATGGCGCCATTTCCATAATACACTGCGTTCATAAAGCCGTTATAGGCATCACTGGCGTAGTCTTGGGTGAACCGCTGGACAGGGGCTTGCTGACCTGCATGCTGCCAGCGATCCAGTACCTCAGTGGGTTGGTTGCCATAAAACCCGGGCGCGTTCGCGGAGGTACCCAGGTAGTTGTATCCAGTTTGTTTTACGAATTGAAATAAGAAGATCAGGTCCCAGTGTTTATATTGAAAACTGTTTTCCAGTCCTCCATACAACTTCCTACCGACGCGTTTTGCGGCAATAAGATCATTGGGATAGGCAGGATTTACGGTGGCTTGCCCGTTGGCAGCACTGGCGAACTGATAGGCCCCCGTGGCTGGGTCTACACCCAGCGATTGAAAGAGCCTTTTGGTGTCCAGCGACTTTCCAATAATGTAGGTGTTGGCATAAGAGGAGCCCTCCAGACCTGGGAAGGAAACCAATTTGTTGTTTGGGATGGTCAGGTTAAAAGCGGTCTTCCAACTAAAGTGCTTGCCGGAAAGGTTTTGACTGGTGAGCTCCATTTCCCATCCGGTGTTTTGTATGGTAGCCGGCAGGTTGTATTGCACACTTGTAAAGCCACTGACTGCCGATAGCGGATAGCCGACCAGTTGGTTGGAGCTTCTATTGTTGTAGTAGCTGATGGTATAAAACACCCGGTCCTTGACAAGACCTAATTCTAAGGCTACCTCCATTTTTTTATTGGTTTCCCAGCTGTAATTGGGATTGAGCAACCGCACCGGATAAAGCCCAGGTGCGCCCAGGTAGGGATGTTCGGTAGGTTGATACCCATTCAGGTATACGTAATCGCCAATCTTATCATTGCCGGTCAACCCGTAGCTGGCCCTGAGTTTTCCAAAACTTAGCACCCGCCCCAGGCCGGCGGCAAAGGGTTCTTTGGTAAAGACCCAGCCGGCGCCGATGGCGCCGAAGTTAGCAAACCGCCGGTCTGGCCCGAACCGGCTGGAGCCATCCCTTCTGCCACTCACCGAGATCATATAACGGTCTTGCCAATCATAGGACAGCCGGCCAAAGAATGCATTATACCGGTAGAGATATCCGTCGCTGGCATCCACGTTTAAGATGGTAGCGGCCTTGATATTTCCCAGCAGGCCGTCGCCGGCAAATCCGGTAGCAGAGATAGATTGGGATTGGTCACTGGTGGATTGAAAGGTAGCCCCTATCAATGCTTGCAGTATGCCGCCCACGATGGCCCGGCGGTAGTGCAACTGCGGCTCCAGGTTCCAGGTTTTGACGCTGTGGTTTGCATAGGTGGCGCTACCGGAGGTAAGACCAAAACCGGGATAAAAGGAAGAGAGCGGATAGCGCTTTTGTTCATCCACCAGCAGTTGATTATAGCCGGCATCAATCTGCAGGCGCAGCCCTTTGTAGATGCGGTAATCGAAGGTGGTAGTGGCCACCAGGTTAGTCGTGTGTATTTGATAGGGCTGCTTCAGTGCTGCATAGGGGTTGATAAAAGATCCCCCGAGCCAGTTCAGCGCTCCGGTGGAATCATAGATGGACGGTGCGTCTGGCGGCAGGTTGGCAATCACGGAGGTGGGGTCTGTAGACGGAAGCTGGTTGCGCTCATCCAGGTACATGGCTGAGATGCTGGATCGCAGCTTTCCGTCCGCACTACTGTGACTGGCCTGCAGGTGGGCAGAACCTTTATCGTCCCTGTAGCTGCCGGGAATGGGGGGCGTTTCCCGGATAAACCCTCCGCTGAGGAGATACTGGGTTTGCTTATTTCCCCCGGTTACAGACCCGTTGATGTTGGTCAGGGAAGAGTGGCCGCCGATGAGCAGTTTTTTCCAGTCGGTATAACGGGTTGTATCAAAGATGCCGTTCACGTCATAATCATAGGGTTGGGGGCTGGCGCCATCATTGGTAAAGGCTTCATGGCGCATCTGCAGGTACTGGGGCGTATTGAGAAACTGCAGGCTTCGGGTGATGGCCCCTATCCCGGTCAGCGCAGTCAGGGCAACCTGGGAGGAGCTTTCTGCAGCCTTTTTGGTGGTGATCATCACCACGCCATTGGAGCCCCGGGATCCGTAGATGGAGGTGGCCGCCGCATCTTTTAACACCGTGATGCTTTCAATGTCAGCGGGATTGATGCTGGCCAGGGGGCTGGAAAAAGGAAGCACCGTGCCCGAGGTGCCAGAAGATACCAGCGAGGTGGAGGGAAAGGGCACTCCATCAACCACGTAGAGGGGCTCCGTTCCACTCGAAAGGCTGCTTTGCCCCCGCACTAGCACTTTAAAACCGGAACCTGGCAGACCGGTAGATTGCGTGATCGCCAGGCCGGATACGTTGGCCGATAGGGCGGATAGTACGTTGGTAACGGGCTGCCGCTCCAGCTGATCTGCGCCGACCTGGGACAGCCCGGCTGTATTGGCTTGCCGGCTGACTTTACCGTATGCGATCACCACGCTTTCATCCAACCGTTTGGGCGATAGGGCCAGCGTGATGTCCAGTTGCTGGCTGGTTGCGATGGTCTCCGCGCTTTCGTGTCCTACTGCGCTGACCTGCAAAACCACACCTGTTTGCCGGTGATGCAGAACGAAGTAACCCTTTTCATCCGTCATCGTTCCGGTGTTACTTCCCCGGACGCGGATGGAGGCCCCCTCCAGCGGGCCCTCTGGTCCGTGAACAAAGCCCATAAGATCGTCCTGCGTACTGGCAGCCGGTTTGGCCCGCCTTTTAACGACAATGGTCTCATGGACGATTTTGTAGGTGATGGGTTGGTCTTTAAAACAGATACTGAGCACTTTGTCCAGCGAGGTAGCTTGGGTGGAGATAGTCACCGGTTTACATCCGATCAGCAAACTATCGTCATACCAGAAATGGTATTTACACTGGCCTTCGATGGCTTTGAAGACCGTGACAATGGGGGCTTGCGTAAAGGAGAGGGTGATTTTTTCTTGTGCCTGGCTGGTACTGGTTGCAAAAAGCAGCATGGCCATTAATAAGACGTACAGGCGCTGCTCTGGCGGTTTTGCTGTTGGATGTGCGGTGCAGATAGGCGCAGGCAGACACGGCGGCCTACCTTGGCCGGTCGCAATCATTTGCATAGCTTTGTTTCGTTTTGGGTTAACAATGACAGTCCTGGGACGATTGTGCTAAAACCCATCTCTTTCGGATCCCGGTTGCATCGGGGTCCGTTTTTTTTGATGTCCGGCGCTGTCTTTCGCCGGTGGTCTTAGCATGTTTTCGGTACGTGGCTTTTCAACAGTATTACATATTCTTCTTACTCTTTGAGCGGGGCAATGGTAAGGGTCTTACCGGTTAACTCCACGTCGATATCATTTGCCTGCATGACGCTGAGCATGACGGCGGCGTCATAAGACCTGGGGAAACTTCCTGTGAAACGCCTGCTGCCGATGCCAGCCTTTAGAATGGCGTGGATGTCATACCATTTCTCAAGGTTAAACATGATGGTGGCCAGGTCCGTGCTGCGGAATTCGAACATGCCGTTTTTCCATGCCACCACTACCCCGGTATCGACCCGTTGCTGGCTCCAGACACCTTTTGCATCAATGCCTACCTGCTGGCCTGGTTGGAGTAGATTGCTTTGACCGCCGGCGCTTACCTGGACCTTTCCGCGCAACAGCGTAATGGTGGACCCGGGCTGGTCTGGGTAGGCCCGTAAATTAAAGGCGGTGCCCAACACGGTGACCTGGCTGGCGCCAGCTTTTACAATAAAGGGTTGGTGGGCACTGGCCGCTACTTCAAAGTAAGCCTCTCCCTGGACGGTTACCGACCTGGAGGCCGCGTCAAAGGCAACGGGATAGGTAATCTTTGAGTCGGCATTGAGCCAAACCAGGGTGCCGTCAGGGAGCCTTAGCCGGTAGGTGCCTCCCCGTGGCGTAGCCACGGTATTAAATCCACCCGGGGCCACTGGCCCATCACTAGCGGGTTGATAGTAGAGCAGCCCCGTATCTTTTGTAGTGAGCCGGTTGGCCCCTTGTTGTAGCGACAGGTCGCGGGCTGCATCACCCAACTGGATAATACGACCATCCGTTAAAGTAAGGGCGGCCTTAACCGTGCCGGGGGAGATATGCAGGGAGTCCGGATGTTTTTGTGCTACCGCTACCTGGGTGGTGGCATGCTTTGTTGGCAACAAGTAAAATAACAACATGCCCAGGGCCAGCATTAAGCAGGCAACCCCCGCCCAATATTTTGGTCGTAGGTACCAAATCACCAGGGCGGTAGTTTTTTCTTTTGCTCCTTCCAGCTGCATCAGGGACAGGGCTTTGCGTGCCTGAGCGGGGCTGGACCCACCCTTAAAATATCCGGTTGCAAACCCTTGGTCGATGAAGGCTTCAAATGCTTCCTGGTAGGCAGGATCCTCTGCTGCGGTAAGTAGCTGCTGCAACTCGTCCCCAGACAATTTATCGTCATAGTACAGCTGCAGGAGCGCTGTAAATCTTTCCTTTGTCATTGGTGTAGGTTTTGGGTGACGATGCCGCCACCGACATATAGATGATCTGAGAGGATGGGGGTAGGGTATCTTTTGGAAAAAAATTATTTGAGCAGCCAGGCCATGGCCAGCGGGAGTAGGTGGGTCTGGTATTGGGAAAGGAATTTACGGATGGCGGAGAGTGATTTGGTGATATGCTCCTTCACCGTCGGCACGGTTATACCCATGATGCGGGAAATATCTTTGTGGGCAAGGCCTCCATCCCGGCTGAGGCGGAAGGCTTGCCGTTGTTTGGGAGAAAGGTGGGCGATGGCCTGTTGGATCAGCTGCTCTTGTTGTTGGCCAATAAGAAGGTGCTCCGGATCCTGCCCAGGGTGCTGGGGCTGTCGCAGCTGGTGGCGCTGATATTTTTGAAGGATGATCTCTTTTCTAAATTGACCTAAGATTTGATTGCGGGCCGCCGCAGACAAATAATTGCGAAGGCTTTGTATACGGTAGGCTTCGTGGCGTTTTTCCCATAAGGTGGTAAATACCTGCTGACAGACGTCTTTTGCTGCTGCGGTGTCTTTCAAAAGGTTTTTGGCCGCTGTATAAATGGGGTCGTAATGGTAAAGGAACAGGGCAGAGAAGGCCGCAGCGTCATCTTGGGCTAACTGGGAAAGAAGTTGTCTTTCATCGTATGGTAGGGGGCGGCTCATGGACCGTAATAAACAATGGGTTGTGTCGCCCAATTTAAGGGATTATTGATTCATGACCATTTTTTTAGCAGGAATCCTAATCTATCCATAACGGTGTGCTCTCCTGGCTATTTGTTGCAGGATATCCCAGTCGGGAGTGGGCAATAATGGGCAGCCCCTGATCTCAGGCGGGTTCCTGCCCCCGCCCCGGTCACAGCAAGGACCGCCAGCATGCAGGCCTGGTGCGGCCACCAATGTATAAACTGGCCTGCTGGCTGGGTGGTCATTTTAATAATCGCCATAACGGGCCCCCCACCGTTATACTGATTGCCCAAGAATTGTTGGGCCCGCGCCAGTGGCGCCGAAGCCAAAGTGAACAAACTGGCATTCTGCTATGCCGATCAGGACGGTGGTTTCTTCCAGGAGCCGGCTGGCGGTCAGTCCATCAGGGCTGTCCGGGTCAAAACCATGCGGCATGATCGCAAAGCTGGCCAGCCGGCTGGCCAGGCTATTGCAGACCGGGGAAAGGAGCCGGACAAAATCGGGTCCCTGACTCCATAGCAGCCGGCGGACCTGTTCATGCAGAATATAGATTTCGCCAATGTTGCCAACGGCGATGATGGCGGTGTGTAAGCTCGCGTGCATGTGGGACGTTTTTATTTAGGATATGTATTAGGAAGGTTTTGATGGATCCACAAACAGCAGGTGGGCCAGGTTGGGATCACTCTTGATGCGCTCCATTTCAGATTGTACAATATCGAAGACTTCATTCTTTATGGTGATGAAGTGATCCTGTACTTCCTGGTCGGTGATATTTCTAATCTTGGGTAGCGGCTTGTATCCTTTTTCTTGGGCATTGATGGCGGCGAAGTCCAGGTCCAGCCGGCAATGGAAGGCCTTATACTTTATCCGCTGATCGGGATTGTCAGCAACCAGGCCAACAAATTCACCAGAAGAAAGATTGGCAATCCTGCTGGGGGGCACTGCCAGGTCAAGCTGGGTGTTGCGGGAAACGGAGGTGTCTTGCCGGTTGATAGACACACTTTCCCGTTGTTGCACAATCTTGCCAATGCGGTCGCTGACTAGTTTGGCGGTTTCGTTGACGGCCTGGCCGCAGAAAATGTTGGAACAAATGTTCATGATCACTTCCGCCTGTTCCCGGGAGTAGTCTTTTTTGAGCTGCGCGTAATCCTGGATCGCTAAAATGATGGCTACTCGTTATCGATACCCGCGTGCAATGGCGATAAGATTTTCAATTCCATTCCAAAAAATGGAAGAAAATTCGTCACAAATGATTCCGCATTTTTCCATGCCTTTCTTTGCAACCAGTCGCCCCACGCGGGTAATATATAATGATAATACTGCTCCATAAATTTGCACCTTGCTCGGGTTGTTACCTACGGCCACGATTTTTGGGTCGTCCGGATTATTAATATCGAGGCTAAAGTCGTCACCACTCAATATGTAATAAAGCTGCGGAGAGGTCAGGCGGGCCATGGCAATTTTGGCGCTGGCGATCTGTCCCTCGAGTTGCTCTAGCGCCCGATGCTGGTAGGCGCTGGCGAACACGTTCACGAGCCCCTCGATGGTGGGTTCACTTTGCAGCACCGGAAAGAGCTCATCGTATCCGGTGCCCATAAGCTCTATAACATGGGGAAGGGTGCAGTAGGCCCCATCCTTATATTTTCTTAAATACCAGATGCAGGCAGTAACAAAATTGCAGGCACTTTCCACCCAAAAATCCCCGGTTTTACGGATCCAGTCCCTGTTTAGCCCCAAAAGGATGGTCCTGGCAGCTTCCGAGGCATCGGTGATGTCAAGCATCGTAGACGGTTCCAGTGGATTACACCGATGGGCAACCGATAGATCATCAAAGTTGACGACGTAGAAACCTGGCGGCTTTTTAAAACTTCCTTTGTACTGTTGCAGTGCATTGTAGGCGATCAGCGTCAGGTCAGGAAACTTGAAATCATATAAAAACAGCGTATAGCCCTTCTCTATCATTTGGTAGATCGATGGCCTGATAAGCCCCACCGATTTGGCTGCACCTGGTCCGCCAATAATTAAGGACGCGCGAAAGGGGTTCACTACCGAGATCCACATTTTGCGCAGTTGGCCTTTGAGGTTATAGGTGGCCGGAAAGTTTAGGCTGTAGGGGTTATCGAGTCGTTCTTCCTGTTGGGGAAAGGATTCGTTTTCTTCATTGAAGATGTCTTTACCAAGATTGATTTTGATGAGTCGGGAGACCTTGGCCCCGCCGGCCATGATCAGGATAAATCCCAGCCCGGTGGTGGCGATGTAAAGAACGGCCAGGTTAGCCGCCGCCAGTGACAAATAAAAAAGAAACCCACTCCCAAAATAAAGCGCAAGCCCGCACACCAGGTATTGGATAATGGTCTTGGGTTTGATTTTTTCCTCTTTCTTGCCGCGCTCCCCGATCAGTGAGATGACCAGTATGCCCAAGGCCATGGCTTTACTTAGGTGCAGGTTATTAAAAAGGCCGGTGTTGCTAAAACCGGTGAGCATATCATGAACGATACGGGTAGTGAGTCCCCACTGCTCAAATGCCGCATAACAAAAAATATAAAAGTGGAGCAATAGCAAGACCACGCTTGCTTTCCTGAGCAGGTCAATCGTAGACCTGAGTGCTTGTTGATTTTCACCGGTATCCATACTTCACGTTTTTCATTTTCACAAATGGGTGTCTATCGCGCCTCTAAGGGCTTTAGCCCTGTCGCTTCTTTTTCTTCTTGCGGGCTTCGGCCAGTAATTCCCTGGGAACGTAGGAGCCAGTAGCCCCGCCTTCGAACATGGCCTCTACCACATGCTCGATTTGGGTCTGCAGGGTAAGCGGAATGGAAAAGTCTGCAGCCGCGGCTTCCATCCGTCCGAGGAATGCTGAGTAGAAGGGTAATCCTTGCAGCACCCGCATCAGCCGGGAAGTCAGTTCCGGAGACAGGCTATTTGCTTTGAAATAGGTATTTAGCTTCTGATCGGCGGGTGTATAAGTCTGTGGCTGCGTGGAGAGGTGTCCCAGCCGGTACACACGGGATCCGTCTGGGCGCTGAATGGCCGAAACCAGTAGACCTTGTTTTGCCCACCGACTCAGGACCTTGGGCAGGCCGCCGGTATAGTCGGTGTTGGCAAGGGTGTTTTGGACAAAGTGTTGATTGAAGGCAATTTCATCGGCAGGGCCCGTGGCAATGGAGGCAAATATTGCGGTAGCACTATAAGCCAGTCCCAGCTCCCCACCCTCAAATACCGAATAGGTTTTGTTATCCACGAAGGTGCAAATGGGCGCCTCGGTTGCCGGGTCTTTTCCAATATGAAGGTAAACGCCATCGGCGGCCAGCAGGGCTTTAAAACCATCCTCGTCTTTGCCCTTACGCAGCGCGGTGTCCACCACCCGCACCAGTCGACCCTTAAACTTTTCCCTGGCGGCCGCTTTTTGGTCATAGAGGGTCTGGAGCTTTTTGATGGTAGGTTTATCGTAGATGGTGCTGGCTTTGATGGCGTTGCCGACCCGTTGCCCCGCTTCGTCTATGAGTTGATAAGAAAGGCCTCCCTGTTCATAGGATATCGAACCTGGCTTTCCCCGGTAGGCCGTAACATTAAACTGGTGCAGGATAGCATCCAGGCCTTCCAGGCTGGCGAACTTATAATGCCACATGCTGGAGCGGACCACATTGGAGATAGAGGCTTTTGTCTCTGCTTTGCTGTAGCCTACTTTGGGTATATCTATGGCAGATAGCAGGTAGGCAGATTTTTTTTCCTGGGCCCCTGCCGCCACCAGCCCGAATTCCTGTTCGACGGCCATCCGGGCGGGTTCGGAAACATCCCGGCCGATGTAATGGAGACTGATCCGGCCGCCATCAGCAGTGATGTTAGTGGTTGCTATGTGAAGATGGGGATGGTGGGTATCGGTGTGACGATAGATAAGATAGGGCTGGTCTGCGAAGCCGATCTTGCCCATATAGGACCGGGCGATATCAGCCATTTGCTCATCTGTTAACTTTTCGGACGGATGGAATGCCAGGGAGATATGAACGGCGTTTGTTTTGGTGATCTGGTTGCGGTCCTGCAGATCGGTGAAGCGAAAAAGTTTGCTTTTAAAATCCAGCTCATCAGGCCGGCAGCCGAAACCTTCCGCGCCGATGCAGGAGGCTTTGCCGGCGTTGACCTTATTTTCGTTATAATTCAGAATGCCCCGGATGGTCTTACCAGGTTTTACTTTTGCAACCATTTTAACGCCAGTTGAGAAATGAGCGGAAATAGCTTTTCGAGTTTTTGTTGCACCTGTGAGATGGCGGTGCTGGCTTGTAGCAATAGCGTTACTTTGCCTTGTGGCCCCTTGAGGCTATTAAGTTGACGGGTCACCTGGTTTAAATTATTGCCAATCGCGGCAAGTTCTCGGCGCAGGAGCACCAGTTCTTCCATGACCACCCCAAGGGAGCCGTCCTTGGTGTAGACGGTGATGGGTTCTTTGGAAATGATGGCCCGGAGCAGTTCACTCATATTGCGGTACCGCGTCTTTTCAATGAGGGCAGAGAGCCGGGCAAATTCCTTTTCACTGATGCGGGTCTTTACGTCATGGACCAGCAGGTCCTTTTGTTTTTTAGCCGTAGACATGGCGGTGGCGATTTAAGCGGCCGCCCGGGGCGGCAAAAAGGGACCCGTCAGGCGGGCCCAGGGCACATTTGTGCACAATCGTACATCTTGCTGGTCGCGCCTGATCGCGCCGACCGGCTGGGCGCTCCTGGCGCCCAGAAAGGAAAAAAATTGCTATGCGTTGCGGGGCAGGCCAAAAACTGCATTGCCTGTGGGCCGCCGTAACGGTCAATGCTTTTTGCGCTGGCTGTCCGGGGATTGGATCACCCGCTTGCGTGCAGGCTTTTGTGTCTGTTCTTCAGAAAAGGCTTTGAGTATGAGTCGCAGGGGGATGTTGTGGTTTAGGATGCTGTCGTCAGCGCGTAACTTTGGTGCCACGGAGGTCTTAAGGATTTCCAAAAGCTGTTTTTCACCCGGATCGGTTGCCAGATAAGCGTCTACGGATTGTGGCAATGGGTGCGTCCGATAGGCGCCTGTTTTTGTATTACCGTACAAAATGGAGTGGGCGCTCCTGAGCTCCTGGATGGTGGTGAGCATTTGGCGGTTCACCGATTCCAGATGTCCTTGCAGGATGGCGTCGACGGTCAGTGATAAAGATTGCTTTACCTCGGTGGCGGCTGTTTTGCTGGTGCTCTTTGCGGTGGCCGCCTGCCGTTTACAATACGCTTCAGCGGCGGCTAACAGGGCGATGTCTTCCACGGTCATTGGAACCAGTCGGGGGCCGGCGTCTTTTCCATTAAAGCTGATATGGGCTGCGGGCCTGCCGTCCAGAAAGAGTTCAGCTTCATAGGGGATGGCGGTGACCTCTATTACCTGCGTGGGGATGATGTTTTTTACTTCAATTTGCATCTTTTGAAAATGTTAGAGTTTAACGATGGCGAGTTTTTCGTTGCCTGACGGCATCGGCCGGCTCATTGGCAGGCCGTCGCTTAGCAATTTCTTTGTGGGCCGGCATGGCCCGCTGCGCCGAAGGTGGCGGTGGTCAGCGGGCGGGTTTTCTTTATACAGCGGTTGACCGATGGCTGCAGGATCAAAGAAGTAATCGGCCTGCTTGATAATCAGGAAGAGCTACGCGTGGCTCCAGGTACAGCGATCCTTTACACTTTCTGGCCGTCCCATTGGATTTATGCCAGATAATTTCCGTTACGTTCTGCGTCTGTTGCTATAATACCCTCCTTTGATCTGGCGGCCGATACCATCCTTTCTTTCCTGGTGCTTTTTGCCCTCGATGAGGAAAAAGGCTTTATCAGAGGCGGGCAATTTTTGGCCACTGGATTTTTGCCATACCAGGGGCTGGCCCGGTTTAGAGTTCAGTTCCATTACCATCTTTTGCAGGATAAGCTCTCGGGTCTCCAGGTGAAGACTAAACTCAAATTCAAATTTGGCGTTCCGGGCCCCATAAGGACGTTGCGCATCCATGCTGATAGTGGTCTTCTTGTTGTCTGGATCCAGTGCGGGTCCATCGGGAGCCTTCTGGGCCAGTTCCGTATCTATTTTTGTACGCAGGTCTTCTTTGAATTGCTGGGACGTGGTGCCACCCATGTCCAGGAATTTCTTTGTGACCAGCAGAACGGAAGCCACCTCCAGTTCAATGTCGACGTTTCTTGGCTTCATGTCTTTGGGATAAATTATTCGGTATTATGGTCGGCGGCTTTTTGACCGGCGTATTTTCCTTGATGGGTCTTTGCAGGAGTTGTGGCTTGGTAAACAAGCTGACTGCCTGGCTGGAATGAGGAAGTTGGGACGGATCCTGAAAATGCAGGGTAAGCGTTCGCCTGTTGTAGCCCATGTCCAGCTGTGGGATCACCAGGGTTCCTGCGGCAGCGTCCATTCGGAAATGAAGGTTAAAAAGCACCAAGTCCTTGTCATCATTAAAAAAGCCGATGGCCTTGAGTGCAAAATCTACCGGTTCCTGGTACCGCAGGCTTTCTCGTACCGCATCACTTAGCTCCTGGCGTAACTGCTGAAATAATAGCCCGGCTTTGTTGGGGCTGTTTAGGCTGGCCTCGTCAAATCCCTTTTCGGTCAGAAGATGTTGTTTCTCGTCGAGCAGATGATTAAACAGGCTCATGATCTTTGCAATTAAATATTTGAAAGCGACCGCGGGTGCTGGAAGCGCGTGCTAATGCGGGCCCGGTATTTTACTGGTAGGCGACCGCTCCCAATTATCAATGGAGCGAAAGATTTGGAATGGCAGCTCCGGCACAACGGCGCCACCTAATGCCTGGAGGCTTTTTTGCCGCCAGGATGAAAAGGAGATACCGTCCAGTTGAAAGGGAATCCCATCATCTCCGCCACAAACAGGGGATTGAGTTGGCCACTGGCGCCAATCAGCACGGGCAAATTTCGGAGTGTGTCTGCCCTTGACTTTCCGTCTTTGCGGATAAGGGCCTGCTGACTCACGCTCCCTTTGTAGTCGGTGGCGGTTGGAGTAGGCAGCATGCCCCGCATAGCCATCTTCGAAAGGGGTCCGGAAAAGGCCTTTACGTTTTTGCTGGCCCGCCCGCCGGCCCGTCGACGGCGCAATAGGACTGCTCCCCTGTCCAGGGGTTGTGGCGTGGGCAATAATGAAGACCCGGTTACGGATGTGGGGCGCACCGACACCCGCAGCTGGAAGTACAACCGATTGTACTTCGTACCCTTCAGCTTCCAGGTCAGCGAGCACCTGTTCGAAGACCATTCCCCTGTCAAGACTAAGTAGGCCATGAACGTTTTCTGCCACGACCCATCGGGGTGAAATCGCGTGAATAACTCCAAGCATTTGCGGCCAGAGGTAGCGGTCATCCGCAGTTCCTTTTCGTTGTCCGGCGACTGAAAATGGCTGGCATGGAAAGCCGCCTGAAACAACGTCAATTGAGTTGACATAAGGTGCTGGATTAAAGTTGAGGATATCGGTGTGTTGGGGAACCGTTGGAAAATGTTCCCGCAGCACAGTGAGGCAGAAAGGGTCTTTTTCTACTTGAAAGCAGTTTTCCCAACCCAGGGATGCTGCTGCAAGGTCAAAACCTCCCAATCCGCTGAATAGACTACCGTGTCTCATAAGCGGTTATTTCTTTCGTCTTTAAAAGGATATTGTCTGATGTGCTGCCCGGCTGCGTGGCGCGGGGCGGGCAGTTGCTGCTCCAGTACTGGAGCCAGGCTTGGCGAATTGGGTCCTGAAGAAAAAAAGCAGGTTACCGCTTTTTCTGGATGGAGCGTTTTTGAATGGGCGCCGCTGCTGCAAATGATTTAACCCAGTTATAGGCAAGCACTTTCCAGTTCTGTACATACCTGCCGGGTTGAATTTCCCATTTTACCAAACTATAGTAGTAAAAGAAGGCGTCGGCATGTTTCTGCTCAAGGCCGAGCCGTATAAAATATTTTACCACTTCCATCTGGGTCGGTCCTTGGCGTTGTTGGGCAGTAGTCATCGTCTTTGTTATAAGGTGAGCGGGCCGGTTTAATACATGATCACCAACAGGCAATTACGACATCTCAGGATCGATAAAATACCGTTTGACTTCCGATGCTAAAACATAGGTTTTTCGCAGTTTGCGGATCACCCGGATTTTATTGCTATTGACCATGTCATAGAACTTTGATTTTTTCATATTGGTCATTTTCATAAAATCGTTGGCAGTTATATATTCTGCTGGTAGGCTGGTTTGATATGCACCGGCTTTTAGGTCGGAGAGCTCCGAAAGGATTTGGGCCAGCGCGGATTTAAGCGCCGTGAATTCCTCCGCGGGTATCAAAATAAAGGTCCTGGTACTATCTGTTTCCATCGTTTAACAAATTCACTGATAGCAAAACTATCATAGCAGTGAGGGGAGTTATGTAAGTTATCCGTAGCTGGGAGAAAAAAAGATCAGCCAGTAAGCACCGCCCCCCGTTATGAAGGAAGCTGGGCTCACTGGCTGAAGCTTACAATGGAAGAAATCTGGGTGGTGCTATTTACCGGTATGGGGCGACTGCTGCCAGGTGATGGCAACGTTGTTGATCGTATAGACCTGGTCGGCTTTAAGCGCGTGGTTGATCGTTACCTGCCGCCTGCTAATAATGCGGGTAAAGGCATGGGTGGACTTGTTCACCTTGGGGATCCGGATCAGGAGTTCCCGGGCCTGGCCTGCAGGGATTTTTTGCTCTACGTAGGTGAGCCATTTGTACTGCTTATCCCCAAATTGAACAAAGGCAATATTGATAAAGCCCTTATTGATCGATTCAGTGCCGGCCAGCTGCTCGGTAGTATGGATTTTATACTTCTTGCCCTGATCATCTTCCAATCCCAGGCCATCAAACCCTCCCAGTACCAGGTGGACCAAGGCGGGCTGGGCGTAATTGTTCTTAAAGGTGAGGCTCACCTGGACCTGGCCGGATCCGGTATCACCGGTAGCCTGGCTGTGGGTGATCTCGATGGAATCAGCAGGTTGGGCATTTGTGGTTTGTTGGGCACCAGCGCCCAGCGCTACCAGGCTAAAAGAGGCCGCCAGCAGAACGCGTGACAGCAGGCCGCATGAAAGGTTGGTACACATAATTTGTAAAACTTTTGGCGTTAATAAATACTCATCGGCACGGAGGGAAGGGAAAATACAGAATACCGATCATCTGCCCCAAAAATTAGCAGCTTAATTGGGTCGATTTGGGAGCCTGGAATAAGGAGGTGCACAGGCAAAGGGCTATTTGGCGGCGGGCTGCAATCTAGCGGCAGTGGAGACTAGCGGGGACAAAGGGACCTTTTGGGACTTTTTAACTCCCTTTTTGTCCTTTTCGTAAGGCCAGCTTTTTATCCTGCTTTTCGATTTCATACACCGTTACAGGATGCAGGCCGATCCAGGATGCAAACTGGCGCATGCGAACGGCATCCTCCATACCAGGATAGCTGCGATGGGCCCACTCGTAGCGTTGGCGGGCACTCATGGTGCGAAACATCAATAGCATATCTTCATCTGCCAGCAACAGGCTGCAGATCAGCTTTTCCCAAAGTGGCGGCCAATCGGCAAATTGGGACGCGGCAGCTTTTGCGGTGGTATTTAGTTCATATAAGATACAATCACCGGCCACCGGTGCGATATATACGGAGGAGGGTTTGCCGGAGAAGTAACCGGTGGGATCAATGCAAAGATCCCCGGGAACAAAAAAGCGACAGGTGATTCGTCGCCCGTTTACTTTTCTATACGCGTGCATTCTTCCCTGTCCCACAAAGGTCAGGCGTTCGCAAACCTGGAAGGGCTGCAGCAGGAATTCGCCGCGGGCTATCTCCAGCGGCGTCAAATTTTTTGTGAGAAAGGATTGAAAGGATTGGGAAAGACTCATCAGTTGTTGCAGGTGGTCGATAAGGTGGTTGGTCATAAACGGCAATTAATGGTTTGAAATCTGTTGGATAGGGAGTGAAACGGGATAAAATTGCCGGTACTCTCCGCCTGTTGGCCCAGCCATCGTACTTGATAGACAGGCGGATTTCCCGGCAATTGGGTACAATGACCCTTTATGCGGCAAGTTTACTATACTCCAGTACCTGGTGCGCGAAGACCTGGGAACTGGTTAGCAGGTCATCGGCAAACTTTAGGAGCTGGGGCATAGAAAGTCCATTGTGCCGGTGGTAGCGATTCGGCCATCCAGCTCGCTGGAACTCGTCACGCGTTTTGGTAACCTGGAGCACCAGGATGCCAGGCCCGGTATTAATAATGGTGACTTCGTCGCCGGAGTTGAACCCGCACAAACGAAACCAATAACCTTTTAGTAATACATACGGAAAGTCGATGTCTTTATATCCTCCCCACGTTCCACTGCAAAGCATCATCTGCTTGCCGGGGAAGGGGTATGTTTTCTTTTCGTTCATAAAATAATAATTGATACCTGATTAAATAAAGGATACAATCATGCCCTGATCTTTTGAACAGCAGCGGTGATTTTTTGCCATTCTTCAGCTGGGGTAATAAAGATGTAGTTGGGTTCACTGATAACCTGCACCTCCTTACCAGGGGTAAAACCCACCTCTGCCATCCATTTACCATATAACTGAAGAGAGGGTACGATATGGCCCCCTCCTGGGGACTTTCCAAAAAACTCCTTTTCCAGTATCCGCAGCATACGGCTTTGATGGGCATGAGCATGCATGGTGAGCTGGAAGGTGGGGTTGTTAATCTGCAGATAGGACGCCTCAAAAAACCGAAGGATTTTTTGCGTCACAAAGAATAGATCCTCCCTTGCTTTCGGATCACCATAGGTAACGTTGGAGGTGGTGGTACAAAGGTCCCGCATCTGGGTGATCAGGGCACGGACCTCAGCCAGGGAAATATCATCTGCAAAAGAACGCAGCACACTCTTTGGATCGCGTTTTTCCTCTTCAGAGAGGTGAAATATTTGCATTTGCTTTCTGGTGTTCTTAGTTTTCATTTTGACGATTTTTTGTGATGAGTGATTGTTTCGTGGTTTCCATCGGACGGCCGGATTTAAAATATGTCCTGTTGGCTCAAACGCCATGCTCCCAAAAGGAGGGGGGCGATGGCTGGGCCACATAACGAAAGAGTTTACTTCATCGCAAAAGCCATTACAGTATGGTCGGATCATGTTGGACTGCGTCGGTAAATATTTTAGCTGCCAAAAAGTTTAAAAGAGCCTTTTGAAAAAAATGGTTTTGCGGATAAATGGATCACTCGACGATGATGATAAATAAGGAGATTGGATATTTAACAGAGGCGGATACATGCACTAAAAACGGGTAAAGGCCCCGGCCCAAAACCTGCATTCCAGGCGGGGGCCTTTCATTTTAGGAAGGTTAGATGGCGATCTTCATAGGTATGTGCCGCTGGCGGGTGGAAGTCAGGGGGCCTGCCACCTTTTTAGCAGTACCAGAAGATTTAATAGGAATGCGGTTTCTTCGTCTGACTTCCCGCGGTGATGTTTCGATTCTCAAGGTGCCCATTTTGGGGTTGGCCTCGATGAGTTTGGAGATGCCAGGGCCGCAGTGGGATATAATGGTGACTTTTTCCCGGTTGCCTTGTTTGAGTCCCTCGATGATGGCTGCCCTGGAGGAAGATTCGGAGAGTTCTAAGATATTGGGATAAAGGTCCAGCACCTTCTCCAGGCAGTAATCCGGGGCAGACCGGAAGCGCAGATAGAGGTAAACCCCGTACTTATCTTTATCGTGAAAGTTAATCTTTACCCAATACAGGGTTTTGGCGCCATTTACTTTGGAGGTAAGCATTTTTTCGACGTACCGCCCCTGTAGCAAGTTGAAGCCTTCCCGGAAGGTGATCCGCATTTCATTCATGTAGAATGTTTGCCTTTCATTCTTGGTGCGGTCACCCTCGTATTGAAGTTCCGCGATGTATTTGAGAAGATAATATCTCCCACTGGAATGCAAGAAAAAGTGGAGCCAGATTTTGAGGGTGGTGCCGGATTGAAAGCTAAACTCGTATTCCATTTCAAAATTGGGGAGTCCAGTGCTGATGTGCGCCAACAGCTTCACCCGGAATTCAACCATATTGCGGACACCGAGTAGTTCCAGGAAATTTTCTAATTTAAAGATATCAAGCTCTGTCATAAGATGGTTTTTAAGAATGGTTAACAATTGGTTTTTGTGATCTAAGTAAGTATTTAATTAGGATGCTGTTTTATTACCTTGCCTACAGGCAGCATCGAGGTCATTGACTATTCTTACTTTTTCCGGCAGGTCCAATGGACCGGTTTTTTCCTTTAACATAAAAAATATCAAACTAGTAGACACCACCCCCTTGCTGGTAATGGCCACGTTTTTGGAGATTGCTGAGGCATGCACTTTTCCGCCCTGTCTGAGCTCATGTTCCATCCAAAAAAAACGGCTATCCCAAAACACGATCCGGGTATGTACGGTCACGGTTTGAAAGATCCTGACAGGATAGCGGTATTGGATAAAAGAAGTTACCACGAATGGATGCCACTTTTGCCGCAATACCACTTTCAGCCAACCCAGTCGGCATAAAAGGTCTACCCTGCCAAGATCCATAAAGGCAAAAAACCGATCATTTCCCATGTAGCGCAACACGCAGTCCCACGGCATGCACGTGAGCCTTAATATTGATTCAGAGGAAATGGACAAATTCTTCCGCCGGAAAAAAGAACAGAGAACAACCAGCAACAGGCGCAGGTACATTCTCATAGTTGATAAAGTTTACAATGTGCCCCTCGTTGGCATCCGGACAGTCCAGTAGCGTTCCTTTTCCCCATGTTTTAAAAAGCCGATCAGCTCTTTACTGTCTGCCTTCAGGGGCATGTTGATCGTTAGCCGGCCGCTTAAGCGCTTAAGGGCCTGGCACCCCGTCAGCTCGATAATCTTTAAAAGTTGGTTTTCTACATATCGAGCATCGATGTAAAACACCTGGATAGTTTGGTTGGGTCCATACCGGATCACCCGGTTAAAAAATAGGTGTCCCAGTTGTCTATCCACTTTTATTACGTCACCCAACGCCAGTCCGCTTAGTCTATAAGGAATACTGGTAAGGGTATAGTACCTGCCGGTCTTCTCCGCTTTTATGATCTCCTTTCGCCAGATATCGCAGCCATCCCTGTATTGCACAATGACGTCCAACGGATTAACAGTGGACAGGTCTAGTATGCGGCGATGGGCTTTTTCGCTATCGTATTTATCTTCTTGCGTAATAACCAATCGTTTGGGCGCAGTAGCTACGGTGATCTGATCACCAGACGTGAACCCCAAACGCTCTAGCCATCTTCCTTCCAAATTGATGCGCGGTGCCGTGGGCTTTTTTAAAGCCGCAGGTCGCATGCCGGCAAGCACTTTTAATAATCTTACACTCTTTTTCATACGCGACGGATTTAAAAAAAAAACTATTCCAAATGTTCCAGGTCGTCTGCCTGCGCCGCCTTTGTCCTTACACAGATCAGCCCTGCCTCAAAAAATCTTTCCATTCCTCTATGGATGGTGATCAGCTTATTGCGGGAAGCTGCTGTTTTAAAGGAAGGATTTTCTGTAGTTAGGCAGGTCTCCAGCATTTCGTTGAAATGGCTACGGATGTCACCCATGGAGTGGTCTGCGAAAAAGGATCGAAAAACTGAAACAGGATTTCGCAATTCTGCCTCAGTAAGCCGGATCACATCCTCGGCTTTACAGTCCAGATCAAACGTCACTGGCATAAAAAATGAAGTTTTGAAGGTTAACAAATGTGGTTTCAGAGGTTCCTCAAAACAGGATATCAGTTGAGTGCTGCAATTACATCTTCAATAAGCTCTCTGGTAGTAAGACCGGTCCGGCGGCGGAGTACCTTTAATGCTTCTCCCGCTGTCAGCGCATCGTTATAGTCGTTTTCCCGTATGTAGCGATTAATGGTGGATCCGCTACGTTTAAGCGCAATAGCCAGTTCTTTTTTAATGCCATTCGATCTCGCCCTTATATGGCAAAGGGCCACGTAAGTCAGACGGTATCTTCCAATCATAGGGGTACCTATTTGAAAATGAAAAAGCGCGAGTTGGTCCTCTCGCATTGAAGGGCTACGACACCCTGGTGACAAGATTGGACGCTCACGCTTTAGTGATTTGCCGGCACGTACATGTCCATGACGGAAACACGCCTTAGCCTCGCCACCTTGAAATGTCGTAGTTTTCAATGCAAGACTGTTGCTGCAACAGTATATATGGATGGTTAGTATCCTTTTGCTTATGTCTTATTCATAGAAAAACAATTATGTGATTAAAAACGGGCACTTGTTTTTAGCAGGGGGTACTATCCTGCCGGTAATGGGTTTGCGAGCACAGGATATAGGATCATCGGCTCATCCAGGGCCCTGGGTCCATTCTTATGCAGGGTATCTGCTACCAGGAGAAAGGATTTAACCCGGTTTTTGACAACATTTATTTTTTCTGGTGCCACTTCATAGGTTTCATTATATCGCGAGTCAGAATACGCCTTGTTTACCAGGTTAAGGAGTTCTTCTTCCTCTTTCGTCTTGCCGGGGAATATGGCCCGCGGGGCAAGGGAGAAGGTCTCCGTCATCATTAAAAGCCGTGCGATGTTATGGGTATTGGAATGAAAGCCGGTAAAAAACCGTAGAAGTGCCACGCAGGCATGTTCCAGGGCCTGGTGCAGTAAAAAGATGGCCTGCGCATACCAGCTGGAAGTATAGGCATGGCTGGCCAAAGCATAAAAATGCTGCGATTGCTTAAACCACCTGTTCCACTCATTGGTCACGCAGATGGCAGGCAATTGAATTTCAGAGGATAGGTTCACATCCGTCGACCGGTACAGGATCCTGCCTTGCTGGAGGATGGCGTGGTAAAACCGACTACCTGCTTTAAGAGTCTCCTGGACATAATGGAGCCGCTTGGCCAGGCAGTTGATGCCAATTGGCGCCGTAAATTTCTGCTCGATCATATCAATGACCTCGAAGTCGGAATGGCCTTCATTGGGGATGATCACCAGCAGGTCGTAGGTAGATTGCACGCTATTTATAATTGCGCCTTCTCCCACGAAGGTTCCCCAGAATTTATTTTCCGTACAGCGACTGCCATAGCAGATGATGGCCAGTGGGTTTACTGTATCCAGAATTCGTTGAGCAATATGTTGCAGTTGTTCTTCTTGTAGTGTTTTCATCACTAGATAATTTTGGGGTCCATAAATATCAGAAGCCCTTACACTGTTCAACTTTATTCATAGAGTTCCGTATTTGCAAACCGGTCGCTATAGGTAGTCCCTCCGACAGGTTCATAAACGATAATTACCGAATCCAGCAGGCCTTCACTGAACGGGGCCACATTGTCGGCAAAGCCTTTAGCATAGGCCTTACTGGCGACCAGGTTCTGGATGGGCCCGCGCAAGGTAATCTCCCAGCTGATAGGCGGCAGCATCCCGTGGGTCGTAGGCTCCGCCAGCCGTTTAACTAATACCTGGCTAAAGCCATGCAGATGGCGGGTGGTATCGCAAAAGGTCCGGCACCTACCCTCAAATTGGCGGTAGTTGCTCCTACAGATCAGTAGGGGCAGACCCAGTACAAGCACCAGCCCGGCAGAAATCCCAATGTCCCGAAGCATTCCTTTGATCATAAAGATTAACCAAACAGATTTTTATTTACTTGTTCGGCAGTCTCGTGCTGTACGGCGGACGTTCCTGCCCTCCAGCCGTCGCTCATTTGTGTTAACTGTTTTTGCCAACCCTTATCTGAACAGTAGGCATGTATAATTCCGATCATCAGGTGAATGACAAAACGCAGGCGGTTTTTTACTTTCATCAACCGGGCCCGCTTTTGCCAGACTTCCGTATAGATAGCATCCATGAGCCTATCGTGATCATCTGGCTGCAAGGGTACATATTCGTCGTATCCACGAATCGCCAGGAGGGCCAGGTTACGATAGGATTCTACAAATCTTTCAAAGGAACTCAGGTCTACTTTATAATCTTCATCAATCCAGACCACACAATGCTTGGGCCGTAGGTCCGGTGCTTTAATTTTGTTGGTAACAGGATTACGTTTCATAGTGATGGGTTTAATGTGTACAATGGTTATAGGCTTGCGTTCACATAGGAGGGTACTATTGGGAAATTACGAGCAGCCGCGCAGGGTCGTGATCGAACATCTTTTCCCACTTCCATTTTTTGTATAGCCGCTCCAGTTTATCCAATGCGCCCAGTTCCGATAAAAAATCGATGAGCACATTATTGAGGACATTGGAGAATGCCACAATGTTATCGCCTTCAGTATCGATCTTGTCCTTCTGCTCCCAGAATTGCCTATACACGGATTCGAGCACCTGGACCTGTTCTGCGGCGGTGAGTCCAAGATCGGCACTGATGGAATGGATCACGCATTGGGCCACAGGAGCTAAGGTGTCCACCAGGTGATGATAGCTACTGATGTTGAGGTAAAGGCCTTTTTTGAAGTGTACAAAGGTAGGTTTAGCCGCTACCGGCGGCGGAAGCTGGTTGTTTAAGCCTGGCACAGTTGTCATAATTGCATTTTTTGTTTTGATAAGTGTTGTTACGTGGTCTTATCTTAGGATTGGCTTTTGCGAGTGCTTTACGATTGGGCAGTCCTGGCCACCCGCATTTGCAAAGCGATGTCGTGCAACTTTTCCGGGCAACCCATTTCCCGGAAGAAAGCATGTACTTTTTCTATGATCACAACAATGACATAGTCCATCGCGTCTTTCCTTTGATGTATCCGGGTTTTATTTAGCCAGATCTGGGTCAGCACCATCTCGCGGATGATGTCCTGGTCGGCGCTGGAAATGATGGTGTACTCTTCGTAGAGGCCTATGATCATTTTTAAAGTTGGGCCCAGTGTACGGCACAATGCGTCAAAGGATTCCACCCGCATTTTGAGCCTTTTAAAGATGGTCCTTTTGATGGGTCGCACCGTCACGGTGGGTGCTCTCAATCTGAGGGTAGTGGCTTGCGGCAGCATGTTGTAAGGTTTAAAAATGTAGGTATGATTGGTTTAAAAAAGGATGCATTAGTTTAAGTGAGCCAGCACGTCCTTTCGCATCTTATTTCCGATGCGCTCCCACTTTTTTTGCCATCCTTTTTTGACGTAGAATTCATGCAGATGTCGTAATATTGTTCGCACGATAAATCTGCCAGGTTTAGCCTTCCTTAACTTCTCCTTGTATTCCCAAATTTCCGAAAGTGCGTCCTCCAAAATTTGAAACTGGGCCCGCTGGCCAAAGCCACCGTATTCGCCATGGACTTTGACGAACTCAAAGGCCAGTGGACCAAGGGTGTCGACCAGTGATTCCGGGCAGGTGATATCGAGCGTGAGGGAACGCGAAATCTTAATGAGATCCTGTTTTACTTTAACAGTGGGAGCTTTTTTAAGCGAGCGAGTGCTCGGTGTGCGGGGTGACATAACAAAGCAATAAGGTTTAATAAACAATGGTTGGATAATGACACAGTGCTGGGGGTGCTCAAAAAAAATGGCGTGGGTTAGTTCTTACCGTCTCGAGGGCTACGACACCCTACTCCGAATAAGAACGCCCACGCCGTAGCGTGAGCGATTTACCTTACTTCTCGGAGTCAGCGAAGGTCGTAGTTTCGAGACGAGAATAAAGCAAACGCGCTTTAGTGATATGTTGAGCTGGCAAATCTAATCATGAATCTCGTATACTATTGTAAGCCATAAATAAATTCTTTTTGGGTATTAACTGTTGTTTTAAAGATACAAAGTTATACCAAATAGAAAAAACAAATTGTTTTAAGGATATAACCTGTTACCGAATCGACCACTTCCGGATATTTATATTTGGGTGGCGGGAGCAAATAATCGATAGATGACTAAACTGAATATCAATCGTTTAAAGGTAGTACTGGCGGAAAAAAACAGAACTAATCGCTGGTTGGCGGATCAATTGGGGGTAAATGAGGGCACGGTCTCTCATTGGGCTACCAACAATAAGCAGCCCAGCGTGGTGACTTTTTATAATATCGCCCAGGTACTCAAAGTTGATATTCGTGATCTGTTTGAGCCCACCTTACCCAGTAAGCAAGGGTAAATCTGCCCGAGAGCCTCTCTTTGTCTTTAGCCCCGTCTTATCTTCATTTGTTTGCGTACACCAATATGCCATCAACCCCAGGCTGGTGACCGAAAATTTACGCTTCGGTGGCATGAATTTTATGCCATCATCACCATGGCCACGCAACATAATAAATCAAAGCGGAAGGTAGGCAAGACCTCGGCAGCTACCGGATCAAAGCCCAGTACTGCTGCCTCACAGGGTAAAAAAGGGCCCATGCCATTGGCGGTGGATCCAATGCTCTGTACCCTGACCAAGTCTGTGATTGCCGACCCGGATTATGTTTATGAAATCAAATGGGATGGGTATCGTATCGTGTCCTTTGTGAAGGCTGGTAAGGTGAGGATGGATTCCCGTGGAGGACAGGATTACACGGCTCGCTATCCGCGGATAGGTAAAGCCCTTAAAGACCTTGGCCATGATATCGTGCTGGATGGGGAGGCGGTTGTCTTTAATGAGCAAGGCCTGCCGGATTTTGATGCTTTGCAACTCTACAATGGGAAAGATACAGAGATCAGCTACTGCGTCTTTGACATGCTTTGGCTGGATGGTTATAATTTGATGGAACTGCCTTTACAAAAGCGCAAAGCCATGCTTGCTGAAATAATAGGGGATCATCCTGTTTTGAAGGTGAGTGAATCATTTGAGGATGGTAAAGCGCTGTATGAACAGATGATTGAACGAAATCTGGAAGGCATTGTGGCCAAGCGCCGGGATAGCGCTTATCATCCGGGACAGCGCGGTAATGATTGGCTAAAAACCCCTACCCGCAAAAGACAGGAGTTTGTCATTGGAGGCTGGGCGGAATCTGAAAAGTCACGCGCGTTCCGATCACTACTTTTTGGCGCCTATAAAGGCAAGAAGCTGGAATGGATAGGAAGATCGGGTGGCGGCTATAAGGAAAAGGAAATGCCTGCTATCCTCAAAAAGCTACAGGCGCTAGAGACTCACCAGTCTCCCTTTGAAAATAAGGTACTCGACACGAAAGGGGCCACTATTCACTGGGTAGAGCCCAAGCTGGTAGCCATCTTTGAATTTGCTACCTGGACCAAATCAGGCAGGATAAGAAAACCAGCAACTTTTATCAGCTTTCGCAGCGACAAAAAGCCCGGTCAGGTGGTGCGCGAGATTCCAAAGGCAGTGGAGGCGGTCGAGCAGGAGGTCCAGGTGGAGAAGGATCCGGCGCCGGCCGGTAAGCAGGCAGGGAAGTTACCCAAGGCTATGGCCGCAAGCAACTGGCCAGCGATAGAAAAGCAATCCCGGGACGAAGCTGGAACCATCGATATCGGAGATTGTACGGTCGATCTTTACAATGTAGGCCGTCAGATTTGGAAAGGTGTGCCCAAGGCACAGCTCATCCAATACTATCACAGCGTCGCCCCTTTCATCCTTCCACACTTAAAGGACCGCCCCCAAAGTCTGCATATAAAATTAAACGGTGCAGTAGGCCCGGGGCTCTACATAAAAGATATGGAAGGCCGGCAACCAGATTGTGCTTCCATATTCACAGACAAGCGCCGCCATCCCGCCAAAGGCAAACGCAGCCAGATTGATTACCTGGTATGTAACAACGAGGCCACCCTGCTTTGGATGATCAACCTGGGTTGTATAGATATCAACCCATGGAATTCTCGTGTACTTTCCGCCGGACAACCCGACTACCTGGTGATCGATTTAGATCCAACCGTTAAGGATGAGAAAGCCTCCTATTTAGATAAGCTGCTCGATACGGCGATGGCCACCAAAAACTGGTGTGATGAGCATAAGATCAAAGCATATGTGAAGACAAGCGGAAAGACGGGCATTCATTTTTATGTGCCATGTTCGGGATTTGATTATCCGGCGGCAAGAGCATTGACAGAACAAATCTGCAAAGCTATCCATGCTTTAGCACCCGGGTCTTCGACCACCGAAAATAGTATTGCCAAGCGCGGAGACCTGGTGTATGTGGACCCTTCCCAAAATGATTACGCGGATACATTGGCCGCTCCGTACTCGGTTCGTCCTAACCATATTCCTACGGTTTCAACCCCACTGGAATGGAAAGAAATAAATCGCAAGCTCAACCCTCACCGGTTTACTATCGATGAAGTGGGCGCCCGACTGAAGAAAAAAGGAGATTTGTTCGCAGGGATCCTGGATAAAAAAACTGCAGCGCTGAACGCTAAAATACTCGCCAAAATTTTTTGACGCGGGAGAGGGTTCTAGCAAAGGAGTAAAGGTCTCTTTTGTATGCAATGAAAAACCCTGCCTCGGCTGCAGGGTACTAATCAAATCCATAACCATTAAACCTTATCCTAGATCGAAAGGTACCATCTTCCTGGAATAAGAAGAAATATTTATGTGTTTTTTAGGCGCTAATAAAGCAATCTTTAGCGTAGTTGTTTGCATTAAAACTTCGTAGATGCAGGCGCTTGCTGCCACTGTAACGTTGTTGCGGGGAATGCAGGGAAGGTCCTGATGTGAACTACACCTAGCCCAGGCCCACCATTAAAGCATGAGCGCCCATTCCATGCTGCAGGCTGGAGATATATGCTCGATACCCTTATCCTTTAAAAAGAGACTTACCCCGATTGAGATATAATGTCTCGTGGTCGGGGCAGGACTTTCCCAAAGCGGGCGAAATAAACAAGTTAGCGTATGCTATTTACTTTTCTTTAGTCCATCTAAATACGTTTCAACTTTTTTCCGGTCAGGCCCGTGGCTTTTGATGGCGTCTTTAACGACTTGATGGGTAAGATGAGGATATTTTTGATGAAGGTCCTCCACTTCATAGCCTTCTGTTCCGCTTACACGGCTACGATCCTGTTTTCCTTGGAGCTTTTTATTGTCAGACATAGATAAATTGTTTAATTGAACAATAGTAGATAGAGCTCAATTATTATGCCCTGCAGTATGGTCGCTGAGGCTGGTACAGGAGGCGCTATCGGAAGGTTATCGCCTTATGGGCCTGCGCTAGTCGCCGGGATTGGAACCGGGCACGAGCAGGTTCATAAATGTGGGGGCGGGTATACCGATGGCATCGGCCAGCCGGTGTATTTCGGTGACCAGCATTCCTCCGCGGAGCCGTCTGATCTCGGCAAATCGCTCCGCGTCAATTCCGGATCGCTCTTGTACGTAGGTGGGATCCAAATAGGTAAATACATCTTCCAGGTCTATAATCTTTCCCTGGTCGATAAGGACGTTGATGGGAGGTTGGTCTTTTGGGCTGCTCATGTTGGCTTTTCTACAATTTACCAACATG
>Ga0207695_10001802_pt1 | contig 33804 bp, 29 predicted proteins | sample KBSC54metaG_FD_184354 | JGI IMG/M metagenome (GOLD analysis project Ga0207695, IMG submission 184354) | Corn rhizosphere microbial communities from Kellogg Biological Station, Michigan, USA - KBS C5-4 metaG (SPAdes) (version 2) | ecosystem: Host-associated > Plants > Roots > Rhizosphere > Soil... | reverse complement strand
GCGTCGTGCACTTCGCGCTGCAGCTGTCGCACTACGCGTTCCTGCTGCAGGACGACCTGTACATCGCGACCTACCTCAGCTCGCTGAAGATGGCCGCCGTGTCGACGGTGCTGTGCCTGCTGATCGGCTACCCGATGGCGTACTACATCGCCCGTGCCGAACCGGGCCGGCGCAACGTGCTGATGATGGCCGTGATGCTGCCGTTCTGGACGTCGTTCCTGATCCGCGTGTACGCATGGATCGGAATCCTGAAGGACGACGGCCTGCTGAATCACACGCTGATCGCGCTGGGCATCATCCACTCGCCGCTGCGCCTTTATCACAGCGACGCCGGCGTCTACATCGGGATGGTCTATTCGTATCTGCCGTTCATGATCATGCCGCTCTATGCGCACCTCGTGAAGATGGACCTCACGCTGCTCGAGGCCGCGTACGACCTCGGTGCGAAGCCGTGGGTCGCGTTCACGCGCATCACGCTGCCGCTGTCGAAGAACGGGATCATCGCCGGCAGCCTGCTGGTGTTCATTCCGGCGGTGGGCGAGTACGTGATTCCGGAACTCCTCGGCGGCGCCGACACGCTGATGATCGGCCGCGTGATGTGGGATGAGTTCTTCAACAACATGGACTGGCCGATGGCGTCCGCGGTGACGGTCGCGATGGTGCTGCTGTTGCTGGTGCCGATGGCGCTGTTCCAGTACTACCAGGTCAAGGAACTGGAGGACGCGAAATGACCAAGCCGAACAAACCGCTGTCGACGGGCGTTCTCGCCTTCGGCTTCCTGTTTCTGTACATCCCGATCATCAGCCTGGTCGTGTACTCGTTCAACGAGTCGAAGCTGGTGACGGTGTGGTCGGGCTTCTCGCTGAAGTGGTACGCGGCGCTTCTGGAAGACGACGAGCTGCTCACCGCCGCGTGGCTGTCGCTGAAGATCGGCCTGTTGACGGCCACCGCGTCGGTCGTGATCGGCACGTGGGCGGGCTTCGTGCTCGCGCGCTTCGGCCGTTTCAAGGGCTTCACGCTGTACACGGGGATGATCAACGCGCCGCTGGTGATTCCGGAAGTGATCCAGGGGATCTCGCTGCTGTTGCTGTTCGTTGCGCTGGAGCAGATGTTCGGCTGGCCGAAGGGGCGCGGGATGGTGACGATCTGGATCGGTCACGTGATGCTGTGCGTGTCGTACGTGGCGATCATCGTGCAGTCGCGCGTGAAGGAGATGAACAAGTCGCTCGAGGAAGCGGCGCTGGATCTGGGCGCGACGCCGCTGAAGGTGTTCTTCGTGGTGACGCTGCCGCTGATCTCGCAGGCGCTGCTGTCGGGCTGGCTGCTGTCGTTCACGCTGTCGATCGACGATCTGGTGCTGTCGGCATTCCTGTCCGGGCCGGGCTCGACGACGCTGCCACTGGTGGTGTTCTCGCGCGTGCGGCTCGGCCTGAATCCCGAGATGAATGCGCTGGCGACGCTGTTCATCACGGCGGTGACGATCGGCGTGATCGTCGTGAACCAGATGATGATCGCGCGCGAACGGCGTCGGGTGGCCGACCTGAAGGCGGCGTTCGCGGCGGCCTGACGCCCCTTCCCCCCATCCATCGATAACAAGACCTGCGCGCCGCGCGTTTGCGGCGCGCACCGAAACGCAGATCGACAGGCACACGACAAGGAGAATCCGCAATGAAGAAGAAACTGATCTGCCTGCTGGTGGCCGGCGCGTTGCCGGGCATCGCGCTGGCCGGCTCGACCTCCGCCGAAATCAAGGCATTGCAGGCGCAGGTGGCTGCGCTGCAGAAGCAGATGAAGGCCATGCAGGCGCAGCTCGCCGCGAAGCCGGGCGGCGCACCGGTCGCGCAGGCGGGTGCAACGGCCGCGCCGAAGCCGGTGATCGTGGCCGCCGATCCGGCCTCGCCCGACTATGGCCGTGCGCAGGCCGCGCTGACCAACGACGAAGTCAGCGAAATGAAGCAGCAGATCGCCAACCAGCAGCTGAAGGTCGACTCGCTGACGGACGCGGCCAGCACCGGGCCGCTCGCCGGGCTGTCGGTGACGGGCTACATCGATCCGACCTACATCTACAACCGCGCGGCCGGCACGTCGTCGTTCCTGTTCGCGAACCACGAGAACGCGTACAACTACTTCAACAGCACGTTCGGCGACCTGTACCTCGACATCAAGAAGACCTTCGGCGTCGGCCCGATGGCGCCGTCGGCCGAGATCACGCTGATGCCGAACCGCGGCAACGGCATCACGCTGCTGCAGAACTCGCGCGGCTCGATCACCGACAACCTGCTGAACACGGCGGTCATCAACGTGCCGATCACCGCCACGACGACGCTGGTCGCCGGCCTGATCCCGAGCTTCGGCGGCTACGAGGTGCAGCAGTCGAACCAGATGCTCACGCTCACGCACAACCTGCTGTACGATTTCTCGGATCCGGGCAGCTACGTCGGTGTCGGCGCGAACTACACGAAGGGCAACTGGGCGTGGAAGTTCTTCCTCGGCAACGAGCAGTACCGCACGTACGGCTCGGTCACGCAGACGGGCACCAACGCGCTCGGCGACCCGATCAGCACCAGCAACAAGGTGCCGACCTTCACCGCGCGCGCGGACTACACGTGGTCGAGCGCGCTCGATATCGGCGGGTCGTTCAACATCGGGCGGCAGACGCTGGCGAGCGCGATCGACGACCAGGGCGTCGTCCACTACGGCCCGGGCGGTGCGGCACCGAGCGCATACGGTTCGTTCTTCTTCGGCGAACTCGACGCGACCTACACGCTTGCCGATATCCAGTACAACGCCGAAGTCGACTACGGCCGGCAGCAGCATGCGGCGTTCAACGGCGGGCTCGCGCAGTGGTACGGGCTGTCGCTGCTCGCGCACCGCAAGTTCAACGCGCCGGTGGTCGGCCGCATGGGCGTGACGCTGCGCTACGACCTGCTCGCCAATACGAAGAACGGCGGCGGCGGCGGCGGCATCGCGCTGAACGGCAACGGGATGGATCCGAACAACGGCTTCGGCGTCGACGCGGACTGCCTCGCGATGTCGAAGGCCGGCGGCGGCCTGGGCTTCGAGTGCAAGGGCGCCGTGCGCCAGGACGTCGCGCTCGACCTGCTGTTCTATCCGACCCAGCAGATCACCGTGAAGGTCGAATACCGGCACGACTGGGCGAACAACAAGGTGTTCCTGCGCAACGACGGTTCGTACGGCAAGTCCAACGACCTGCTCGCGACGCAGTTCATCTATTCGTTCTGACGCAGCGCACGCGGGACGCCGTGCCGCGCGCACGGCGTCCCGCGCCGTTTTTGCCGGCCGGATCGCGGTGCGTCGCGCATCGAATGCCAGCCGTAAAGAGGGAGTCGATTTGATGACGCAGTCTTTCACCCGCCGCGCCGATGCGCTCGCGCGCGACTCGTACTACGAAGCAACGGCCACGCGGCCCGCGGTCGACGATCCTTCGCTCGACGATGGAATCGACGTCGACGTCTGCGTGATCGGCGCCGGCTTCGCGGGCCTGTCGACGGCGCTCGACTGCCGCGCGCGCGGGCTGTCGGTCGCCGTGATCGATGCGCACCGGCCCGGCTGGGGCGCATCGGGCCGCAACGGCGGCCAGGCGATCACCGGCTTCGCGAAGGACGACGAGATCGAACGGCAGCTCGGTGCCGACGGCGCGCGCGCCGCGTGGTCGCTGTCGCTGGACGGCGTCGCGCTGATCGCCGAGCGGATCGCGCGCTACGGAATCGACTGCGACTTCACGCGCGGCTACCTGACGGTCGCGACGAAGCCGCGCCGCATCGACGACCTGCGCGTGTGGATGGATGCCGCGACGTCGCGCTGGGGCCATCCGTCGCTCGCGTGGCTCGACACCGGCGCGATCCGCGCGCGCATCGCGTCGACGCGCTACCTGGCCGGCGTGCACGATCCGCTGTCGGGCCACCTGCATCCGCTCAAGTATTGCCTGGGCCTCGCCGATGCCGCGCGCCGCGAAGGCGTCGCGCTGTATGCGCACACGCCCGCGCTCGACATCGTGCGCGGCGCGCGGCCCGTCGTGCGCACGCCGTCGGGCGAGGTACGCTGCCGCTACGTCGTATCGTGCTGCAACGCGGGCCCCGGCGGCGTGCTGCCGGCCGCGACCGCCGCGCGCATCGCGCCGATCGCGTCGTACATCATCGCGACCGAGCCGCTCGGCCAGGTACGCGCCGACGCACTGATCGCGCGGCGCGAAGCCGTGTGCGACAACAACTTCTTCCTCGACTATTTCCGGCTGTCGGCCGACCACCGGATGCTGTTCGGCGGCCGCGCGAATTCGGCCGGCGCGTCGCCCGCGACGCTCGCCGAAACGATCCGGCAACGGATGGTCGGCGTGTTTCCGCAACTCGGCGACGTGCGCGTCGACCACGCGTGGGGCGGCTTCGTCGACGTCACGCGCAACCGCGCGCCGGATTTCGGTGCGCTCGATCCGAACTTCTTCTACGTGCAGGGTTTCAGCGGGCACGGCGTCGCGCTCACCGGCATCGCCGGACGCGCGGTCGCCGGCGCGATCGCGGGCGACACGCGCGCGTTCGACCTGTTCGCGCGCATGCGCCACCGGCGCTTCCCCGGCGGCGACGCATGGCGGCAACCCGCGCTCGAACTCGGAATGCTGTACCACCGCGTGCGCGAGCTATTCTGACTTTCTCCGTTCTCCTGACCATGCAGACATTCGCCAACCAGCCGCACGTCGCGTCCTACTACGCCGCGACCGCCAACGATACGACCCGCCACGCGCCGCTCGGCGGCGCGACCGACGCCGACGTGTGCGTGATCGGCGCGGGCCTCACGGGCCTGTCCGCCGCGCTCAACCTCGCCGAGCGCGGCCACTCGGTGACCGTGCTCGAAGCGTCGCGGGTCGGATGGGCGGCGAGCGGCCGCAACGGCGGCCAGTTGATCGGCGGCTTTGCGTGCGACATCGACACGTTCGGGCAATTCATGCCGGAAGGCGACGTGAAGCGCATCTGGGACATGGGGCTCGAAACGCTGTCGCTCGTGAAGTCGCGCATCGCGCGGCACGACATCGACTGCGCGCTGGTGCCCGGCTACCTGACCGCCGCGAACACCGAGCGCGACGCCGATTCGCTCAAGCGCTGGCGCGACGAAGCCGCGAAGCGCTTCGGCTACGACCGCCTCCACTTCGTCGAAGCCGACGAACTCGGCGACTACGTGCAGTCCGCCCGCTATTGCGGCGGCCTGTACGACCCGGACAGCGGCCACCTGCATCCGCTCAACTACACGCTCGGTCTCGCCCGTGCGGCGACCGGCGCGGGCGTGCGGATCCACGAGGACAGTTGCGTGACGCGCGTGCGCGACGTCGCGGGCGGCCACGTCGTCGAGACGAGCGGTGGCAACGTTCGCGCGCGTTTCGTCGTGCTCGCATGCAATACCTACGTTGGCACGCTCGCACCCGCGCTGTCGAAGAAGATCATGCCGGTCGGCACCTACGTGATCGCGACGGAACCGCTCGGCGAAGCGCGCGCCGCCGCGCTGATGCCCGCGCGCGCGGCGATCTGCGACAGCCGCTTCGTGCTCGACTATTTCCGGCCGGCGCCCGACACGCGGCTCGTGTGGGGCGGCAAGGTCAGCTATTCGACGCGAGAGCCGCGCGATCTCGCGGCCGCGATGCGCGCGGACATGCTGAAGACGTTCCCGCAGCTCGCGGACGTGAAGGTCGACTACGCATGGGGCGGCTTCGTCGACATCACGATGAACCGCGCACCGCACTTCGGCCGCGTCGCGCCGACGATGTACTTCGCGCAGGGATTTTCGGGGCACGGCGTGAACACGACCGCGCTCGCGGGCAAGCTGATCGCCGAGGCGATCGACGGACAGGCGAGCCGCTTCGACCTGTTCGGCAAGATCCGGCATCGCGACTTCCCCGGCGGCGCGGCACTGCGCACGCCGGCGCTGGTGCTCGCGATGAGCTGGTACCGGCTGCTCGACGCGTTCGGCGTGCATTGAGCCGCTGCGCGGCGCCGGCCGCTTTTCGCATTTTTCCGGCCGCATCGACGCAAAACGGCCGCGCACCTGACGTGCGCGGCCGCTCCGTTTCGATGCCCCTATGCAGCGGGGCAGCCTGAGTCGGTCAGTCCGTACCGTACTTCGGCGAATGCGGCCCATACAGCAACCCGCTCGGCGGCCCGGCCGACAACAGCCGGCTGCTCGTGAACGCGGCGACGTCGTGACTCTGATCCATCAACGTGTTCGCGATCTGCTTGACCGCTGCCACCACGAGCATGCCGATCAGGCCGCCACCGCCGTTGTTGCCGCCCTCGTCGCTGCTCGCGCTCGCCCGGCCCTGCCACAGCACGTCGCCCGTGCGCAGGTCGACGAGCTTCGCCGATGCGGACACGACCGTCGCGCTCGCGAGAATCCGGTACACGGTGCCGTACTGCGAAACCTTCGAATACAGCGCGGCGTCCGCGCCGAAGATCTCGCGCAGCTTCGCGGGCGACGTTCCCTGGATCTCGGCCGCGTTGGTCAGGCCGTTCTGCTTGAACGTCTCGTCCATCACCGCGACCGGCACCACGTAATAGCCGGACTCGGCGAGCGGCAGCGTCATTTGCGACAGCACCCCGTAGGTGGCCGCGACGTCCGAGGTCTCGTTGATCGGCGGCAGCACGAGGATCGAGCGCGGCTGGCTCTTCTTGAACGCCGTGTAGTCGGGTCGTTTCACCGGCTGCGCGCACGCGCTCAGCAGCGCGACGATCGACAGCACGGACATCAGCTTGAATGAGAGTGTCTTGAACATGGCGGGCGCGTCACTGTTTGGCGGTGTTCGTATCGGCGTTCTTCTGGCCGGCGATCGTCTGGCCGGCGGCGCTCTGCCCGGCAGTCTTCTGATCCGCGGGTTTCGCTGCGCCGGCCTTCTTCTTCAGCAGGAAATCCATGAAGGTCGACGATTCCGGGAACAGCTGCTTCTCGGCCTGCAGTTCCTGCTCGGCCTGCTGCTCGTTGCCGACGCTCGCGTACAGCATCCCGAGATGCGCATGGAAGCCCGGCGGCGGCGTATGGCCCTTCCCGCGGATGTCCTGCAACGCCTTTTCGAGCGCGTCGATCTGCTCCTGCGGCGACTTCTGCCCCTTGAAGTATTCGTACACCTGCGGCTGATAGCCCGTCCACTGATAGAGCGGCGGCGTGGAGCTCGCGCAGCCGGCGAGCAGCAATGCGGCGGCCGTCGCCGGCAGCCAGTTACCCCGTTTCATGGTCTTTTCTCTTTGATGTCGTGGTGAATCGATCGCATGCGGCGCCGGCCCCGGCGCCTGCAGCGCTTACTGCGCGGTCTTCAGCGCACCGGCGTCGACCTGTTCGGCGAGATGGTTCACGGCCTCCTGGATCGCGAGGTCGAGCACCTTGCCGTTGAGCGTCGAATCGTAGCCGGCCGTGCCGCCGAAGCCGATCACTTCGCGGTTCGACAGGCTGAACTCGCCCGCGCCCTGGCTCGACGCGACGACTTCCGACGTCGTCGTGTCGACGATGTTCAGGTTGACCTTCGCGTACGCGACCTGCGTCTTGCCGCGGCCGAGGATGCCGAACAGCTGGTGATCGCCGACGTCCTTGCGGCCGAATTCGGTCACATCGCCCGTCACCACGTAGTTCGCACCCTTCACCGCCTGCGCCTTCTTCATGAAGCCGGCTTCCTGCTTGATCTCGTCGAGGTTCTCGCGATCGAGCACGTTGAAGCGCCGGCTCTGCTGCAGGCGCGTGACGAGAATCGTCTTCGCCTGTCCGCCGAGGCGGTCGATGCCGTCGGAGAAGATGCCGCGCATGTAGCTCGAGCGGTTGTCGAACTTGCCGACCGCGATCGCAACGGGCTTGCCCGCGTAAGGCTTCTGCGCGCTGCTCACGGCCGGCACGTCGAGCGTGCGCGACGATTCGGTCGCGCAGCCGGACAGCGCTGCGACGACCGCTGCCGCCACGAGTACGGTGCGTCGTGTCTGGATTTTCACTGCTGGTCTCCTTGCGTGGAAAGAATGCCCGGAACGGGCGTGTCGGCACGGACGTGCGCGCATCGACGCGGCGCACGCGCGGCCTGATTCATCGCCGGACGGGCGACTACGATATTCGAAGGAAAGATGCGCGCAACAGGCGTGTCGCGGCGAAAAGCGGAAAGGCGGCAGAACACGTGACATGCACGTGCGCGCCCGTTACCCCGTTATTGCGGATGCTGCGCTGTTGATCGCGCATGATCGGCCCCCTGTATGGTTTTGCGCGATGATACCAAACGTATTTATCGAGACGGAACGTGTTTTAGATAATTGACGAATTTTGTGTGGCGGCAGCACGGCGGCGGCGATCGCCCGGAATCGACGCTGGACGAACCCGGTCACCGCGCGCCCAGCCGACAGCTCATTGGCCGAGACCATCGCGAGCGCGATGATCGGCGATCGGCGCATGCCGATAAATGCCGAATAAGACACGATTCAACATCCCGGCATTTGGAAAGCAATCGGGGCAGGAAATCGAATGCTGCCGATTGCAATGCCGCAGGCGTGTCCGTGCCTCACCCCGCGCCGCTAGTCGGCCACTTTCTGCCGCATCGTCACGAACTCCTCGGCCGCGGTCGGATGGATGCCGATCGTGTCGTCGAACTGCGCCTTCGTCGCGCCCGCGCGAATCGCGATCGCGATCCCCTGGATGATCTCGCCCGCATCGCGGCCGACCATGTGCGCGCCGATCACGCGCTGGCTGTCGCGCGCGACGACGAGCTTCATCAGCGTGCGCTCGTCGCGGCCCGACAGCGTGTGGCGCAGCGCCTTGAACGACGTGCGGTAGATGTCGACGTCGCCGTACGCGCGACGCGCATCGGCCTCGGTCAGCCCGACCGTCGCGACCTCGGGCTGGCTGAACACGGCCGACGGCACCCATTCGTGATCGGCCGCGACGCGCGACCCGCCGAACAGCGTGCGTGCGAGCAGCCCGCCGTCGCGCGTCGCCACCGGCGTGAGCTGCGGCCGCGACGTGACGTCGCCGATCGCGTGGATGGACGCGACCGACGTCGCCGAATACGCATCGACCGCAATCGCGCCGCGTGCGTCGAGCATCACGCCCGCCTGCTCGAGCCCGAGCCCGTCGACATTCGGCACGCGGCCCGTCGCATAAAGCACCGCGTCGTACGGCCCGTGCTGCGCATCGCCGACGCGCACGCTCAGCGTGCCGTCGTCAGCGCGGGAAATCGATTCGACCACCGTGCGCGCGTGGATCGCGACGCCCTGCTTCGTCATCTCGTCGGTCAGGAATCGACGCACGTCGTCGTCGAAGCCGCGCAGAATCTTCTCGCCGCGATAGAACAGGTCGACGCGACTGCCGAAGCCGTTGAAGATGCCCGCGAACTCGACCGCGATATAACCGCCGCCGACTACCGCGATGCGCTTGGGACACGTCGCGAGCGACAGCGCCTCGCGCGACGTGATCGCATGCTCGATGCCGGGCCGATGCGGCAGCGACGGACGCGAGCCGGTCGCGATCGCGATGTGGCGCGCACGGATCGTGCGTTCGCCGATCGCGACGGTATGCGCATCGACGAGCGTCGCGCGCCCCGCGTGCATCTCGACGCCCGATTGCCGCAGCAAATTGATGTAGATGTCGCTCAGCCGATTGATCTCGCGATCCTTCGCGGCGATCAGCGCGGGCCAGTCGAGCGTGCCGGCGCCGAAGGTCCAGCCGAAGCCCCGCGCGTCCTCGACTTCGTGCGGGTAGTGCGATGCGTAGACGAGCAGTTTCTTCGGAATGCAGCCGCGCAGCACGCAGGTGCCGCCGATCTGCTCTTGTTCCGCTATGCCGACGCGCGCGCCGTATGACGCCGACATCCGTGCGAGCCTCACGCCGCCCGAGCCGGCCCCGATGACGAACAGGTCGTAGTCGAAATCCATCGCATTGCCTCATCGCAGTTCGGATGACGGCACGATAGCAAGATTCCAGAATTCTTGCGGCGCACGGCACGCCCCGGCGTGCGCCCAATAAAAAACGGCGAGAAGCGTCGCCTCTCGCCGGTCAAACCAGCTGCCGGGTGTGCCATGCGTCACCGATCGACCACATGCCCGACCTGCCGGCCGCGCGGCACCGGTCCGCCCGGGCGCGCGAGGAGCGCGCCCGCGGCCGAACCGGCCGCCATGCTCATGCCTGCGACGTGTCGCTGCCGTCCGTCGCCTGCGTATCGTCTGCCGCCTGTTCGGGCTTCTCTTCCTTCTTCTCGAGCATGCCCTCGATCGCTTCCGCGCCCTTGAAGCCGGCGACGGCCGCTGCCGCCTTGGTCAGCAGGCCCGCATCCGGATCCAGCTTTTCCACGCCTTCAACTGCCGCCACTGCGCCGGCGATTTCGCCCACGGTGTCCAGGATACCCATCGTCATCCCCTTTCAAGAAATCGTGAGGCCGATCGTCCCACGAAAAAAAACCGGCAGACCGTGTCTGTCATCACCGGATACACAAGTTACGCACCAGGCCGGCCACGCTCGACGAGCGCCACCGGAACGACGCACGCGCGTGCACGGCGGCACGCAGCGGACGATGCACGCAGCGTAGCGGAAAGCCTTCGCGCGTACTGTAAAAGTATGTTCTGGAATGCCGACGGATCGCTTACGGCGCGGGAAATCCGTGATGAAGCGATTGCCGAATAGTCGTGTGCGCGTATGAACGCCGCATGACGAAAAAAAAGAGGCGCCTTGCGGCGCCTCTTCGATGCGTGCCGGACGAATGCCGGCGCGTGCGTTCCGACGTTCGTCAGAAGATATTGCGCAGGCCGATCGCGATGCCCGTCTGGTTGCTGCGGCCCGGCAGCTCGACGTTCGCCGCGCCGTTCGTCTTGTTGAAGTCGACGGTGCCGTAGATTTCGGTGCGCTTGCTCAGCGCGTACTCGGCGATGCCGACGATCGCGTAGCGGTTGCCGCTCGCGAGCGTGCCGTTCGCGGTCATCGCATTGCGCATGTGGTCGTAGTAGAACGCGCCCGTCAGCGTCAGCGGCGTGCTGACCTGCCAGCTCACGCCCGCGAACGGACCGTCGTCGATCCGGCCCGTGCCCTTCGCGACCGGAATCGTCTGCTGCGCGAGCAGGCTGTCGACGAAGCCGGTGTCGTCCTTCGAGCGCAGGTAGCCCGCGTAGACCTTCGCCTTGCTGAACGCGTACACGACGTTCGCGTGGTAGATGGTCTGCTTGCGCGCCGAGTTGTCGCTGTTCTGCTGCGCGCCGGCCGCGATGCTGAGCGGGCCCATCACGTACGACAGCGACACGCCCCACGCATTGCCCTTGCCGAGCGAACCCGGAATCTGGCCCGAGAAGCCGCCGGCGCCGGTCGATTCGTAGTTGGTGCCCGTCGAGTACATCGCCTTCGCGGTCAGGCCCGCGAACGTGCCCGTGTACTTGATCTGGTTGTCCGCATACAGGCCGCCGCCGAGTGCGACCGGCAGCCATGCATTTTCGAGGTAGTTGCCGACCGTCAGCGGATCGTAGGTGTCCGACAGCAGGTCGAACAGCGGCGTCTTCTGGCGGCCGAGGGTCACCGTGCCGTACGGGCTATCCAGACCGACGTATGCCGCACGGTTGAACAGGCGGCCGCTGTCGGCGAATGCGCCGTTCTGCAGGTTCACGCCGCTTTCGAGCTTGAACACGGCCTTCAGGCCGCTGCCGAGGTCTTCCGTGCCGTAGATGCCGAAGCGGCTGTTGGTGATCGCGCCGTTGGACATCGACAGCAGTCCGTCATTCTTGGCGTTCGCGTTGGTCAGATACCGGACGCTGACGTCGGCGACGCCCCAGAGCGTGACCGAGCTTTGTGCGGCCGCGTACTGGCTGGCGAATGCGAGCGCGGCGCCCCCTGCGATGGCTGCGAGTCGAGTGGTCTGCTTCATGAGCTTTCCTTTTTGTGGGTGTCTCCGTTCATTGCCGGCCGCGTGCGCAGCCGGGTGGCGATCGCGGCGCGCTCTTGGCGCGCGCGATGTGGCCTGAATAATAGGACGAGTACTAAAAATGAAAGAAATTGAAATGCTTGAAAACGGCGGGACTGTCGCCCGGGAACAACGTTTCCCGTGCCGGGCTTGCCTCGCGTGCCGGCAGGACGGTTCGCGACGGTGTCGGCGTGTGTCGGCAGTGCTGTAAGGATCGGCGATGGTGCGGCGCGGTCAGGGGCGTGTCGCGGCGGGCCGGTTGGTGCGATCGATGCAACCGGGATGTCTCGCGAACGCCCGCAGCGGGCGCGGCCGGTGCAACCGGCCCGCGTTCGGGTGCGCCGGTGGATCGGCGGATCGGCGGATCGGCGGATCGGTGAAATTGATGAAACGGTGACGCGGCAAATCCGGAACGCGGCACCAACGGCTGCCGGGCGATACGCGCCGTCAGGCCGTTTGCGCCACCCCGTCATCGTCGCGACCACCATCGCCGCCGCTCCCCGCGCGACGCCACGCGCGCCGCACGATCTCCGCGAACGCACCGACGAGCAGCAGCACGGCGCCCCACAGCGCGATGTCCGGCACGAGCCGCGTCACGAGGCCGCCGGCCACCGCGCCGGCCAGGAAGCAGAAGCTGATCGTCGCGAGCAGCGCCGAGTCGTGCAGCGCACCCGCGTCGTAGCGCGGGATCAACCCGACGAACAGCTTCTGCGCGGCGCGCCGCAGGTTGCCGGTCGTCATCACCGACGTGTACGACAATTCCTCGAGATGGGTGAACGACAGCGTCTGCAGCGTCGCGACGAACGAAATGCCCGGAATCAGCCACGCGCTCGACGCGCCGACGAGGCCGCTCGCGGCGACGCCGAGAAACGCGATCTCGACGATCAGGCTCGCGAACGCGGTATGCCGCATCCAGCCGCGCTGCGCGGCGAGACCGAGCAGGTGCGCGACGAACACTGCGATCACGAAGCCGACGAGCGGCGGCACGTGATGCAACGCGGCAGCCCATTCGCCGGCCGACAGGTTGATGCCGAGCAGCGCGACGTTGCCGGTCATCGTGTTCGCGAACACGTGGCCGTGGCCGACGTACGTGTACGCGTCGAGGTAGCCGCCCGACAGCGTCAGCAACGCGGCGACGGTGAGATTGCGGCTGGCGCCGTCGAGATCCATCGATCCTCCCGTGAAAATTCGCGCCAGTATGCGGCACGGGAGATCGCTTGTCCTTCGCTCACTGCCCGAAGCCGGTGAGCCCGATCAGCGCGCCGCCCGCGAGCAGCCACAGCGGATGGATGCGCGTGCGCCACGCGAGCAGCGCGCAGGCGGCCGTGATGCCCCACTGGATCGCCGTGCGGTTCGACGCGTCGGAGATCAGCACCGCGCTCGCCGCGACGAGCCCGGCCGTGACGGGCATCATCCCCTGCTGCACGTAGCGGCGCCACGGCCGGTCGCGAAAGCGCTCCCATGCATGCAGCGCAAGCACCGTGACGATCGACGACGGCCCGAACTTCGCGAGCGACGCGACGAGCAGCCCGGCCCAGCCGGCCACGTGCCAGCCGACCAGCGACACGATCATCATGTTCGGCCCGGGCGCCGCCTGGGCCAGCGCGAACAGCGCGGTGAACTCGTGCGCGCTCATCCAGTGATGCACGTCGACGACCTGCCGCTGCATCTCCGGCAGGATCGTATTGCCGCCGCCGAACGCGAGCAGCGACAACTGGCTGAAGATCGTCGCGATCGCGACCAGCGTGTCGTTCATGGCCGGCCTCCGGGCTGCGTATCGCGCACCGAAGCCTGCGCCGGCTGCGGCGTGCCCGCATCGCGGCGCCGCGACGCGAACCAGACGCTGACGGGCGTCAATACGAGCATCGTGGTCAGCAGCGGAATGCGCAGCACCGCGATCGCGACGAACGCGAGCACCGCGATGCCGGCCGCCGCGCGCGCGTGCCGCAGCGGCTTCGCGACCTTCGCGGCCATCGCGACGAGCAGCCCGGCGGCCGCGGCGGCGAGCCCCGCGAACAGGTGCTGCACGCGCGGATCGTTCTGCGTCTTCGCATACAGCACGCCGAGCGCGACGACGACGAGCGTCGGGCCCGCGATCAGCCCGAGAATGCCCGCGAACGCGCCGGCGATGCCGCGAAAGCGCATGCCGACGGCGACCGACAGGTTGATCACGTTGCCGCCCGGCAGGAACTGGCACAGGCCGAGCAGATCGGTGAATTCGTCGGCGGACAGCCACTTGCGCTCGTCGACGATCGTGCGCCGCGCGAACGGCAGCGCGCCGCCGAACGACATGAGGCCGAGCGACAGGAAGCCGGTGAACAGCTCGGCGAGACCGACGCTGCGAGGTGGCGCGGCAGGCTGCGGGGAAACGGATTGCATGGGGCTCCTCATCAAACGGTCAGCCGAGGTTACCGCCGTTCCGGATCGCGGCAAAACGATTTTATCGACGTGCCCTTGTGATCTAGAATCACAAGCATGGCACGCGATCTCCCGCCCTTTTCCGCGCTTCGGGCCTTTGAAGCCGCCGCACGACATGAAAGCTTCAGCGCCGCCGGCGACGAGCTGCATGTGACTCACGGTGCCATCAGCCGGCAGATCGCCGCGTTCGAGGCCTGGCTCGGCAAGCCGGTGTTCCACCGCTACGGCAAGCGCGTGAAGCTGACCGACGAAGGCCGTCGTTACCTGGACACCGTGCGTGCGGCATTCGACAGCATCGCGCACGCGACCGAGCAGTTGCGCAACACGGGTGCTGCGCGCGTGCTGCGCATCAATGCGCTGCCGACCTTCGCGATGAAATGGCTGCTGCCGCGCCTGTCGCGGTTCCAGCGCGACGTGCCGAACGTCGAACTGAAGCTGTCGACATCGAACGCGCCGCTCGACGCGCTCGACGGCTTCGATGTCGCGATCCGCCGCGGCCCCGGCCACTGGCCGAACTGCACGAGCGGCCACTTCCTCGACGAAAGCGTGATTCCGGTCTGCAGCCCGGCGCTGCTCAAGCGCGCGCCGATCGCGCGCGCGGACGATCTCGCACGGCACGTGCTGCTGCATTCGGATACGCGGCCGGAAGGCTGGCGCGACTGGTTCGCGGCAGCCGGCGTCGCGATGAAGGGGCGCAAGCGGCAGTCGTTCGACCACTTCTACCTGGCGCTGCAGGCGGCCGTCGACGGGCTCGGCGTCGCGCTCGGCCCGCTGCCGCTGATCGACGACGAGCTCGCGAGCGGCCGGCTCGTGATGCCGCTGTCCGGGCCGCGCATTGCGACGCGCAGCTACTGGTGGATCGCACCGCGCGCGCCGGCCGACGATCCGCTCGTCGCGCAGTTCTGCGCGTGGCTGGAAGCGCAGTCGAATGCGAACGCATGACGCACCGCGCACCCGGCGCCTGATCGAAACGGCGGCGATGCGCCGCCGCCTCTCCCCGCACGCGTTGCAAGGCTGAAACCGTTCCGCATGCGGCGCGTCCGTTTCCCCTGCGGAATCGCCGTCGCGCCGCACCTGCGATCCCCCGTCCGTCAGGCCGTTCCGCACCAGGCCCGGCGCGCCGCCGACCGGCTCTGCCGCCGCAGGTTTCACGCCTGAAACATTGCCGCCTCCGACACGTTGCACGGCTGCAGGCAGCGGCCGCTCAGTCCCTGTCCGCGCGGCAATCCGCGCGCTGGCCCGCCGCTTGCTCATGCAGCCGTGCAGACAAAAGCGACTGCACGGCCGAGCGGCTCGATGCAGGCGACAAACAATCATGAAGTCGGGGAAATCATGTCGAAAATCATATCGGCCGTCACACGGCTGCTGTCTCGCATCACGGCTCCTTTCACTGCTCCTGTCACGCATCCGCTGATGCCGACGGCGCGACTTCGCACCGTCGACATCCGATGCACCGACACGGTCCGCACCGTCACCCGACGCCGCGACGCCTCGATTCGATAGGCGAACCCCGGGAAACCCCTGCCGGGCGCATGCGCGCCGCGACGACGCCCCGCGCCGTTCGCACGGGCCTTGCCGCCGGCCGCCGCCCGCGCGCAGACAAGCGCGCGGGCGGCGACGGCTGCGGGACGTCGTACGCCCCGCGGCGCCGAAGCCAGGCCTGCCGAGCCCCAGGCGCCGCGCCGGTCCGGCCGGCGCATACCGACACGAAGGAGGTGCCCACCCAGCAAACGACCCGATTCCGATGCAACCAGAAAACCCATCGCGCATCCGGACGATCGAGATCCCGTCCCGAACGACCCTCTCGTCGCACCGGCCGCCATTCCAGCTTTCAAGGGGGAAACCCATCATGACGCAATCCTTACTGACCAAGGCGGCATTTGCCGCATCGCTCGCCTGCGTGGCCGTCGCGGCGTCGGCCGGCCAAGCCAGCTCGACCTTCGGCGTGTCCGCCACCGTCAACGCAACCTGCCTGATCGACTCGGCGAGCGCGCTGACCTTCCCCGCCTACACGCCGGGAACCGGCGATCAGACGGCGCAGTCGGCGGTCACGGTCCGCTGCACGAACGGCACGAATTTCAACATCGGCCTGAACGCGGGCACCACGTCCGGCGCGACGGTGGCCAACCGCATCATGACGAGCGGCTCGAATCAGCTCAACTACACGCTGTACCAGGATTCGAACCGCACGGTCGTCTGGGGCAACACGCCGCCGACCGATACCGTCAACGGCACGGGCGCAGGCATGGCGATGGCCCAGGCGATCACCAAGACCGTCTACGGCAAGGTGCCCGATCAGCCCAATGCGGTGCCGGGCAACTACGCCGATACGGTGACGGTCACCGTGACGTTTTAGTGCCGCGCGGGGGCCCGCCGCATCCCGCATGCACGGGCCCTCCCCACCGGCAGCCGCCGCGCGTGGCGAAGCGAATCTCTTGGAGGTGGATCTGTCATGAAACAGAACGTGCGCAAACTCGCGACCTGGATCGCGGCCGTGACGCTCGCCGCCGCATGCGTCGACAGCCAGGCAACCGACTTCACCGTGTCGCCCGTTCGCGTCGAGCTATCCGCGGCGCAACGGAGCGTCGCGCTCATGGTCAGGAACGAGTCGTCCGACGAACCCGTGGTCGTCCAGCTGCGCACCGTTGCGTGGTCGCAGAACGCGGGCGACGACGTCTACGCGTCCACCGGCGACCTGATCGCGGCCCCGCCCATCTTCACGATCGCGCCCGGCGGTTCGCAGGTCGTGCGCATCGGCTTGCGGCACGCGCCGGCTTCGGATCAGGAAGCCGGCTACCGGCTCTATCTGCAAGAGATTCCGCGCGCGCCGAAGCCGGGCTTCGCCGGCGTGCAGATCGCGCTGGAAATGAGCCTGCCGATCTTCGTCAAGCCGGCCACCGAAACCGCCGCGCGGCTGCGCTGGGCAGCGGAGCCGCGCCCGGGCGGCACGGGCATGCTCGCGCTGCGCGTGACCAACGACGGCACCGCGCATGCGCAAGTGGCGAACCTCGCGCTGTTCGCGCCGGGCAGCGATCGCCCCGTCGCCACGCATGCGGAATTCGCCTATGTCCTGCCCGGCCAGTCGCGGGAACTGATGTTCAAGCCCGGCGCAGGAACCGCGCCGGCCGTTGCTTCCGGGTTGCATCTGGTCGGCTACTCCGATGCGGGCGACATCGATTCGACGATCGCGCCGAACGCCCGCTAAGGCGGCGCTTCTGATCGCGATCCTCATGAGCGCACAGATGACACTCGCGGAAGAACGCCCCGCCACGGCACCGGCGGCACCGGCGGCGCACGGCGCGGCGGGCGGCCCGGCCGAGCTGCTGTATCAGGTCGACATCAACCGGCAGGGGCTCGACGAAACCGCGTTGCTGATCAAGGCGGCGGACGGCGAATTCTACGTGTCGGCCGACGACCTGAAACGCTGGCGGCTCAGGCAGCCGGACGTCCCGCCGCTGGCCGGCAGCGACGCGCCGTTCTACCCGCTGAAAGCGATCGCGGGGCTCGCGTACACGGTCGACGAGCAAAGCCTGACGATGGTGATCAGCGTCCCGGCCCAGGCATTCGTCGGCGCGACCTTCGACGAGACCGACCGGCACCGCGCGAGCGCGGTCGAGCCCGGCATCGGCGGCTTCTTCAACTACGACCTGCTCGCGGAGCAGGCCGCGGGCCGGACGCACGGCTCGGGCCTGTTCGAGCTCGGCTTCTTCAACCGCTTCGGCGTCGGCGTCGGCACGTTCCTCGCGGACGAGTCGGGCCCGACCCGGCGGCTGACGCGCCTCGAAACCACGTGGACGACCGATCGGCCCGGCAAGCTCGCCAGCCTGCGCGTCGGCGACGCGATCAGCCGCCCCGGCATGTGGGGCCGCGCGATCCGCTTCGGCGGCATTCAGTACGCGACCAATTTCGCGACGCAGCCCGGGCTCGTCACGATTCCGCTCCAGGGCGTGAGCGGGCAGGCCGTGCTGCCGTCGACCGTCGACGTCTACGTCAACAACGCGCTCACGTCCACGCGCGACGTCGCGCCCGGCCCGTTCGCGATCAACAACGTGCCCGTGGTGACCGGCCAGGGCGACGTGCGGGTCGTGGTGCGCGACGTCATGGGCCGCGAGCAGGTGATCACGCAGTCGTTCTACGCGAGCGCGAATCTCGTCAAGCAAGGCATGCAGGACTTCTCGTACGAGGTCGGCAAGGAGCGGCGGGATTTCGGCCTGGCGAGCAACAACTACGGGCGATGGTTCGCCAGCGCGACGCACCGGATCGGCGTGACCGACCGGTTCACCGGCGAGATCCACGCCGAAGCCGAAGCGTCCCGGCAGAACCTCGGCGTCGGCGGCGTGGTGCTGGCCGGGCCGCTCGGCGTCGTCAATGCGTCCGCCGCGGCGAGCCGCAGCGCCGATGGCGCGGGCGCCCTCGCGACGATCGGCGTCGAGAGCCAGTCCGGCCTCGTCGACATCGGCGCGCACGCGCAATGGGCCACGCCGCATTTCGCGCAGATCGGGCTCGAACCGGGAACGCTCGCGCCGAAGCTGCTGACGAGCTTCAACATCGGCGTCGGGATGGGCCGCTTCGGCTCGCTCGGCCTCGCGCACGTGTTCGTCGACGATCGCGGCGGCTACAAGGTGCAGCTGCTGTCGCTCAGCTACAGCGTTCAGCTCGGACGCTTCGGCTTCGCGAACGTCAGCGTCAGCAAGCCGCTGGGCGGCTCGGGCGCGACGACCGTCGGCGTCGCATGGACGATACCGATCGACAACCGCACGAGCGCGTCCGTCACGATGACGCACCAGCAGGGCGCCACCGACATGCTCGCGCAAGTGCAGCGCAGCCTGCCGGTCGGCGAAGGATTCGGCTACGCGCTTCAGGCCGGCAACAACACGCAGGATGCGAGCGCGACGCTGCAAACGCGCACCGGCACCTACAGCGTCGAGGCCGCGGCCTATCGCGGCCGGGCCGGCGTACGGGCCAACGCGGCGGGCGGCATCGCGTTCGTCGACGGCACCGCGCGCCTGTCGCGGCAGATCACGGACAGCTTCGCGCTCGTCAAGGTGCCGGGCTTCGCCAACGTCGGCATCCTCGCGGACAACCAGCTCGTCGCGCACACCGACGCCAACGGCGTCGCGCTGCTGCCGCGGCTGCGCGCGTACGAAAGCAACCCGATCTCGATCGAGCAGGCCGACCTCCCGTTCGACGCGACGATCGGCACGCTGAAGCTCGACGCGGTGCCCTATTTCCGCAGCGGCATGGCGCTCGAGTTTCCGGTCTCGCGCTCGCGCGGCGCGGTGCTCACGCTCGATCTCGAGAACGGCGCCCACTTGCCGGCAGGCGCGATCGTCACGGTCGCCGGGCAGAAGGAAGCCTTCCCGGTCGGCCACGACGGCGTCGTCTATCTCACCGGGCTGTCGGAGCAGAACCGCCTGCGCGCGACGTGGCGCGACCAGCAGTGCGACCTGTCCGTCCGCTTTCCCGCCGGCGACGATCCGCTGCCGGACCTGGGCACCCACCTTTGCAAGGGAGTCACACCATGAGACATCGCAAGCATGCCGGGCGGCATGACCGGCTGACGCACCTGCGCGCCGCCGCCGCGGCGCTCGCGGCCGGCGCGGGCATGCTGGCCGCGCTACCCGCGCTCGCGGCGACGACCTGCACGATGAATGCGCCGTCGTCGATGGTGTTCGGCACGTACGACACGCTCAATGCCGCCACCTCCGCGGTCACGATCTCGGTCAACTGCAGCGGCAGCGGCAACGCCACGCCCACGGTGACGGCGAGCCCGGGCGGCGGCACCTTCGCGAATCGCCTGATGACGAGGACCGGCGGCACGCAGACGCTGGGCTACAACCTGTATCTCGACAGCGCGCACACGTCGATCTGGGGCGACGGCACGAGCGGCACGTCGGTGATTTCGTGGGGCAAGATCAGTGGCGCCGGAACCTTCAACGCAACCGTGTACGGACTGATCCGCGGCGGCCAGAACGTCGTGCCGGGCGGATACGAGGTCACGAACATCACGATCCTGTTCAACTACTAGGCGCGACGGCGGCGCAGGCATGCGCGTACCGCCGTCGATCGCCATCACCGACTCGGACAACGGGGGCAGACCATGAATCGAACCGAGACAGCGAGCGCCGCCGCATCGCGGTGCGGCCCGTGCGGACCGACCCGCGCGGCGCCTCTCGCCCCGCCGAGGGCCGCCCGCCACGCGCGAAGGCTGTTTGCCGCCATGGCCGCGCTATCGATCGCGCTGCTCGGCGCCGCGCCGGGCCAGACCGATGCGAAGCAGGCCATCCGGTCGCTGCAGGTCGGCGCGACGGTCCAGGCGTATGCGCGGATCAAGGCGACCAGTCCGGCCCAGCTCGTGATCGCGAACAAGGACACGAGCACCGGCTACCTGAGCGTGCCGAACATCAACAACCCCGCCGGGACGACGCTCGCGGTCCAGACCAACGACCGGGCCGGGTATACGGTGCTGGTGCAGGTTGCCGCCGCCAGCCAGTCGCAGTTCAGCTCGATCGAGATCAGCGGAATCGGCAGCAAGGTCGTGCTGCCGGCGACGGGCGGCAAGATCGCCGTGCCGTATACAGCGCTGAACACGACCTTCACCGTGACCTATCGCTTCGTGTTCGCACCGAAGGCGAAGGACGGGACCTTCGCATGGCCGATTACGTTTTCGGTGCAGCCCAACCCGTGATGCCCGACGCTCGCCGGGGCCCGCGGCGATGATCCGCGCAGCTGCTCAAAGCACCGGGCCCGGCTCCTTTTCCTTGCGCAGGATCGCGTACAGGATGATCGCGCCGAAGGTCGCGGTGCCGATCCCGCCGAGCGCGAAGCCGCCGAACTTCAGCGAGAAGTCGCCCGCGCCGAGCACCAGCGTGACGGCCGCGACGATCAGGTTGCGGTTGTCGGAGAAGTCGACCTTGTTGACGACCCAGATCCGCGCCCCCGTCACCGCGATCAGCCCGAACACGACGATCGACACGCCGCCGAGCACCGGGCCCGGGATCGTCTGGATCACCGCGCCGAACTTCGGCGAGAAGCCCAGCCCGATCGCGATCAGCGCGGCGACCGCGAACACCAGCGTCGAATAGATCCGCGTGACGGCCATCACGCCGATGTTCTCCGCGTAGGTCGTGACGCCCGTGCCGCCGACGCTGCCCGACACGATCGTTGCGAGCCCGTCGCCGATGAACGCGCGGCCGACGTAGCGGTCAAGGTTGGTCCCCGTCATCGCGCTGACGGCCTTGATATGGCCGAGGTTCTCGGCGACGAGGATCACCGCGACCGGCGCGAGCATCAGCATCGCGTGCGGGTCGAACACCGGCGTACGGAACGCCGGCACGCCGAACCACGCGGCATGCCCGACGATCGCGAAGTCGATCGGCTTGCCGAGGCCCATCCCGTTGGTCGCGATCGCGTAGATCGCGTAGGCGATCGCAAGCCCAACGAGGATCAGCAGGCGCTGCATCATCCCGCGCGCGAACACCGCGACGCCGCCGACGCAGAGCACCGTGACGAGCGCCATCACCGAATCGAAGGTCGACGCCGATACGCCCTTGACCGCGATCGGCGCAAGGTTCAGCCCGATCACCGCGACGACCGCACCGGTCACGACGGGCGGCATCAGCGTCTCGATCCAGCGCGTGCCGATCGCCTGCACCAGCGCGCCGAGCGCGACATACACGACGCCGCACGCGACGATCCCCCCGAGCGCGACCGGAATGTTCGGGTTCGGGCCGCTGCCGCCGTAGCCCGTCACCGCGATCACGAGCCCGATGAACGCGAAGCTCGAGCCGAGATAGCTCGGCACACGGCCGCCGACCAGCGCAAAGAACAGCAGCGTGCCGATGCCCGACATGAAGATGCACAGGTTCGGGTCGAAGCCCATCAGGAGCGGCGCGAGCACGGTCGAGCCGAACATCGCGACGACGTGCTGCACGCCCATCGCGACCATCTGCGGCCACGGCAGGCGCTCGTCGGGGCCGACCACGCGCGACGCCGCGCCGGTCGATTGCACCCGCCAGCGCGGGAAGTAGGAATCGGACATGGGGAAAAGGCTCCTGTCGGTCTGTCGCCGGCTGCGGAGGGCGCGCCGGTCTGGAATCTGGCGCGAGTTTACGGAGCGGGAATGGGGCTGGCAAGCGGCGGGCGCGCACACGGCGGCCGAACGGCAGCGATGCAGATTCGAACTCGTCCAATTCACGGCCGGGGTCACCCGCCCTAAAGTGTCTGGACTGCCCCGCTGCAAGCGTGGCGGCACTGATCCATCGAGTTCCAACAGTAGCTCAACACGAGAAAGCCCGCATCGGTGCGTGCAGTCCGCTTATTCCGGAACACCGGAAAAAGGACGCATCTGAATGCCAATAAAAACTGGAGAGACAGGAATTGATAATCGAGGAAATATCGCGATGGGACGAAATCGAACAATCGATTTCCGCGCTGAGAAAGCGCGTCGTAATCGACTGCGGCCACGTTTCAGTGCGCCGCGACCACCAGGGGTTCTCGTTTGGTGGTCGGGGAGGGCCCAGCGCGTCGACCTTGCAGACATTTGAACTCGGCGTAGCACTGCGCCGCCGGCTGGCGTCCGAAGGCCGCGAGGCGACACTCAGCCTGTGCCTGTCCGATACCTCGCGTCTGCTCGGCGACAGCAAGGAACGCGCGGAGCTGGCATCCGCCATTGCAGAGCGGCGCTGGGCCGCGATTTTGCCGTCCGAATATCTGCATCGGCTTTCGCGGGACGAATTCGATCAGACAATCGTGACCCTGCAGACGAGAAACAGCAATCGTTTTTCCGGAGCATTGAAGAAATTCAAAACCGCGGCATCGCGCAGCGGGTCGTCCGAAGTCTTTTACCGGGAATCCGGAAGCCTGCTGCTGTCGAGTTTCGACGGTGACCGCCTGGCCATCAGCACGCCGTTTCTGATCGAATGCGCGAACGAAGACACCTATTACGAAAATGCCGACTGGAGAAACCCGGGCTATTTCGATCGCGAAGAAGACATTATCGCGAGACCCATGACCCGTCTCCTGAGAAGCGGCTTCATCAACCTGTACGAAAAGAGCTCCGGCATTCTCTGCCCGGCCACCTATGGCGGATTGCTGCTCAATTACGACGAATCCAGCGACCACATCTGCATCTATTCACGCAGTGATGATCCGCATATCGGCGAAAAAATCCTGCGCGGCGTGATCGCGGCCAATGCGGTCAGACGCGGCATGTCGCGAACCTTCCTGCAGATCGTATTTCCTGAAATCTCGCGGACCCCGGAAATCTCGCTGCTCGACTCGTCCCGCTTGAAACGATCGGACATGTCATGGGCCAGGTTTGCGAGCGCACTGGAGTTACGGGACGTCTTCAACCGCATGGAGCCGTATGTGGAACGGAAAAACTCGGAGGACACGCCAGCATGAACAAATACTTCGATCACGCTGCATCCATGGAGGTCTCCGCCAAGGCCTGGCTCGATACGCTGTCCAGCTATGGGCCCGGCAATCCGTCCAGCGCGCACGGCGCAGGCGAGCAGGCACGCCGCATCATAGGCGACACCCGTAACCGGATCGCCGCCTATCTCGGATGTCGCGCCGAACGTATCTATTTCACGTCAGGCGCCACCGAATCTGCCAATCTTCTGATCCAGGGATATCTGTCGACGCTGCGCCGCAAGGAAAGCACCCGTTCTGAGATCGTCGTATCGGCGGTCGAGCATCCCGCCGTGTACCAGACGGTCATGTCCATGAAGAAGCATGGGTATACCATTCGCGAACTTCCGGTGAACCGTCACGGAGTCGTCACGAGCGCGCATGTCGACGCGGCGATCAATGAGCGTACGGCGATGCTCTGCCTGATGGCCGTCAACAACGAAACGGGCGCCATCCAGCCCGTCAATGAAGTCGCGCGCGCCGTCAAACACGCCGATCCCGACATCCTGGTCGTGTGCGACGCAGTGCAGCATTTCGCCAAGTTGAACTGGCAGATCGACCTGGACGTCGTTGACGCCCTGTTCATGTCCGGCCACAAAATCGGCGCCGACAAGGGAGTCGGCTGCTTCTACCTGAATGGTCGATTCAAGCTCACGCCGCTCATGTACGGGGGCGCCCAGGAACAAACTTACCGCCCCGGCACGGAGAACGTATTCGGCATCGGCTTGCTCGGCGCCGCACTCCGGGAGGCAACGCGCGCGCCCGCCGACAAGCTCGCGCACGTCGGCGCACTTGGCGAACGCCTGACTGACCAATTGACCGGGGCCCGCATCGCCTTCAAGCGGCTGGTCCCCGCAGCAGACGCATCGGCCTACATCCTGGCGCTGGCCTTTCCTGGCGTGCCGTCACGGCAAATGATCGCGGAGCTGGCTGCGTCGGGATATTGCGTTTCGCAAGGGTCCGCGTGCAGCAGCCATTCACTGGAGCCATCCCGGGTGCTGTCGGCGATGCGCGTGCCGCCTGAGCACCTCAACTGCCTGATTCGCATTTCCTTTTCACCGAACCACACCATGCAGGACATCGACGAGCTCGCGACGCACATCGTCGATATCTGCCGCGCGCACAGCGACGCCTGACCGCCAGTAATCCAGAGCGTGCGTGAACGGCAAAAGGCGCACGCGCCACGAGAGGAGCAAACCCATGAAGGTTCTCATCATCGAGCCGTGTTTCTTCGGCCTCGGTTACATTCAGGCTGCCCGTGCGCTAGGCCTGGAATGCTGGGTGGTAACCAGCGACGCGACGCACCCGGATCAGTACAAGTATCGGGAGCAGGTGCGTGGCGTGCTGGTGTGCCCGGTAAACGACGCGCAAGCCGTCAAGCACGCGCTGGACGAAGCAGGCCTGCAGTCGACCATCGCGGCCGTGGTCGCCGGCAATCAGTTCGTCACCGTGACGGCCGCGAAACTGGCCGCCGTGCTGGGACTGCGCGGCGTCACCCCGCTCGCGGCCGAAAACGGCGTCCACAAGGATCTCGCAAGGCACGCGTATCGGCAGGCGGGGGCACCGTCGCTCGACTACGCGCTGGTTGCGACCCTGGACGATGCGCAAGCCGCAGCAGCCCGAATCGGCTACCCGCTCGTGATCAAGCCGACCAGCGCCGCGTCGAGCAAGGGGGTCACGCTGCTGCGAGACGAAACCGCACTCGAACCTGCGTATCGGCGGTTGCAGCAAACGGACTTCGGCATGTTCGGTCTGGCACGCCGTACCGAGTATCTGCTCGAGGCGTTCGCGGACGGTCGCGAGTTCAGCGTCGAGCTGGCGCTAGTCGACGGAACCATTCGGTTTGCCGGCGTAACGGAGAAATGGGTGACGTCACCGCCGTCCTTTGTCGAGATCGGTCACGTATTCCCCGCCCGCCTCCCCGCGCAGCAACGCCAGGCACTGCTCGACGCGGCCCGCTCCGCGACGCAGGCGCTCGGCCTGGATACCGGCGTATTTCACATCGAGTTGCGCTGGACTTCGACCGGCCCCCGCATCATCGAGACCAACCCGCGCCCCGGTGGCGATCACATCACAACGCACCTGGTCCCGCTCGCGACCGGCATCGATCTGTTCAAGCTCCACCTGCGAGCGCTGCTGGGCGACTCCGAAACAACGCCCCCCGCTCGCAACGCGGCGGCGGCCGTGGGGTTCGTCGTTGCCCCGCGCGAAGGAGTACTGGAAGCGCTCGACGGTTGGGACGACGTCACGCGGCGCGACTACATCGTCCATTGCGGGCTGGAAAAGAAACCGGGGGACCGCATTCGCCCACCCGAAAGCTCCGGGGACCGGATCGCATTCGTTATCGTGACCGGTGACACGGCCGACATCGCGGCCACCCGGGTGCAGACGGTGCTGCGCGATGTGGTCGTCAGGATCGCACAATGAATCGACCGCTGCTGACGCTGCTCGCCTTCCACGCGCTCGACAAGCTCCTGTTCTTCTCGATTGCGCCGAACAAACCCATTTCCGCCTGGCAGGCAGGCTGGCTGGACGATTCGGGGCTCGCGCTATTCTTCGTGATCCAGATCTTCTGCTACCGGCTCTTCCCTTTGCTGGGTGGATTCCTCGCGGACCGGTATTCGAAACGCTCGACGCTCGCGTTCGGCTCGCTGCTGCAGGCGCTCGGGCTGGTTGCACTGTGTCAGGCCACCTCGTCGCCGGCGCTGTTCTGCGCGGGCGGACTGGTCGGAATCGGTGGCGGGATCCTGAATCCGGTCATCTATTCGATGCTGAGCCAGGTATCGGGCCCGGCCGGCAGCCGGGCTTTTTCCACGCACTATCTGTTGATCAACGTCGGGGCGCTGGCCGGCCCGCTACTCCTGTGGCCTGCCTTCGGCAACGCATGCCTGTGGCTCCTGCTTCCGGCTGGCGTCGCACTGGCGACCGTACTCGCGTCCCCGGCAGGATCGCACGCGATGCCGGCTCGGCATCGATCCGCGTCCTGGTTCGCACCGCTGCACGACCCGATCTTCCTGAGGGTGTTCATCCTGTTCAGCGCGATCTGGGCGTGCTACACGATGATCTTTTCCAGCGCCCCGCTGATTGCGGCCCAACTCGAGTTGCACACGCAAGGCAACGTCTGGCTGGGCGTGAATTCGGCCACGGTCCTGCTCGCGTACCTGTGGACGCTGCGCCGCCCGGCAAGGACCGGTATCTCGTGGTCCAGTGTGTCGGCCGGACTCGCGCTGACCGCCGCCGGCGTCGCGCTGGTGGGAGCAGCACCCACCGGCTGGATCGTCGGCGCGGGCATTGCCGTGTTGAGCATCGGTGAACTCCTGTCGATCCCGGTGCTCTACCATCTGGTTTCCGAACACGCACCCGCGCATGCGCGCAGCCGCTACTTTGGCTTCATCTGGGTCGCAGGCGCGTTCGGGGAGGCCGGCGCGCAAGCGCTGCTTTGGGCGTGTCCGCAGCCGCGCATCGTCTGCATCGTGGCGGCCGCGATGCTGGCGATCGCAACCCTGACGACGACGCGCAAGGTCAAGCTCCGTGCGGCCGAAATCAACGCCACTGAAAGTCGCGCGCTGTCGACTTCCTAGCGCGCGGCCTGATACGGCAGCCGCCTGGGCAGGCACTCGGCCGGCCGGCACGCCGCGCGATGCAAGCGGGCGCTCACATCGCGACAGGCGCCGCGGACATCACGGATTGATGTACTGGAACAGCGACAGGTTCTGAAGCTGCGCGTAAGCCTTCTGCGAGCCCGTCAGCGCGTTCTGCATCTGCAGGAACTGGCTGATCGTCGACACCATGTTGGTGCTCGTCAGGTCGGCCAGGTTGCTGGTGACCTGCAGCGTGTTGGTCTGGTTCACCGTCTGCATCGCCTTGATTTCCTGCTCGCGGCCGCCGACCGACGCCTGCACGGTGAGGACGTTCGTCATCATGTTGTTCAGCTTCGTCGTGCCGGTGGTCATCGCGTTCGCGAGCGCGGCCGCGACAGTCGTGTTGCTGCTGATCGGCACCTTCAGCGCGGCGATCATCGTGTCGAGCGCCGCGAACACGTCGGTGCCGGCCTTCGGCGCGGGCGTGACCGTGAACGTGTCGCCGGGCGCGGGCGTCCCCGACACCGGCACCGACAGGCCGCTGCCGAGCGCGATCCCCGCGCCGGCCGAATACGGCTGCGCGGCGGTGGTGGTCGGCGGCACGACCGAGTTGTCGGTCACCGTATAGGTCGGCGCGGCCGCCGTGCCGGCGAATGCGATCGTGAACTGGTGCGCGTTGGTCGCGGCCGACGGGCTCGTGATCGACACCGCGCCGATCGTGCCCGTACCCGTGTTGCCCGCGCCGGCGAGCGGCACCGGCTGGCTGCCGAGCATCGGCACCGACAGGAACACGTTCGCGCCGTTGTCGCCCTGCGAGATCGAACGCGTGTCCGCAATCTGCACCTGCCGCGAACCCATGTCGCCGCTGTAGGTCACGCCGCCGCCCGACGCGTTCGAGAACGGCGCCGTGGTCGACTGGAAGCCCGAGAACAGGTAGTTGCCCGAACCGTCCGTCGAGTTCGCGAGCGTCAGCAGCTGGTCGCGATAGCCCTGCAGCTGCGTCGACAGTGCCGAGCGGTCGCTGTCGGACAGCGAACCGTCGCCGGCCTGGATCACGACCGTATGAATGCTGTTCAGCAGGTTGTTGACGCTGATCAGCGTCTGGTCTTCCTTCTGCAGCGACGACAGCGCGGTGTTCTGGTTCGACGCGTACTGCGACAGCGTCGCCGACGTCATCGACAACTGCACGGCCTGCGCCGCGCCGAGCGGGTTGTCGGCCGGCGTCGCGAGGCTCACGCCGCTCGAGATCTGCTGGTACAGCTGCGACAGCTGCGCCTGCTGGTCGCTCATCTGAGCGACGTTCTGCTGGTAGAACTGGGTGGTGGAAATCCGCATCGCTTCGGTCCCCGAAATCAGTTGAACAGGCCGAGCACGGTCTGGAACAGCGTCGACGCCGTCTGGATCACCTTCGCGTTCGCCTGGTAGAGCTGCTGGTATTGCATCAGGTTGGCCGCTTCCTCGTTCTGGTTCACGCCCGACACCGACTGCTGCGCGGACGTGATCTGGCCGACCAGCGCGGTCTGCGCGGCGCTCGACGACTTCAGCTGGCTCGTCGTGTTGCCGATGCCGTTCACGTAGTTCGCGTATGCGCCCGTCAGCGTGGTCGAGCCGTTGCCGAACGATTTCGAGTTGACGAGCTTCGACAGCGCGAGCGCGTTGCTGCCGTCGTTCGTGCCGCCCGTGTTCGGCGCGACCGTGAACGTGTCGCCCACCGCCGGCGTGCCCGACACCGTCACCGTGACGCCCGCCGTCAGCGTGATCGGCGAGCCGGCCTGGTACGGCTGCGCACCGGTGGTCGTCGGCGGCACGGCCGTGTTGTCCGTGACCGTATAGGTCGGCGCGGCCGACGTCCCGCCCATCGTGATCGTGTACTTGTGCGCATTGGCCGCGGCCGCCGCGCTCGTGACCGACAACCCGCCGATCGTCCCGGTGCCCGTGTTCGTCGTGGTGGCCGACGGCACGTACGGCGCCGCCGCCGCGATCGCCGAGCCGTTCGACGTCGCGAGGCCGAAACCGTTCAGCGCGCCGCGCGTCGGCTGCACGGTGAACTTGTCGCCGGCGCTCATCGAGCCCGACGTGAACGAGAAGTTCAGCCCGCCGATCGACGCCGGCATCGACGCCGACGAGCCGACCGCCGTGCCGCTCGCGCGGTCGGTCAGCGTGTAGTTCGTGCCGTCGTACGACAGCGTGTAGTCGCCCGTGGTCGGCTGCGCCGCGTTCGCGAACGACACGGACAGCGCCGCGTTGCCGGTGTTGCCCTGGTTCGCGTAGATGATCGGCGAGCCGGTCGTGAACAGGTTGCCGCCGACATTGCCCGACAGGTCGAGGCCGAGCGCGTTCTGCGCGTTGACCTGCGCGGCGAAGCTGGTCGCGATCGCGCCGAGCTGCGCCTGCGCGGGGTCGAGCGTCTGGCTGCGGAACGCGAGCAGGCCGCCGAGCGTGCCGCCCGACAGCGACGCGTCGGACAGGAACTGGTTCGGCCCCTGCGGGGTCGCGCCGGCGATCCCCTGCGACACGACGGTCAGCTCGCTCGGATCGGACGGCGACGTGACGGTCGCGAGCTGGTAGCTCTTGTCCGCGACGACGAGCGGCGTGCCGCCGGCGAGAAACACGCTGTAGCCGTCGCTGTTGCGCACGACCTGCACGCCCGCGAGGTTCGACAGGTTCGACACCGCGAGGTCGCGCTGGTCCATCAGCTGGTTCGGCGGCTGGCCCTGGCTGCTCGCGGACGCGATCTGCTGGTTCAGCTGCGCGATCTGCGCGGTGTACGCGTTGATCTGCGTGACGGTGCTCGTGAGCTGCGTGTTCACGCTCTGGCGCAGCGCGTCGTATTGCTGGCCGGCCGCCGTGATCTGGTTCGCGAGCGTCTGCGCATTGCTCATCGCGGTCTGCCGCACCGACGAGTCGGACGCGCTGTTCGCGACGTTCTGCAGCCCGGTGAAATAGTTCGTGACCGCGGTCGAGATGCCGGCCGTCGGGCTGCCGACGTAGTTGTTCAGCTGCGTGACGAGCGAATACCACGTCGACAGCGCGCCGCCCTGCGTCTGCGCGCCGTTCAGCTGGTCGCTGAGGTACTGGCTGTACTGCCGCTGCACGGTGACGGTGTTCACGCCCTGCGGCATGTAGCCGCTGCTCGTGTACTGGCCGCTCGCCTCGGCATAGACGGGGCGTTCGACCGAATAGCCCGGCGTCGCGGCGTTGCTGATGTTCTGGCCGGTCGTCGTGAGGCCCCAGAGCGCGGCATTCAGGCCGCTGACGCCGAGGTTCATGAGTGAGTTGGACATGCGCGATCCTGATGAGCCGGCCGCGCTGCGGCCGCCGGGTTGCGTAACTCCCGGTATAACGGCCGCGGATCGAAAAAATTGAGGAAAAAATGCACGCGCGACGCGCGGGTGCGCAGCGCTGGTCGGAGCGTCCGGCCGGCGGGGCCGACGCCGGTGCGCGGGCGGCCCGTGCGGGCCGGCGGCCGCGTATGCGTCAGGCCCGCACGAGCGAGCGGCGCTTCATCTCGAGCTGCGTGATCAGCCGCTGCAGCGTGTTCTCGGCGCTGCCCGGCAGCGACATGTAGCGGAAGCCGAGCTGGTAGCGCCGCGACCCGTTCGGCATCTGCGTCGAGCGCTGCGACACGAGCTGCAGGTCGAGCGACAGCTTGCCGTGGCCGGTCAGCTCGAGCTCGACGTCGGGCAGCAGCGTGCCGACCTCGAGCACCTCGACGCGTTCGTCGGCCGTGCGCAGCCCCACGCCGCCGAGCGACAGGTTGTGCACCTCGAACAGGAAGCCCTCGCCGTCCGGCAGCTTGCCGCGGCACAGGAACGGATCGACGATCGGCGCGTCTACCCGGAAATATTCGCGGCGCTGGATGCACATCAGCACTTCGGGGAAATCGGCGACGAACGCGGGCAGCCCCTCGTAGCGCGTCTCGCGCGGCGTGCCCGTGGTGAATTCGACGCGCACGCCCTCCGGCGACGCCGCGAACGTGCAGTGCGACGCACCGAGGATGCCGGCGTTCTGCTCGGACAGCGCGCCCCAGTCGAACGTGAACGTCCGCGCGCCGACGTCGACCTCGAGCAGGCGCGTGACGAGCTGGCCGCCCGGATACTGGACGGTCAGGAAATCGCCGCGGTTCACGAGGTTGCGCAACTGCACGCCGATTTCCAGCGGATTGCGGCGGGCATAGTCGGGCCCGGAGTGGCCTGCGTCCAGGCTGGGGTCCGTCGACGTTTCGATATTCATGGCTAGCCGGTCTTTCTTGTCATGGGCGCCCGGACAACCGGTGCGCAATAAAACCGGGTCAGAACAAGTCCCGGTCGCAGGTCTCTCACACTTAGCGGCAGTGCTGACCGAAAGTTTAGATCGATTTCCCGTTTTTTTTCGCGCAAACGTTGAAACCGCGCGCGGCGGTATGCCGGGCGCGGTCCTGAGAGGGTAACTGACGGTGGGCCGGAGCCTGTTATCGGCGGGCGCAGGCCCTGGCCCGTCAGCCGATCTGCTGCATGATCGAGATCAGCTTCTTCGCGTAGTTCGGGTCGGTCGCGTAACCGGCCTTCTGCATCCCGTGCGCGAAGCCTTCGACGCTGCGGCTCGCGCTCAGCACGCCCGAATAGCGCGGATTGTTCTTCAGCAGGTTCGCGTAATCGGTCATCGCGTGCTCGTACGAGTCGTAAGCGCGGAATTTCGCGACCACGCGGCGCGGCGTGCCGTTCACGTATTCGGTCGTCAACGCCGACACCGTGCGGCCCGTCCAGCCCTTGTTCGCCTTGATGCCGAACACGTTGTAGCTGGTCGAGCCGTCGGCCGCGCGAATCTCGCGCTTGCCCCAGCCCGATTCGAGCGCGGCCTGGCCGACGATGAAGCGCGCCGGGATGCCGGTCGACGCGCTGGCCGCCTGTGCGGGGGCCGCGAGCCGGTCGACGAACGCGTCGGTGTCCGGCGCGCCGCTCGCGCCCTTCAGCGGCGGCGTCAGCGCGCTGCCGGCCGAGTAGCCGCGCGCGCCGGCGAGGCCGCCGTTGTTGCCGGCCGCGTTCGCGTACGCGCGCGCCATCGCGTTCATCGCGGCGAGGCTGCCTTCGTTGCCGGCCGTGCCGAGGCCGCCCGAGCCCAAGCCGCCCAAGCCGCCCAAGCCGCCCGTACCGACGTCGGCCGCCGTGTCGCTGCCCGCGCCCTGCCCCGCATTGCGCAGCAGCTGCTTCATCAGCGCATCGGCGACGCCGATCCCGCGCGTCGACATCTGCTGCGCGAGCTGCTGGTCGAGCATCGACGTGTACATCTTCGACGTATGCGAATCGAACAGCCCGCCGTCGGGCGACGCGTCGCGCATGCTCTTGAGCATCATCTGCGTGAACATCGCGTCGAACTGGCCCGCGACGGCCTTCGCGCCGGCCTGCGGCGACTGCTTCGCCTGCGCGCGCAGCGCGTCGAAACCCTGCACGTCGAGCGCGAAGCGCTGCGTGAGGTCGTTCGCGTTCGGAAGATTCGCTGCCATTTAGATGACCTCCAGGTCGGCGCGCAACGCGCCGGCCGCCTTCATCGCCTGCAGGATCGACATCAGGTCCGCCGGCGTCGCGCCGAGCGTGTTCAGCGCCTTCACGACGTCGGCGAGGTTCGCGCCGGCCGTCACCATCTTCAGCGCGCCGTTGTCCTGCTTGAGCTGGATCTGCGACTGCTGCGCCACCACCGTCTGCCCGTTCGAGAACGGCCCCGGCTGCGACACGACCGGCTGCGTGTTGACGACGACCGACAGGTTGCCGTGCGCGACCGCGCAGCTCTGCAGCGTGACCATCTGGTTCATCACGATCGAGCCGGTGCGCGCGTTCAGGATCACCTTCGCAGCGGCCTTGTCCGGGCTCACGTCGAGGTTCTGCAGCCGCGCCATGAACGCGACCTGCTGCGCCGAGTCGGCCGGCGCCGCGAGCTGGATCGTGCGGCCGTCGAGCGCCGTCGCGGTGCCCGGGCCGAAGCTCGAATTGACCGCGGACACGATCCGCTGCGCGGTGCCGTAGTCCATGTCGTTCAGCTGCAATTGCAGCACGCCGTTCATCTGCGCGATCGCGTTCGGCACCGAACGCTCGACGATCGCGCCGCCGACGATCCGGCCGGCCGCGAGCTGGTTCACCTGCACGCGGCTGCCGTTCGCGCTGGCACCCGCGCCGCCGACCGCCATGTTGCCCTGGGCGAGCGCGTACACCTGCCCGTCCGCGCCCTTCAGCGGCGTGAGCAGCAGCGTGCCGCCGCGCAGGCTCTTGGCGTTGCCGAGCGACGATACGGTCACGTCGAGCGCCTCGCCGGGCCGCGCGAACGGCGGCAGCGTGGCGGTCACCATCACGGCCGCGACGTTCTTCAGCTGCATGTTGTTCAGCGACGACGAACCGCCGTTGGCCGACCCGTTGTTGATCGAGATGCCGAGGTTCGCGAGCATGTTCGCGAGCGTCTGCGTCGTGAACGGCGTCTGCATCGTCTGGTCGCCCGTGCCGTCGAGGCCGACGACGAGGCCAT
>Ga0207695_10001799_pt1 | contig 33835 bp, 35 predicted proteins | sample KBSC54metaG_FD_184354 | JGI IMG/M metagenome (GOLD analysis project Ga0207695, IMG submission 184354) | Corn rhizosphere microbial communities from Kellogg Biological Station, Michigan, USA - KBS C5-4 metaG (SPAdes) (version 2) | ecosystem: Host-associated > Plants > Roots > Rhizosphere > Soil... | reverse complement strand
GCACTCCGGACGGGCGTCGTTTCGCGATCGGCTCGGGATTTACCGACGCTCAGCGCGCGCACCCGCCCGCGGTGGGTTCGTGGGTGACCTATCGATTCAACGGGCTGACGAACAGCGGCTTGCCGCGTTTCGTGCGATTCCTGCGCTTGCGGCCGGGCGGACCGCCTCCGGAGCCCGCCGCGCATCCGTGATTGTGGCGTTCGCCGGAACGCGCGCTCACGCGCCGTGGCTTCGCGCCCACTGCACGATGTCGGCGGCATGCATGGCGCCGGCTTGGCGCGCGACTTCGCGTCCGCCGCGGAACAGCGCAAGCGTGGGGATGCTGCGGATGTCGTAGTGCGCGCCGAGCGACTGTTGCGCGTCGCTGTCCACCTTGAGCAGGCGCACGCGCGGCTCCAGTTGTGCCGCGGCTTTCACGAACTCCGGCGCCATCATCTTGCACGGGCCGCACCACGGCGCCCAGAAATCGACCAGCACCGGGACCTCGTCGCGGGAGAGATGCTTCTGGAACGCGGCTTCGTCCACTTCCACCGGTTTACCTTCGAACAGCGGTCGATGGCATTTGCCGCAGTTCGGGGTGCCCGATCGTTCGCGCGGCACACGATTCACCGTCTGGCAGTGCGGACAGACGATGTGCAAGGTGTCGCTCATGGGGTGGCCTTTCCGTTGCCGTTCGCGGGCGGTGCGCCGACTGTCGTGCCGGAAGCATGGCTGGCCGCCGCGTGGATCATCGTATTGGCGGTCGCGATGATGGGCACCGCGAAGAAGGCGCCGGCGATGCCGCCGATGGCCGCACCCGCCATCACGCCCAGCACGATCCCGAGCGGATGCACCTTGACGGCGCCGCCGGTGATCAGCGGATGCAGGACGTTGCCTTCGATCTGGTTCACCAGCAGCACGATGCCGAACATGATCAAGGCGTTGGTCCAGCCATTGAACAACAGTGCGATGATCACCGCGGCCGCACCCGCGACGATCGATCCGATGATGGGCACCAGCGCGCCGAAGAACACGACGGCCGCGATCGGTGTCGCCAGCGGCACGCCGATGATCCATGCGCCGAATCCGATCGCGACGGCATCGAGCGCCGCCACGAAGATCTGGATGCGGGCAAATTCCTTGAGGGTGTGCCAGCCCGCGCGTCCGGCGAAATCGATGCGTGCGCGGGCGCGGCGGGGAAACAGTCGCGCGGTCCATGCCCATATTTGGGCGCCGTCGATCATCGCGAACAGGGTCACGAAGATGATGATGAAGATGCCTTCCAGCACACCCACCAGGCGTTTGCCCGCGTTGGCCGCGCGCAGCGCGACCCGCGACGCGTTGTGCTGCAACCACAGGACGAGATCCGAGATGTAGCCGTTGATCTTTTCGGGCGTCAATCCGAACGGATGGGTCGCGAGCAGGCTGTTGAGCGAATTGCCGAGCGCGCCGATCTGCTTTTCCAGCGTGGGCAGCGCGGTCACCACCCGCTCGGTGACCAGCAGCAACAAGCCGACCACCACCGCGATCCCGATCAGCAGCGCAACGAGGATGGCAAGCCACTTCGGCCAGCGGTGACGCTGCAGCAAGTCCGACAACGGCACCAGCAATGCGGCCACGATGATGCCGATCAGGAACGGAATCACGATTTCCGAGAGCAGGTGCGCGAGAAATCCGATGCCCGCGAGCGCGGCGGCGATCACGAGCAGTCGCCACGTGAACGCGGCGCCGATGCGCATCCCGTGCGGGACGGCGTCGTCGACCGGATCGCTGGAACGTTCGCGCCACCTCGAACTCACATCGTCACTCCCTGACCGACCATCGAAGCACCCGGAGGCAGAACGCGTCGGACGCACACCGTTCGGTCCGCGCCCGTGCGGCCCATGCAAGCCGGCCAACGCGCGACAGGTGGCCAAAGGCTAACCACACGCGGGTTGAATCGATGTCAAGAAGATTTCATGCGGCGCGGGATTGGGGTGATCAGTTCGTGACGGCGCACCGCATCGGCCTTCACATGGCGTGAAACATTTCGCCCGGATAATGCGGTCTTTAGCCAAGGAGACCGGACGATGAACCTGAAGATGCCTGCGCTCGTCGTTGCCTGCACGCTGGTGCTTTCGGCTTGCGGTGGCAACAACCAATCCGAGAATGCGCCAGCGCCGGGCGCCACGGCTCCGATGCCGGCGGCAACCGCGCCCGCGATGCCGATGACGGCCGCACCCGCGACCACCGCGACCGCGGGCCAAGCCGCGATGCCGGGAACGGCGGGAACATCCGCCATGGCATCCGAGACCATGGCCAGCAACGGCAAGCCCGCCGCGACGATCAATAACTGCAGCACGGAAATCGAGGCCAGCGATGCGATGCAATACAACGTCGGCTCGATCGTGGTGCCCTCGTCTTGCACCAACTTCAAGATCACACTGAAGCACACGGGCAAGCTGCCGGTGGCGTCGATGGGTCACGACGTGGTCATTACCAAGCAGTCCGACATGCAGGCGGTGGATCAGGAAAGTGCGGCGGCCGGCCTGGACAATGGCTACATCAAGGCGGATGACTCGCGCGTCATCGCGCATACCAAACTGATCGGTGGCGGTGAAACCGCGTCGGTGAGTTTCCCGGTCAGCAAGATCAAGGACGGCGGTCCGTTCGTGTTCTTCTGCAGCTTCCCGGGTCATTCCGCGCTGATGCATGGTCCGATAAGCGTCCAGTAACGCGCTCCGGAATAGGCGAGTGGCAGAACGGGCGCCGAACGGCGCCCGTTCTTTCGGTGCGCGGCGTATGGACACCCACTGCGGACCGAACCACACTTCGCGGCATCCTTGGCGCAAGGAATTCGACGTGATCCATCTGCCCGTGCTGGTCGTGCTGTTGAACGTGTTGCTGTTGTTCGCCACCGGACTTGTTGTGGCGAGCGCGCGTGGTCGTCATGGCGTCAAGGCGCCGGCAACGGTCGGCCACCCTGATTTCGAACGCGCCTTTCGCGTGCAGATGAACACGCTCGAACACACAGTGGTATTCCTGCCGACGTTGTGGCTCGCCGCGCAATGGGGCAATCCCACTTGGGCCGGCATCCTCGGACTGGTGTGGATCGCGGCGCGCGTGTGGTATGTGCCGGCCTATCTGCGCAGCGCCGAGGCGCGCCATTACCCCTTCATGGTGTCGCTGGTCGCGTGGCTGCTGTTGCTGGCGCTGGCGATCTGGGGTGTGGTCCGGTTGTTCTTGCTGCAACCGTGGTGAACATGCGCGTGGCGTGACCCCGCTCAGGCGGCGGCCGTCTTGGTGGCGATCTCGCGCAAGGCGCTTTCGAACACTTCCGGAGGCTGGCCGCCCGAAATCAGGTATTGACCGTTGACGACGGTCGCCGGCACGGAATGGATGCCGGCCTGCTGCCAACGGTGTTCCTGTGCGCGTACTTCGTCGACGAATTCGTTGCCGTCCAGCATGCGGCGCGCGGCATCGCCCGCCAGTCCGGTTTCCTTCGCGATGCGCACGAGCACATCGCGGTCGGCGACGTTTTCATTGTCGGTGAAGTAGGCGCGAAACAGCGCTTGCTTGAGCGCGACGGCTTTCTCGCGGTCCTGCTGTTCGGCCCAGTGCAACAGGCGGTGCGCGTCGAAGGTGTTCCAGACGCGGCTGCCCGCCTGCGTGTTGATCGCCACGCCCAGCGCCGCGGCGCGCTCGCGAATCGCACTGCGGTTGGCTTCGAGCTGCTTGTCGTCGATACCGTACTTCTGCCTGATGTGCTCGCCGGCATCTTCGCCTTCGAACGGCGTCTGCGGATTGAGTTCGAACGGCTGCAGGTGGATCTCGGCTTCGACACTGCCTTCGAGTTTCGTCAATGCCGATTTCAGGCTTGCAAGGCCGATCGCGCACCACGGGCAGGCGACGTCTGAGACGAAATCGATGCGGAAGCGGGCAGGGGCAGTCATGGCCATCGAATCGGTATGGAGTCATACCAATGTGGAGGCGCCCGCGTGCATGTCAATAAAGCGTCCGGCTTTCAGTCGCCGAAATACACCGACACGCCCATGCCGCCTTGCCATGCATCCGCGCGACCTGCCATGCGATGGCGGGCGCCGAAGTCGAGTTGCACGCGTGGCGTGACCTGCCAGCTCAAGCCCGCGCCAGCGACGCCGGCGTAGCCCATCGCCTGCGCGTGTTGCGCCGTGGCTTCCACGAATATACCGAGCGTGGATGTCAGCGCCCAACCTTCATTGATGGCAAGCAATTGGCTGTCGGTGTCGCCCGATACCGCTTCGACGTACACGCCGGTCGAACGATCGCCGTCGTGCTGCCAGTTGAAGCTCGCGCCGAGCAGGTACTGCCGACGGTCGTTGCGGAACGCGCGTGCGCCATCGGTGAATTCGATGCTGCCGAGCAGTCCCCAACTGAAACGGCCATGCACGGCTGGTGCAATCTTCAATGCAAGGGTGCTGTCGGATCGGCCGTGGGCGGCTGTGCCGGGGGCATCGAGCCAATTCCATCCGCTGCCGAATTGGAGTTCCATGGCGTGGCCGACACCCATGCGCAGCAGAGTGTCGGTGGTGAAGCTGGAAGCGCCGTCGGCGTGGCTCCAATCCGGCGCGCCTTGTTCGATCGTGACGTCGCCGGCCCGCAACACCGCGGGCGTGAAGCCCAGGCCCGGCCGGTCGTAGCCGGGGTTGTTCCGCACTTCGGCCATGGCAGGCGCGGAAGCGCAAAGGCCGAGGCACAGGGCGATGGCGGCACGGCGATGGTGATGTTGTCGAAGTTCTGCGTTCATCGATGCGGGGCGGTTCTGATCGGCGCGCGCATCCTATCGGGCCCGCCGCGCGCGGGCGAGAGTGCGCTGATCACACGGCGATGTGAGTGGCCGGTGCCGAGCGCGTTTCCGACATCCCGTTCGCTGCAGGCGCACGCGGGCGAAGTGTTAGAGTGGTCGGCTGGTTCCCGAAGCGAGTGGTGCGATGACGGTTGAAGCCTTTTATCCGATCGGTACGCCCGGCAAACCGTGGGGCGACGTGGAGAAAGCCGAGTGGCTTTCGCGGCAGCGCAGGCAGCGCAGTTACGCGGATGACGTGTTGGGCATGGTCGAGCGGCTGCGTGCGCGCTTCGACGTGGTGCAATACGGCGAACTCGATTACGCGCCCGACCGCTACCCGCTGTTCGCGCTGAAGAGCCGCGACTGGAACGACGCGTTGCCGGTCATGCTGGTGACGGGCGGCGTGCACGGCTACGAAACCAGCGGCGTGCACGGCGCGCTGCAATTCGCGGACCGGCACGCGGAAGAATACGCAGGTCGCGCCAACGTTGTCGTCGTGCCATGCGTCAGCCCGTGGGGGTACGAGCGCATCCATCGCTGGGATCCGTACGCGCTCGATCCGAACCGCAACTTCATTCCCGACAGTCCCGCGCCGGAATCGGCAGCGCTGATGCGTCTGGTCGCGTCGTTCCGCGAGCGTGTCTCGATGCACATCGACCTGCACGAAACCACCGACACCGACGAATCCGAGTTTCGCCCGGCGCTGTCCGCGCGCGATGGCACGTCGTACGAGCCGGGCACGATTCCGGATGGTTTCTACCTGTGCGCCGACAGCGCGAATCCGCAGCCGGAATTCCAGCAGGTGGTGATCGCGGCGGTCGCGAAGGTGACCCACATCGCCCCGGCCGATCCCGACGGCACCATCATCGGCTCGCCCGTGGTCGCGCCCGGCGTCATCGAATATCCGCTGGTGAAGTGGGGCCTGTGTGCGGGCATCACCGTGGCGCGTTGGCGCACCACCACCGAGGTATATCCCGACAGCCCGCGCGCGACGCCCGAGCAATGCAACGCGGCGCAGGTTGCGGCGGCGTGCGCGGCGATCGACTACGCGCTGGCGCACGCCTGAGGGCTATTGCGGCGCTGACGGAGCGTCGACCTGGATCGTTCGCTGCACGTCGCTTAACGACGACAAACAGCGCGGGTGCGACGTGCGATCGATTGGCGTACTCTCTGAACCATGTCCATTCGCAGGTCGCGTCGTGCAAGACGCAATCCAACTGGAGGCGCCGTGAAGATCAAATTCCTGTCCTCGTTCCTCGTCGTCGCCGCGCTGAGTCTTGCCGGCGTCGGCATCGCGGTTGCGCAAAATGACAACGGCGTGCTGGTTCGCTCCGACGGCATCTATGTCCGCTGCGATCAATGCGGCACGATCGAGCGCATCGATCAGAACATCAGTCAGGGCGGCAGCCACGGCACGGCCGGTGCGGTGATCGGTGCGATCGCCGGCGGCGTGCTCGGCAATCAAGTGGGCAAGGGCAAGGGCCGCAAGGCAGCCACGGTCGCCGGCGCGGTCGGTGGCGGGTTTGCCGGTCACGCGGTCGGCAATCGTGGCGGCACGCACAACTACCTCGTGCATATCCGGATGGGCAATGGCAGTTACGCGAATGTGCAGGTCGCCGATGCCAGCAGCCTGCGGGTCGGCGACTTGGTGCAGGTGGATCAGAGCGGAAACATCACGCGCATTCGCTAGCGCTCGGGTACTTCCGCGTTCGAAGCGCGCATCGACGAACCGGTGGAAGGCAAAAGGCCCCGCACTCAGGGGTCGGAGAGTCGCGCCGCGCCGCGCGTGAAGGGTCTTCTCTTGCCGACCGTCCATCCGCATCGAGCGCACGTGATGTGACGAGGGTGCCGCCATCCGGCGCATCGCCGCCGGAATGGCAGCCATGACCGAGCCGGCGGGCCTTGGCCGATCTTTTCCGATGCGGCAAAACGGCCTTTCGTCGACGTTGGTTGTGATAATGCAGAAAGTAAAAACAATAACTAATAGAACATACATGATGTTGAATCGCGAACCCGCCGCAAATCGCAAAATTTTGTGATGGACTTCCCACGAACAAAGCGTAAAGTAGGGCCGCAGCCAACCGGTTAGCAGGGGTTCGTGGGGAAACATGGTGAGACACGTCAGCAGGTTACCTGCGCCTTCGCATGCAGTTTTGTGAAGATGGGTCACCCCAACGTACTCACGCGTATCTTGCAAGTCCCGGCCGCCGATTGGTTGAACCAAAGCGCAGCAGCGAAGCCGCCCTCGTCTTCGTTCCATCGATCGATGGGCTGTGCGAAAACTCGACCTGACCCGAGGAGATCATCATGAGTGTGCGTTTCGAGCGTACCGGTCCGTTGACCGAATTGAGCAGCTACCCGCAGTGGGCGCAGGACATGGTTGGTGAGTGCGATATCGTCAAGCGGACGGTCGTGGATCACGAACTGTGGCGTGAAATGTGTACCGGTGAGCATCCGGAAATCACGCAGCGGTTCGTGGTCGGCGCATGGCCGGCGATCGAGCGCTTCCCCTGCTACATGGCGCGCAGCCTGTTGAAGACGCGTTACGGGCGCAGCGAAGGCGAGGACAACGCGCGCCGCTGGCTGGTCCGCAATATCCGCGTGGAGCAGAACCACGCCGAATACTGGTTGAACTGGGCCGAGGGCGCCGGCGTGTCGCGCCAACAGGTGTTCCACGGCCAGTTGCCGCCGGGCACCCAGGTGCTCGCCGACTGGTGCGAGCAGGTCAGCACCGGCGACACGCTGGCGGCCAGCCTCGCCGCCGTGAACTACGCGGTCGAAGGCGCGACGGGCGAATGGTCCCGTATCCTGTACGAAAGCGAGAGTTTCGCGGCGCAGTACCCGCAGCCGACCCGTCGCGGCAGCCTGCGCTGGCTGCAGTTGCACGCGGCCTACGACGACGAGCACCCGTGGGAAGCGCTGGAACTGGTCTGCGGATTGCTCGGCTCTTCGCCCCGCCCGGCCGAGGTCACCCACATGGCCGAGTGCATCAAGCGCACCTACGTCGCCATGCGGATTCTTGGCGACCGTTCGGTTCAGCCCTCCGGCAAGCTGGAAGTGGCCGAGGACTACGAGGTCGTCGCAGCCTGAATCCATAACGATTGGTACAAAAATTGCTTCTAATGGAGACGCTTATGCGATCGTGACCACCAGCGTTGCTCATGCACCAAGGCTCCTTCCATCCCTTGCGGACTCCCCTGGCCAGGCGCCTGCTGCCGCTCGCCTATGCATTGGTCGCGGTGGTGGTGCTCATCCTCCTGCTTACCTGGGTCACGGTGCAGGCCCAGATCGCCCTCGCCGGTTATCTCAACGGCGAGAGCATCTGGTCCAAGTCGCAAAAGCAGGTGACGGTCGACCTGCTGCATTACGCCGCCACCGGCGATGCCGCGGATTACGACGATTTCCGGAAGAACTACGTGGTCCTGCAGTCGCTGCGCACCGCGCGCGACATGATCCTGTCGGGGCATTTCGACTATCAGTCGGTCGAAGACGAAATGCGCCGCGGGCGCGCCATGCCGGTGGCCATCCCGAACGCAGTCTTCCTGCTGGATCACTTCGCCGGCGCGCCGTACATGCGGGACGCGCTGCAGCAGTGGCAATCCACGGATAGTTCGATGGCAGAGCTGTCGAAGATCGCCGAAACGTTGCATCGCACCTACGCCGACAACGCCATGACGCCCGCCGAGATTGCCCGGCAACGCGCGCGGATCACGGCCGTCAACGCGTTCATCGAACCGCGTTCCAACCAGTTTTCGCTTAACATCGCGCAGGGCGCAGTCTGGACCGGCAGGGTGTTGTTCGGCGGCATCCTGATTTCGGCGGCCATCGCGATCGTTCTGTGGCTGTGGATGGCGCGGCGCGTGTTGGCCGGCATCCGCGGCAGCGAGGAGCGTTATCGACTGTTGTTCGACAGTGCGCCGGACGCCATCCTGATGGTGGACGACCGCAGCGGCCGCGTGCTCGATGTGAACCGCACCGCCAGCGCGTGGACGGGGCGCGCGCCCCGCGAGCTGGTCGGCAACCACTATGCCGAGTTGTTCCAGAAGGATCCGCTGCAGAAGGGCGCGGCCGGCAACGGCGAGTTGCGTGCGGTGAACGGTCAACTCAAGCCGGTCGAAGCCCAGACCAGCACCGCGGAATGGGGCGACCAGACGGTCCGCCAGGCGATCATCCGCGACATTTCCGAACGGGTCGAGAGCGAACGCGCACGCCGCACCGCCGCCGAAGCGCTCGCCAGCATCGCCGAAGGCGTGGTCATCGCCGACGCCGAGCGGCGCGTGGTGTCGGTGAACGCGGCGGCCACGCTGATCACTGGCCATACCGCCGAAAGCCTGATCGGTACCCGGCTGGACGATTCGCGCAGCATGCCGGATGGCACGCCGTTGCCGCGAGCGATGTGGGAACAGATCGCCGCAGCGCGCCACTGGTCCGGCGAAGTGCGCAGCACCCGCAAGGACGGCACCAGTTATCCCGAGCGGCTGAGCATCAGCACGATCCGCGACGTCGACCAGGGCGTGCTCCATTACGTCGCGGTGTTCAGTGACATCTCGGCGGCGAAAGCCGACCGCTACCGGCTGGAACATCTCGCCGCGCACGACGCACTGACGGGGCTGGTCAACCGTTCGGAATTCCAGAGCCATTGCGAGAGGGCCATCGAACGCGCGGTGCAGCATCGCGGGGCGGTGGCGGTGATGTTCATCGACCTCGATGCGTTCAAGTTCGTCAACGACAGCTACAGCCACGCCACCGGCGACCGCTTGCTGAAACTGGTGGCCGAGCGCATCACCCACGAACTGCGCGACGGCGACATCGCCGGCCGCATCGGCGGCGACGAATTCACGGTGCTGCTGCCGCGGCTGAGCTTGCGCGAAGACGCGACCCGATTGGCGGATCGGCTGTTGTCGGTGCTGTCGGAGCCGTTCCATGTCGACAGTTACGAAATCGTCGTCAGCGCCAGCATCGGCATCGCCGGTTACCCGCTGGACGGCGAGGATGCCAAGACGCTGATCGCCAGCGCCGACGCCGCGATGTACGCGGCCAAGACCGAAGAGCGCAACACCTGGCGCTTCTACCTGCCGATGATGCAGGCCAACGCGCGCCAGCGCATGTTGCTGACCGCGGAATTGCGCCAGGCACTGCAGCAGGAAGAATTCCGGCTGGTCTACCAGCCCAGCGTGGAAATGCGCTCGGGCCGAATTGTCGCCGTCGAGGCGCTGTTGCGCTGGCAACATCCGGAACGCGGCGAAATCCTGCCCGGCGAGTTCATTCCGGTCGCGGAAAGCATCGGGCTGATCCATCGCATCGACGAGTGGGTGATGCACGCGGTGTGCGCGCAAATCCACGCGTGGGACGAGGCCGGCATGCCGTCGATCCGGGTGGCGTTGAACGTGTCGGCGCGCTGGCTTGGCCATCCGGGATTCGTCGAAAGCGTCCGCCGCGCGTTGAACACGAATTCCGTGACGCCCGAACGCATCGTGCTGGAAATCACCGAAGGCGCGATGCTGCGACTGGGCGAGGAAACCGAGCGCACCATGCGCGCGCTGCATGCGCTGGGCATCGGCGTCGCGATCGACGACTTCGGCACCGGTTACGCGTCGATGGCCTACCTGAAGTTGCCGGCGGTGGCGTACCTGAAGATCGATCGCTCGTTCATCACCGGCTTGCCCGACGATGCGAATGACGTCGCGATCATCGGCGCGATGCTGGCGATGGCCGGCAGCCTCGGCCTCACCGCGATCGCCGAAGGCATCGAAACCGAAGGCCAGCACGACTTCCTGCTGCGCGCAGGCTGTGCCGAGGGGCAGGGTTATCTTTATTCGTATCCGCTGCAGCCCGCCGCGCTGGAGCGGATGTTGCGGCCCAAGCGCCATACACCGGGCACGAAACTGAAACTGGTGCCGCCGGTACGCAATTGAGTGCGCCTTCAGCGCGCCGTGAATTCCACGCCACAGCGATAGATGCGTTCGGCACCGGGCCCCAGCCGGATGCCGTCGGCGCATTCCGGGCGGTTGAAGGCGTCCGCCATGAACTCCATCGGTTCCAGCGCCACCGCGCTGCGCGCGCCCGCGCCCAGCGTGTCGCCGGTGAAGGCGTGCATTACGCCGCTTTCCTGCCATACGGTCACGGTGAAACCGTTGGCGGGGTCCGACAGCCGCGTGCGGATGCGTCCGTCGTCATCGGATACGAGATCGGTATAACCGTTGTCGAGGACGGCGTCGCCGATGCGGCGTGGCTTGCAGAAGTCGAGCGCGGGCGCGTCGTCCAGCGGGACGTACGCGGCGTCACCCGGCAGCGCGATCAATCGGTCATCGGTGCGGATCGTGGTGCGTGCGGGAATTTCAAGCATCCAGTCATCGGCCCTCCCGTCACCCGCACGAAAATAGGCATGCCAGCCGAAGAAACACGGCGCGGGCCGATCGCCCACGTTGCGCATGCGCGTTTCCAGCGCCAGGCCCGTCGCATCGAGCGTGAACGTCACCGCCAGATCGATCGAAAATGGATAACCGGGACGCGGGCGGATCGCGGACGTCGCGAGCGCGCACTGCGCGGCCGTGTCATCGACACGCAACTCCGCGATTTCGAAATCGACGCCGCGCACGAAGCCGTGCCGGAATTCACGCGCCGTGCCCTCGACGCCCGGTTCCAGATCGTAGTCTTCTCCATCGAAACGGTAACGCGCATCGCCGATGCGTCCTCCGAACGGCGCGAGAATCGCGAAATGCGAGCCCTTGCGCGCCTTGATTTCGGCGGCGTCGCGGTAGCCCCAGGCGATGTCGAACGCCTTGCCGTTGCGCGGAACATCCAGATTCAACAGCGCGGCGCCGCGGCAGGCGATGCGCACGCGGTGGCCTGCTTCGTCGGCCAACACGACGATTGGCTGGTCGCCGAGCATCGCGCGTTCCGCGGTATATCTGTCCATGATTCATGTCCTGATGAGCATCCGACATGGTACGCGTGCGGGTGCGGACGTGGCGTGCGCCGATACCATGCATCGATTTCCATTCCGCAACGTTGAGATGAAAGGCAAGTTCAACACGCCTGAGCACGCGACGCACGACACCAGTGCGATCAATCGCCTGCGCCAGGATTTCAGCGGCGTCGACAGCGTGTGGCTGTTCGGCTACGGCTCGCTCATCTACAAAGTCGATTTCCCGTACATCGAACGTCGGCCGGCGACGATCCGCGGCTGGTCCCGGCGCCTTTGGCAAGGCTCGCACGACCATCGTGGCACCTTCGAACATCCGGGCCGTGTCGCAACGCTGGTGTCCGAGCACGATGCGGTTTGCGTGGGCATGGCCTATCGCGTCACGCCCGCGAATTTCGACCATCTCGATCATCGCGAGAAGAATGGCTACCTTCGCTTTGCGATGACGCTGCATTTCGCGGACAACGAATCCGCGGAAGGCATCGTGTACATCGCCAATGAAAAGAACGCGGCATGGCTCGGGTCCGCCGATGAGGCGGCCATTGCGCGCCACGTCGCCGGGGCTTCCGGGCCGAGCGGCAGCAATCGCGAATACGTCTTGAAATTGGCGCAGGCGCTCCGCGAACTCGGCGCCGACGACCCGCACGTTTTCAAGGTGGATGCGGCACTTCGGGCGATGCAACCCATCGTCTGAAACAGACCCGCTCACGCCATTGCGCGCAGCCGCAGTCCGCGCGGCGTGAGTGCACGTTCGATCAATTCGAACACGCCTTGCATCACCAAGGCGAGCAGCGCGGCCGGCACGGCGCCTTCCATGATCAGCGGAATGCTGTCGAGGCGGATGCCGGTGAGGATCGGTTGGCCGTAGCCGCCGGCGCCGATCAGTGCGCCGAGCGTGGCGGTGCCGACGTTGATCACCGCGGCGATCTTGACGCCTGCGAGGATCGAGCGCAGTGCCAGCGGCAATTCCACGCGCCACAGTCGCACCCGTGGCGGCAATCCCAAAGCGGCCGCCGATTCCAGCAGCGAGGGCTGGATGCCGGTCAACCCTGCGTGCGTATTGCGCACGATCGGCAGCAGGCTGTACAGGAACAGCGCCGCGATCGCGGGTTCGGCGCCGATGCCGAACAGCGGGATCATGAATACGAACAGCGCCAGCGACGGCACCGTTTGCAGGATGCCGGTCAAACCGAGCACGACTTGCCCCAGCCGACGCCGGCGCGCGGCGAGGACGCCGAGCGGCACCGCCAACACGATCGCCAGGATGAGCGAAATGCCGACCAGTGCGAGATGCTGCAGGGTATAGCCGCCAATCCGTGTCCAGAATGCGCTGCCGTTGCCGGGTTCCGGTTCGATGCCGAGAAAATTCGCGGCGGCGAGGGTTTCGCTTTCCCCGTCGATCTTCACGGCCTTGTTCATCGCGCGCATCTGCGGTGCGTCGATGCTTCCCGCAAGGCCGCTCAATGCAGCCACGAATTCCGGCGCGCGCTTGTCCAGATCCAGCCGATACAAATACACCGCGTCGTAGCGCGGAAAATAATTTCGGTCGTCCCTCAACACGCGCAGGTGGTAGTACGCGATTTCCGCATCGGTGCCGTACAGGTCGATCGCGTCGACGGAGCCCGCGGCGAGCGCACGGTAGGCAAGCGCATGGTCCATGCCGCGTGCGTCCATCGGCAGGCGGTAGGCCTGTTTCAAGCCCGGCCAGCCATCGGCGCGATTCATGAACTCGTTGGAGAACGCGAGTTTCAGATCCGGATGCCGGGCCAGATCGGAGATGCTGCGAATGTGCAGCTTGCGCGCTTCGTCTGCGCGCATCCCGATCGCGTAGGTGTTGTTGAAGCCCAGCGGGTCGGTGATGCCGATGCCGAGTTTCTCGAGGTGCGCGCGCAGCACGCTGATGTTGGCGCCGGGCGGCACGTCGTGCAGCAGTTCGTGGGTGATGGTGCCGGTGTATTCGGGATACGCATCGATCTCGCCACCCTCCAGCGCGCGCCACAGGATGCGCGTGCCGCCGAGACTGCGGCGGTGCTCCGCTGTGACCCCATGTTGCTGCGCGGAGAGCCGTGCGATCTCGCCCAGCACCACCGATTCCGTGAAGTTCTTGGAGCCGATCACGACCGTGGGCTGCTGCGCGAATGCGACCAGCGGCAACAGCACCAGCAGAACGGCAAAAGGCATCAGGCCAGCCCTGACAACATTCCACAAACGGCAAAATGGACTACTCGCGCCATCCACGGCGCTCGCCCTTCGGGCCGCCTTCGGCATTCGTGTTTGCAATCCTGCAAACACAGTCCCGCTGGTGCGTGAGCCAGTGCACCCGTGACCAATTCCATTACTCGTCATCCCGGCGAAAGCCGGGACCCAGTGACTTTCACGCAACGCACCGGAATGCGAAGTCGCTGGGTCCCGGATATCGCTTCGCGATTCCGGGATGACGGCAGGGACAAGAGCATCCCGAGCGAAAGGTTTGTTCGACGTTCTGTTCATGCCGCGTCCGGCAGCGAGCGATGCGCGGCCAGGAACTCGCGCACGAACGGGTCGGCGGGATCGCGCCGGAAATCATCGAGGCTGCCGTCCTGCAGCACGCGCCCACGCCGCATCAGGATCAACCGGTCGCTGAAGAGCGCGGCTTCGGCCAGATCGTGTGTCACCATGATCACGGTCTTGCCGAGGCTGCGGAAGACCTCGCGCAGTTCGTCCTGCAAGCCGTGGCGCACCAATGGGTCGAGCGCACCCAGCGGTTCGTCGAGCAGCAGGGTGGGCGGATCCAGCATCAGCGCGCGCATCAGTGCCACGCGTTGTCGCTGGCCGCCGGAGAGTTCGGCGGGAAATCGGTCGAAGAGGTCTTCGTGCAGGTGTGCCAACCTTGCCAATTCGCGCGCGCGTTCCCGCACGCGTGCCGGTTTCCAGCCGAGGTGGCGCGCCAACAGCGCGAGATTGCCGAGTACCGTCAGGTGCGGAAACAAGCCGCCATCCTGGATCACGTAACCGACACGGCGACGCACGTCCAGCAGGGTTTCGCGGCGCAGCGGTTCGCCATCGCACAGTACCTGGCCGGCGGTCGGCCACTCCAGGCCCAGCAGCATCCGCAGCAGCGTCGATTTGCCGGAGCCACTGCTGCCGATCAGGATGCTGGTACGCCCGCGTGCGAATGCCAAGCTGACGTCATCGACCGCGCGCGTTGCGCCGAACGCGCGGGTCGCGTGGATCAGCGCGAATGCCGAATCAGTGGGTTTCGTGTTGGATTCCGGCGAGGCATGCATCGTCGATATCGCGCCGCTTGCGTCCGACCACGGCGTAGTAATACAGCATGTTGCCCTCGATCGAAAGCCGGTGGCGGTAGCGTTCCAGCCGATGCAGCTTCAGGTAATCGTCGTGCACCATGTGCTTGACCAGCCGCGAGAAGCCGCTGGTATCGGCGGTGTCGAGGAAGGTTTCCTTGATGTTGACGGCAACCCAGCCATCGTCGCGCACCAGGTTGTAGGCCGCCGCGAATGCCGCCACCGGAATGTCGCCGAAGCCGAGCGCGGCGACGGTGGTCATCGCGTCGAAGCTCCAGCCTTTCAATTCCGCCAGCACTTCCGGCGACAACTTGGTGAGATCGGTGACGTAATAGGCGTCATAGGCGCCCGGCCGGTCGCGGTCGGCGGCGCGTTCCGCTTCATGGATATTGTCGATGCCGACCACGCGCGCGGCGCCATGCTGCACCAGCAGCTCGCCGACCATGCCGTTGCCGGCGCCGACGTCCAGCACGCGCATCTGGGTGGGATCGTCGCCGGCTTTCGTCGCCGCATCACGCAAAAGTTCCGTGAGCTTGGCTGGCGACGTGCACTTCAGCCGCTGATAGAACAACTGCTCGTACAAACCCGGGCGGTTGTAGATGTCGGCGTAGTCGTGAAAGGCGATGCGGCGCTCCTTGCCATCCTCCATGATCGTGAAGTACGCCTCGGCCTGGCTGGCGCGAGTGAGATTGTCGGCAGGAAAACGGATGTGATAGCGCTGCGGTCGCATGCTTCTCCTCGGAGTCGAAAAGGAAGGAAGCGTCGCGACAGGAGGCGTGGCAGCGCACAGCGGCACTGAACCTTGAATCCCCTTGCGGCGCCGAAGGCGCGTGCGCGGCGACGCTGTCTCGCCACCGTATTGCATGCGCCGCGGGATTGCAAACCCGGTGATCGGCGCGCGGACAGCAACCGTGGCGACGCCGCGAATGCGCGAGGGGTCGCATCGAGACGATGTCGTGCGTGGTCGACATCGGAAGATGTCTTTGCCAATGGTTTGCCCACGGGTTTAGGATGGCGAACTCGTCGAGTGCCTGGGGGTGCCATGAAAACGTTGCCTGTCGCGCGTCCGTTCCGTGGTCTTGCGTCAACACTGGCTGCGCTGTTGCTGGTCGTTTCCGCGTCGGCCTTTTCGGCGCCGCCGCCGCAATATCCCGATTATCCGAGCGAGACGCCGGCGCACTTCAAGCCGGTGACCGCGAATCACGATTACATCCGGCGCGACGTGGAAATCCCGATGCGCGACGGGGTGAAATTGCATACAGTCATCCTGGTTCCGAAGGGCGCGACGCATGCAGGCATCCTGCTGACGCGCACGCCGTACAGCGCGGACGCGCAGGCCGGCCGCATGCAACTCGGCCAGCTCAGCGGCAATCTGGAAGTGACGTTGCAGGGCTACGACAACCCGGCCGACGTGATCGTGGAAGACAAGTACATCCGCGTGATCCAGGACATACGCGGCAAGTACGGTTCCGGTGGCGATTACGTGATGAACCGGCCGCTGCACGGCCCGCTGAACCCGACGCCGGTGGATGATTCCACCGACTGCTACGACACCATCGACTGGCTGGTGAAGCACGTGCCGGAGAGCAACGGCAAGGTCGGCATCATCGGCATTTCCTACGACGGCTTCGAACCGCTGATGGCGCTGGTCAATCCGCATCCGGCGCTCAAGGTATCGGTGCCGATGAACCCGATGGTGGATGGCTGGATGGGCGACGACTGGTTCCACAACGGCGCCTTCCGCCAGCAGAACATCCCGTACATTTACGAGCAGGAAGCCACGCGCAGCAACGACGTCAAATGGTGGTCGAGCTATTACGACGACTATGACCTGTACATGCACTACGTTTCGGCCGGCGCGCTCGGCAAGGCCCACGGCATGGACCAGATCGGATTCTGGCGCAAGCTCGTCGCGCACCCCGCCTACGATTCGTTCTGGCAGGAACAGGCGATGGACAAGATCCTCGCCAGGCAACCGCTCAAGGTGCCGGTGATGCTGGTCCACAGTCTGTGGGACCAGGAAGACATCTACGGTGCGATGGCGGTGTATCGCGCGATCGAACCGAAAGACAAGAACAACGACATGGTGTATCTCGTGATGGGTCCGTGGCACCACGGCCAGGAAATCGAGGATGCCAGTTCGCTTGGCGCCATCAGGTTCGGCAGCGACACCGGCCGGTATTTCCGTGAGCACATCCTGCGCCCGTTCCTCGCGCACTACTTGAAGGACGGAGCGCCGAAAGACGACGTGGCGCCGGTGACGGCGTACGTGACCGGCAGCAATCACTGGGAGCGCCTCGACGCGTGGCCGTCGGGATGCCGCGGCGGGTGCAGCATCAAGATGACGCCGCTGTATCTGGAAGCGAACCACATGCTCGGCTTCGACACGCCGCAGGCCGGCGGCGCGGGTTACGACGAATACGTGTCCGATCCTGCGAAACCCGTGCCGTTTCGCGCCCGCCCGATCCAGCCGGTTGGCTACGTCGCGCCACAGACCTGGTCGCAATGGCTGGTGGACGACCAGCGCGAAATGTCCGGGCGCACGGACGTGCTGAGTTACGAGTCGGCGGTGCTGACCCGGCCGGTGAAGATCAGCGGGCGCCCGCAAGTGCATCTGGTCGCTTCCACCAGCGGCACCGACAGCGACTGGGTCGTGAAGCTGATCGACGTGTATCCGGACCAGGTCGCGGAGCAGCCCGAACTCGGCGGTTACCAGTTGATGGTTTCCGCCGACATCCTGCGCGGGCGCTATCGCCAGGGTTTCGACAAGGCCGAACCGATCAAGGCCGACACGCCGTTGCCGTATCAGTGGTATCTGCCCACGGCGAACCACGTGTTCCTGCCGGGCCACCGCATCATGGTGCAGATCCAGTCGAGCTGGTTCCCGCTCTACGACCGCAATCCGCAGACGTTCGTGCCGAACATTTTCTTCGCGAAACCGGCGGATTACGTGAAGGCCACGCAGAAGGTTTACCGCACGCCGGGCAACGAAAGTTACATCGACTTGCCGCTGGCGCCTCCGCCGAGCGGAGATTGAGCGCGGCACGATAGAATCTCTGGACGATCCGGTAATTCGTCATCCCGGCGCAAGCCGGGATCCAGTGACTGTCGTGCAACGCACCGACATCCAGACGCGCCGGGCTGCTCGCGCCATGCATGGATGGCGCGAATATTCCGGAATGACGATCGACCAATGGCTTCTAATGCCGCGTGCGCTTGCCGCTGGCGGGGTTCATTTCCACGCTCACCGCAAACGTGCGCTGTTCGCCGGGCTGCATCGCGCCGACGCCGACCAGGCGCCGCGCGATTTCCTCGCCGCGCTCGTTGCGGATCGTCAGCACCATCGAGTATTCCCACGCGCCGGCGTCGGTCGGATTCCGGAAACTGCCTTCGACGCGCAGTGGCGTCAGCGTGGCCGGCGCGGCCAGATCACCGGCCGGGCCGCCGTAACGCAGCTTGTGGTTGCACGCAGGACAAACCTGCGAGCTTTCCAGGATCGTCTCGCGGCAGTGCGGGCAGGTGCGCGTGGCGCCTGCCGCACCCGCCTGCGGCGGGGTCATTTACCGTTGCCGTTGACGTGACCGTTGGCTTTGTGCGCGTCCGGCGAGCCGCCTTTGTCGTCCCAGCCGAACTCGGCCTGACCGCGCATGCGCGAACCCTTGGCCACGCTGAAGGTGGTGGATTTCACGTCGCCCGTCAGGGCGCCGGTCTGCAGCAATTCCACGTGCGCCGCGGTTTCGACATTGCCGGTCAATTCGCCGGCGATCGTCACGCGTTCCGCGCGCACGCTGCCGTTGACCTTGGCGCCGTGTTCGATGGTGAGGTCGCCGCGCACGTTGATGTCGCCCTTGAAGCGGCCGGCGATGCGCACGTGGCCGGCGCCCTCGATCTTGCCCTCGATCACGAGGTCGGGCGCGATGTGCGATTCGGATGCCGACTTCGCCGACGCCGGTGCGGGCTCGGCATTGAAGCTCGGAGCTTTCGCAGCGGGCGCGGGTTGTTCAACCGGCTCGGGCATGTCGAAGCGCGCCACGTCGGGCGGGTTCGGCAGCGGGGATGACGGGGATTTTGCGGGTTCTTTCCACAGGGCCATGACAGGGCTCCGGTTTGGTCAGGGAAGCCCGAGCGTACCGCCAAATCGGCCGGAGGGGAATGGAAAAATGAACAGAAAAACGTGCCGGTACGCGGAATTGTGCGGTGCTTCTCTGGTACTACCTGAGCAGCCACCTCGGACGAAACCGATTTCGGGTTCCGCCCGCATACGGCGCGGGCGGCTATTCTCCCGATACCGCGACAGGGGAGACGGACATGCGGAATTTTGAATGGTGGATCGCGGCCGTGTGCGTTTCGGTCGCACTCGCGTTGGCGGGTTGCCAGCCGCAAACCAGCGATGCCACGTCGCGCGAACAGGCAAGGCAGGCGCCCCAAGTGACGCCGCTGTCCGTGGCAGGCCGCGTGGCTGGCGTTCGCGCCGGCGCATTGCTGGGTGACCAGAAGGCTGTCCAGCAGGATATCCAGGGCATGACCAAGGATATTTTGCACGACGCGCACATTCCCGATGCATCGCGGCCCATCAATCGCGAAGCGGCCCGTGCGGCTATCCAGCCGCTCGCGGGGGTGCGCTCGGTGGTGTGGATCGACTACGACAATCTTCTGGTGATGGTTGGCGGCGCGCAGTATCGCAACATGGCCATGGTCGATCGTGCTTGCGATGCGCTTGCGTCGTTGGGCGACACGATGGGCGTGGTGGTGAATGTGCAGGACGTGACAGCCACGACTTCCGAGGGCGCGGACGCCGTTTCCCGCAACTGCCAGTTGCCGGAAGGGCAGCGTGCGTTCATGCAGTCGAGGCGGCAGATCGAGGCACTCGATCCCGCGACCCGGAAGGCCTTCGAGGTGCAGCAGGGTTCATCGTCGCATTAGCCCTCGGGTCGAACCTGCAACACCGTCTACGACGACATCCCTTGGTTCGACTGGACCCAACACCGCCGTCATCCCGGCGCAAGCCGGGATCCATCTTGATTCTGGTGTAGGAGCGAAAATGGATTCCGGCTTGCGCCGGAATGACAAGCCGAATAGTGCGGCCCGCTGTCGAATCCGTCATCACTCGTTCGTCGCCTTGGCAAGAGCGCAATAAGGCCGGCATCCACTGGCCGCGGCCCGTCCACCAACGAGGAGACACGACGATGCGATTCCTTTCCCTGATCCGGGTCGCCGAGAACACCGGCCAGAAGCCCAGCGAAAAGCTGATGGCCGACATAGGTCGATTGGTGACCGAGATGACCGCGGACGGAACTCTGCTGGGTACCGCGGGGTTGCGGCCGACCTCCGAAGGCAAACGCGTGCGCTTGTCCTGCGGCAAGCAGACGGTGTCGGATGGACCGTTCACGGAATCCAAGGAAGTCATCGGCGGTTATGCGTTACTGAAAGCCGAGTCGATGGAGCACGCGTTGCAACTGACGAAGCGCTTCCTGGACGTGCATGGCGACGAGTGGGAAGTCGAATGCGAACTGCGGCAAATCGACGAGCATTGCTAGGCACTCAGCCGGCTTTCGACAGTGTCATGCCATCACTTGGAGCCTTCCGATGACGCCCACCATTACCGCTTTTGAACAGTCGCCCGACCGCGGCCAGGGGCTGGCGCGCGACATGCGCGTGCGCTGGGCGCTTGAGGAAGTCGGGCAGCCTTACGATGTCCGCCTGGTTTCGTTCGAGGCAATGAAGCAACCCGCGCATCTTGCGCTGCATCCGTTCGGGCAGATTCCGACTTATGAAGAGGGCGATCTCGCGCTGTTCGAGTCGGGCGCGATCGTGTTGCATCTTGCCCAGCAGCACGCCGGCTTGCTGCCGGACGACGCGAATGCCCGGGCGCGCGCGATCACCTGGATGTTTGCCGCGATCAATACCGTGGAACCGCCGGTCCTGGAACTCGTGATTGTCAGGATCGTCGAGGGCGACAAGCCTTGGGCCGCGGAGCGTCTGCCGCTCGTCAAGGATCGCATCCGGCAGCGGCTGCAACAGCTTTCCGCGCGGCTCGGCGATGCCGATTGGCTCGATGGCGCGTTCAGCGCCGGTGATCTGATGATGGTGCACGCGCTGCTCCGGCTGAAACCGTCCGGGATGTTGGACGAATTTCCGACATTGGCGGCTTATGTCGCCCGTGGCGAAGCGCGGCCGGCATACAAGCGGGCTTTCGATGCGCAGTTGGCGGTTTTTGCTGCGACAGCCTCGCACGCAGGGTGACGGGTTCCGGCAAGCTTTTTTGCTCGTCATCCCGGAATCGCGCAGCGATATCCGGGACCCAGTGACTTGATGCTTGCGCATTGGACGAAAGTCACTGGGTCCCGGCTTTCGCCGGGATGACGAGCAAAAGTTTCAGCCGCGATGCTTGCGACGAATTTTGACTCGTCGTTCCGCACGCCGCGTAGTGGCGATCCCACTACGTTTGCAGGATTGCAAACGCGAACGCCAAAGGCGGCACGAAAGGGCGAGCGTTAAGGAGGAGGGCGCGAATCAATCCAGTGCCTTCCATGCAATGCCTGGACGCCTCAATCCATTGGATCCCGGCCTGCGCCGGGATGACGAGCAACGAGTGATCTGCTAGCCGGCAGCTTTCTTCACCAGCGCCGCGATCTGCTGTTCTTCGGCAGAGGTCAGCTTGACCACTGCGTACGACGTCGGCCACATCGCGCCGTCGTCGAGCTTTGCGGCGTCATTGAAGCCGAGCGTCAGGTAGCGATCCTTGAATTTGGATGCGGGCTTGAAGAAGACGACGACTTTCTCGTCGGCGTTGGCGTAGGCGGGCATGCCGTACCACGTTTTCGGCAGCAGATGCGGCGCGGCATCCCGGATCACCTTGTGCAGTTTTTCGCACAACTTGCGCTCGGAGTCCTGAGTCTTGGCGATGGCCGCCAGCACGTCCTTCTCGCCATCGGCGCCGCGCTTGGCGGTTTTCAATTCGCGGACGCGTTCCTTCATCGCGGCGCGTTCTTCGGCGGTGAAGCCCGATGACTTGCTTGTCTTGGTAGTCTTCTTGGGTGCCATGGATTGATTTCCTGTCCGGGGAATGATGGCGAAACTCAGCGCCGTTCCTGCAAGGGCAGCAGGCCGCGATCGATGTGGTCGCGCACGCAGCGCAGCGCGAGGTCGCGAAGGGTGTGTGCGGTGGCGGGGCGTTCGTCCATCGAGTGATCGTGCCATGCCGCGCCGGTGCACTCAAACCGGACGCCTATTCGCCGTACTCGAGCTTCGGATACCAGGTGGGATGCCGACCTTCTGGCGTACTGTCGAGGATGGTCCACAGCGGCATCAGGTCGGGTGCGCCACGCGGGTCCTGGCCGGGGTCGGCGCTTTCGGAGCCCATTTCGCCGCTCCAGAAATGGCGGATCACGCCGTCGCGGCGGGTGAACACGTTGAAGGCGGGGATGTCGCTGCCGTCCGGCGCGATGGCGAAGTAGTCGCGGCTGAAGTTGCCGTTGGCGTCCGAGTAGATTTTCAGATGACGCCAGCCGCGTTCGCGCTTGAATGCCGTCAACCGCTCGATCGGCGAGCGCGCGATGACCGCCAGCGCCGCGTTCTGTTCGACGTCGCGCGCCTCGCCGTCCCATGCACCCAGCAATGAGGTGCACATCGGGCAGGGCCGTTCGCGTTGCGGACCGAACATCCAGCTGTAAGCCACCAGCGTCTGCTTGTCATCGAACAGACCGGCGAAATCGGTTTCGCCCTGCTCGCCGACGAAACGGTAATCGCCGGTGACTTCGCCGCCCGGCGGCAGCGCGCGGCGTTGTTCGGCCACGCGTTCGATGTGGCGGCGCAATTCGATTTCTTCCGCGAGCAATGCCTGCCGCGCGCGGCGATAGTCCGTGCTTTCGTTGGGAAGGCGCAGGGTGTTGCGCGCGGCGAGTTCGGCGGCGGGAACGAGCGGGTTCATGGAATGCTCCTTCTTTTCGGTAACGGGGACGACCGCGTCAATCGCGGTCGGGTGCGCCCAGCGGAAACAGCGGACGATACGGTCGCCCGCCCTCGACGCAGCGCGCGAAGGAAGGCCGCTTCAGCAGCCGTGCGCGATAGGCGTGCACGTTGAGGAATTGCTCGCCGATCGCGTGCGTCCAGTCGGCGTAGAACAGCGCCGGCGCGGCGGCGCAATCGGCCAGCGTGAAGGTGTCGCCCGCGGCCCATTCGCGTCCGGCCATGCGTTGATCGAGCCATGCGTAGGCGGTTTCGAGGGCCGCGCGTGCCTCGTTGACGCCGTAAGGATCGCGATCGGTGTCCGGGCGCAATCGGTTGTACACGATCCGCTGCTGTGGGGTCGAAACGTAGTTGTCGAAAAAGCGGTCGAGCATGCGTACTTCGATGGCAGTATCGACATCGGCGGGAATCAATCGCGTCGATCCCGGATGGTGGACGTCGAGGTATTCGATGATGCTGGTGGCTTCCATTACCTGGCGCTCGCCGTCCACCAGCAGCGGGAATTTCCGGATCGGCCAGCGCCGCGCGAACTCGGCGTACACGTCGGGGTTGTCCGGTGACAGGCTCAGGAATTCGAACGGCGTGTCGCTCTCGTACAGCGCGATCAGCGCTTTCTGGGTGTAGGACGAAAAGGGATGGCCGTAGAGCTGCATGGTCGTATCCGGTCAACGGGTTCATGGAGGCGACGAATGGCCCGGCCCGGAATCGACATCGCCGGAGCCGCTCCCGATACACTGGCGGCGCGAGGGCATCGTGATGGCGCATTCCAAAGCCCAACCGACCGACATCCGCAGCCAGCATCCGCTGTGGGACGAACGCGACGCGTTCGGCCGGCGGGCGATGCTGACCGAAATCCTGGCGCAGGTATCGCACGAGGCGCTGCAGGGCGACACGCTGGAAGCGATGATGCGCGCGATCGTGGATTGCATCACTCGTCGCCTGCCGGTGACGATCGCCAGCATCATTCTGCTGAACGAAGAACGCACCCATTTCGTCCAGGAAGTGTGGGCGGGCCGGATCGAGTTGGAACTGCCGGGCGGCATGCCGTGGCCGGTCGAACTGGGCGCCGCGGGTCGCTGCGCGCGTACGGGCCGGAGCCAGTTGATCACCAATCTGCGCGACGATCCGGATTATGTGCCCGGCAACAACGATGTGTGTTCGGAGTACCTCGTACCCATCCGGCATCGCGCGCGTCTGCACGGTGTGCTGAATCTCGAAAGCACGCGCGGGGATTTCTTCACGCCCGAGGTTCGCAAGGTGTTCGACGCGGTTGCCGAGCAGATCGCGGGCGCGATCCACGCGGCCCGTCTGCTGCGTGAACTGGAAACCGCCAACCGCAAGCTGCGCGAACTTTCGATGAGCGATGGCTTGACCGGCATCGCGAACCGCCGCTGCTTCGACTTGCGGATCGTGGAGGCATGGCAGCGCTGTGCGGAGGCCGGCGTTCCGCTGGCCTTGCTGATGGTGGACGTGGACTGCTTCAAGGCGCTCAATGACGCGCTGGGCCATCTTCGGGGCGACGAATGCCTGCACGACATCGCGCAGTTGTGTGCCGGAAAGGTACGCGGCGACAGCGATCTGGTGGCGCGTTACGGCGGTGAGGAATTGGCGGTGCTGCTGCCCGGATGCCCGCTGGACGACGCGGCGTGCGTGGCCGAACAATTGTGCGCCAGTGTGCGCGAGCGGCAGATGTCGCATCCGGCTTCGCCGATCGGACCATATGTGACCGTCAGCATTGGCGTCAGCGCCGCGCGCCCTTCCGCGGAGACGTTGCCGCAGGCGTTGATCGCCGCGGCGGATCGCGCTTTGTATGCGGCCAAGGGCGAGGGTCGCGACTGCGTCGCGCCCGCTTCTGTGGCTGAATAGCACCCGGCGCGAGCCTTGCGCCGCAGCATCTTCGGCCCTACGTTGCAGGCATGGCCAAGGGTTTTGTCAACGACGACGCGGTACAGGAACAGATCGACGCGACGGTCGCCGACGCGGTGGCGCGCGCGCGCAGCAAGCAACACAAGGGCCCGGGCCGGACCCACTGCGAAGAATGCGATGCGCCCATTCCCGAGGCGCGGCGCAAGGCCGTGCCGGGCGTGCGGCTGTGCGTGAAGTGCCAGGTTGAACGCGACCGCGAGGAAAACGTGTTCAGCGGTTACAACCGCAGGGGCAGCAAGGACAGCCAGCTGCGTTGATGCCGCAGATCGGCAGATGGTCCATCACGGGTGCCATAAGAGCCCTCCCCTTCGAGGGGAGGGCTGGGTGGCATGGGTTGTATCGCGCGCGCATTGGTGATGGGCGTGGCAAGTGCAACCCATCCCCCTCCCGAATCTCTTGAAGGGGAAGGAGAACGCCTCGTCCACATGCTGGATGGGTTTGCGGGGACGGCGCCAACCCTAAGACGACGGTTTCCGTTCCACGAACGCCTTCAGGCGCTGCAACGCCTGATTCCATTGCGCCGCGATCGCATCCAGCGCGCGGCGCGCCTCATCGATGCGCGAAGGCTGCAGTTCCCACAAGCGTTCGCGACCTTGGCGAACGTCGTGCACGAGGCCCGCGTCGGCCAGTACTTCCAGGTGTTTGGTGACGGCCTGCCGGGTGATCGCGGTGCCGTCCGTGAGCTGCGCGATCGATAACGCACCGCCTGCGCACAGCGCGGCGATCAACCTCAGCCGCGTGGGATCGCCCAGTGCAGCGAACACCGGCGCGTTTTTCTGGAGGGCGGGTGTGCGTGATTTGCGCATGGCGTCGCGTCAGAACCGGGCGAGGTACTGCTCGATCAGTTTCATCTGGTGCGTCCAGCCGCCCTCGTTGGCCGCGAACGCTTTCGCGCGGCGCTCCGGCGGCAGCTTGTCGAAACCGGACTCGGTGACGGTCAGCAATATGCCTTCCGGCGCGTCGTGCAGTTCGAACACGATCAGCGTCATCGGTTCGCTTTCGTAATCCACGTCCTTTTCCACGCCGTAGGGATGCCAGCGAAACGCAATGCGCTGCATCGGTTCGATCGTTTCGACCCGCCACGCGAACGGCGTGCCCTCGTAGGGTTTCTGCATCTCGGCCACGTTTTCGTCCACCTGCGTGGGGACGATATGGCCGGTCAGCTTCTCGCCGGCGACGAACGGTCCATCGAAGCGGACGCCGAACCAGATGCCGAACTGATCCGCTTCGCTGAGCGCGCGCCACACGCGTTCGCGTGGTGCCTTCAGCAGAACCTGTTTTTCGATGCGGTCGGTGCTGGCGTTCATCGGGTCTCCTTCCATGCAACCGTGAAGTTGCATGTTAGGACAGACCCGGAAGATGCGCAAACTCTTTGGTTGCGCAAATCGGAACGTCGCCAGGAACGGGTTCCGTTTATCCTTGCCGGATCATTCGGGGAATTCCGTGAAACGCATCCTGCCGCTGCTGTTGTGCCTGTTCGCGTCGCCGGCGCTTGCCGCTGCTCCGAAACCGCTGCTGCTGACCCACGTCGGACTGATCGACGGCACCGGCTCGCCGGTCCAGCGCGACATGACGATCGTGATCGAAGGCAAGCGCATCGCGGCGGTGTATCCGGACGGCAGCCAGCCGGCGCCCAAAGATGCCGAAGTGCGCGACCTGAACGGGAAGTACGTGATTCCGGGTTTGATCGACGCGCACGTGCACATCACCGGCGCCGAACTGGACATCGCACACTACAAGACCTTCCTGCACGCCTTGCTGCTGGGCGGCGTGACCGGTATCCGCGACATGGCGGGCGACGATCGCCTGCTGCAATTCCTCGCAAGCCAGGCGGATTCGGACGCGTTTGCGTCGCCCGATATCTTTTACGTGGCGTTGATGGCCGGGCCCAGTTTCTTCAAGGAAGACGTTCGTGCGCAGGATGCCTCGAAGGGCGAGCCGCTGGGCTTTGCGCCGTGGATGCAGGCGATCACGGCGAAGACGGACATTCCGTTGGCGGTCGCCGAAGCCAAGGGCACCGGCGCGACCGGCATCAAGTTGTATGCGAATCTTCCGGCGGCATTGGTCAGGGCGATCACCGTGGAAGCGCATGGGCAGGGCTTGCGCGTGTGGACGCACGCGACGATCTTTCCAGCCACGCCGAGCGATGCGGTGGAGGCAGGTGCCGACACCATTTCGCACAGCCCGTATCTGGTATGGGAAGCCGCGTCGAACGTGCCGGACGATTACAAGATGCGCGCGATGGGTGATTTCGAACACGTCAAACCCGATGCGCCGCAGATTCTTGCGCTGTTCGATGCAATGAAAAAGCGCGGCACGATCCTCGATGCGACATTGCTGGTGTTCAAGAACGAGGCGGAACACCATCCGCAACGTGTCGGCGCGGGCATCATGCCGTGGAGTTACGCGGTGACGAAGTTGGCGCACCAGCGCGGCGTGCCGATCGACGCGGGTACCGACGATGCGGGCTTCCAGCATGGCAAGGACGGCCCCGATCTCGGCCAGATGCCGTCGGTGCATCAGGAAATGGCGCTGCTGGTCGAGCACGCCGGTTTCACGCCGTTGCAGGCGATTCATGCGGCGACGCAAGTTGGCGCTGCCGCACTGGGACAATCTGCAAAACGCGGCACGCTTACGCGCGGCAAACGGGCCGACTTGGTGGTGCTGGACGCCGATCCCTCGCGTGACATTCATAACACCACAAAGATCGATTTCGTGGTGAAGAACGGACGCGTTCATTCGCCTGACAATGGGCATTGAGTGGCGATGCACTCCAGTCGTCGTCATCCCGGAATCGCGAAGCGATATCCGGGATGACGAGCAAAATTGGCGCTCCCTGAGCGATACGATTGCCACGCCGCTTGTGCCGCGGCGCAGGTGATAAATACAATACCCACCGGTTCATTTATGGCCATGCCCATGCAAAATGATTCCACGGCACGCGACGCGATCATCGATGCGGTGATCGAGGTTCGCGGCCTCGACAAGACCTACGAAGGCGGTTTCAAGGCGCTGAAGGGCATCGACCTGAAGGTGCGCCGCGGCGAGATCTTCGCGTTGCTTGGCCCGAACGGCGCCGGCAAGACCACGCTGATCAGCATCATCTGCGGCATCGTCAATCCGGGGCGGGGCACGGTGGTGGTGGACGGCCACGACATCATCCGCGACTGGCGCAGGACCCGCACGATCATCGGACTGGTGCCGCAGGAACTGAAGACCGACGCGTTCGAGACGGTGTGGAATACCGTGCGCTTCAGCCGCGGGCTGTTCGGCAAAGCGCCGGACGACGCCTATCTCGAACAGTTGTTGAAGGATCTGTCGCTGTGGGACAAGCGCGATGCCAAGATCCTGATGTTGTCGGGTGGCATGAAGCGACGCGTGATGATCGCGAAAGCCTTGTCGCACCAGCCGACGGTGCTGTTCCTCGATGAGCCGACCGCGGGCGTGGATGTCGAATTGCGGCGCGACATGTGGGCGATGGTGCGGCGGCTGCGCGAGTCGGGTGTCACGATCATCCTGACCACGCACTACATCGAAGAGGCCGAGGACATGGCCGATCGCGTGGGCGTGATCAACAAGGGTGAGCTGATCGTGGTCGAGGACAAGACCGCGCTGATGCAGAAGCTCGGCAAGAAACAGTTGCGGCTGCAACTGCACGAACCGATGGCGTCGGTGCCCGAATCCTTGACCGACTACGGCTTGGAACTCAACGGCAGGCGCGACGAGATTACTTACACCTACGACACGCAAAGCGAGCGCACCGGCATCACCGCGCTGCTGCGCGATCTGGCTGCCGCCGGCATCGGCTTCAAGGACCTGAGCACGCGCCAGGACACGCTTGAGCAGATCTTCGTCGAACTGGTGAAGGAGGACGCATGAACATCCATGGCATCCGCGCAATCTACAAGTTCGAGATGGCGCGCACCGGGCGCACGCTGATGCAAAGCGTGCTGTCGCCGGTGGTGTCGACGTCCTTGTACTTCGTGGTGTTCGGTTCGGCGATCGGCTCGCGCATCACCAGCGTGGAGGGCGTGAGCTACGCGGCCTTCATCATTCCCGGGCTGGTGATGCTGTCGCTGCTGATGCAGAGCGTGTCGAACGCTTCGTTCGGCATCTACTTCCCGAAGTTCGTCGGCACGATCTACGAGGTGCATTCGGCGCCGCTGTCGTATCTCGAAATCATCACCGGTTACGTCGGCGCGGCCGCGACCAAGGCCATCATCGTCGGCCTGATCATCCTCGGCACGGCAAGATTGTTCGTGCCGTATTCGATCGCGCACCCGGCGGTGATGGTGCTGTTCCTGGTGATGACCACGGTGGCATTCAGCCTGTTCGGTTTCATCATCGGGATATGGGCGGACAACTTCGAAAAATTGCAGGTGGTGCCGCTGATGATCATCACGCCGCTGACCTTCCTCGGCGGCAGTTTCTATTCGATCCACATGCTGCCGCCGTTCTGGCAGAAGGTGACGTTGTTCAATCCGGTGGTGTATCTGATCTCCGGTTTCCGCTGGAGTTTTTACGGACTCGCCGACGTGAATGTCGGCATCAGCGTGGTCGCGACGCTGGTCTTCCTGGCGTTGTGCCTCGCCGGCGTGTGGTGGATTTTCCGGACGGGTTGGCGCCTGAAAGCCTGAGCGTCGCGCGCCAGCGGCGTGAACTTGTGTTTCCACATGCGCAGTGCGTCACGCTCCGGTCGCCGATTCGGTGAAAATCCGTGACGGGCGTCGGTGTGGACGCGGGCATGGCACCGCTCTTGCTCAAATGGAACCTGAAGCCATGCAGGTGCCACGTCCCATGTCCATCGACGTATTGCCAAGCATCGAAATCAAGACGCCTGCCGAAGTCCGGCGCTTGCTTGCCCGCTCGCGCAGCTTGCGTACGCTGGGGTTGGGACTCGGTGGCGTCACGGTGGGCATGGTCTTGTATCGGCATGGCGTGCCGGCGCAGATGTGGGTGCTGCTGGTATTGCACGCGCTGGTGTGGCCGCATGTGGCCTGGCTGATCCTGTGCCGGAGCAACGACCCGATCGCCGAGGATCGGCGCTTCTTCCTGTGCGACGCCGCGATGGGTGGCGTATGGATCGCGCTGATGCAATTCAACCTGCTGCCGAGCGCCTTGCTGATGACGATGTATGCGATCGCGCTGATCGCGATCGATGGCTTCACGTTCCTCGCGCGGGGCATCGCGATGCTGGTGCTCGCATGCGGCGTGGCCGCCGTGGCGAACGGCATGACGTTCGCGCCGGTCACCGACATGGCGGAAATCATGGCCTCGCTGCCGTTGCTGATGGTGTTTCCGGTGACGCTCGGTTTCCTGACGCATCGGCTGTCGCGACGGGTGCGCTCGCAGAACCGCCAGCTGCTCCGGTTGGGCAGCATCGACGGCCTGAGCGGGCTGCTGAATCGTCGCCATTGGGAAGAGGCAGTGAACGACGCCTTGTCGCGACGCTGCTGCGAGAGCGCAGTGATGCTGCTGATCGACATCGACCGCTTCAAGCGCATCAACGATCAGTTCGGCCACACGATCGGCGACGAGGTGATCCGGCAGGTCGGGGAAATCATTCGCGCCGGCCTGCGCCAGGGCGACCTTGCCGGACGCTACGGCGGGGACGAGTTCGGCGCCGTGCTGTGCGGGACCGACGTGGCTGTTGCCGAGACCGTGGCGGACCGCATCCGGTCGGGCGTCGCGGAGCTGAAGATCGAGCAGGCGCCGGGATTGCGCTGCACGTTGAGCATCGGTCTGGCGCGCGGTCCCGCGGGGCTGGGCACGGCACGGGCGTGGATCGAACAGGCCGACGCGGCGCTGTATCGCGCGAAGCTGGCCGGGCGCAACCGGTTCGTGGTGGCCGCCTGACATCAGGCTGTACCAGGCCAGGCACGCGTTGCGAAACCGCTTGTCCGGCGTCGCGCAGGGATTGTTCCGGCGGCGCTTGTGGCTGCACCGTTTGTGCCATACTCCGGCCGCCCCTACGACGCGCTGCGACGGCTGGTTGATGCCGGTTTCGGCAAGCGAATCATGTTCGGCTCCGACCAGATGATCTGGCCGCAGACGATCGGCATCGGGATTGACACCATCGAACACGCCGATTTCCTGACTTCGGAACAGAAGCGCGACATTCTTTACAACAATGCGGCGCGCTTCCTGCGGTTGAGCAAGCAGGAGATCGCGCGCGATCATGCACGATGAGGCAGGCACGCTGGGCGCGTCGCGCCGACCGGTGCGCCATGGATGATGCGTCTTACGAAGTCTTCGAAGGCGTCGCCATCTTCCGCCTCGGCGGAAGCGCGGGGCTGGAGCAGGGCGTGTCGCTGGTCGGCAATGCCATCCAGCGCGCCAAGCGATCCAGCGTCAGCAAGCTGCTGGTCGATATCACCGCGATCGCTTCGGGCCCGCCGACGTTGGCGGAGCGTCACCGGATCATGACCGAATGGGCGGTCGCCGGACGCGGCGCGATTCGGCTCGCGCTGGTGATCCGGCCGGAATTCATCGATCCCGACAATTTCGGCACCCATGTCGCGTTGAATCACGGCCTTGCGTTCCGGGGATTCCTCGATGAGGGCCATGCGATGGACTGGCTGCTCGGACGTCGCGGTGGAGGATCGCCGAAGTCCGGGTGACGGTCGACGGCCGCCATGTCACGTCCGGCGGTTTTGGGTGCACAATGGCTGGCCCGCCCCCGAAAGGAGAACGTGATGCGAAATCCGAGTGTCGTGTTGCTTGCCGCGCTGGCACTGCCGCTTGCGGCGAACGCGCAATCCAGTGCGTCATCGTCCATGCCCACCACGCAGGCGGTCAACGTTCCGGCCTACGTCACCAAGGCCATCGATGACCCGGCGCGCGCCGCCGACAAGAAAGACGATTCGCGTCGCGAGATCGCGACGGTGATGACGTTCACCGGCGTGAAGCCCGGTGACAAAGTGCTGGAGCTCGATCCGGGCTCGGGGTACTGGACGCGTGTGTTCAGCCGGATCGTCGGTCCGCAGGGCCACGTCTATACGGTGTGGCCCGACGAGATGGCGAAGTATTCGGCCAAGAGTTTTGCGAACTGGCAGGGTCTGGTGAAGGGCACCTACAAGAACGTGAGCCTGCTGAAGCAGCCGGCGGCTATGTTGAGCGTGCCGCAGAAGGTGGACGTCGTGTTCACCTCTCAGAACTACCACGACTACCACGACCCGTTCATGGGTCCGGTGGACATGAAGAAGTTCGACAAGGAGGTGTACGACGCGCTGAAGCCCGGTGGGGTGTTCATCGTGATCGACCACATCGCGCCGGCGGGTTCCGGCATCAGCGACACCAATACGCTGCACCGGATCGATCCCGAAGTGGTGAAGCAGGAAGTCGAGTCGGCCGGCTTCGTGTTCGACGGTTCCAGCGACGCGCTGGTCAATCCCAAGGACCCGCTGAACGTCAAGGTGTTCGATCCGTCGATCCGCGGCCATACCAGCCAGTTCATCTATCGCTTCAAGAAACCGGCGATGTGATGTTTCGATGCGCTCACCCGCGTGCGGTGCGCGGGTGAGCGGTTCCGCTTCCGGCTTTATGTGACGTGTCCGGTTCGCCGGGATGCGCCGGTTTTCGCGTGCGGCGGTGGACGGATGATCGCCAATGCGCACACCGCCGCGGCGAGCGCGCACAGTGCGGCGCCGGCTGCGACGGTGCGAAAGCCGGCGATCGTTCCGGCCGGCGTCGTCGCATCGGCTGGGGCGCGGAACAGCAAGCCCAGCACCGCCACCGCGAGCAGGCTGGCCATGCGCGCGACGGCATTGTTGATCCCCGACGCGACGCCGGCTTGGGCGGCGGGCACGGCGCCCATCACGGTCGAGGTCAGCGGCGCCACCGCGATGGTCATGCCCAGACCAAGCACGGCAATCGCCGGAAACGTGCCGCGCCAGTAATCCGCAGTGGCGGCACCCATGGCCAGCAATGCCAGGCCGAGTGCAGCCAGCGCCGGGCCCACGGTCAACACCAGGCGCGCGCCGAAGCGAGTGGCCAACGCGCCGGCGGTCGGAGACAGGCTGCCCATGAGGATCGAAAACGGCAGCAGGCTGGCCCCGGCCGCCGTTGCCGAATAGCCGTGCGCGCGGATCAGGTTGAACGGCAGGAAGAACAGGGCGCCGCCCAACGCGAAATACAACAGCAGCGTGACCAGGTTGGCGCCGAAAAAATCGCGCGAACGAAACAGTCCGAGCGGCACCATCGGCGCGCGGCTGCGCGCCTCGACCATCACGAAGGCGGCCAGCGCGAGGACGCCGAGTGCCAGCGCGACGTCGATCGTGATGGTGTCCGAAGTGCGGTCGGGCCACGCGATCAGCGCCCAGGTCAGCAGTGCCAGGCCGGCGATGGCCAATAGCGCGCCCAGCCAATCGAGGCGTTCGGCGTCCCGTTTGTGCTGGTTCGGCACGGCGCTGTGCGCCAGTATCACGGCGGCGATCGCCAGCGGCACGTTGATGAAGAAGATGGCGCGCCAAGACACCGCGTCGACCAGCCAGCCGCCCAGCACCGGGCCGATCGCGGTAGTGATCGCGCCGGCCGCGGCCCAGATGCCGATCGCCTTGCCGCGCTCGGCTTCCGGGTACACGGCGGCGATGATGGCCAGGCTGCTCGGCACCAGCAACGCAGCGCCGATACCTTGCACCGCGCGCGCCGCGATCAGTACGCCGGCGTTCGGCGCCAGACCGCAGATCACCGAGGCCAGCGTGAACACGACCAGGCCCCACGTGAATACCGCGCGCTGGCCGAGACGGTCGCCGAGTACGCCGCCCACCAGCACCAGCGCGCCGAGCATCAAAAGATAAGCGTTGACGACCCATTGCATCGCAGCGAGCCCGGCAGCCATCTCGCGCTGCAGTGTGGGCAGGGCGACGTTGACCACCGAACCGTCGATGAATGCGATGCTGGACCCGAGCACGCTGGCCGCCAGCGCGCGTCCCGGGTGTGCACGGCGTG
>Ga0207695_10001797_pt1 | contig 33844 bp, 36 predicted proteins | sample KBSC54metaG_FD_184354 | JGI IMG/M metagenome (GOLD analysis project Ga0207695, IMG submission 184354) | Corn rhizosphere microbial communities from Kellogg Biological Station, Michigan, USA - KBS C5-4 metaG (SPAdes) (version 2) | ecosystem: Host-associated > Plants > Roots > Rhizosphere > Soil... | reverse complement strand
ACCTCCTCGGACGGCAGGACCTTGTTCAGCTCGTCCATGGTGACGTAGCCGCGGGCCTTGGCCTGCTTGATGAACTTCTTGACCGCGGCGTCCGTCAGGTCGAGCAGCGGACCGTCGCCACCCGTGGTTTCTGGCGTTTCGGCTTCGGCGGTGGTGGTGCTCATCGAGGTCTCCGAAAGCGGCTGGCGAGCCTTCCCCATGCAAGAACCGGGCAAGGCTCGGGCCGGAAATGGTTTGCGGCGATCGGACAGGTCACAAACGTACGACCCGCCGTGCGCCCAATTCGTTCCCGTTCTGATCGCGTGCGTCAGTGCGTCGCGCTGCATCTTGCTGGACGTCGGGGCGTCGCCATACATCAAGCACCCCGAAGGTTTCCCTACCGGAGCGTTGCTGGGCGTCGTCCTTGGACGCCGGCTCCCGAGGGAGCCCGCGAAGAGGCGCGACCACTGGGATCACCACGCATCGAGGGAGGCATCTCGATCTCTGACGAGGGGCGCGCCCGATAAATCGCGGCGGCCCGAATCGATACCTGTCACAGCGCGCTAAATCCGCACGAGGCCAGATGGCGTCGAAGACGTCCGGTGTCAAGGTGCGGGGATGCGCGCACGGATCGCTCGCCCGCGTGGCCCAGCGCGCCGTTTGGGGTTAGGCTTAGCCGTCTCCGGGAGGCCGCCAGCCATGATCACCCTCACCGTCAACGGCAAACGCCACGACCTCGACGTGGAGCCGGACGCGCCGCTCCTGTGGGTCATCCGCGACGAACTGGGGCTCACCGGCACGAAGTTCGGCTGCGGGATCGCCCAGTGCGGGGCCTGCACCGTGCAGGTGGACGGCAAGCCGGTGAAGTCCTGCATCACCCCGGCCGGCGCGGTGAAGGGCCAGATCACCACCATCGAGGGCCTGTCGGCCGACCTCAAGCATCCCGTCCAGCAGGCCTGGCTCGCCGAGGACGTGCCCCAGTGCGGCTACTGCCAGTCGGGCCAGATCCTGGCCGCGGCCGCCCTGCTGCAGGCCACGCCGAACCCCACCGACGCCGACATCGACGCCAAGCTCACCAACATCTGCCGCTGCGGGACCTATCCGCGCATCCGCAAGGCCGTCCACCGGGCCGCCGCGGCCATGGCCAAGAGCCCGAAGGGAGCGCGCGCATGAACGCCATCCTGTCCCGCCGCGCCCTGGTGTTCTCCGGCCTCTCGGCCTCCGGCGCCCTGGTCATCGGGGTCCCGGCCACGGCCAGCGCGGCGCTGCAACCGCCGGTCATGGCCGACGGGACCAACCCGGCCAAGGAGATGACCGCCTTCCTGCTCATCGAGCCCAACAACACCGTCACCGTGCGCGTGCCGCACGCCGAGATGGGCCAGGGCACCACCACGGCGCTGGCCATGCTGGTGGCCGAGGAGCTGGAATGCGACTGGGCCAAGGTGAAGGTCGAGTACGCCTCGGCCAACCGCAATTCCCGCGCCGACGGCAAGCTCTACGGCCGCATGCAGACGGTGGGATCGAGCGGCCTGCGCACCTCGGTGGCGATGATGCAGCAGGCCGGCGCCAGCGCCCGCGAGCGCCTGAAGCTGGCGGCCGCCGAGCGCTGGAAGATCGATCCGGCCGAGTGCACGGTGGCCTCCGGCAAGTGCGTGCACAAGGCCTCCAGCCGCAGCCTCGACTACGGCGCGCTCGCCGCCGCCGCCGCGGGCGTGCAGCTCCCCGCCGAGCCGGCGATCCGGACGCCCGACAAGTACCGGCTGGTCGGCAAATGGACCCCGCGCCTGGACACCGCCGCCAAGCTCGACGGCTCGGCGAAGTTCGGCCTCGACGCTCAGGTCCCGGGGATGGTCTACGCCGCGGTCTGGTCGGCGCCCGTCTACGGCGGGTCGCTGAAGTCGGTGGACGAAGCCGGCCTGAAGGACATCCGCGGCATCGTGGGCGTCGTGAAGCTGAAGGACGCCGTGGTGGTCGTCGCCGACCGCTACTGGCGCGCCAAGAAGGGCCTCGACGCCCTGAAGATCGAGTGGGACGCCGCGGGCTACGGCGGCGTCGACAGCGCCCAGCTCGACCAGGGCTACCGCGACGCGCTCGACAAGCCCATGTCGACCGCCGAGAAGAAGGGCGACGCCGACGCCGCCCTCGCCGCCCCGGGCGCCCGGCTCGTCGAGGCGGCCTACGAGGCGCCGTTCCTCTCCCACTCGCCCATGGAGCCGCTGAACTGCACGGTGGCGCTCGCCCCCGACCGCGCCGACGTCTGGATCTCCACCCAGGCGCCGATGGCGGTGCTGCAGCAGACGGCCGCCCAGACGGGCCTCAAGCCCGAGCAGGTCTACGTCCACAACGCCTTCGTGGGCGGCGGCTTCGGCCGCCGCGGCGGGGCGCACGATGAACTCATCCAGGCGATCGCGGTGGCCAAGCAGGTGGGCAAGCCCGTCAAGCTGATCTGGTCGCGCGAGCAGGACATCCGCCGCGACCGGTTCCGCCCGCAGGCCGCCGTGCGCTTCCGCGCCCCCCTGGGCGGCGACGGCAAGCCCCAGGCGCTCCAGGCCCGCATCGCCGTGGGCTCCCTGATCCGCGGCGGCGCCGGCCCCCAGGAGCTCCAGGCCAGCGAGCCCATGGCCACGGAGTGCATCCAGAACAGCTTCTACGCCTTCCCGGCCCGCGACGTGGGCGTCCTGCTCAAGAACAGCCACGTGCCGGTGTCCTTCTGGCGCGGCGTCGGCTCCTCGCAGAACGGCTTCTTCATGGAGAGCTTCATGGACGAGCTGGCGCATGCGGCGGGCCAGGACCCCTACCAGTACCGCCGCGCCCTGCTCGCCGGGCGCCCGGACGCCCTGGGGGTGATCGACGCGCTGGCCAAGCACGCCGACTGGGGCCAGCCCCTGCCCAAGGGCCGCGGGCGCGGGATCGCCATCCTCGAGGCCTATGGCAGCGTCTCGGGCCAGGTGGTCGAGGTCACGGTCGCCCAGGACGGCAAGCTGAAGGTCGACCGCGTCACCTGCGTGCTCGACCCCTACCACGTGGCCAATCCCAACACCGTCGCCCAGCAGATGGAGGGCGCGGTGATCATGGGCATGACCGCCGCGCTCTGGGGCGAGATCACCATCAAGGACGGCGCCCCGGTGGAGAGCAATTTCCACAACTACCGCATGGCCCGGATGGTCGAGACGCCCGCGCGCATCGACGTCCACCTGGTCCCCAGCGGCGGCGCGAAATGGGGCGGCGTCGGCGAACCCGGCATCGGCCCCTTCGCGCCGGCCCTCGCCAACGCGGTGTTCGCCGCCACGGGCAAGCGGGTGCGCAAGCTGCCCCTGAAGAACGCCGACCTGCGCTGGGCCTAGGCAACCTCCCCCGCAAAGCGGCGGGAGGGGGACCGGTCGCCGAAGAGCGACTGGTGGAGGGGGCGAACCTCAGGCTCCGCGGTAGCGACCGGCGCCCAAAAATCGGCGGATGGGGCTTTCCCCCTCCACCATCGGCTCTTTGGCCGATGGTCCCCCTCCCGCCATCGCTGCCGCGATGGGGGAGGTAAGATCAGTGCGGCAGCACCGGGGCGGCGGCTTCTTCCGGATGTGACCAGTCGCTGTTGACCAGCTTGCGCAGGATGTCGCGCTCGGTCTTCAGGCTGACCAGGGTCGAGGAGTCATGGTCGCGGTCGAGGTCGCGGGCGGCGGCTTCGACGGCCCGCTCCAGGGCTTCCAGCTGCATCAGGAGGTCGAAGGCCTGGCGCCACAGATCGCGAGCCCGCTCGCCGGTCGCCTCCAGGAACGGGGCGCTGACCCCGGCGCGCCGCGCGTCCTGCTCCAGAACCGCGAGGCTGGCCGGCCCGAAGCCGCGGACCTGCAGCTCGCGGATCGCGGCGTCGAACTCCATGCCGTCGGTCTCGTAGCGCAGGCGGACCAGTTCCTGGGCCAGGCTGTCCAGCTTCTCGTCGCCAAAGCCGCGCGCGCCGACCAGCTCGATCTTCTCGTCGATGACGCCCGGGTCGCGCACGGCGGCGAGCGCCAGGGCGGCGGCCAGCGGGCGGGGCGAGACGCGCAGGCGGCGGCTCGCATCCTTGGCCTGCGAGGTCGCGGGGCCGTCGGAAATGGCGTTCGGGTTGCGCCGCTTGTCCCAGCGGGCGCGGGACATCTCGCGGGCCGCGGCGCCCACGGTGTAGACGGCCTGGCGCGTGGGCCAGAGCTGCTCGAAGCGGCCCAGCAGGTCTTCCTTGTAGGCCTGGGCCAGGTCCGGATCGGCGATGGTGGCGGCCAGCTTCCTGAGGCGGGTCTTGAGCGCGGTCTTGCGTTCCGGGGTGTCGTAGGGCGCGGCGTCGCGCTCGCGGTTGAACAGGGCCTCGGCGAAGGGCGTCGAATTGGCGAGCTGGGCCTTCAGCGCCGCGGGCCCATGCTCGCGCAGCACCTCGTCGGGGTCCTTGCCGCCCTCGACGATGGCGAACTGGAAGCTCTTGCCGGGCTTCAGCAGCGGCAGCGCGCGGTCCATGGTCCGCTCGGCGGCCTGGCGCCCGGCCCGGTCGCCGTCGAAGCTCAGCGTCGGCTCCGGGTGGTGGCGCCAGAGGATCTCCATCTGATCCTCGCCCAGCGCCGTGCCCATCGGCGCGACCGCCGGGATGCCCGCCCGATGGCAGGCGATGGCGTCCATGTAGCCTCGACCACCGCCAGCGGCAGGGTCTCGCCCGCGGGCGCGGCTGCGATGATCTTGCGGGCCTCGGCCAGGCCGTAGAGGTGGTGACCCTTGTGGAAGACGCTGGTCTCCGGGCCGTTCAGGTACTTGGCGCGGGCCTGCGGATCCATCGCCCGGCCGCCGAACGAGACCACCCGGCCGCGCGCGTCGGCGATCGGGAAGATGATCCGGTCGCGGAACCGGTCGTAGGGCGCGCCGCCGTCCTCCGGCGCGATCAGCAGGCCGGTTTCCACCAGCTCGCCCGGCCGCGCGCCCTTGGCGATCAGATAGTCCTTGAGCGCGGTTCGGCCGGGCGGGGAAAAGCCCAGGCGGAAGCGCGCCCAGTCCTTCTCCGGCAGGCCGCGTTTCTCCAGATAGGCGCGGGCCTCGCGGCCGGCGGGGCGGCGGAGTTCGGCCTCGAACCACTGGGCGGCGAGCTCCAGCCATTCGGACAGCCCCTGGCGCACCTTCTCCTGCTCGGCGGCGCGCGGATCGACGGCCGGCAGCGCCACCCCGGCCTCTGCCGCCAGCCGCTCGACGGCCTCGACGAAGGTCAGCCGCTCGCTTTCCTGCAGGAAGGAGATGATGTCGCCGGTCTTGCCGGACGAGAAGTCGAAGAACTGGCCCTTGTCGTCGTTGACGTAGAACGACGGGGTCTTCTCCTTGGTGAAGGGCGACAGGCCGACGTATTCGCGCCCCTGCCGGCGCAGCTTCACCGTCTTGCCGATCACGTCCGAGGGACGGAGGCGGGACTTGATCTCGTCGAGGAAGCGTTCGTCGAAGCGCACGGCCATCGGGGGCTGCTTACGCGCTCGGCCGCCGATAGCCTGTCGATAGCCTGTGCGCCCTTCCAAGGGGGTCGTGGAGCGACGACGAGAGGTTGGGGACGGCCCCCCTAGGGACGGTGGATAAGCTGTGATTGTTCCAGGTTTGTTCCGGCACGATTCCGGCTGGGCGTCAAGGTCGCAGCGCCGGGCGTCGGCGGTTTCCCTCACGGCACGAATTGACCTTACTCCCCTCAAGGCCGATGTTCACGCCGGTGTCGCGCGGTGATTTGGGGGTGGACGCTTGATTATGTGGCTCCGTCTCGCGGGCGCCTTGCTGGTGACCCTGGCGGCGATTGGCGCGCTCGAATATTTCGGCGTCTCGCGGTTGCTGGGCGGCCGCTCCCCCGACGAAGCCACCGCCGCGGCCGGCCGCAACCGCGAGCTCTTCTGGCTGCTGATCTTCTTCGTGGTGATGGCCACCTCTCTGCTGGCCGCCGCGCGACGCTGGGCCGGTCACCTCAAGCGCGCCATGACCCAGCCCCGCGGCCGCCGCCCATCCTAGCCGGCCCGGGCGGTCTCCGCGCCGGCCACGTGGGCCAGCTTCTCCGGGTTCCGCACCATGTAGACCGCGGCGATCAGCCCGTCCTCGCCCGGCTGGAAGGCCACGGTCTCGAGCCCGTCGCCCAGGCTCAGCACCCATCCGGGATAGCCGTTGATGCGCGCGGCGCGGACGGCCCGCAGATTGGCCAGGCCGCCGCCGCGCCAGGCCAGGCCCTCGAACAACCGGATGATGTCGGCGCGGCCGACCATGACCCTGAGCGCGGCCTTGCGCTTGCCGCCGCCGTCGCTGACCAGGATCGCGTCCTGCGCCAACAGCGCCGAGAGGCCCGCCATGTCGCCGTCCGCGGCGGCGGCCATGAAGGCGTTGGCCAGCCGCAGGGCTTCCTCCTGCGAGACCGAGAAGCGCGGACGAGCCTCGCGCACATGCTCGCGGGCGCGGCTGGCCAGCTGGCGCACCGCCGGCTCCGAACGGCCGAGCGTCTCGGCGACCGCGCCATAGTCCTCGTCGAACACGTCGTGCAGCAGGAAGACGGCGCGCTCCAGCGGCGAGAGCCGCTCCAGGGCCAGCAGGAAAGCCACCGAGACGTCCTCGGCGCGCTCCACCGGGTCCTCGGTCAGGGGCTCGATCAGCGGCTCGGGCAGCCAGGGACCGCGATAGGCCTCGCGCTCGGCCTTGGCGGCCCGCAGGCGGTCGATGCATAGGCGCGTAGTCGCCCGCACCAGCCAGGCGGCCGGATCCGTCACGCCCTCCCCGGCCCGCGTCCAGCGCAGCCAGGCGTCCTGCACCGCGTCCTGCGCCTCGGCCACCGAGCCCAGCATGCGGTAGGCGAGCCGCGTCAGCCGCGGCCGGTTGGCCTCGAAGGCCGCGGTGAGCCTTGCGTCCATGGCCCCGACCTTAGGCCGCCAGCGGCAGGTTCGCGACCGGGGTCGCGACGCCGGCCACCGTCACCTTCGAGCAGGTCTTGCCGTGGCCGAGCGCATATTTGAGCGTCGGGTACATCCGCGCGGCCACCAGGGAGAGGCCGATGGCCACCAGCGCCTTTTCCCCCCAGCGGCGGACGATCTCGTCGCGCAGGGGGTCGGCCACGTCCATGTCGCGGGCGAGGCTCGCGCGGGCAAAGCGCCACGCTAGCGACGCGGTCTCGCCCATGGCGGCCTCGTCCGCGGCCAGGATGGCGCGCAGCACCTCGGGCCTCACCCCGCCGGCGGTCGCCATGTCGACGCCGAGCTGGGTGCAGGGACCACAGTCCTCGGAGAGCACGCCGGCGAGGCCGGCGGCCACGATCGCCTCGGCCGGGGCGGCCCGGCGATCGGCCGCGGCGGTTCCCAGGAAGAACTTCAGGAAGCTCGCCGGACTCACCGCCAGCACCTGGCGCATGTAGCTGGCGTCATAGCCCCAGGCGCGTTCGAACCTGTCGAGGTAGCGGGAGAAGAAGGCCTTCAGCATCTGCGCACTCCAGTCAGGCCGGGCGCCGAAGCGCCATGGCGAGGGTGAGAAGCGCCGGCAGGTAGACGCCGGCGAAGTCGCGGACGGCGTCGGCCAGCGGGCGGGTCCCGCAGACGGCGTCGAAGACGTGGACGCCGGCATGCAGGGTCAGGAAACCGGCTGCGGCGGCCAGCGCCGGCCAGGCCTCCCGCGGGCGCCAGGCGAAGGCCGCGAGGCTCGCGCCGCTCACCAGGTAGGCCGCACCGATGTCGCGCACGAAGTGGGGGTTGTAGGGGCCGGTGGCGGTGACGCCCGGCACGACGCCGTACCACCACAGGCCGGCGAACAGCATGGCCAGGCCGTTGGCCGCCAGGATGACGGCCAGGATGGCTGCGATAGTCCGGGCCATGGACGGTCCTTTCCGAGGGGTTCGGAACTAGGACGCGACAGGCCGCCTTTTTGTGACATCGCCCGCCGGTCTTCCCGCGCCGCAGGACGGACGCTAGCCCAGGCCTCGCAGCCAGGCCGGCAATTCGCCGATGTTCCCCAGCTCGGCGAACCTCGGATGGCCCTGCGGGGCCTCGGCCATCTCGTGGGCCCAGGTCACGTGGTAGGGGATGTGGGCCGCGTAGGCGCCGGCTTCCAGCGCGGGCAGGACGTCGGAGCGGAGCGAGTTGCCGCACATCGCGGCAGCCTGGGCGCCGGCGCCATGGCGGGCGAAGACCGTCTCATAGGTCCGCGCGTCCTTCTCGCTGACGATCTCCACCGCTACGAAATGGTCGCCGAGGCCAGAGGCCGCCAGCTTCTGCTCCTGGTGCAGCAGGTCCCCCTTGGTGACCAGCACCAGCCGGTAGGCGTCCGCGAGCTCGGCCAGGGCGCGCTCGACGCCCGGCAGCGGCTCGACCGGGTGGCTCAGCATCTCGCGGCCGGCGGCCAGGATGTCGGCGACGATCCGCCCCGGCGGCTCGCCTCCGGTCAGCTCCATGGCGGTTTCGATCAGCGACAGGGTGAAGCCCTTCACGCCGTAGCCGTAGAGCGCCAGGTTCCGTCGCTCCACGGCCGCCAGCCGCGCGTCCAGCACTTCGGGCGCGGCCACGTCGGCCAGCAGCCCCCGGAACCGCTCCTGGGTCAGGCGGAAGATGCTCTCGTTGTGCCAGAGCGTGTCGTCGGCATCGAGGCCGACCGTGGTGATGCGCATGGCGCGCTCTTAAGGAGAGCCGCGGCCCGCATCAACTCGCGCGGCGCGGCGGCCTAAGCGACGCAGGCGGCGTGTTTGCCCACCACCCGCTCGCTCGAGGCGGGATATTTGGCCAGCAGGGCCGCCGGGCGGATCGGCCGGCGGACGAGATCGCCGCCGCAGTTGGGACAGGTCCCGCCCAGGCGGTTGTCCGCGCAGTCGGCGCAGAAGGTGCACTCGAAGGTGCAGATGCGGGCGTCGGGGCTGTCGGCGGCGAGATCGCGGTCGCAGCACTCGCAGTTGGGCTTGAGGATCAGCATGGAGCCGATCCTGCCAGAGACCGCGGGTCGGGGGAATGACGGATGGCCTGCGTTTCCGGTCGCCTAGTCCCCGAGCTTGTCGCCGGGTTCCAGCGGCGCCAGGCGCAGAAGGCGGGAATCCGCCACCGCGGCCGTGCGGTGCGGCACCACATGGGCGCGGTAGTCCGGGTCGCGGACCATGTCGATGAAGGCCTGGGCGCCGGGATATTCGACGATGAACGCCAGGTCCCAGGCCTCCGCGGCGGGGCCCGTGACCATCACCTGCGGCGCACCGGCCCAGACCTGACGGCTGCCCAGCCGCGCCAGGTGCGGGGCGATGGCGCGGCCGTATTCCCGGTAGGCCTCGCGACCGGAGATGGCCTTGCCGTGGTCGGGATGGCCCGGCGGGTAGGCTGCCCGCGCGCGCAGCCGGATCAGGTTCAGCATGTGGATCGGCTGGTCCCGCGGCAGGGCCTTGAAGACCTCCCAGGCGGCCCGGTCGGGGTCGATATGGGCCTCGGTCATGAGGGGTGCTCCTGCGTGCGTGGGCGTGCGATATGCGCACATTGACCCGCCGGTCGGGTAGCCCTACCTACGCGGCCGCTTGCCCCAAAGGAGTCGCCGTCATGAGCCGTGATCTGCTGCCCGGCTGCACCGGCGTGCTGGCCCTGGCCGACGGCGCGGTCCTGCAGGGGTTCGGCGTGGGCGCGGTCGGCGAGGCCGTGGGCGAGGTCTGCTTCAACACCGCCATGACCGGCTACCAGGAGATCCTGACGGACCCCTCCTACATGGCCCAGATCGTGGCCTTCACCTTCCCGCACGTGGGCAACACCGGCACGACCGCCGAGGACCTGGAACAGATGTCCGGGTCGGCCGAGACCGCCGCCAGGGGCGCCATCTTCCGCGACCTGCCCACTTCGCCCGCAAGCTGGCGGGCCGACAACGACCTGGCGACCTGGATGACCCGGCGCGGCGTCGTGGGCCTGGCCGGCGTCGACACCCGCGCGCTGACCCGCCGGATCCGCGAGCACGGCATGCCGCATGCGGTCATCGCCCACGCGCCGGACGGCCGGTTCGACCTCGAGGCCCTGGTCGCCCGGGCGCAGGCCTGGAGCGGCCTGGAGGGCCTGGACCTCGCCAAGGACGCCTCCTGCCTGCAGCCGTTCGTCTATGACGAGGGCCTGTGGACCTGGCCGGACGGCTACGCCAAACCGGGCGCGCCCAAGTACGAGGTGGTGGTCGTCGACTACGGCGTGAAGCGCAACATCCTGCGCGCCCTCACCAGCGTCGGTGCGCGGGCTACCGTGGTGCCGGCCTCCACCAGCGCCGAGGACATCCTGGCCCGCAAGCCCGACGGCGTGCTGCTCTCCAACGGCCCCGGCGATCCGGCGGCGACCGGCGACTACGCGGTCCCCGAAATCCGCAAGCTGATCGACAGCGGGACCCCGGTGTTCGGCATCTGCCTGGGCCACCAGATGCTCTCGATCGCGGTCGGGGCGAAGACCGTGAAGATGGAGCAGGGCCACCACGGCGCGAACCATCCGGTGAAGGACCTGACCACCGGCAAGGTGGAGATCGTCTCCATGAACCACGGTTTCACCGTCGACCGCGCCAGCCTGCCCGAGCCGGTGATGGAGACCCACGTCTCGCTGTTCGACGGCACCAACGCCGGGATCGCGCTGAAGGACCGCCCGGTGTTCAGCGTCCAGCACCACCCCGAGGCCTCGCCCGGCCCCACCGACAGCCTCTATCTGTTCCAGAGGTTCGCGGACCTGATGGACGCGGCGAAATAGGCCCGCCTGGGCAACCCGGGCGGCGGCTGAGCCGTTTTCTCCCGAACCATGTTCGGAGACTTGATCATGCTGAAGAGGTTCCTGCCGCTGGCCGCGGCGACCGCCCTGGCGCTTCCCGCGATGGCCGCGCCCCCGAGCGGACCGACGCCGAACGAACAGGTCGGCATCCATGTGGGCGACACCAACACCAATGGCTCGGCGGTGGTGGTCACCGACCGCAACGGCACCCATCCGGAAGGCTATCCCGGCATGGCCGTGCGCAATCGCGTGTCGGGGGACAGCGGGACGCCCCACCGCCGTCACCACAAGCGCCATCACGCGGCGGACGAACCGGCCCGCTGACCGGCGGGACGGCTAGATCTTGGCGAGCTTGCCCACGGCCGTGATCGGCCCGCTCGGCGCATCGACCTTCGGCGACCCGCCGGGCGGTTCGACGGAGACGGCGAGCGCGGAGCCGGCGGCGAGCGACGGCAGGAGCTTGTCCGGCATCGGCATTTCCCGGGTCTTGCCGGGCTCCAGGATGCCCAGCGGCCGCGGCTTGCCGTCGGCGGGGATCACCCACAGCTCGTGGACGTGCGCCGGGTCGTTGCCGGGCGTCACCAGCGAGGTGACGATCAGCGCCTTGCGGATCGGATCGTAGGCGGCGATGAACAGCGGCACCGGCGCGCCCGTCTGGCTGACCAGGCTGGCGTCCAGCAGCTGCCCTCCCGCCGGCGGATGGATCACCACCGGCGGACGGTTGGCCAGCAACACGGCGGCCGCAATGCTGGCGGCGGCCAGCGCCAGGGAGCCGGCCGAAGTGCTGCGCCAGAACCGCAACCCCCTCGCCTGGGCGGTGTTGTCGTTGGCGCCCAGGCTGCGCTCGATACGCTGCCACAGGGCATGCGGCGGCGCGATCGGCGTGACCGCCTCCGCCATGGGGTTCAGCCGCTCGCGCCAGGTCTCGACCTGCGCGGCGAAGGCCGGTTCGGCGGCCATCCGCGCCTCGGCGCGCCGTCGTTCGTCGGAGCTCAAGACGCCGAGGGCGTGCTCGGCGGCGAAGGCCTCGGTTTCGGTGAGGTCGGCTGCTTCGCTCATGTCGCAAGGCACCCCTTGAGCTTGGCGAGGCCCCGGCGGACCCAGCTCTTCACCGTTCCCAGCGGCGTATCCATGCGGCGGGCCAGCGCCTCATAGGTGACGCCCTCGAAGAAGGCCGTGCGGATCACCTTCTCGGTGCGGGCGTCGAGCTCGGACAGGCAGCGGTGCAGCCGCCCCTCCTCGCCGGCGGTGACCAGCAGCGCCTCGGCGCTGACCGCCCCGTCGGCGATCTCCAGGTCCTCGACCTGGTCGGCGTAGGCCATCGGCCCGCGGGCTCGCAGGCGGTCGATCGACCGGTTGCGGGCGATCGTGGAAACCCACGTCATGACGCTCGCTCGCGATCCGTCGAAACGGTCGGCCCGACGCCAGATGGTGACATAGACTTCCTGCAAGACGTCCTCGGCTTCCTCGCGGTCGGACAAGATACGCAGGCACACGGCGAAAAGCTTCGCCGAGGTCGCATCATAAAGTTGTCGCAATGCCGCACGCTCGCCGGCGGCGACGCGCGACATCAGCTTGGCGAGGTCTTCGGGGGTGGTCGCGGAGGCCAAGGGCTGCGGGCTCAGTCTCGCTAGGCGCGGCCGTGCGTGGTGCGCGGCCCAGGGGTCGTAGGGATTCCCTTACACCGAAAGACAGGTGTGACGAAACCGCGCGGGCGGACGGATCAGGCCGCGACCTTCTTCGGTTTGCGGGCGGCGGCGCGCTTGGCCTGGGCGGCCGCGAGACGCTCGGTCTTGCGCTCCGTGGCGGCGGCCTCCAGGGCCGGCAGCAGCTCGGCGGCGGCGGCCTGCTGGCGCTCATCGCCCGATTCATGGAGGCGGCGCGCGTTGGTCAGCAGATTGACCACTTCGGCGTCGGTCATCGTGGGGATCTTTTCGATGAGGCTCATTGAGACACCCCTCCACTCTTGCGGCCGCGATAAGCGCGGCTTCACCCTTGTTATATGGCCAAGCCGGCGTTTGGTTTCGAGCTTTCTGCAAATTTTTCGCTCGTCTTGCCTCCCGTTTGGAATTCCTCCACGGTGAATTCCATCGAATTCGTCATGGTTCGGCCGACTTTCCCCGCCTGTTTTAACGGGCGCCGGACCTGCCTCCCGACCCCTTTCGAACTGAGATCGGCGGCGCAAATGCTTTGGGTCGGCGGCAATAACCTATCGAAGGACTAGAACTTTCATGGCTACCGGCACCGTCAAATGGTTCAATGGCGCCAAGGGCTTCGGCTTCATCCAACCGGATGAGGGCGGTCCTGACGTGTTCGTTCACATCTCCGCGGTCGAGCGCGCGGGCCTGCGTTCCCTGAACGAAGGCCAGAAGATCACCTACGAGCTCGAGAAGGACCCGCGCAGCGGCAAGTCCGCGGCCGGCCAGCTCCAGGCCTAGGCTTCAAGTTTTGCGGGCCTGAAGACCCGCCAAGTGACCACAGAGATGGGCCGGCGCTCCAGCGCCGGCCCATTTTCTTTTCGGCTCAGGAAAGATTGGCCACGGAAAACACGGAAAGATCACTGAAGCGCGAGTATGTTCTCGTATTGTTCCATTCGCAAGCTCGCGATATAGTCTCTCGATGAGTAGCGCTGCGGACACCCTGCTCTACCAGAACGAGGCGTTTCAAATTCGAGGCGCGGCGTTTGAGGTTTATCGCGCCATGGGCGCGGGCTTCTTGGAAGCCGTCTATCGCGAGTGCTTGGAGGTCGAATTCGCCCATCGCGGGGTGCCATTTCAGGCGGGCAAGCCACTGAGCCTGACCTACCGGGATCACCCGCTGACTCAGACCTACATTGCGGACCTCGTCTGCTACGATCGGATCATCATCGAGCTGAAAGCGGTCCGCACCATCGCGCCCGAACATCGGGCGCAGACAATCAACTATCTGCGGGCGACGGGAATGAAGCTCGGGTTGCTCATCAATTTCGGCTCCTCGCCACGTGTGGAAATCGAGCGCCTCGTGCTCTGAACTCTTCCGTGCTCTTTCCGTGTTTTCCGTGGCTAATCTTTCTGTGGTTCGCCCGGAAGCGGAGCAGGCTTGCGCCGTCCCGACTCCGTCTCTAAACGGGCGCCTTAACCTGCAGTTCTGATCTGAGGGCCGGCGCGCGATGGCGCGCGGGGCCTCGCGCGCGAGACTTGATGCCCAAACGCACCGACATCTCCTCGATCCTGATCATCGGCGCGGGGCCGATCGTCATCGGCCAGGCCTGCGAGTTCGACTATTCCGGCGTGCAGGCCTGCAAGGCGCTCCGCGCCGAGGGCTACCGGATCGTGCTGGTGAACTCCAACCCGGCGACGATCATGACCGATCCGGACGTCGCCGACGCCACCTACATCGAGCCGATCACGCCGGCCATGGTCGAGAAGATCATCGCCAAGGAGCGGCCCGACGCCCTGCTCCCCACCATGGGCGGCCAGACCGCGCTCAACACCGCGCTGGCCCTCGACGCCTCCGGGGTCCTCAAGAAGTACGGCGTCGAGATGATCGGCGCCCGCGCCGAGGTGATCGACAAGGCCGAGGACCGCCAGAAATTCCGCGACGCCATGGACCACCTGGGCCTGGAGAGCCCCAAGTCCAAGGCCGCCCATTCCATGGACGAGGCGCTGGTCGGCCTGGAGTTCGTGGGCCTGCCGGCCATCGTGCGGCCGTCCTTCACGCTCGCCGGCACCGGCGGCGGCATCGCCTACAACGTCGAGGAGTTCCGCGAGATCGTCGAGCGCGGCCTGGACCTCTCGCCCACCACCGAGGTGCTGATCGAGGAGAGCGTGCTGGGCTGGAAGGAGTACGAGATGGAGGTGGTCCGCGACAAGGCGGACAACTGCATCATCGTCTGCTCCATCGAGAACATCGACCCGATGGGCGTGCACACCGGCGACTCGATCACCGTCGCTCCGGCGCTGACGCTCACCGACAAGGAATACCAGCGCATGCGCGCGGCCTCGATCGCCGTCCTGCGCGAGATCGGGGTGGAGACCGGCGGCTCCAACGTGCAGTTCGCGGTCAATCCGGCGGACGGCCGGATGGTGGTCATCGAGATGAACCCCCGCGTCAGCCGCTCCTCGGCCCTGGCGTCCAAGGCCACCGGCTTCCCGATCGCCAAGGTCGCCGCCCGCCTGGCGGTCGGCTACACCCTCGACGAGCTGATGAACGACATCACCGGCGCGACGCCGGCCTCGTTCGAGCCCTCCATCGACTATGTGGTCACCAAGATCCCGCGCTTCGCCTTCGAGAAGTACCCGGGGTCGGAGCCCTATCTCACCACCTCCATGAAGTCGGTGGGCGAGGTGATGGCCATCGGCCGGACCTTCGCCGAGAGCCTGCAGAAGGCGCTGCGCGGGCTCGAGACCGGCCTCAGCGGCCTCGACGAGGTGGAGATCGAGAACGCCGAGGACCCGGAGATGGGCCACGCCGCGGTGCTGCGCGCGCTGGGCCAGCCGACGCCCGACCGCCTGCGGGTCATCGCCCAGGCCTTCCGCCACGGCCTCAGCGTCGAGGACATCCACGCGGCCTGCGCCTACGAGCCCTGGTTCCTGCGGCAGATCGAGACCCTGGTCGCCGAGGAGGCGCGCGTGCGGGCCAACGGCCTACCGGATACAGCGCATGGCTTCCGGACGCTGAAGGCCCAGGGTTTCTCCGACGCCCGGCTGGCCACCCTGACCGGCTCGACCGAGGCCCTGGTGCGCGCCGAGCGGCGGGTGCTGGGGGTGCGGCCGGTCTACAAGCGCATCGACACCTGCGCCGGCGAGTTCCGCGCCGAGACGCCCTACATGTACTCGACCTACGAGACCGGGTCCCTGGGCCAGGCGCCGGACTGCGAGAGCGACCCGACCGAGGCCCGCAAGGCGATCATCCTGGGCGGCGGCCCGAACCGGATCGGCCAGGGGATCGAGTTCGACTACTGCTGCTGCCACGCGGCCTTCGCGCTCGACCAGATCGGCGTGGAGTCGATCATGGTGAACTGCAACCCCGAGACCGTCTCGACCGACTACGACACCTCCGACCGGCTTTATTTCGAGCCCCTGACCGCCGAGGACGTCCTGGAACTGATCCACGTGGAGCAGTCCAAGGGCACGCTCCTGGGCGTCATCGTCCAGTTCGGCGGCCAGACGCCGCTGAAGCTCGCCAAGCCCCTGGAGGACGCCGGCATCCCGATCCTCGGGACCACGCCGGACGCCATCGACCTGGCCGAGGACCGCGAGCGGTTCCAGCAACTGCTGCACCGCCTGAAGATCGCCCAGCCGATCAACGCCATCGCGCGCAGCCGCGACGAGGCCTTCGCCGGCGCCCACCAGGTGGGCTATCCGGTGGTGATCCGGCCCTCCTATGTGCTGGGCGGGCGGGCCATGGAGATCGTCCGCGACGACGAACAGCTCGAGCGCTACATCACCAATGCGGTGAAGGTGAGCGGCGACAGCCCGGTGCTCATCGACCAGTACCTCTCCCGCGCCACCGAGGTGGACGTGGACGCGCTGTGCGACGCTGACGGCCAGGTCTTCGTGGCGGGCGTCATGGAGCACATCGAGGAGGCCGGCGTGCATTCCGGCGACAGCGCCTGCTCCCTGCCGCCCTTCTCGCTGAAGCCCGAGACCATCGCCGAGCTCAAGGCCCAGACCACCGCCATGGCGCGCGCCCTGGAGGTCCGCGGCCTGATGAACGTGCAGTTCGCCATCGAGGAGCCGCACGCCGAGAGCCCGAGGATCTTCGTCCTGGAGGTCAATCCGCGCGCCAGCCGCACCGTGCCCTTCGTCGCCAAGACCATCGGCCGCCCGCTGGCCGGCATCGCGGCCAAGGTGATGGCCGGCATGAAGCTCGCCGACTTCGACCTCACCGAGACGCCCTACGACCACATCGCGGTGAAGGAGGCGGTCTTCCCCTTCGCGCGCTTCCCCGGCGTCGACACGGTGCTGGGCCCCGAGATGCGCTCGACGGGCGAGGTGATGGGCCTCGACTGGGTGCGGCCTGGCGAAACCCTGGCGCCGGCCTTCGCGCGCGCCTTCGCCAAGAGCCAGCTCGGTGGCGGGACGGTGCTGCCCAAGACCGGCACGGTCTTCGTCTCGGTGAAGGACGCCGATAAGCCCTGGGTGCTGGAGCCGGTGAAGCTCCTGCTGGCCCACGGCTTCAAGGTGCTGGCGACCGGCGGCACGGCGACCTACCTCGCGGCGCAAGGCCTGCCGGTGGAGCCGATCAAGAAGGTCCTGGAGGGGCGCCCGCACATCGTCGACGCCATGAAGAACGGCGAGGTGCAGCTGGTCTTCAACACCACCGAGGGCCGCCAGTCCCTGGCCGACAGCTTCGAGCTGCGCCGCACGGCGCTGATGATGAAGACGCCCTACTACACCACCGCCGCCGGCGCCCTGGCCGCCGCCCAGGCGATCATCGCGACCGTCGAGGACACCCTCGAGGTGCGGCCCCTGCAGAGCTACAGCTAGGCCCCTCGCCGCCCTGTGGCGCCGGGGCCAGATTCGCGTAAGAAGCGAACTCCCGGCCAAGCTTCTGATTGACCGAAGTTATTTGCGGGCGCAGATTCCGCCCAGTGCCTGACTTGTTGCAGGCCCATGGGCGCGCTCCGGCGGCCCCAGATAGACCGGCCGGAACGACGCCGTTTGGCGTCTGCCGCAGTCTGGCGGGGGCAAAAACCCCCAGCAGATTGGGAGGACGCTCTATGCACTCTGATCACCAGGATGTCCGGCCGCATAAGAACAAGCACGTGGCCGAGAAATTCGAAGGCCTGCTCGGCACGCTGATGGTCGTGGCCATCGTCGTGCTGGCGATCGGCATGGTCTATGCGATCGCCACCGGCGACTCCACGCCGAGCTGGATGCGCTGACGCCCTGACGGGCCGGCGTTCACGCGGGCGCCGGCCCCTATCGCAAATCGCCCCAGGTGTCCGCCGCGTCATGCTGGCGGCATGCGGCGCTGTGGGTTAGGCCTCCGGACTTGGGACAGAACGGGAGGTCGCCATGGGCGGTCGCGTGCAGGGCAAGGTGGCGCTGGTCACCGGCGGGGCGAGCGGCATCGGCCGTGGCTGTGCGGAAAAGCTGGCGGCCGAGGGCGCCTACGTCCTCGTCACCGACGTGCAGGATGACAAAGGCTCTGAGACGGTGATCGCGATCCGCTCAGCCGGCGGTCAAGCGGATTATCTTTCTCACGACGTCACCGACGAGGGCATGTGGGAGCTGACGATCGCCTTCCTCAAGGCAGGTCCCGGCCGGCTCGACATCCTGGTCAACAACGCTGGCATCGGGATCGGCGGCTCCGTGCTGGAGATGACCCTCGCCGACTGGCGCCGGCAGACCGCGGTGAACCTCGACGGGGTGTTCCTGGGCGTGAAGCACGCGATCCCGCTGATGCGCGCCTCGGGCGACGGCGGCAGCATCGTCAACATGTCCTCGGTGGCGGGCCTCAAGGGCGCGGCGACGCTGGCCGGCTATTGCGCCACCAAGGGCGGGGTGCGCCTCTTCACCAAGGCCGTGGCCATGGAGTGCGCCAACGCCAAGGACGGCATCCGGGTGAATTCGGTGCATCCGGGGATCATCGAGACGCCGATCTGGCTCTCGATCATGGACACCACCAATCCGGGCGCCAACGCGCCGCCCGACCTGGACGCGATATCGACCATGGCCGTGCCGCTGGGCGTCAAGGGCTACCCCGAGGACATCGCCAACGGCGTGCTGTGGCTGGCCAGCGACGAGAGCCGCTACGTCACCGGCGCCGAACTGGTCATCGACGGCGGGCTGACCGTCCGTTAGCAAGCCCCCTCATGACAGCGACCCTCAACGTGATCTTCGGGCCCTGCGGCGCGGGCAAGACCACCTATGCCCACGCCTTTGCGCGGCGCGAGAACGCCGTGGCCTTCATCCTCGACGACTGGATGGCCAGGCTGTTCGGCCCCGACATGCCGGAGCCGCTGCAATACGACTGGATGATCGAGCGGGTCGGCCGCTGCGAGGGCCAGATCTGGGCCACGGCGGCGGGCGTGCTGGCGGCCGGGACCCCGGTGATCCTGGACATCGGCCTGATGCGCAGGGCCGACCGGGCCCGCGTGCGCGAGATCGCCGAGGCGACGGGCCTGGCCCTGCAGTTCCACTTCGTGGACGCCCCGCAGGAGGTCCGCCGCGCCCGGGTGCTGGACCGCAACGTGGTGCGCGGCGAAAGCTTCGCCATCGAGGTCACCCCCGATCTCTTCGAGTTCATCGAAGGGGTCTACGAGCCGCCGGAGCCCAGCGAGCTGGCCGGCGCGATCATGAGCGTCAGCGATTAGGAGAAGCTCGATGCGCAAGCCGACCGGACCGGTCTTCGCCGCGGCCCTGGGGCTCGGCATCGCCGCGGCGGGCGCGTCCGGCGCGGCCGAGCGGTTCCCGACGCTGACCCCGGACCAGATGACGCCGGCCCAGCGCAAGGTCGCCGACGCCATCGTCGCGGGCCCGCGCAAGAGCCTCGGCGGACCGTTCAACACCTGGCTGCGCAGCCCCGAGCTCGCCGACCGGCTGCAGCAGGTGGGCGAGCACCTGCGCTTCCACTCCAGCGTGCCGCCGCGGCTGAACGAGTTCGCGATCCTCATCACCGCGCGCGCCTGGGACGCCGACTACGAATGGTCGGCCCACTATCCGCTGGCGCTGAAAGCGGGCCTCAAGCCGGCGATCGCCGCCGACCTGGCCGCCGGTCGGCGGCCCGCCGGCATGGCCGCCGACGAGACCGCCGTCTACGACTTCGTCACCGAGCTGCGCCGCGCCCACCGGGTCAGCGATCCGACCTATGTTTCGGCCAGGGCGGTGCTCGGCGACCAGGGCATCGTCGACCTGGTGGCGCTCTGCGGTTACTACGACCTGGTCTCCATGACCCTGAACGTGGCCCAGGTCGCAGCCCCGGCCGATGGCCCGCAACTGCCGGCGCCCAAGACTGGCCGGTAGGCTAGGCGGGCGTCGGGAAGAGGTGCGAGGGCCAGGTGGCGTCGGCGGCGCGGTGGAAGGCGTCGCGGGCGGTGAGCCGGCCGTTGTAGTCCAGCAGCGCCGGCTCCTCCGGCAGGACCTGCTGGTAGAGCAGCCGCGAAAGCGTCCCGCCCAGGACGACGTCGGCGGCGGAAAACTGCTCGCCCAGCAGGTATTCGCGGTCCTTGAGCACGCCGGCCAGCACGCCCACCATGTCGTCGAAGGCGCCGAAGCTGAAGTTGTAGCCCGGCAGGTCGATCTTCTGTTCGTGCAGGGTGGCGACCGGGTCGACCACCGCGCTCGAATAGACCATCCACTTCAGGTAGGCGCCGCGCTCCGGCTCGTCGATCCGCGGCGCCAGCGTTCCGTAGCCGTAGCGGTCGGCCAGATAGATGGCGATGGCCGGGTTCTCGCTGACCACCACCTCTCCGTCGGTCAGCGTCGGCACCTTGCCCGCCGGGTTGAGCTTCAGATAGGCCGGCGCCTTCTGCTCGCCCTTGCGGATGTCGACGGTCTTCACGTCGAAGGGCACGCCCAGCTCCTCCAGCATCCAGTAGGCGGTGAAGGCGCGGCTGGCCGGCGAATGGTAGAGGGTGATCCCGCGCGGGGTCGCCATGGGCTTGGTCTCCTGGAGCGGCCCCCTACCTAAGACGCCTTCGCCCCTGCCGCCAGTTGGAGCCCCGCCGATGCCCGCCCAAGACCGCGTCCAGGCGTTTGTCGCCCTGGTGGAGCAGGCGAAATATGTCGAGGCGCTCGAGGGTTTCTACCATCCCGACGCCGCCATGCAGGACAACCAGCAGCCGCCGCGCCGGGGCCTCGAGCAGCTGATCGCCGACGAGCGGGCGACCATGGCCCGCTTCGCCCACATGAAGACCGACCCGGTCACCGACCTGCTGATCGACGGCGACAAGGTGATGATCCGCTGGCGGTTCACCTTCACGCCTGCCGAGGGGCCGCCGATGGTCATGGAGGAGATCGCCCTGCAGCGCTGGGCCGGCGACCGCATCGCCGAGGAGCGGTTCTTCTACGATCCGCGCCAGACCCGGCCGCCGCCGCCGGCCTGACGGTCATGGCGAAGTCGCAATGCCAGGCCATGCTTTGGCCGCCTGACAGGCTCCTCACATAGCGCCGGTTTCGTCGTCTTGCGTTTTGCGGCGCACAATTCTATCCTCTTTCCCCCCGGACGAATGCGCCCGCGGCCGGATCTGCGAACTTCAAACTAGGGCGAACTCGAGTCACCACCTCAATGGATAAAGTCCCGATGACCGCCGAGGGCTATCACGCCCTCGACGAAGAGCTGAAGCGTTTGAAGACCGTGGAGCGGCCCGCCGTGATCGCCGCGATTGGGGAAGCGCGTCTGCACGGCGACCTCTCCGAGAACGCCGAGTACCACGCCGCCAAGGACCGCCAGGGCTGGATCGAAGGCCAGATCGCCGAGATCGAGGACAAGATGGCGCGCGCCCAGGTGATCGACGTGTCCAAGCTCTCCGGCAAGCAGATCAAGTTCGGAGCCACCGTCTCGGTGATCGACGAGGACACCGAGGAGAAGGCCCGCTACCAGATCGTCGGCGAGCACGAGGCCGACGTGAAGCAGGGCCGCGTCTCGATCACCTCGCCCATCGCGCGCGCGATGATCGGCAAGGAAAGCGGCGAGACGGTCGAGGTGAACACCCCCAACGGGGTCAAGGCCTACGAGATCACCAAGGTGGAGTGGGTCTGACCCACACGCCGGTGGCCGAGGATCCGCCCCCTCGCCTGACCATCTGGGCCGTTTCCGACGGCCGCGTCGGCATCGAGGCCCAGGTGCTGGGCCTGGCCGAAGCGGTCGCGCGCCAGCGCCCGGCCGACATCGTGGTCAAGCGGGTCGGTTGGCGGTGGGGCCTGGGCCGCACGCCCCTGTCGCTGATCCCCTTCCCGCGCCTGACGCTGAAGGCCGACAGCCCGATCGCCCCGCCCTGGCCGGACATCTGGATCGGCGCCGGCCGGGCGAGCCTGCCGCTGTCGCGCCGCGTGCGCCGCTGGTCCGGCGGCAAGACCTTTGTCGTCCAGACCCAGAACCCTCGCGGACGGCTGGAGGACTTCGACCTGGTGGCGCCGCCGGAGCACGACGGCCTGACCGGCCCGAACGTCCTGCCCGTCGTCGGCGCGCCCAACCGGATGAACGCCGCCGGGTTCGCGCGCGACCTCGACCGCTTCGGACCGCGGATCGAGCGCCTGCCGCATCCGCGGGTGGCGGTGATCGTCGGCGGCAAGTCCAAGTCGCACGACCTGCCGCCGGACCGGGCGCGCGAGATGGCCGCCGGGATCGCCGAGGCGGTGACGGCGGCCGGGGGCTCCCTGCTGGTCAGTTTCACCCGGCGCACGCCCGAATCGGCGCAACGAATCCTCACCGAGGGGCTGGCGGACGTCCCCGGCTGGATCTGGGACGGCGAAGGCGACAATCCCTACTTCGCGTTCCTGGCCGCCGCCGACATCATCCTGGTCACCGAGGATTCCACCAACCTCGCCACCGACGCGGCGACCACCGGCAAGCCGATCCACGTGCTGCCCATGGCCGGCGGCGGGCGCAAGTTCGAGCGATTCCACGAGGACCTGCGCCGCCGGGGTATCGCCCGGCCGTTCACCGGCGCCCTCGCCAGCTGGACCTATCCGCCCCTGGACGAGACCAATCGGGTGGCCGCCGAAGTCCTGCGCCGCCTGGACGCGCGCTAACCACGGTCAAGCTCTCTTGCCTCGTGGTAAACAAGGCTCCACTCTGGAAAGACTTTCGCAACACCATGGCGGCATGGTGTGGCAAATTTTCCTAGTTCCCCGGGGGCCGACGTGGCGAATTTCTTCTTCGATCAGATGACGCAGGCGCAAGCCGACGGTTACCATGGCGCAGGCCTTGGGGTCGGCAACGACGTGCTGGTGTTCACCAGCGGCAGCGCCTCGCAGGCGACGGTCATCTTCAATCCGCTGGGGCTGGGCGTCCAGCCGAGCATCACGCTGACCTACCTCGGCCACAGCGTGAACTTTGCCGACGACGCCACCACCATCCGCGGGCAGACCAACCTCGTCCTGTTCCCGGACAGCTCGAAGCTGTTCATCGGGACGACCAACGCCGATACGGTCCACGGCACGGCCGGCGCCGACGGCCTGTTCGGCGGTGGCGGCGACGACACCCTGGACGGCGGCTCGGCCGGCAACGACCTGCTGCAGGGCAACCAGGGCAACGACAGCCTGACCGCCAGCACGGGCCTCAACACCATCTTCGGCGGCCAGGGCGACGACACCATCGACCTGACCAACGCGGGGGTCTCGACCTCGGGCACCAACCTCGGTCAGGGCAACCTGGGCAACGACACGATCACCGGCGGCGCCAACCCCGACACCCTGCTGGGCGGGAAGGGCGACGACAAGCTCATCGGCGGCGGCGCCGGCAACGATTTCCTGAACGGCAACCTCGGCAATGACACGGTCACCGCGGCCGGCGCCACGGGCCACAACAACATCCTGGGCGAAGACGGCAACGACAGCCTGATCGGCGGGACCGGCGGCGATTCGCTGAACGGCGGCAATGGCGACGACACCATCGCCGCCGGCACGGGCGCGGACACCATCGACGGCGGCGCCGGCAACGACGCCATCACCGACGGCGGCGGCAGCAACAACATCACCGACGTCACCGGCGCCAGCGAGACCTCCAGCATCACCGTCGCCGGCAACGGCAAGAACACCGTCACCACGGGCGCGGGCAACGACTCGATCGCCACGGGGACCGGCGCGGACTCGATCAACGCCGGCGACGGCGTGAACACCGTCGACGGCGGAGCCGGGAACAACACGATCGTCTCGGGGGCCGGGGTGGACTCCATCACCACCGGCGTTGGCGACGACAACATCTCGGCCGGCGCTGGCGCTGACGTCATCCATTCGGGCGCCGGATTCGACGTCGTCGACGCCGGCGCGGGCAACGACATCGTCGTCCTCGGCGCCGCCGGCTCGGTGACGGCCGGAGACGGCGACGACACGGTCAGCGGCGCGACGGGGACCAGCACCATCGACGGCGGGCTGGGCAACGACAACATCAGCACCGGCGCCGGCAACGACCTGATCTTCCTGGGCGAGGGCAACAACACCCTCACCGACAGCGGCGGCCACAACGTGATCACCGGCGGGGCCGGCGACGACCAGGTGACCATGAGCGGGCCTGGGGGCGACAGCATCAACCTCGGCGACGGCACGAACACGGCGTCCGACGTGAGCGCGGCCGGAGACACCATCACCGGCGGCAACGGCTCCAACGTCATCACGACGGGCGCCGGCAGCGACAGCATTTCGACCGGAGCCGGCGCCGACACCATCACCTCGGGCGGGGGCGTCGACGTCATCAACGCCGGCGGCGGGAACGACCAGGTCACCTTCACCGGCCAGGCCGCGGTCGCCGCCGGCGACGGGAACGACACGATCACCAGCGGGACAACCAACGGCTCGATCATCGACGGCGGGACCGGCAACGACGTCATCACGGCCGGGACCGGGACCGAGCAGATCAGCGGCGGGGCCGGAAACGACACCATCACCGCGGGCGGCGGTCACGACCTGATCTCCGGCGGCGGCGGCTCGGACACCTTCGTCTTCGCCGCGCCGGACTCGCTGGTCAGCGCCGGGGTCAACGGGGTCGAGGTGATCAACGACTGGAACTCGACGGACTCCCTGAAGGTGGACGCCGTCGGAACCGGGGCGGGCTTCTATCACAACGACAGCCTGACGGCGGCCAACTTCACCGCGGCGATCACGGTGGCGGACACCGCGGTCTTCACCACCCACGGGACCGACAAATACGTCGCCGTGCAGGTGGGGGCCGACGTCGTGGTGTTCGTCGACGTGAATGGCGACCATCACATCACCGGCGCGGACGATGCGATCATCCTCACCGGGCGTTCGCTCACCGACATCCTGGCCAACGGCACAAATTTCATCTAGCCGCACTTCGGCCATTCTGCCTTGCGAGGGCCGCTCTCCGGAGCGGCCCTTTGCATTTGCGCCTAGGGTGGCTGCCGGTTGATTCGTCCGGAGGCGAGCGGCGATCGTGAGCGGCCCCAGCATCCTTATCGTCGTCGACGCCGGCCCTGCGGTGGGCGGCGGCCATGTCATGCGCTCGCTGACGCTGGTCGGCGCGCTCACCGCCGAGGGCGCGGTGTGCCGGTTCGTGGCCGCGCCGGCCGCCCAGGCCATCCTCGAGGCTTTCGCGCCGGAGACCGCCCGCGTCGCGGCGGCCTCGACGTCGCCGGGGGATCTGGCGGTCGCGGCCAGGGCGGAACGGTTCGACGCCATCGTCTTCGACCACTACGGCCTGGTCGAGGACGACCACCGGGCCATGGCCCAGGGCAAGCCTGTCCTGGTCATCGACGACCTGGCCGACCGGCCGCTCGGCGCCGACCTCCTGCTGGATTCCGGTCCGGCGCGGCGGGCCGGCGACTATGACGGCCTGATCCCCGACGACGCGCGCCTCCTGCTGGGGCCGCAATACGCGCCGGTGCGGCCGGAGTTCGCGGGCCTGCGCGAGCGGGCGCTCGCCTGGCGCGGCGAGCCGGTGGGCCGGGTGCTGGTTTCCCTGGGCCTGACCGACGTGGACGGGATCACCGGCCGCGTGGTCGAGCGGTTGCGGCCGAAGGTCAGCGACGTGGGCATCGACATCGTCCTGGGCGCCGAGGCCCCGAGCCTCGTCAGCCTGACCAAGATCGCCCGGCGCGACACGCGCCTCGCCCTGCACGTCGACAGCCCGGACATGGCCAGGCTGACCGCCGAGGCCGACATCGCCATCGGCGCGGCCGGCTCCTCCACCTGGGAGCGCTGCACTCTGGGGCTGCCGACCCTGATGCTGGTGCTGGCGGAGAACCAGCGCGCCGCGGCGCGGACGCTCGCAGAGCGCGACGCGGCCCTGGTGGTCGACGCGGGCGCCGCCGATTTCGAGGCGCTGTTCGATCGGGCGCTGATGCGGATCACCACCGACGCGGCCCTGCGCCGACAGCTTTCGAGCGCCAGCGCCGAACTGTGCGATGGCCTCGGCGGACCGCGCGTGGCCGAGGTGTTCCTCAAACTGATCGCCGCCCGGGGCTGACGACCCCGACTGCCCGCCCCGGCTGACGCCCCCCACTGAAGCCGATGTCGCGGCCCCTCCTAATCGGCCGTTAACCGCAACGTGTTGCCCTGTCCGCTGGAATTCCTCCGGGGGACAGGCACTTGGCGCAGACCCGCGCAGCGGCGCAGACGACGCATCCGCAGGTCGAGGTCCGCTCGACCGTGGCGGTCGCCCGACCGCGCATGCCGACGGCGGACGCCGTCCTGCCCTACCTGCAGGAGATCGACGAGGCGCGCTGGTACTCCAACTTCGGGCCGATGCTCACCCGCCTCGAGGCGCGGCTGGCCGACCGCTTCGCTGCGCCGACCCAGGTCATCACCGTCGCCAACGCCACCCAGGCCCTGACGCTCGCGCTCACCGCCATGGACCTGCCGGCGGGCGGCCATGTGGTGCTGCCGGCCTGGACCTTCGTGGCCACGGCGCACGCGGTGATCCAGGCGGGACTGAAGCCCTGGTTCGTCGATGTGGACCCGGCGACCTGGATGCTGGAGCCGGCGACCGTCGCCGCGCTCTCCGGCGACCTGAAGCGCCACGTGGCCGCGGTGATCCCGGTCTGCGCCTTCGGGGCGATGCCCAGGCTCTCCGACTGGCGGGCGTTCCGCGAGGCGACCGGCGTGCCGGTGCTGATCGACGCGGCGGCCGCCTTCGACACCCTCTCCGACGCAAGCCTGCCCGCCGTGGTCAGCCTGCACGCCACCAAGGTCCTGGGCCTGGGCGAAGGCGGCTTCCTGGCGACCGACGATCCGGTCCTGGCCGCCCGCGTGCGCCAGCTCACCACCTTCGGCTTCAAGGGCAGCCGCGACAGCCTGATCGCGGCGACCAACGCCAAGCTTTCCGAATACGCCGCGGCCGTGGGCCTGGCCGCCATGGACGGTTGGCCCGGCGACCGTCTGCGCTGGATGCGCACGGCGCAGCACCTGCGCATCGCCGCCATCGGCTTGCCCGAGGTGAGGTTCCAGGACGGCTGGGGCGCCGACTGGGTGACCAGCGTCTGCACCGTGGGCCTGCCGGCGGGGTCGGCGGAGGCGGTCGCCCGCAGCCTCGCCGAGGACGGGGTCGACACCCGCCAGTGGTGGGGTGGCGGCTGTCACACCAGCCAGGCGTTCGCCGACTGCCGACGCGAGGCCTTGCCGGTGACGGAGGCCCTGGCCGGCGCGACGCTGGGCCTGCCCTTCTCCATCGACATGGACGCCCAGGAGATCGCCCGCGTGGCCGCCGCCCTCGGCCGGGCGCTGAACCGCGGCTGATGTCGCACTGACATGCAGAGCCTGTCCGGCAAGACCGTCCTGATCACCGGCGGCTTCACCGCGAAATAGGGCGTGCGAGCCATGACCGCTTTCGACGTGGGAACCGCCGGCCGCATCGATGCAAGCCCGATCGGCGGCTTCTTCGAAACCCATGCGCGGGATGACGCCGCCGCCGGCCGCAGCGTGCTCGAGGCCTGGACCGACGGGCGACCCTACGCCGCCTTCGTCAACGCCCGCTCGGCCTTCGCCAGCCTGGTGGCGGCCCACCCGCAGGCTGCGGTCTGGCTGCCGGCCTTCCTCTGTCACGACCTCGCGCAAGCCGCCGATGCGACGAGGATCCGGTTCTATCCGGTGCGCGAAGGCTTCGAGCCGGATCTCGACCGGGTGGAGGCCGAGGCCGCGGCGGGCGACCTGGTGCTGGTCTGCGCCTATTTCGGCCTGCCGGTGAGTGATCGCGCGCGGCTGGCCTTCGCGCGGCGGGCTGACCTGCGGGTCGTCGAGGATCGCGCCCAGGCCCTGGACCCGGGACCGGGGGTCGCGGGCGCCTGGCGCCTCTACAGCCCCCGCAAGCTGATGGGCGTCGCCGACGGCGGCCTGCTGGTGGCGCCGAGCGCGCGCGCCACGCCCGCCCAGCCCACCGGCCGCGCCGACGCCGCGGCGCTGTGGGCCGCGCCCCGCCTGCGGGCCCAGGACCCGCTCGGCCGCAACAACGCGGCCTGGCACGCGGCGAACCAAGCCAAGGAAGCCGCGATGGCGGTCACGCAGGCCGCCATGACGGTGAAGAGCCGCGGGATCCTCGCCGCGACGCCGCTGGACGGCCTCGCCGCAGCCCGCCTGCGCAACTGGCGCGCGCTCGACGCACGCCTGCGGCCCTGGTCGGCGCTGCCGACCGACATCGGGGCGCCGCCGCTGGGCTACGTCCTGCGGCTCCAGCCGGACCGGCGCGACGCGGTGCTGGCCGGCCTGCACGCCGAACGCATCTTCGCCGCCGTCCACTGGCCCGGTATCGCCGCGCCCGAGGCCGAGTTCCCGCGCGAGGCGCAGTGGACGCGCGAGCTGATCACCCTGCCCTGCGACCACCGCTACGGACCGGGCGAGATGGCGCGGATCGCCGGCTGCGTGATGGCGCTGCTCGCATGACCCATCCCTATGCCAGCCGCGCCTACGCCGAGAGCCTGGCGCACGTGGGCGCGGCCCTGGCGGTTCCGGCCTGGGACGGCCAGGTCCTCGTGCGGCCGACGCCGGACGGCTCGGGCTGCGACGCCATGGGCCCCTACCCGCTGACCGCCATCCCGCGGGACGCGGATCTGGCCGGCGGGCTCGAGACCCTGGGAGCGGCCGGGCTGGTTTCCGTGGTCCTGGTGGCCGACGATCGGTTGCGGCCGTCGCTGGAAAGCCTGGACGAAGCGTTCGACGTCGCGCGGCCGTTCAAGTCGCACTTCCTGCACGACCGCAGCCTGGGTCCCCTCGCGTACGCCAAGCACCACCGCTACGAGCTGAAGCGGGCGGTGGCCCGGGTGGAGGCCCGCGAGATCGTGCTGGCCGACCACCTGCCGGCCTGGACCGCGCTCTACGGCGAACTGGCGGGGCGGCACGGGCTTGTCGGCTTGCACGTCTTCCCGGCCGCGCACCACGAGGCCCTGGCGCGCCTGCCCGGCCTGCGGGCCTTCGGCGCCTTCACGGACAGCGGCCTGGTCTCGGCGCACCTCTTCGTCACCCACGACGGCTATGCGGTCAGCCACCTGGCGGCCTCGGCGCCCGAAGGCTATGCGACCGGCGCGGCCTATGCGGTGAACGACCTCGCCATCGCCGCGCTCACCGACTGCGAGACGATCAACTTCGGCGGCGGCGCGGGCTTCGGCGACGACCCCAACGACGGCCTGGTCCGCTTCAAGCGGGGTTTCTCCAATCGCACCGCGCCCGCCTTTCTCTGCGGCAAGGTGCTCGACCCGGCCGCCTATGAGATGCTGAGCCGAGGATTCGCCCGGACCGGATTCTTTCCCGCCTACCGAGGCGCCCCCGCGCAGGAGCCCGCCGATGGCCTGCCGCCGGCGTGACGGCAGGCCCTTTGGACTGAGCGGCCCGATCGCCGCCCGACTACTGCGGCCCGAGCCTCCCGCGCGGATCGACCCAGCCCAAGGTGGCGACTTGCAGCACGATCCCAGCCGGTGATGCGTTGGCGCGCAGTCGGATTTGGCTGGAGGTATTCGATCGCACTCGAGTCTCATTCACGGAGATGAGGCTTGTAGAGCCGAGGGCCAATGTAATGGCGCTCACAGAGCCGCTGGTCGGCGCGACATTGTTCTGCTGTGGAGACGAGATCACGACGAGGCTCGATGTCCCGCCTGGACCGGAAAAGACGGACTGGAAGATCCCCTCCACCTGAACGTCGACCGGGATCAGCATGGTCGATAGCGCGCCCGCCGTGCTGACCGACGACGCGTTCACATCGACGGGCGGCGCCGCCCAGAGGAAGGTGTCCCCGTTCTGCACGAAGGCGAGAATGTTCCCGCTTCCGTCTGTCCGGATCGAGCCCAAGCGCCGTTTGCGATTGTAGTTCGTAGGCATCACGGGGGATGCCAGGCTCGTGGAGAACAGGCCGTCCACAACGCCCGTGTCGGAGCGCTGAATCAAGAACACATGATACCAGGTGCTGTTGGCCTTCGTCCCGGTATCCAAGCCGCCCTGGTTGGAGCCGACTGCCCAGGCCGCGTTCAACGCCTTGGTCAGGGTGGCGGACAAGGTCATGGTGGCATCGAGGGCGTCGTCGGTGGCCGAGCCTGTCGAAAAGTCGATGCTGGTATTGGGGTTCGTCGCGTTGTTTGAGAGCTGGACACCATAGACGAGGCCGGGCACAATACTCGCGCCGCCAGCAGACCATTGTATATCGTAGTCAGTATTGCTTGTTTTTGTCAGCACCTGTCCTGTGGCGCCTCCGACAGGCACGCTTCCATTCTGGCCTAGTTGGACATTCGGAGCTGGATTGCTGCTCAGCATGGTGGTCTCCGTTGGGTTTCGCCAAACGGGTATTCCGTGGCGGGACACCACCATGAATTGTATTATGGCGAATTTTTGCCATTTTAAGTAGTAACGCAGTCAACTTATAGAGGCGCGGCAGGTCGGGAGGAGGGTCGGGACCGCCGGTGGCCGCGCCACCGGGCCTCGGTTTGGCCGCGAGGCCTTCAGGCGCGCGACATCAGCCCTTCTCGCAGATCAGGTACACGCTGGCGCAAAGGTCGGGATAGACCATCCCAAGCTGGTAGCAGCCTTCGATGTACTCCTTGCCGATGGTTCCCGCCGCAAGCGCCGCGTCGAACTGGAAATTGGCGAGCGGCTTGAAGATCACGCCCCCGCGCTGCACGACCCGCAGCCCCGCGGCCCTGGCGTCGCGTTCGAGCGTGTCGAGCGCGTAGGTGCATCGGTGACCGTGCGTCCGCTCGCTCTCCGTGACCGCGGCGTTGTCTGCGATGAGCCCCATCTTGACCGCGATCTGGCGGGAGGCGGCGTTCGCGTTTGGCACCGCGAGGAACAGCCGGCCGCGCTCGGAGAGCCAGCCGTTGATCGCCCTGAGCACCTCGATGGGATGGTCCAGGTGTTCAAGGGTGTGCACGAGGAAGATGGAGTCGTACCGCTCGGCAGGCTCGAACGTCTCGAACGTCGAGTGGACGAACCTGGGCTTTTGCCGGACGCGCGCCCGCGTGTGCTCGATCAGCTCGTCGGAGGCCTCGACCACCGTCAGGTCCGGCAGGCGATCGGCAAGGATCTCCGTGAAGTCGCCCTTGTAGCAGCCCAGCTCCAACGCCTTGCCGGCGACCAGCAGCGGCTCGAAGGTCTGCATCATGTAGCGGCGCAGGATCGCGTCGAAGTCGTAGAAGTACTTCTTGTCGGCCGTGTCGCGGTGTTCCTGGTTGTAGTCGCGCGCGCTCATGGATCAGGTCTCCAGCTTCTCATAGGCCACGAGCTTGACGAGGCCGTCCGGGGTTTCGACCAGGACCTTGCCGTCATACTCCAGGACGACCGCGCCGGGCGCGCCCCGGCCGAACTGCCGTTTCGCGTCCTCGTGGGTCACGGCGCAGCCGTCGAAGACGCGATAGGCGCCATCCCGCGTCAGCAGGGTCGCGCCGAGCGCGCGGATGCCGAAGGCGCGGATCTTCTTCTCGATGTCCAAGGCGGTCTCGCGCGCAGCGTCGGCGGCCTGATCGGCGGGCGTCCGCCTGTAGAAGGAACCGCCGGCCGCCTGCGGGCGACCTGACGGGCGATAGTCCGACGCCTTGAGCACGGCCACCGCCTGCCGGAACGCCTCGGCCTCGAATTGAAATGAAAGGCGATAGACCAGGCCCGCATCCAGGTCCGGCGTAAGGGGCGCCCGACGCTGGGCCAGGATCTCACCGGCGTCCACCTCCTCGGCCATGTCGTGGGTCGTCGCGCCGAATTCCCGATGACCCTGCAGGAAGAGCCCGTTGATGGGGTGCGGGCCCTTGAGGTCCGGCAGCAGCGAGGGATGGGTGTTGATGAACAGGCGGTTGTCCCGGCGCAGCCGCGCAATGGGCAGAATGAAGGGGCAGCCGTTGGACACCAGGATGTCGAACTCGGCGGCCTCAAGCTGGCGCACCACATCCTCCTTGTCGGCGAACGCGAAGGAGACGTGGGCGAGCGGACGGGCGGCCAGGTCCTTTTCCAGGTAACTGCCGCGGTGCGCGAAGATGGCGCCGACCTCCCAGTCGGGCTCGCCGAGGCACACGTCCAGGACCTGAGCGCGATTGCCGATGAAGACGATTCTCTTTTTCATCGCGATACAGGCGCTATCCTGGTTCCGGGGCGTCGGCGCGCGGCCCAGTATGTCCGGCGCGCCCAAGGAAGAACATGCTCAGCGATGCAATCAAGGACGCGCCGGCATTCCTCCAGGAAGTGCGGACCCAAGGCTGGTCGCGGTTCGACTCCCTCGTCCCGGAAGACGACCTCAAGGCCTTGCGGGCGGCGCTCGACGAGGCCTGCGCGCGGTGTCGGGAAGTTCAGCTGCGCAACGGTCTGGCGAACACGGAGGGCACCGCCCACCATGTGCTGATGTTCGAGGGTCCGTTCATGGACTTCCTCACCCGCTACTACCTCGACGCGCAGATCGAGGCCTTCTTCCAGAGCCAGTACATCCTGAACAGCTTCGGCGCGGTGGTGACCCACAAGGACGCCGCCTCCTACGCGATGAACCCGCATCGCGACGTCCGCTCGTTCACCGGCGAGTTCAAGCTGATCCTGAACCTGCTCCTCATGCTCGACGACTTCACCCTCGAGAACGGCGCGACCTATCTGTTGAGCGGCTCCCACACCCGGCCGGAGCGCCCTTCGCCCGAGGCGTTCGCCCGCGACGCCTACCGCCTGACCGGGAAGGCCGGCACGATCTGCCTGTTCGACGCCAACCTCTGGCACGCGGCGGGCAAGAACCAGACCGAGCAGCCCCGGCGCGCCCTCACGCTCACGTTCAGCAAGGGGCTGGTCAAGCCGCAGTTCGACTACATCCGGTTCTTCGGCGAGGAGCGCGTGGCGAAGATGGACCCGCGGCTCCGCCAGATGCTCGGCTGGGACGCGCGCGTACCGGCGAGCCTGGACGAATGGTACCAGCCCGTGGAGCGGCGACTCTACAAGCCCGGGCAGGACTAGCGCAGGGTTTGCCGCGGCGTCAGTTATCGACCGCATCCCTCAGCTGGAGAAACAGCGTCGGCCCCGCCTGGAACATGGCGGCGATGCTGGCGGCGTTGCGCTGAACGAAGGCATCGGCGACCTTGCGTGGCCCGTCCCCGAACGCCCACTCGTAGTCGTCGAAGATGATCCAACCGCCGGGCGCGACGTGCGGAGTCCAGACCCGCGCGTCGAGCGCGGCCTGCGCCTCGGCGTGATTGCCGTCGATGTGGAGGACGGCGATCGACCCCTGGTAGCGGGTCTCCCCGAACGCCTCGGTGCGTACGACGAGACCCGGGCGATAGCGCGCCGCAGCCTCTTCGGACCGGGCCCGCACATAGTTGAGCCGCCCGCCCGCCAGGGGCGCCAGGTTGATCTCGAACATTCGCAGGGCTTCTTCGGTGTCGAGCCCGGCGCTGGCCTTGTCCACGAGCGTGTCGCCCTGGGCCAGGGCCTCGCTGATCCAGGGATCGACGCACAGCACCTTGCCGACCTCGTAGCGCCCCGCCAGCCAGGCGAAGACCGCCGCCGAGCGGCCCCACCAGGAGCCGATCTCGACCACGTCGCCCGCGGGCGCGTGGCGCATGACCTCGATCACGGCCAGCGCCTTCTCCTCGGCGCACATGCCCGGGATGGTGTTCATCAACCGGATCAAACCGGCCTTCTCGAGCAGGCTGAGCGGCGGCTTCCCGGGAAAGGCGGGCTGGAAGATCGGCGGGGTGTCGGCGGCCATCCGCGCACGCAGGGCCTGATACGCACGCTCAAAGTCCTGAGGCCGCTCGGCCCCCGACAGCGTGGCGCCCGGTGCGATGTCGGCCAATCGCTCGGAAAGGTGGCTCCAGACGATGAAGTGGGGCGCATGGACGGCGCCGATATCGTGTCTGCGCATCAGGGCCGCGAGCGCGCCGTCGAACTGGGGATCGCTGACGTAGGGAAGCTCCTCCCACGTCTCGTACTGACCTCGCGCCGGATCGCCCTCCACGGACGAGGCGCCGATGACGCGCTGACCCAGCGCCTGGGCGCGATCGCGAAAGGCCAGCGCATCGGGCATGCCGGCCGGAAAGATCAGCACGGCCTTGCGCGGGCTCACCTCGAGGCCGCCAGCCAGCGCGCGAACATCTGGCGGAACACCTCTTCCACCTTGCG